>ENA-OYAG01000254-OYAG01000254.1-human-gut-metagenome-genome-assembly--contig:-NODE-254-length-10624-cov-3.506860_pt1 | contig 10624 bp, 7 predicted proteins | sample MGYA00243428_ERZ652820 | MGnify/ENA primary metagenome ERZ652820 (study PRJEB26926, sample SAMN06164573) | human gut metagenome | biome: ENVO:00009003; feature: ENVO:2100002; material: ENVO:00002003... | reverse complement strand
ACGAGATTCGCCTTAGTCTCGTGGGCTCGGAGATGTGTATAAGAGACAGGGGCAGATCCTCCTCCAGCGAGTACCGGGGGAACCACCCGTAACGGCAGCGCAGCACCCCGTCGTCGGGCGGGTAGGTGCGGATGAGGTCGGTGCCGTAGGTCATCTTCAGGCCCGGATGCAGCGCCTTCCACGCCTCCCCCAGCTGCTCGTAGTTCAGCGCAAAGACCACCGGCGCGGTGAAGCTCTCCCACTCCGGCGTCCAGTTGTCGAACACCCGCAGCACCAGCTCGGAAAGATCCTCCATGCAGAGGGCGAACACCGGGGCCAGCGCCTGTTCATCGAAGTGCAGCTCACCGTCCCGCATCCGGGTCAGCAGCCCGGCGATGCCCGCCGGGGCCCCGGTGCCGTCGCAGCCATATAAGTAGGGCAGGTGCAGCACCTTGATCTGCACCTTGCTCGTTTCGGCGTAGTGGCGGCAGAGTGCTTCCGCCGCCTGTGCCACCACCGTTTTGCCGATGGCCGGGGTCAGCACCGCCTCCGGCCCCGCCAGATAGAGCATCTGGCTTTCCCGGTCGCGGTTGGCTTGCAGCACCCGCCGCAAACGATCCAGCTCGCCCTCCTGCTCGCTGTGGGGCGTCAAGTATTCCGAAAAGTAGACGATGCGGTCAAATTCGTAGCTGTCCACCAGCTGCCCGATCCGCTCCTTGCTGTCCAGCGTGATGGCCCGCAGCTTGGGCGGGTGGGGCTGCCCCCGCCCACAGGTGATGAGCACATGGTCCTCAGGGAACGCCATCTCGACCCATGCCTTCGTCACAAAACAGGTGTTCCCGGTCAATAGAATCTCCACTTCCAGCTCCTCCGCGTTCCTCCCAAAATTTCCCCGGCCCGCCCGGTCTCCGGTCCGGGTGTTCCGTTAGGGCAATTATAAGCAGAATCACACCACAGGTCAACGAAAATCGTGCGACAAATCGTTTGTTTTTGTAAGAGCATTCGATCGCTTGCCAGTTTTTGCCAGCTTGTTCATGCCCGTTCGACCGCTTTTCTGCGCAAAAATCGGGCAAAAAAATTCCCGCAAAGCTGGCTGCAAGCTCCAGCTTTGCGGGAAGGTGGTATCCTATGATCGTTTCTTAAAAGGTGCTGAGCAGCCGCTCCCCGGCCCCGCCGCTGACGTACAGCGTTTTGCGGCTGACCTGATTATCCAGCGGCTGACCGGCTGCGTATTTCTTCAGGTTGTGGACAAAGATATCCGCGATGTTGTCCAGCGTCTTGGGCAGACTGAACCCGCCGGACACATGGGGCGTGATGATCACCCCCGGCTCACGCCAGAGCGGGTGGTCGCTGGGCAGGGGTTCCGGCTCGGTCACATCCAGCGCCGCGCCGAAGAGCCTGCCGCTGTGGACAGCCTCATACAGCGCCATGTGGTCCACCACGCTGCCCCGGCCCACATTCATCAGAATGGCACCGGGCTTGCACTTGGCGATCCGCTCCCGGTGGAACAGATGCTTCGTCTCCGGCGTGCCGGGCAGACTCAGGGCCACAAGGTCGGCTTCGGGCAGCTCAGCGTCCATCTGGCTTTGGGGCACCACCCGCAGACAGTAATCGGGGCAGGGGGTGTCCGGGTGGACCGTGCGGCGGACGCCCACCACCTCGGCCCCCAATGCGTGCGCCCGGCGGGCAAAGTTCGAACCGATGTCCCCCATGCCGACGCAGAGCACCCGCGAACCGTACACGCTGCGGACGGAGTGGCCGGTGGGGGCCCATTCGCTGCGGTTCTGGCGGTCACGGTAGAGGAAGAGGTCCTTCTGCAGCCCCAGCCACATGCCCAGCATCCACTCGCTGATGGCAAGGCCGTAAGCCCCGGTGGCATTGGTGACCACACAGCGTTCCGGCAGCACACCGGGGGCCAGATAAGCGTCCGGCCCGGCCGTATTGGACTGGAACCATTCCAGACGGTCGTTCTGCCGGATGAGTTCCACCGGCACATTGCCCAGTACGGCATCGGCCCAGCGGACGTCCTCCGCCGTCACGTCCGCAGGGACGGTGAAGCGAAACTCCGCTTCCGGGGCCGCTTGCTGCATCGCCCGTTTCTGCTCTTCACGGAGCGGCAGACAGACAAGGATCTGTTTCGACATGGTATCTTCCTCCCAGTTGTTCAGTTTTTGGCTTTATTGTACGCCCGCCGGGGAAAAAAGTCAAAGCCGCCGGGCAGTGGGTGCTGCTCAGCGGCTTTGGGGCTGTTTTTCGAAAACGATCAGAACTTGAACAGGTTCACGATCCGCTCCCACAGGCGGGTGAAGAAGCTGCCGGACTGGGTGGTGGTCTCGGTCTCGGCGGTGTTGGTAGCAGCGGCCACGGTCTCGCCGGTCTTATAGACGAACTTCACGTTGGAGGAAGCCTCCTCCGGGGCACCGGCAAAGCTGGTGTAACTCTCCAGACGGTCGGTCATGGCGTCCAGCACGGTCTTGAGGGCGTGGATCTGGTTGGTATCGAGGGAGCCGGTCAGCTTGGAGATGCCCTCCTCGTTGAACTGATTCAGGCCGTCCGCCAACCGAGTGGAACCGTCGGCAAGCTGCCCCACACCGTTGTTCAGGGTGGTCACACCGTCGTAGAGGGTCTTAGTGCCATCGGCCAGTTGGGCGCTGCCGTCCTTAGCGGAGTGGGCACCGTCTGCCGCAGCGGCTACGCCGCCGGTGTACTGGCCAACGCTGGAAACGAAGAGCTGGATCTGAGAAAGGCTGGTCTTCAAAGCGCGGACATTGGCGATATCCTCGCTGTTCTCGGCCTGAAGCTTCAGCTCATCCTGCACGGTCTGCTTGGCCTCGGCGCTGGTCAGCAGGTCGATCAGGCCGCAGATCATCGAGGGGTCGTACTTCTGCATCAGGCGCAGAGCAGCCTCAAGGTCGTGGTTGGTCTTGGTGGCGGAGAGGTAGAGGGCCAGATCGAGCTGGCTGTCCTTGAAGCTGGGTTCCTGCTCCCATATGGTGCGGACCATCTTCTTGCGGGCAGCGGCCAGCGTCTTTGCGTTCATGGTCAGCACTTCGTCGATGACGGACTGGTAGTTGTCCCATGTCATCGGAGTATCGATGAGGCCGCCCTCCATCAGGCTGCTGTTGGCCGAAGCCAGCACGCCGTCAGCGACCTGCTGGGCGGCGCTGTTCAGGGCGTCGTTGTTGGAGGTCAGGGTATCGAGGCCGTTGGTCAGTTGGCCAAGGCCGTCATTCAGGGCAGCGGCACCGGTGTTCAACTGAGAAGCACCGTCCAGCAGGGCCAGCGTGCCGTCGGCCAGTTGGCTCACGCCGTCCTCCAATTGAGAAGCGCCGTCCATCAGCTGACTCATGGCGTCGTTGAGCTGTTGGATGCCGTCGGTCAGCTCGTTGATGCTGTCAAGGTCGAAGACATTGTCGGTGCCAAGGGCATCGGGGCTGGTGGCAGCGGCCAGCATGATCTGGGGCGCGGCGAGGTTCTCCACGTCGGCTTCCACGGTCACGCTGTCCTGCAAATAATCTTCCACAGCGGACAGGTCATTGGGCAGCAGACCGCTCAGGGAATCCTTGACGCCGGGGAGGCAGACAAAGGCAGCCACGTTGCTCTTGGCGGCGGACTCAACGATTCCGTGGTCTGCGTTCAGGTTGGAGGCGTCTTCCCCGAAGATGACGCCCACCGCCGTGACCAGCGGGGTCACGATGGTGCGCTCCTTGCCGTTGACGGTCACAGTGCCGGTCTCGTAGTTGGTCAGGTCCACGGTGATCTTCAGGTGGCCGCTCTTGCCGATCAGGTTTTCGAGGCTGTCGGTGGTGCCGTCCAGCGTGTAGGTCACCTTGGCACCGATGGGCAGGGCCCGGTCGGTGTCGCCCTTGTAGTAAACATCGGTATCGTCGGTGTTCCAGACCAGCTTCTCGCCGTCCTGCGTAAAGGCGGCGTCGCTCTCGGTGTTCTGGATGTTGGTCAGGCTGGACACATCGGTGACGGAGGACAGCCCCCCGGCGTTGTACAGGTGTTCGCTGACGGTGGCGCTCTGGACCGAGCCGTCGGCGTTCATCACAACATAGACATTTTCGGATTTGGTAAAGGAAGACGAACTTGCCGCAAAGGCAGGCATCGTCATACCGGCGGCGAGAGTCAGCGCCAGCGCCGCACTGGCGATACGAAGCGATTTTTTCATGGTAGTTACTCCTTCTCAGACTTCTTGGCGTTGGCGTATTCGGGCACGAGCCAGTGCATCGTGGTGTGGCGGATGATCCAGTCCAGCAGCATCAGGGCGGCGGGCAGGACCACCAGAATGACAACCATACTGATCAGAGCGCCGCGGGAGATGAGCCGACAGATGCTCTGCAGCAGCTCCATCTTGCTGATGGCAGCCACGCCGACCGTGGCCGCGAAGAAGGTCAGGCCGCTGGTCAGGATGGACTGGCTGCAATGCTCCAGAGACTGCTGCGCTGCCTCCTGCGGGGTGCGGCCGTAGGCGCGCTCCTCGTGGTAGCGGGTGGTCATCAGGATGGAGTAGTCCACCGTTGCGCCCAGTTGGATGGTGCCGATGACGATGCTGGCGATGAAGGGCAGCTGGGTGCCGGTGAAGTACGGGATGCCCATGTTGATGGCGATGGCGGCTTCAATGCTGGCGACCAGCAGCACCGGAATGGACAGGCTGCGGAAGGAGATCAAGATGATGACGGCAACGGCCATGATGGACCAGACGTTGACGTTCTTGAAGTCCACATCCGCGACCTCGATCAGGTCTTTGGTCATGGCACCCTCGCCGGTCATGACGCCTTCGGGGTCCACCGCCTTGATGGCGGCGTTCATCTCATCCACTTGGGCGTTGATGGCGTCGGTGCCGGTCTTATAGGAGCTGTTGGCAAGGATCAGCTTGTACCCGCCGGACTGCAGGATCTCGGTCACGCTGTCGGGCAGCAGACTGGTATCGAAGCCGGGGCCGGTGATGGAATCGAGGCTGACCACCTGCGTGATGCCGTCGATGTCCTTGAGTTCGTCGCACAGGTCAGAGACTTGGGTAGCACTCAGGTCGTCGTGAACAAGGATGAAGTGGGAGGTGGTCATGCCAAAGTCCTCGCCCAGCTTGTTGGTGCCGACAATGCCGGTCAGGTCTTGGGGCAGGGAGTCGAACAGGGTGTAGTAGACTTCTGTCTTGTTCTGCGCAACGGCAAAGGGGACCAGCAGCACAAGGAAGATGGCCACGATGGGTGCTGCGTGCTTCGAGACGAAGTAGCTCAGCTTGGTGAGCCGGGGAATGACGGTGCGGTGCTTGTACTTCTCGACCCACTTATCAAAGGTGAGGATCAGCGCAGGCAGGACGACGACGGTGCAGATGACGCCCAGCGCCACGCCCTTTGCCATGACAAGGCCGATATCGCGGCCCAGCGTCAGGCGCATGGCGCACAGGGCAAGGAAGCCCGCGATGGTGGTCAGGGAGGAAGCGGAGATGGAGGTCATAGTCTTGCAGATGGCGCTGACCATGGCTTCCTCATTGGAGGAGCGGAGCTCTTTTTCCTCCTGATAGCGGTGGAGCAGGAAGATGGAGAAGTCCATCGTGACACCCAGCTGCAGCACCGTGGAAAGGGCCTCGGTGATGTAACTGATCTGACCAAGGAAGATGTTGGTGCCGAAGTTGTACACGATGGGGAACAAAAGGCCCAGCATGAACAGCAGCGGCGTGATGGTGCTTTCCAGCGAGAGGAAGAGCACCAGCAAGCTTGCACCCACAGCGCAGAGGACGTACAGCGGCATTTCCTGATTGATCAGGGTCTTGGTGTCCTGCAAAATGACGCTCATGCCGCCGAAGAAGCAGTCCTTCCGGAGCACCTTCTTGATCTGCCCAACGGCGTTCATCGTCTCATCGCTGGCGCTGGGGCCGTCGAACCGGACGATGAGCATGGTCGCGTCGTTCTTGCCGAACATGAACTGCTGCACGTCGGCGGGCAGCATCTCGGTGGGGATGCTGGGATCGATCACATCGCTGAGCCAGAAGGTCTGCATGACACCGGGCACGGCCTCGATGTCCTTCTTCATGGCAATGAGTTCGTTGGTCGGCAGGCCTTCCACCGTGATCATGCCGGTGGACGCCAGATGGAAGTCATCCTCGAGGGCTACCTCGCCGATCATGGAGTCCAGCTCCTGCGGCAGATAGGTGAGGACGTCATAGTTGATGCGGGTGGCAATGGCGCCGATGGCGGAAGGGATCAACAGCAGGATCGCTACTGTTAAGATCAGCTTGCGCAGACGCACGATGCCCTGTGCGATCTTTTTCATGAAAACCCTCCATTGGATGTTGGATTGGAATGGTGTGCGGAAAAGTGACTCACGGTCACTTCTGAGCAAGCACTATTATAGCAACCCGGCAAAAACTGTCAAGCCAAAAACTGACCAAACGTCAGTTTTTTTATCACCGAGCCAAAATTGTATAGTGCTTCCGGCCATTTAGGGGCTTGCGCCGCGGCGTGACCATTGCTAAAATATGGTGTACACCACAGAACATCGAAGAAAAGAGGAATCGACTCAAAGCATGAGCACCGTGGAAGGCAAAAAGCAGGAGAAGCGCCGGGCGCTTCTGGACGCCGCATATGAGCTGTTTTTGGAGCGGGGTGCTGCCAAGACCAGCGTAGAGGAGATCACCTCCCGCGCAAAGGTTGGCAAGGGCACGTTCTATCTCTACTTTGCCGACAAGGGCGCGGTGACCCAAGCGCTGCTGGCGCGGGTGAGCTATCAGCTGCTGGACGACGCTGTGACCGCCTGTGAGCACACCGCCGGGCTGGACAGCTTCCCGGACAAGATGATCTTCGTGATCGATCACATCATCGAGGCCCTGCGGAAGGACACCCTGCTGCTCCGCTTTCTGGAGCGCAGCTTCGTCTGGCCGGGGCTGGACCAGATCGAGGCCAGCCGCGACGCCGAGCCGCTGATGCGCAAGCTGCTCAACGTGGTGCTGACCAGCCCGGAAATGGCCGGCCGCACCGAGCGGGAGATCTACCAGCGCATCACCTCCCTCGGCAGCATGTGCATGTCGGTGTGCTATTCGTCCATCCTCGAAGGCAAACCCGACAACATCGACGCCATGAAGCCGGTGCTGTACGATATTATACGGAAAGCGTTCGGCTGAAAGCCGCAGACGCGGCAAAAAGGACCGCTCGGTTTTTCCTGATTTGCTGCCCCCTGCGAAAAAATTTGTTTTTTGCAAAAAAGAGCTTGCTTTTTCCCGGAAGATGTGGTAAGATATCTGAGTCGATACGACATCTGGACGGTTAGCTCAGCTGGTAGAGCATCTGCTTGACGTGCAGGAGGTCACAGGTTCGAGTCCTGTACCGTCCACCATACAGTTCGTACTCGAACCCGATTCTCTATGAGAAAGGGTTCGGGTACGTTTTTTGTTTATCGGAGGTTTTGCGGCGAGAGTACGCAGAGCGGTAAACGAGCAAGGGCAGGGTATCATCATTACGATGGTATCCTGCCTTTTGCTTTGCGGAATCAAGTTCGCTTTGTGCGAACTTGATCATCCCCCTATATGGCGCGTTTGGGGGTAATCGCTGCGTACGTGCGTACCGGGAGCCTGTACACCTCTGATAATGTGTAACACACTAGACTTTGTTCCAAAGTCCGTGTGCTAAGGGGCAGGCCCCTTAGAATTCCTGTGGAGTGTGTACGCACGTACGCAGGAAAACGGCAAAATTTCACTATATCGGGGTGTTCTTTCATTGGAGAGTATGATATACTCGGCTTAGTTCAACAAATCGGAATTGAGGGAGTAGGAGAAATCGAGATTGGAGGATAAGTTGGTGAACAAGATTTTCAAAGGTCTTATTCGATTTTTGATAGAAGTGATAGTTATGACTGTTTTGATTGTTGGGATCAATATATTTACGAATGGTATGTATCTTTGGGGATTGCCCCGCATAAATGATATTCAGTCTGTAAATATCACGTATCCGAGTGTCACGGATGATGTTAAAGAAATTTCGAGCAGTGAGGACATTGAGTTAGCCTTAAAGCTAACGGGATTTCTGAAATATGATTTATTTGGGGAAGTGAATAGCGAAGAAGAACCCGCTATTACAATTACTTATTTTCTCAAGGATGGAACAAGCAAAACAATCTCCGCTAATAACACTACTGTCTGGTGGAACAATAAAATTCATGTAATCAAGGACAAGGAAATGTTTGTCAACCTAACAGAGGGAATTTTCTTTCTGGAAGATTTACAAACAAAGTAAATCAATTCCAGTTTGCTGTACTCGTTCCTAGCAGGGTTTGGGGCAGGCACGCCCCAACAAGAAGCTGTCCCAAAGGGGCAAGAATTTTCAAGAATTGAAAATTTGTGGCCACGGGACGATTCTTGCTCTCACGAAAACCCATACTTTTTGAAAATCCGCTTTTCGCAGCCAAAGGAGGATGCACCATGAAAAAAGAGATCGAAGCCTTCGTCAACGCAGCCAACGAGCAGGAGTTGGAAGCCGCATGGAATAACCTCTCGGCAGAGGAACAGCGAGTTTTCGAGCAGCTCATGGAGGAAGAACCACCCGAAGATGCACTGGCATTTTTCGCACAGCTGTATGATGATGCCCCGAAAGAGCAGACCAGCGAGACTGTGAACATCTCCGAAAATGAAATCTATTTCAAGCGGAAGCCCTTGACCGAAGAGCAGAAGAAACACAGCTCTTATGTGGACGAGAACGGCAACCTCCATGTCAAGAACCTGTCCGCTTTCTGGATTCCAGAACTGACCACCACGGAGAAAGTCGGTCACACCACCTACACCGTGACCGGCAGCTATGAGGGCAAGGAGTCCTTTTTGAAGAAGCTGGAGCGCATTGTTGCCAAGAACGCCCAGCAAAAATTTGAAGATGAGGGTGCAGACGAATGACAACTGCGCCCAATTCTGCTATACTTGACCCGGTAACCAATCCTGTACCGACAGTTGCTCCACAGAGTAAGGAGGACACAACAATGTCTGGAGCAACGAATAAAATCACCGCACTTTACTGCCGACTGTCGCAAGAGGACGCACGGCTCGGCGAAAGCCTGTCCATTGAGAACCAGAAGGCTATTCTTCTGGAATACGCTAAGAAGAATCACTTTCCGAACCCGGTGTTCTTTGTGGACGATGGATATTCCGGCACGAACTACGACCGCCCCGGCTTTCAGAGTATGCTGGTCGAGATTGAAGCGGGGCGTGTAGGAATCGTTATCACGAAGGATTTGTCCCGACTGGGACGCAATTCTGCCTTGACAGGTCTGTACACAAACTTCACTTTTCCCCAGTATGGCGTTCGCTACATTGCCATTAACGACAACTACGACACCATTGACCCGAACAGCGTAAACAACGATTTTGCGGGCATTAAGAACTGGTTCAACGAGTTTTACGCCCGCGATACCAGCCGCAAGATTCGGGCTGTTCAGAAGGCCAAGGGAGAGCGTGGAGTACCGCTGACGGTCAATGTGCCGTACGGCTATGTGAAAGACCCGGAGAACCTGAAACATTGGCTTGTTGATCCAGAAGCGGCTGCAATCGTGAAGCGCATCTTCTCCATGTGCATGGAAGGCCGTGGCCCGACCCAAATTGCAAACCAACTGTGGGTGGACAAAGTTCTGACTCCCACCGCCTATAAGTTGAGCCATGGCCTGAGTACGAACTCACCCGCCCCGGAAGACCCTTATCGCTGGGATAAAAGAGCAGTAAGTTCGATTCTGGAACGCCTGGAGTACACTGGCTGCACAGTCAACTTTAAGACCTATACTAACTCTATCTGGGATAAAAAGAGACATCTGAATCCCGTGGAAAATCAGGCTATCTTCCCGGATACACATGAGCGCATTATTGACGATGATGTGTTTGAAAAGGTTCAGGAGATTCGTAGCCAGCGTCACCGCATGACCCGGACAGGCAAGAGCAGCATTTTCTCCGGTATGGTCTACTGCGCTGACTGCGGTTCCAAGATGCAATATGGTTCGTCCAATCACAGGGACTTCAGTCAAGACTTCTTTGATTGCTCTCTGCACAAGAAGAACGGGAGCAAGTGCAAGGGACACTTCATCCGGGTAAAGGTTTTGGAGGGCCGTGTGCTAAGCCATGTTCAGCGGGTGACGGACTACATCCTCTGTCATGAGGACTACTTCCGCAAGGTCATGGAGGAGCAGCTTCGGGTGGAAAGCACCGAAAAGCTGACCGTCCTGAAGAAGCAGCTTGCCCGGAATGAGAAGCGGATTGCAGACCTCAAACGGCTGTTCATGAAAATCTACGAGGACAACGCCAGCGGGCGGCTGAGTGATGAACGCTTCGATATGCTGAGCCTGACCTATGAAACGGAGCAGAAGCAGTTGGAGGGCGAGTGCGTCACCCTGCGGCAGGAAAAACAGGCTGCCGTGCTGCGCGTTGCAGATACCGGCCCGGGTATCCCCGCAGACTGCCGGGAGAGCATCTTCCAGCCCTTTTTCCGGGTGGATAAGTCCCGCAGCCGGGAGATGGGCGGCGTTGGGCTTGGCCTTGCCCTTGTGCGGGAAATCGCTGTGCTGCATGGCGGCAGTGTGACCGTGGAACGCAGCAGCGAAAACGGCACTACCTTTGCAGTCACCCTGCCGCTGGCACAGCCCTGCTGAAACTGGGCGGGACTTTATTTTTGGC
>ENA-OYAG01000251-OYAG01000251.1-human-gut-metagenome-genome-assembly--contig:-NODE-251-length-10670-cov-3.220725_pt1 | contig 10670 bp, 6 predicted proteins | sample MGYA00243428_ERZ652820 | MGnify/ENA primary metagenome ERZ652820 (study PRJEB26926, sample SAMN06164573) | human gut metagenome | biome: ENVO:00009003; feature: ENVO:2100002; material: ENVO:00002003... | reverse complement strand
TGCGTATGTAGACCATCCTTCTTTCGGACCGGCCGTTATCGGAAGATTATTAGAGGCACAGGGACTAAGAGTAGCCATCGTGCCTCAACCCAATTGGCGTGATGACTTGCGCGATTTCAAAAAGCTGGGACGACCACGTCTTTTTTTCGGTGTATCTGCCGGATGTATGGACAGCATGGTGAATAAGTACACAGCCAATAAACGTTTACGCAGTGAAGATGCTTATACACCGGACGGTCGTCACGATATGCGTCCCGAATATCCCAGCATTGTATATACACAGATTCTTAAAAAACTATACCCGGATGTGCCTGTCATCTTGGGAGGTATAGAGGCTTCCTTACGCCGCGTCACCCATTATGACTATTGGCAGGATTGTGTGCAGAAGTCTATTTTAATAGATTCGGGAGCAGATTTGCTCATTTATGGAATGGGGGAAAAGCCGATTACAGAACTTTGCAGAAGAATGAAAGCACTGACGGCTGCTGCCGGACAGACACACGGGTCTGCTCCTATAGCAGCCGGTCTTCCTGTTCCACATGATATCTTACAAACAGCCTACATAATCCGTAAGGGAGACCCCGTGTGTCCGCTCCAAAACATCAGCACATCATCCGAGCACAGTAAAGAAAAACCGGATATCATCCTCCACTCTCATGAAGAGTGTCTGAAAGATAAGAAGAAACAAGCCGAAAACTTCCGCTTCATTGAAGAGGAAAGCAATAAATACGAAGCCTCCCGCATCTTGCAAGATGTAGGTAACAAAACGGTAGTAGTCAATCCGCCTTATCCTCCAATGACACAAGGAGAGCTGGATCGTTCTTTTGATTTGCCGTATACGCGTATGCCTCATCCCAAGTATAAGGGAAAACGTATCCCGGCGTTTGATATGATTAAATTCTCAGTTAATCTGCACCGTGGTTGTTTTGGAGGATGTGCCTTCTGTACCATTTCCGCCCATCAGGGAAAATTCATTGTAAGCCGAAGCAAGGAAAGTATCTTGAAAGAGGTGAAAGCCATAACAGAAATGCCAGACTTCAAAGGCTATCTGAGCGACTTGGGAGGGCCTAGCGCCAACATGTACGCTATGCGCGGTAAAGAAGAAAAAATATGCCGCCGCTGCAAACGCCCGTCATGTATCCATCCCAAAGTATGTCCCAATTTGAACACGGATCACCGTCCTTTATTGGATATTTACCATTCGGTAGACGCACTTCCCGGTATCAAGAAAAGCTTTATCGGAAGCGGTGTACGCTATGACCTGTTACAATATCAGAGTAAGGATCCGGCAGTAAACCGCAGTACGGCTGAATATACCCGCGAACTGATAGCCAATCATGTCAGCGGGCGTTTGAAAGTGGCTCCGGAACACACCAGTGACTCAGTGCTGCAAATCATGAGGAAACCTTCGTTTTCGCAATTTTATGACTTCAAAAAGACTTTCGACAAAATAAATAAGGAATTGAATATGCGACAGCAGATTATACCTTATTTTATAAGCAGCCATCCAGGATGTACGGAAGAAGATATGGCAGAACTGGCAGTGATCACCAAGAAATTGGATTTCCATCTGGAACAGGTGCAGGATTTCACCCCTACCCCAATGACTGTAGCTACTGAAGCCTGGTACACAGGTTATCATCCATATACGTTACAACCGGTTTTCTCTGCCAAATCACAAAAAGAGAAACTGGCTCAACGGATGTTCTTTTTTTGGTATAAACCCGAAGAACGGCGTGCCATCATCAACGAATTGCGCAAAATAGGACGCGCTGATTTGATAGACAAGCTGTATGGCAAATAAAAGGGTAATGTATCAAATTCACCACAGATCATGTGCAATCTGTGGTGAAACCGTTTTTTAAAGTCTTATTTATCTTTCATCGTGTTTTGATGAAACACAGAAACAGGTCTATGTGTTCCAAGGTACAGATATTGATATTTATTTTCCCCTAAACTTAATTAGAAAAGTACCGCAAATATTAATTGATAAAAATATTGCCTATCCTATTGAATATCATTTATTTTTTCTATCTTTGGGCAAAACCAACTTTTAAATCAATACTGCGTATGGAAACGTATCTCTTCTGGATTGTGCCCATTGCCTCCCTCTTGGCATTGGCACTCGCATGGTATTTCTACAAACAAATGATGCTTGAAAGCGAAGGAACTCCGACAATGGAAAAAATCGCTTCTTATGTGCGCCAGGGCGCCATGTCCTACCTGAAACAACAATACAAAGTGGTAGGACTGGTATTTCTGGGATTAGTTATTCTGTTTTCTATCATGGCATACGGCTTCAACTTACAAAATCCGTGGGTGCCCATTGCTTTTCTTACCGGCGGTTTCTTCTCGGGACTTTCCGGTTTTTTGGGAATGAAAACGGCCACCTATGCTTCAGCACGTACCGCCAATGCAGCCCAGCACTCTCTGAACAAAGGACTGCGTGTGGCTTTCCGTAGCGGAGCTGTTATGGGATTGGTCGTTGTCGGATTAGGTCTGCTCGATATTTCCTTCTGGTATATATTATTGGATTATTGTATTCCGTCAGATACCTTGAATCCTTCCGCCAAATTATGTGTCATCACCACTACCATGCTTACTTTTGGGATGGGAGCCAGCACGCAAGCGCTTTTCGCCCGTGTAGGAGGTGGGATCTATACCAAGGCAGCCGATGTGGGTGCTGACCTGGTAGGTAAAGTGGAAGCCGGAATTCCGGAAGATGATCCCCGTAATCCTGCTACCATTGCCGATAATGTGGGTGACAATGTAGGTGACGTAGCCGGAATGGGCGCCGACCTCTACGAGTCTTATTGCGGTTCTATCCTGGCTACCGCCGCTTTGGGCGCAGCTGCCTTCATTGGTTCGGATGATACTGTAATGCAGTTTAAAGCGGTCATTGCGCCTATGCTGATTGCAGCTGTAGGTATTTTACTCTCCATCATCGGTATTTTCGCTGTCCGTACCAAAGAAGATGCAGGAATGAAAGAGCTACTCGGTTCATTAGCTACAGGAACCAACTTAAGTTCTGTGCTGATTGTTGTTGCCACTTTCCTTATCCTTTGGGCCTTGGGACTGGAAAACTGGGTAAACATCTCTTTTGCTGTGGTAGTGGGATTAATAGTAGGGATCGTTATCGGTCGCTCTACCGAATACTATACTTCTCAATCTTATAAACCTACACAACGATTGGCCGAAAGTGGAAAGACAGGTCCGGCTACCGTTATCATTTCCGGTATCGGACTAGGTATGGTTTCCACCACTATCCCGGTACTGGCAGTAGTAGTAGGCATCATCTTATCCTATTGGCTTGCTTCCGGGTTTGATTTCGCCAATATTTCCATGGGGCTTTACGGTATTGGTATTGCTGCCGTAGGTATGCTCTCAACATTGGGAATTACCTTGGCTACCGATGCTTACGGACCAATTGCAGACAATGCCGGCGGTAATGCCGAAATGAGCGGATTAGGTAAAGAAGTACGCAGGCGCACTGACGCACTCGACTCGTTGGGTAACACAACTGCTGCCACCGGCAAAGGTTTTGCTATCGGCTCTGCCGCTCTGACCGGATTGGCTCTGTTAGCATCCTATGTAGAAGAAATCCGTATCGGATTAACCCGGTTGGGGCAGACCATTCTGGAATTACCAAACGGCATTACCGTAGATGTTCATAACGCCAGTTTCACTGACTACATGCTTTATTACGATGTAACCCTGATGAACCCTAAAGTGCTAAGCGGCATGTTTTTGGGCAGTATGATGGCATTCCTGTTCTGCGGTCTGACCATGAATGCAGTGGGTCGTGCAGCAGCCCACATGGTAGAGGAAGTACGCCGCCAGTTCCGTGAAATAAAAGGAATTCTGACTGGAGAAGCCGAACCCGACTATGCCCGTTGTGTACAAATCTCCACCAAAGGAGCACAACGTGAAATGGTATTCCCGTCTCTATTGGCTATCATCGCTCCGGTTGCTACAGGATTAGTGTTTGGAGTTCCCGGAGTCATCGGTCTGCTGATTGGTGGGTTGTCCTCCGGTTTCGTGCTTGCCATTTTCATGGCCAATGCAGGAGGCGCATGGGATAACGCCAAGAAATATGTAGAAGAAGGCAATTTCGGCGGTAAAGGAAGTGAAGTTCACAAAGCAACGGTTACCGGTGACACGGTAGGTGACCCGTTTAAAGATACATCCGGTCCCAGTTTGAACATTTTGATTAAACTGATGAGTATGGTTGCCATTGTAATGGCCGGACTGACAGTTGCTTGGAGTTTGTTCTAATAGAAAAGCAGAAAGCCGCTTCAGAGGAGGCGGCTTTCTAACTTTAAAAAAGATTCTGATAAACTATTTTTTAATACTTATCCGGATTTCCATTACTACAAAATGAATGAATATGTCAAAGAAATCACAAACTATTTTTAGTCAAAACATTACAATTGAGTTTGTTCAAGATTTCCATGCATCGCTCCACATTAGACGGACGGATAACCACATGTGCCGTATCTCCCTGAGCAAAAGCATACATATATTCAATAAAGATATTCTCTGCTGCCAGATAGTCCAAAACTTTAGCCAAAGAACCAGCCACATTCGGGCAACTGATACATACCACATCGGTCAGCATCACGGCAAAATTCTCGGCACGAAGTACTTCCACCGCTTTTTCCACATCCGATACAATCAAACGAAGAATACCAAAATCAGTAGATTCCGCCATGCTGAACGCATGCATATTGATATCATACTTTGCCAATGTCTTGGTTACGTCATTTATCCTTCCGGTCTTGTTTTCCAGGAAAACAGATAATTGCTTAATTGTCATATTGCGTACTTTTTCATTTTAAAATTCGGTTGTCTATCACACGTTTACTCTTGCCTTCACTACGGGCAATACTGTTAGGCTCCATCAGCTTCACTTCAGCACTGATAGAAAGAACGCTCTTCAATTTGTCACTCAGCGCTTTCTTCATAGCCAGCATACGTCCCATATCGTCCGAGAAGAAGTCTTTGCGGACTTCCACTTGTACCTGCAAAGAGTCAAGATTATTCTTCCTATCCACCACCAGCATATACTGAGGTTCAAACTGCGGCATATCCAGAATAACACTTTCCACCTGAGACGGGAATACATTGATGCCACGGATAATAAGCATATCGTCACTACGGCCTACAATACCCGACATACGAATATTGGTTCTTCCACACGGACATTCACCCTCCATCAGGGAAGTCAAGTCCTTCGTACGATAGCGCAATAACGGCATACCTTCCTTGGTCAGAGTAGTAAACACCAATTCTCCCACTTCTCCATTCGGAAGACGTTCCAGCGTTTCAGGGTTAATGATTTCAGGATAAAAATGATCCTCATTGATATGCGAACCATGTTGTTCCTGGCATTCATAGGAAACACCAGGGCCCATAATTTCACTCAATCCATAAATATTGTAGCCTTTCAAGCCCAGCCGCTCTTCTATTTCCTTACGCATACTCTCCGTCCATGGCTCGGCTCCAAAGGCTCCTATACGGAGGCCGATATCTTTCTTGGTAAGCCCCATACGTTCCACCACTTCTGCTAAATAAAGAGCATAAGAAGGAGTACAGGCAATACCGGTTATACCCAAGTCACGAATCAGACGAACATGCTTTTCCGTATTTCCGGTAGAAGCCGGGATAACAGTCGCCCCCAGATTCTCCACACCATAATGTGCACCCAGCCCACCAGTGAATAACCCATAACCATAACTGACAGAAAAAGTATCATTACGAGTAACCCCATAGGCCGAAAGACAACGCGACATTACTTCGGACCATACGGACAAGTCACGACGTGTATATCCCACAATGGTAGGATTCCCGGTTGTGCCCGAAGAAGCGTGTACACGTACAATTTCCGAAGCAGGAGCAGCCTGAAGTCCATAAGGATAATTATCACGTAAATCCTGTTTGGTAGTAAAAGGAAGTTTTACAATGTCTTCAATAGTCTGAATATCATCCGGAGATAAATCCATCTCCTGCATCTTGTTACGATAAAAAGGGACATTATGATAAACCAGGTTCACCAACTTGTTCAGGCGTTTTCCCTGCAGAGCGCTCATTTCGTCCCGGCTCATGCACTCTTTATTTTTGTTCCAAATCATAATAAATAATTTTTCAATGTGCTAATTAGCCAATGTACTGGTGCACAAACACACCATATGACAATCGGCACATTATCCTATTAGCACATTATTTTCAATGATCTTCATGAAAAGCTCTCATGCGTTCTTCCATCACCGGATAAAGTTCCTCACGCATTCTGGAAGTACAGGCGCGGACACCTTCCTGCTCGCTACCGGTAGTAGAAAGCGAGATGCTGCTTACCCCATAATACAATAACTCCCGGAGCAATTCACCCCCTGTCATATTTCCGTAACCTATGGTAAAGAAGAAACCATCTCCCACCACCTGGGTAGCATCATAATCATATACGATATGGAAACCATTGTCGGTAAATATTTTCTTCATGCGTTCCGCACGACGGGCATATTCGCGGGTATCTTCCACAAAATTGATTTTACCTTCGGTGGACAGACGAAGCATTTCAGCGTATGCATACTGAGTGGAAGCCGTACATCCCGAAGTAATCATATAAAGAATGGAAGCAATCAGCGTAGGACCGAATACCCCTGCATCTTTATACCGTTCTGCTAATGCAGGGAACTGGCGGTCGAACAGTTTGTCGCTGATACATGCCAATGCCATACGCTGTCCGGCATAACTGAATATCTTGGAAGAAGAAAGCATCAGAATATAATTATCCGTATATCTTGCCACAGTGGGCGGATAAGGCGGTTCGAAAGGATGCCCCATATCCCGACGGAAGTCCATGCAGAAATAAGCCAGATCTTCCATGACAATCACATCATACCGGGTTGCCAGTTCACCGATTATCTGCAGTTCCTCCTCTTCCAGACAAATCCATGCCGGATTATTCGGATTAGAATAGATAATCGCTGCTATATCGCCTTTACTCAGGAAACTTTCCAATTTCTCACGCAAGGCCTGTCCACGATAATGATAGATATCAAACTCTTCCCACTCCACGCCGATAATGCGAAGCTGGGATTTCTGAATGGGAAATCCGGGATCAATGAACAATACCTTGTCTTTCCCCGGAATACGCTGCGTACAGGCTATGAACGAGCCGAATGAACCCGCCACCGACCCGGTGGTAGGCACACAAGCGCGCGGAGAGATTTCCAGATTCAAGAAAGCTTTTACAAAACGGGAAGCCTCCTTTTTCAACTCGGGCACTCCTGCAGCAGCCGGATATTGCGATCCGACTCCCCTGTCCAAAGCGGCTTTCTCCGCTTCAATCCCGATCTGATTGGCTGCAAGGCCGGGAGATCCCTGATCCATACGGATAAAAGGAATCCCCGTTTCCTTTTCCAGATACTGGGCTACCAGCAGCACATCACCGATAGTAGCCTGTGCAAGATTGGCGATGTGCAGTTCCTTCACCGCCTTCTCCACTAATTCTTCACTAAATATCTTCATGGCATTACCAGTTCTTTACCGCATTCAAGCCTATATCAAAAGCCTTCTGATTCATTTCAACAATCTTCTCACCTTTTGTGGCAAACACACGCCCTATGCTTTCACGCAACTGTTCCGGTGATACGATCTCAATATACTTCGCAGCCATGCCCAGCAGAATCACATTCGCGCATTTAGGCATACTGTTTTCTTTTACCATATCCTCTATTTCCAACTTCACCACATGCGGAAGACTTTCCAAAGTTCTCATCAGATCCACTTCTTCAGGATAGTCGGGAATGTTCTTGAAAGGATTAGCAGAAGTAATCACCCAACCTTCTTCCTGCAAGTAAGGCAGATAACGCAACGCCTCCATCGGTTCCATGGAAATAATCAGATCCGCCTCACCCTGAGCGATCAGATCCGAATAAATCGTTTCGTCGGATAGACGCAGATTGGACTGTACATCTCCTCCGCGCTGGCTCATACCGTGTACCTCAGCCTGCTTCAAATTGATGCCTTCTGCCGTAGCAGCTTCTCCTATAATAGTAGCGATAGTCAGGATACCCTGTCCTCCTACGCCCGAAAGTATGATATCTTTTCTCATGCCTTATCTGCTTTTTTCTGTCTTAGTTTACGATTCAATGTCTGGATACATTCTCTGCGCGGAATAATGACAGACACCCCTTTATATTCTATTTCCTCACGAATGGTACGGGTGATTTCTTCCATATTCTTTGGTAATGGAACCACCACACGCACATGTTCGGGTTCTACCCCTAATCCCAGGCAGATCGCCTCGAATTTGTTCGTACCGGCAGAGTCCTGTCCACCGGTCATGGCAGTAGTCAGGTTATCCGAAATCACCACAGTGATATTGGCATGGTCATTGACCGCATCCAGCAGACCGGTCATACCGGAATGAGTGAATGTAGAGTCACCGATAACCGCAATGGCCGGAAATACTCCCGCATCGGAAGCACCTTTGGCCATGGTTATGGAAGCACCCATATCCACACAACTGTCAATAGCACGAAACGGGGGCAACGCACCTAATGTATAGCAACCGATATCACCGAAAATGCGTGCATCCGGATATTCCGCAGCCACCTTGTTCAATGCATCATACACATCCCGATGACCACATCCCTGACACAATGCAGGCGGACGCGGCATCACCACCTGAGGTTTACCAAACGGACGTTTGATTCCCCATCCGATTGCCTCGCCCACATTATCCGGAGTCAATTCACCGGTACGCGGCAAAGTTTCGGTCAGGCGTCCCTTTATCTCATAGTCTGAGGAAAGAATCGCTTTTACCTGCTCTTCCACAAACGGCTGACCATCTTCCACTACCAAAACATATCCGCAACGGTCTGCCATCGTCCTGATTTCGTCAGCCGGCAACGGATACTGCGAAACTTTCAATACCGGAATATGGCAACCATCCGTATCTGCCTCTTTCACATAATTATAACCGATACCGCAAGCTATCACTCCGAACTCATAATCATATTCGGGATTCAACCCTTCCAGATAATTATAAGGAGATTTGGAGGAAGCTTCTTCCAGTTTTTCCTGCTTTTTCACTAAATCCAGATATTGTTTACGCGCATTACCCGGCAGCAATACCCAGTGGGCACGTTCATGATCAGGATTCAACTGATTTTCCTCACGGATATCGGCTACTTCCACACCGGCACGCGAATGTGCCAGACGGGTAACCACACGCATCAGCACCGGCAACTTCAGTTTTTCCGATAGTGTATATGCGTAATCCATCATATCGTATGCTTCTTGTTGGGAAGACGGTTCCAGCATGGGAATCATAGCAAATTTTCCATAAAAGCGTGAATCCTGTTCGTTCTGTGACGAATGCATGGAAGGATCATCGGCAGCCAGCACCACCAGCCCACCGTTCACGCCGGTTATGGCAGAATTGACAAACGCATCGGCAGCCACATTCATACCTACATGTTTCATACATACCAAAGCACGCTTTCCCGCGTATGACATACCCAATGCAGCCTCCATGGCCGTTTTTTCATTGGTACACCAAGTGCTGTGCAGTTTTCTTTCCTTTGCTAAAGGATTATTCTGGATAAACTCCGTGATTTCAGTGGACGGTGTACCCGGATAGGCATATACACCCGATATGCCGGCATGTATCGCTCCGAGGGCAATTGCCTCATCGCCCAACAATAATTTCTTTTCAGCCATTATCTATTATTTTGTTAATTGTTTCATATCAATGTAAAGGGGTCTGCATCATCCAATACCGGGAATTTCTTCCGGAAAGCCTGCAATGCCTCCATATCTATATCAGCCGATACCGCGCTTTCCCTGCTCCACGGACATTCGGCTATCGTCTTTCCGTAGGGATCGATGATAGCGCTGCCACCCGAATATTCACAGGCAGGATCAACTCCCATGCGGTTCACTCCGGCTACATAACACTGATTTTCAATAGCCCGCGCACGAAGCAGCGCGCTCCAGGCATCCACACGGGGGGTAGGCCAGCTTGCCACATAAAGTATCATGTCATAATCACCCAGGTTACGTGCCCAAACAGGGAAGCGAAGGTCATAACATACTTCCAACAGGATACGTACCCCACGGAAGTTCACCACTACACGCTCCGTACCGGCGGTGAAACGCTTGTGTTCGCCCCCAAAGGTAAACAAATGCTTCTTATCATAATGCTGCACGGCTCCATCCGGATGGACAAAGTAAAAACGATTATAATAATTTCCATTCTCACATACCGCCACACTGCCTGCAATAGCACAATTCCGCTCGGCTGCCTTACGCTTCATCCAGTGAAGTGTTTCGCTGTCGGCGCTCTCCGCAATTCCTTCGGGTTGCGTACAAAACCCGGTGGAGAACATTTCGGGTAACACATATAAATCCGACCCGGGACAAGCCTCCATCGCCTGCTCGGCATTCCTCACATTAGTTTCCGGATTCCCCCATGAAATATCTTGTTGCAAAAGTGTTATTTTCATACAATTTTGATATTAGATAGGCACAAAGGTAACGAAAATAAAAGAAAGAAGCATCTTTTGCCGATAAAGTATTCAAAAAAAGTAATGAACAAACGCAGCTCCGCCGCCTTTTCATGGAAAAAGGCGGCGGAGTAGCACGTTCTTTAGGGCTATATC
>ENA-OYAG01000241-OYAG01000241.1-human-gut-metagenome-genome-assembly--contig:-NODE-241-length-10744-cov-4.336140_pt1 | contig 10744 bp, 10 predicted proteins | sample MGYA00243428_ERZ652820 | MGnify/ENA primary metagenome ERZ652820 (study PRJEB26926, sample SAMN06164573) | human gut metagenome | biome: ENVO:00009003; feature: ENVO:2100002; material: ENVO:00002003... | reverse complement strand
CGGCTATATCGGTAATTCTTTTTGCAGGTATGCCGTAGCTGTCAGCCAGCTTTATAAAATCGGGACTGCCGTCAAGGAAAACCGCTGTCAGCCTGTTGTCGTAACCGTTTGTCTGAAGCTCTCTTACCATACCAAGACGATTGTTTGTCATAACTATCACCTTTACCGCAATGTTATGCTGTATCATCGTCGCAAGCTCCATAAACTGCATCTGGAAGCTGCCGTCGCCGCATATTGCGACAACCTCGCTGTCCGGACGTGCCGCCTTTGCACCGAGAGCGGCAGGAACGGAATAGCCCATTGTTCCCATACCGCCCGATGTTATGAATCGTCCGTTTTTAAGACCGATATTGTTGACGGTCCATATCTGATTCTGTCCTACATCGGCGCTTACAACTGAATTGTCGGGGAGCTTCTGTCCGAGAAGCCGTATAAATGCCTTGGGATTTACACAACCCTCCGGTTCTTCTTCAATCGGCTTGTCCTGTGCTTTCTTTATTTCACTCAGTTCCTGCTTCCAGTCGTAGTGGTCGTAATTCTTCACACATTCAAGCAGCTGCTCGAGTATATTCTTTACATCGCCTACAACGGGTATCGTTGCGGCAAGGTTCTTGCCTATTTCCGCAGGGTCAACATCAATGTGTATTACCGTTGCGCCCTCAAGTCTGCTTATTGCGGTGACCGCTCTGTCGCCTACTCTCGCACCGAGAAGTATCAGCAGGTCGCAGTTGTTGATAGCGTAGTTTGCACTCTTTACGCCGTGCATACCTATCATTCCGTAGAACAAGGGATCGTCCGCAGGAACACTGCTCATACCCATCATTGTGTTGACAACAGGTATATCCGTCACCTGCATAAACTCTCTCAGCAGATTTACCGCACCTGCGGTAAAGATACCACCGCCCGCACAGATAAGAGGTTTTTTGCTCTTTTCTATGGCGGCAACGGCACGCTTTATCTGCAACTTGTTTCCCTGAATGCTGGGCTTATACGAGCGTATATCTACTGTTTTCGGATATTCAAAATCTATTACTGCCTTCTGAACGTCAAAAGGCATATCTATAAGCACAGGTCCCGGTCTGCCGGAGCCTGCGATGTAAAATGCGTTTTTGAAGATGACCGGCATTTCCGCAGGGTCTTTGACAAGATAGCTGTGCTTTACGAAAGGCTCAGCCGCACCTGTTATATCTGCCTCCTGGAAAACGTCACGTCCTATCTGTTCACAGCTTACCTGTCCTGTGATAAGCACCATAGGTATGCTGTCCATATGGGCGGTTGCGATTGCCGTGATAAGATTTGTCGCACCCGGTCCCGATGTTGCTATAGCAACGGCAGGCTTTCCGGTCATACGGGCATAACCGCTTGCGGCGTGTCCGCCGTTTACCTCGTGGCGCACAAGCACATGGCGTATATCCGAGCTTATAAGCTCGTCATAAAACGGACATATAGCCGCACCCGGATAACCGAATACAGTAGTTATACCCTCCGCTTCGAGAGCCTTTACCATAGCTCTTGCAACCGTCATTCTTTCTGACGCCATCTATCGACCTACCCCTTTATAAGTGTTGATGAATATACTGTATTTTTATACAGCAAAACCGCACGGTAATTTTTGTGCTTACAAATAATTATAACCGCTTTACAAATAAAAGTCAAGATTTCTTTGCATATAAATAGTCGCCTTGAGGGCGGTTTTCAGTATATTTTTCACATAAATACCGCTGTCGGTGACGTGATGTATATTTTGCATACTCTTACAGCCGTATTTTTTTGCCGATAAACTTAAATTCAACTGTATATCTGCCGATAAATATACAGAGTAATTTTGCCTGCGGCGTTAAAATGCGGTTCAGGCGGAAAAGAGGCTTTTAATGGCGTTTGAACATCTGTGCGGTCAGGTCATGACCGACAGTAACGGAACGACTTACATAATATCCGATAATTTTTCGGTCATATATCCCGGTGACGCACACCCCGACGTATACGAGTGGGCTGATATTTCTGCGGTTAAAATCGACAAAAGCAGTATCACTGTCACTACAGGAAAGCAGACATATCACATACCTGACAGGGCGTTTACGGGCAGGGCGCAGTTTACAGCGGCAAAGACGCTGATATTGTCACAGGTATCCGATAAGGAAACAGTGTGTGACGTTAGCGTAGAGGTGCTTCCCGACAAGCGCTTCTATTCAAATTACGATATACCCGATTCAGCTGTTTTTGCAAAAGGCGAATACAATCCCAAAGAGATACGTTCTTCCGTGCTGTCGCTCGTTCTGGGTAAAATGGGCAGACTGCTCTGGTGCATAGGGATACTTGCGTGCGTTGCCACTGCAATTATTTTTCAGATGTATATCGGTTTTGCACAGGATACATGGTGGTATCTGTCCATAGGCACATTCTTCTGCGCCGTAGGTGCGGTAGTGCTGACCTATCTTGTAATGGTACTTATCGCAAAGATAAAATACTCGGGTCTTATCAGAAGCTGTGCGGATAACGATGAAACGATAACGTTTGCCGTATGCCCCGCAGGAGTATCCGCCGCAGAGGAGAGCGTGTACAGCCCGCACGAGATAATTCGTTTCGGAATGAATGATAATTATATAGAAACCTCGTCAATGTTCATAGTCACAAGAGGGAACGCACCGCTTGTATGGATACCGAAATCGCTTTTCGACGGAGCGGCTCTTGACAGGATAGAACAGTACCTTGCGCTCGGAACGCAGGATAAATAAGCGGAAAGGAGCAGGGGATAATGAGTGAAAGAATACCCGAGGTCGTTTGTGAACGGATAAATATAAACGAAAGCGAAGTGCTTGTGTTCTCGGTCAAAAACGGACTTTCAAAGATAGGCATCTGCAGGATAAATTCCGAATATGATAAATACTGTCTTTATTCTCACGATGAGCCGGTAATGGTGATAAGCGGAGGAATGAACGATGATGACGCAGACAAGGTAATAAGCGAATACGGCAGTGCGTCGGGCGGCTCGATAATTGCCGACAGCATAGACAGAGCGTATGAAAAGCTGGCGGCGGGAGGCTCTCCCGAATATGCCCTTGAGCCGCTTATGAGATTGCTTTCTGACGGACTTTATGCGGTAAGCTATGTTGAAACATATCCCACGGCAGGAGAAAATATGTTTTTCTGGTCGGGATACGGCGTGTCAAAACAGCTCAGAAACAGCAGCAGGAATATCAGATTGATCGGCGATAAGGTGTACAGCGCACCGTTTCTGATTCCTACCGAAAAGCCCTCGACCTATGACCCCTCGCTGATAAAAAAGGCAAGCGTGAAAGGAATGAGAAACGGAGATTTGTTCGGAATATCCCTTCATTTTTCGGGTCTTTATTCATTACTGCTGAAGGGACATTATGCGGCTTGTGCGGCGGCTATAGAAAACCGACCTTTTTATACGGTACAGATACAGCCGCTTAAAAATATATGGAAGATAACGGACGAAAACGAGGAGATTAAATCCATAGGTTTTTCCTCTGCATCATTCAGAGTGCCGTTTGAATCTCTGACAAAGGAGCAGCTGAGAATCGGACTTACCGCAAGAAAATACGTTACACCGGATACCTACGATACGATAAAGCAGAAGCTGGGGATAGTGCCGAAGTCAAGCCAGAAGAGAATACCGAAGCAGCTTGACATATTCTCCGAGCGTTATCCCGATGCGGATATGGTAGCCTGCGCACAAGGCATAGACGAGCTTACAAAGCCTATGCTTGACGCTCTGCTTGCAGGTCAGACCGAGCTTGACGGCAAGGTAATAATTTCGGAGAATTATTATAACAGCGTAACTGCCGCCTGCAACTACCTGCGTTATCACAGCAAGGACGATTTTATTGATTTTGCGCTGAACGTTATGCGAAATCCGGAGCTTTCCGCCACCTACTCATACGTTGCCTCCAGTCTTGCAAAGGTGCGTGACGAGCGTGTAAAGCAGTTCTTCACGGAGGTGAAGAATTCGGGCGATGCCGGATATTCAAAGATAATCGGCACGGCACGTTCCTATATCGACAACTATGACAAGTACGAGGAAATCTCATCGGAGGATTTCTTCAACGCACTCCCCGAGCCGAAACAGGAAAGAAAGCGTAAGGAAATAATTCATCTGACCGGCGACACGAAAAGTGAAGACAGGATAAGCTCCGAAACCGCAAAAATGATGGCTGCCCACATAGCCACAATGATGGATAATAAAAGCAAATAAAAACATTACCGCCGTGTACATTTCCGTACACGGCGGTTTGCTGTCTGAGGACGGTATTGCTTGTCCGGATGATCATTCGCAAAAATTGTACGGCAGGAAATTTCCCCGCCACGCATTTTTTCTTGACTATACGCATTAATTAGTGTAAAATAAAACTGTATATAACTATAAAACGGGAATGAATCCGGAGGGTATAATTTATGCTTTTACATCAGGTAAAGCTGCCGCACTTCAAACATTCCGCCGAAAGCGAAACTGTAAAGCTACCCATGCCCGACAAGGTAGTGATAAGTATGGCTCAGCATCTCGGCGCACCGTGTACCCCGACAGTAAAGGTCGGCGACAAGGTGAAAATAGGCGATGTGATAGGCAGCAGTGAGGCGGCTATGTCCGCACCCGTTCACAGCAGTATATCGGGAACGGTAACGGCAATAACCGATGTCCTGCATATATCGGGCAGAAATATGCAGTCGGTCGTTATTGAGAATGACGGCCTCGAAGAAGTCAGTGACAACGTCTGTCCCCCTACTGTAGAAAACAGGGAGCAGTTTTTACAGGCGGTAAGAAACAGCGGCTCCATAGGTCTTGGCGGCGCCGGCTTTCCTACCTCGCTGAAGCTCGGCTTTGACCCAAAAGAAAAGCAGCCCGATTTCCTTATTATAAACGGTGCGGAGTGCGAGCCTTACATAACCTCCGACTACCGTTGCTTTATGGAGGAGGGCGAGGACGTTCTTGAGGGCGTGTTGCTTATGCTGAAATATCTCGGTATACCGAAGTGCATTATCGGCATTGAAAAGAATAAGCCGAAAGCTATCGAGAAAATGACAAGGCTTTGCGAAAAGCACGACAACATCACGGTAAAACCGCTCAAATCAAGCTATCCGCAGGGTGCTGAGAAAACGCTTATTTTCAGCACGACAGGCAGAGTGGTAAAGGAAGGCACACTGCCCCTTGCAAGCGGCTGTATAGTTATCAATTCCTCTACTGCGGCATTTATCGCACAGTATATAAGAACAGGTATGCCGCTCGTAAAAAGAAGAATAACCGTTGACGGAAATATTGTGAAGAAGCCGTCAAACTTCATTGTTCCCGTCGGAATGTCTATAGGCGAGATAGTGTATTACGCCGAGCTTTCCGACAAGCCCGACAGAATAATACTCGGCGGACCTATGATGGGTGCGTGTGCATTCGATCCCGATTATCCGCTTTCCAAAACAAACAACGCAGTGCTTATGTTCGCGGACAGCCCCGTGTATGAGCCGTCAGAGTGCATACGTTGCGGCAAGTGCGTAAAAGCCTGCAGTATGAATCTTCTGCCGACAGAGCTTGAACACGCATTTGATATGAGGGACGCAAGGCGACTTGAAAAGTTGAAGGTAAACCTCTGCGTCAATTGCGGCGCTTGCAGCTTTGTCTGTCCGGCAAAGCGTAACCTTGCGGAAAAGAATCAGCTTGCAAAGGCGTTTCTGCGTGAGCAGTCAACAAGGAAAGGAAAGTAAGGGTATAATATATGTCTAAACTTATAATAGAGCCGTCACCGCACATAAAGTCGGGTGTTACGACTCAGAAGATAATGCTGAGCGTTATTATAGCACTGCTCCCAGCACTTGTTGCGTCTGTGTGGATTTTCGGGCTGAGAGCGCTCATAATGACAGTAATATGCTGCACGTCCTGCGTGATTTTCGAGTGGGCTTGCAGAAAGATAATGAAAAGAAGCACCACGATAAGCGATTTGTCCGCTGTGGTAACAGGTATGCTCCTTGCGTTCAACCTGCCCGTTACATTGCCTTTTTATATGGCGATAATCGGTTGCTTTGTAGCAATAGTAATAGTAAAGCAGTTCTTCGGCGGTATCGGTCAGAACTTTGCAAACCCTGCGATAACAGGCAGAATAGTGCTTATGCTGTCGTTCACGTCCTATATGACAACATGGGCAGAGCCGTTCTATTACCGTAACGCAGGAGAGATAGTAACTACATCGACACCTCTTGTAAGCGAAACGCCCGCTTCGCTTGCTGACCTGTTCTTCGGAACAACAGGCGGCTGTATAGGCGAAACCTGCGCTCTTGCACTGCTTATAGGCGGAATTTTCTTAGTGGCTGTCCGTGTAATATCGCCAGTAACTCCTCTGTGCTTCATCGGTACGGTGTTCGTGCTGTCGATATTCTCAAGCGGAAGCCTTGAGGGTGCGTTAGCGTCCGTTCTTTCGGGCGGACTTCTGCTCGGTGCAATATTCATGGCTACCGACTATGCGACTACTCCCATCACCACAAAGGGCAGGATAATATTCGGCATAGGTTGCGGACTTGTAACTATGCTCATACGTTGCTTTGGCAGTATGCCTGAGGGCGTATCGTACTCAATACTGCTTATGAATATCCTCTCTCCGCTTATTGACCGCTTCACAGTGCCGAAGGCATTCGGTGCGGCAAGTGAGCAGAAAGGCGGTAAGAAATGAACGTACTGAAAAAAATCAAGCCCGTGCTTGTATTGTCAATTATCTGTACTCTTATCTGCGCACTGCTGATAGTCACATATAATCTGACTTATGTAGATACGTCCGGTGTGCTGACGGATAATCTGAAAGCAGGCTGTATCGCCGCAGACGGCGAGGGCGAATATGCGCTTATCACCGATAAGGCGGCGGCAAAGCTGGACGGCGAAGAATTCGGTAGTATCTCAAAGATAGTAAAGAACAAGACAAAAGGCACGTTCCTTTTTGAAACCGTTGTTGACGGCTATGCCGCAGACGGCATTGATGCAGTAATAGCGATAGACAAAAACGGCGCAGTAAGCGGTATAAGCATAATCGCACTCGGCGAAACTCCCGGTCTTGGCTCAAAAATAAACGACGATGCATTCCTGCAGAGGTTCTACGGCGTGAAGTCGGATATTTCGATAGTCAAGTCAGAGCCGAAAAACGAAAACGAGGTACAGGGAATTACAGGCTCGACGTTTTCTTCAAAAGGTATGGCGAAGGCTGTAAATCTTGCCGTAAAGGCATACTCGGTAATGGATAAGGAGGTACAGCCGAATGAGTAATCTGAAGGAATTTACCAAAGGACTTATAAAAGAAAATCCGAACATGGTAATGCTGCTCGGTATGTGTCCCACGCTCGCCATTACAACAATGGCGGCAAACGGTGTAGGTATGGGACTTTCCACAACGTTTGTACTTGTATGTTCAAATATAGTTATCTCTCTGCTTAAAAAAGTGATTCCCGACACGGTAAGACTTCCTGCATATATAGTTATAGTAGCAGGCTTTGTAACGTTTGTAAGCCTTATATTACAGGCATTCGCCCCCGATATTTATTCGAGCCTTGGTATGTACCTGAGCCTTATCACAGTTAACTGTATCATTCTCGGCAGAGCGGAAATGTTCGCTTCTAAAAACAAGGTCATCCCGTCGATAATGGACGGTCTTGGAATGGGACTCGGCTTTACGCTGACGCTTGTGCTTGTAGGCTCTGTCCGTGAGATATTCGGTTCGGGTCAGTGGTTCGGAATTACCGTAATGCCTGAATTTATAGAGCCTATGACGCTGTTCATTCTCCCCGCAGGCGGATTCTTTGTACTCGGTGCCGTTATAGCTGTTGTAAACCGCCTTATGAAGAAAAAGCCCCGTGAAATCGGCTGTCACAACTGCCCCAACGCAGATGGCTGCCCCGGTGCCTGCGACAAGGCAAACAGTAACGGAGGTGAGCAGTAATGGAAATCGCAAAAAATCTGATGATAATACTGCTGACAGGCATTCTGACCGAGAACTTCGTATTATCGAAATTCCTCGGTATCTGCCCCTTCTTAGGCGTTTCAAAGAAGCTCGACAGCTCGATAGGCATGGGTGCGGCGGTTACATTCGTAATGGTCTGTGCAAGCCTTGTTACCTATCCTATCTACTATGGCATACTTGTTCCGCTCGGAATAGAGTATATGAATACGATAGCGTTTATCCTTGTAATCGCCGTATTCGTTCAGCTTGTTGAAATGGTGCTGAAAAAATATATGCCGCCGCTTTATAAGTCGCTCGGCGTGTATCTTCCCCTTATCACCACAAACTGTGCCGTACTCGGTGTTACACTGCTCAACCTTACAAAAGACTACGACCTTTTAGAGAGTGTTGTAAACTCGTTCGGTGCGGGTCTTGGCTTTATGATAGCTATGATAATATTCTCAGGTGTACGTTCAAGACTTGAACGCTGTGATATACCTAAGGCACTTCAGGGTGCTCCGATAACGCTTATGGCGGCTTCGATAGTATCGCTTGCGTTTATAGGCTTCGGCGGTGTAGTTGACGGAATTTTCGGCGGTTAAGCGAAAGGAAAGACGATGAAAGAATATATTTTACCTATACTTATATTTCTCGGCTTCGGCGCACTTTCGGGTATATTACTGCTGATAGCGTCAAAGGTGCTGGCTGTAAAGACAGATGAAACCGAGGCAAAGATAACCGAGGCACTTCCCGGTGCAAACTGCGGCGGATGCGGCTATTCGGGCTGTGCAGGCTATGCCGCCGCCGTAGCTCATGACGGCGCTCCGACTAACCTGTGTAAGCCGGGCGGAGCGGATGTTATGAAGAAGATAAACGCAATAATGGGTACCGAGGGCGGAGAATTTGTCCGTGAGGTAGCCTATGTTCGTTGCAACGGCTGTGAAAAAGCGACTAAGGACAGATTTACATTCACAGGAACAAAGTCCTGCGCCGCTGTTGAGAAATTCTACAACGGCAAGGGCGAATGCCGCTTCGGCTGTGACGGCTACGGCGACTGCGCAGCGGTTTGCGGTAATGACGCAATTACGATTACTGACGGCGTTGCGGTGGTTGACCCTGCTAAGTGCGGCGGCTGCGGAAAGTGCGTTACCGCCTGTCCGAATCACCTTATATTCCTCCGAAAAGAAACAAGCACAGTTGCTCTGCGTTGCTCGTCAAAGGACAGCGGCAAGGTCACAAGAACGGTATGTACAAACGGCTGTATCGGCTGTAAGATATGCGAGAAAAAATGTCCTCACGGTGCGGTTATCGTTGCGGATAACCACGCTGTTATCGACTATGACAAATGTACCTCGTGCGGCACCTGCGTATCTGCCTGTCCGAGAAAGTGCCTTGTCAATATAACCTGCACACATTCCGATAAGGCGGAGCAGGCGGACAATTAATCCGATTATTTCAGGCAAACGAAAGGAAAACGACAAGAGATGTCAAAAGCAAAGAGAAAGAACAGCTCATACAAGACAGAACCTAAGAAACCCGTGATAAACAGCCGCAGTGACAGAATGCGCTATGCAAATCAGAAGCTGTATGACTATCCGCTGTCTGTCACTTGGTTTCGCATATTCAAGACCGTAATAACGGTACTGCAGGCTGTTATGTCGGGCTACTCGGCTATAGTATGCGTTGTGTCGGTATTTGCGTCATTCAGTGAAAGCGTACAGAAAAGTGCAAATGCCGCCGCAATACCCGGCTTTATTGCATACAATATCGTAATGTCGGTACTGCTTGCGGCTGTTGTTCCTCTTTGCGTCATAATGTTCAGACAGCTTTCCGAGTTGACCCAAAAATCTTATGGTTTCCTTAAATTTTTCCTCATCTATACCTCGTGCGTAAACGCTGTAAGCACTTCGGCAAGCGAGCTTTTCAGATTTGTGCTGTTCAGCGGTGTTGACGGCTATGAAGTCAGCATAACAAATATACTTTTCGCAATTTTCTCAGTAGTATTTATGGCAGTATGGCTCATTCTGAATTTAAGATATTTCAAAAACAGAAGGAGCCTTTTCAGTGATTGAAAGGACGTAACAAAATGGATGAAAACGCAAAAAAGAATGAACGTGAATTAAGAAAATATCGTGCAAAGCTCAGAATGGATTATTATCCGTTGCCGCTCAGGTGGTTTAAATTTTTCCGCTATGTGTCGATGATACTCAATATCATAAACTGCATATCGGGTATAGGCAGTTATATTCTGTTAGCCGCCGCAACGAACAGCCCCGAAGCCGTCGAAAAAATACAGTCCGCCAATCCCGGAATAAATATGGAATTATTCACGGCAATCGCCGTAGCGGATTTTCTGGTAACGGTCTATCTTCTTGTGCTGTGTGTGCTTGTATTCAAAAGAATGGGTACGCTCGCAGTGTCGGGATATAATCTGATAGTCGCATTTCTGATTTCTGTTCCTGTTATAAACGGCGTGCGACAGCTTATGTCAGGATGCCTTAATGCTATGGTCGATCCGGAGGTTTATACATTCGGCGATACTATCAGAAATATGATAGTGATGATAGCATTTTCGGGTGTCGCATCACTGCTTAATTACATTTATTTCAGAAAGCGTAAGAGCCTGTTTACAGACCACCCCGAAATTGACGATATTGAAATCGACAACGGAAGCGTTCAGCTTCAGCACTATGACGAATGCCCGTTCTGCCACGCAAAGATAAACGGCAATTCGTCCTTCTGCGAGCATTGCGGAAGAAATTTCACCGAACCGGCGGATAACGGTGAGGATAATTCCCGGAAGGAATAAAAAA
>ENA-OYAG01000228-OYAG01000228.1-human-gut-metagenome-genome-assembly--contig:-NODE-228-length-10988-cov-4.337510_pt1 | contig 10988 bp, 6 predicted proteins | sample MGYA00243428_ERZ652820 | MGnify/ENA primary metagenome ERZ652820 (study PRJEB26926, sample SAMN06164573) | human gut metagenome | biome: ENVO:00009003; feature: ENVO:2100002; material: ENVO:00002003... | reverse complement strand
TTGTATGTGTAGTGGAAAAAGAACAGCTTCCATTTAACGAAACGATTAAATCAAGCTTTTTACGTTTGTTTTCTTGATCAATCTTATCATTATCGCATGAGTTTTGTTCTTCTTTACATTTATAGTGGATTTCTTCCAGCAATTCATTGGCAACAGTTTTATTGATGATTGCTTTTATCAAATGATCCAGTTGCGAATTTTCTGTGTAATCAGCAGGAGCATAAGATTTGATACGTTTATCATGCAGCATTTTATGCACTTTAGTTTTGTCAAAAGTATCATTATTGAATACGCCGATTGAATGACCGCCATAAGAATTCACTAATTTCATGCAAGGTATATCGGTATCGCTGTCGCCTATATATACAATATTTCTAAAAGGAACTCTGATATCTTCAGGCGCAAAGAAGTCATTTACACCTGAATCGTTGACATCTAATATACCTTTTTCAATTCGAAAAAGAAACTGCGTTTTGTTAGTATAATTAATAACTTGGGCAGGCCATATCGGAACATTTCTGTCATCAAACATAAACGAGCTGGCGTATATCTTTTCAAAAGAGCCTTCTTTTGCTACTTCTGTTCCTTCAATCATTTCTTTTAAGCCGGACGAAATGATGTAATGTTCAACTATCACTCCGTTTTTTTCGCCGTAATCTTTTATACGTTTAAACCATGTATCAACACCGGGAAATAATTTTACTTCTGAGCCGTATTTTTGCAGGCTTTCCTTTGTTAGCACAATTTTTCCTCTGGCTTCACGAACCATCATGAACATATATGCTAAATTCGTGTCCATCTCATTATCTTCGGCAAGTTTATTAGATTCTTGCCAAAACGATGCAACATCTTCTTTGTAAACTGATTGAATATAGCCTTGTGCTTGCATATCATCAGGTGAAAGTGTTTTATCAAAATCGTAACAAATTGCTAAAACAGGCTTGTTTTCTTTTGCTTTTCTTTTTCTTGATTGTTCCATATTTTTATCCTCCTGTGAAAATATAATAAGTATATGTGCGCTTATAATAACTAAAATATAATGCAATTATATATTATATACTCCTGTTGTAAAATTGTCAATAGGTATAACTAAAGCCGTTGCGGTGTTCCGTAACGGCTTTAGTGCTATATGCTGATTACTTTATATCAAGCGCTGATTTAAGCTCGTCAACCTTGTCTGTCTTTTCCCATGCAACGTCAAGGTCTGTACGTCCCATGTGACCGTAAGCGGCAAGAGGTCTGTACTTTGTATTTCTTAAATTCAGTGAGCTGATTATCGCACTGGGGCGAAGGTCGAACACCTTGCTTACAGCGGCTGAAATTTCGCTGTCGGGCTTTATGCCTGTGCCGAATGTATCAACAAAGACAGATACGGGCTGTGCAACGCCGATAGCATACGCAAGCTCAACCTCGCAACGCTTCGCTATACCTGCGGCTACAATGTTCTTTGCAACGTGTCTTGCGGCGTAAGCGGCTGAACGGTCAACCTTTGTGGGATCTTTTCCCGAGAATGCGCCGCCGCCGTGTCTGCCGACACCGCCGTATGTATCTACTATTATCTTTCTGCCCGTAAGACCGCTGTCGCCCTGAGGGCCGCCTACTACAAAGCGTCCTGTGGGATTTATCAGCATCTTTGTGTTCTCGTCAAGCAGTGAAGCGGGAACGGTAGTCTTTATAACCTTTTCGATAATATCGGCTCTGAGCTGTTCCTGCGTAACGTCAGCCTTGTGCTGTGAGGAAACAACGACAGTGTCAATTCTTGAGGGAGTACCGTCCTCATTATATTCTACCGTTACCTGCGTCTTTCCGTCGGGGAGAAGATAGGGTATCTCGCCTGACTTTCTTACTGCTGTGAGCTTCTTTGAAAGTGCATGAGCAAGGGAAATCGTAAGGGGCATAAGCTCCTCGGTTTCATCACACGCATAGCCGAACATCATACCCTGATCGCCTGCGCCTGTGTCAAATTCATTGTTATCTCTGCCCTCAAGAGCGTTGTCAACGCCCATAGCTATATCGGGGCTCTGCTTGTCAAGGGTCGTGAGGATAGCGCAGGTCTTGTAGTCAAAGCCGTAGTCGCTGTTATCGTAGCCTGTTTCCTTTATGACATCTCTTGCTATTGCAGGAATGTCAACGTTTGCTGTTGTTGTAATCTCGCCCATTATCAGAACCATACCTGTTGTGGCGCAGGTTTCGCAGGCTACACGAGCGTTCTTGTCCTGTGCTAATATCGCATCAAGCACACCGTCTGAGATCCTGTCGCAGATCTTGTCGGGGTGACCCTCTGTTACGCTTTCGGAAGTGAATAAGTATTTTGCCATTGATTTTTCCTTTCATATAGCGGTTTTAAACCGTATCCAATACGCATATAACTGCGTAAAACTGCATTAAAAAAAGCCCCTTTCGGAGCTTGCTGACTGCCTGCTCCTCATCTTTCGGTCACAGCCCTTGCCGTGCCGTAGGAATTAGCACCATTTTTCGCAAAGAAAGCTTAAGCGAAACGGTTGCTGGGTTTACGGAGCCTGACTCCCGATCTGCATAACAATGCAGAAAATGTAAACCGCTCTTGATAAGGGATTTTTCCGATTGATATTGTAGCATAAGCAAACGCATTTGTCAAGTAAAATGAGAATAATTTTTATTTTAACGGCATTGAAATTTATAGGGAGTTAAAAATGTCGGAATACACTATAAATAAATATAGAACGGCTGTTGAATTGTACCGTGAAAAATGGTATAATTTAATAGAGTGACGATTTCAGGAAACAACGGACGAAAGGTTGCAAGGAATTACAATGAGTTTTGTTACGCTGAGCGATATTACAAAGCAGTACCGTATGGGCGATATAATAATCAACGCAAACGATAAGGTCAGCTTTGACATTGAAAAGGGCGAATTTGCAATAATCGTAGGACCGAGCGGTTCGGGCAAGACTACGGTGCTTAATATACTGGGCGGTATGGATACCGCTACATCGGGCAGTTTTTATGTAGACGGAAGTAAGATAAGCGGTTACAGCAGAAAAGAGCTTATCGACTACAGAAGATACGATATAGGATTTATATTTCAGTTCTATAATCTCATCCCGAACCTTACGGCAAAGGAGAATATTGAGCTGTCTACTCAGACGGTGGAGGACTATATCCCTGCTGTAGAGATACTTGAAAAGGTCGGACTTACCGACAGAATAAACAACTTCCCGGCTCAGCTTTCGGGTGGTGAACAGCAGAGAGTGGCTATAGCGAGAGCGCTTGCGAAAAAGCCCAAGCTGCTGCTGTGCGACGAGCCTACGGGTGCGCTCGATTACAACACCGGCAAGATGATACTGAAATTACTTCAGGACACCTGCCGCAGTGAAAATATGACTGTAATACTCGTAACGCATAATACGGCGATATGCCCTATGGCTGACAGGGTTATACACATGAAAAGCAGTAAGGTGAGCGAAATAGTCGTAAACGAGCATCCGACACCCGTTGAAGAAATAGAGTGGTAAGCGGGGAAAGGGAACGGATATGAAAAATGCAATGCTGAAAAATGCGTTTGCCGAGATGAAGAAAACGAAAAGCCGTTTTCTTTCGATATTCGGTATAATCGCTATCGGCACAGGATTTTTTGCGGGACTTCTGCAGAGCGCTCCTGCGATGAAGGTATCGTCGGATCATTATTACGACAGGACTTCCCTGTCGGATATCAGGCTGGTATCTACATACGGATTTGACGATAACGATATAGACGCTTTGAAAAAAGGGCTTCCGGATGTTGATGTTTATCCCGGATATTTCACGGACGCATACGTCAACACGGATTCGGGCGAAAAGAAGGTCGCAAGGGTATATTCTCTTGACAAAACGGGCGAAAACAATCCGTACAGCTCTTTGCAGATAGTTGACGGCAGACTTCCCGAAGAAGAAAACGAGTGCGTTATCGACAGCGGTAAACTGCTTGCTCATTATAAAGTCGGGGACAAGCTGACACTGTGCGGAGATGAAGACACGGATATAGACGGAACTTTGTCGGTCAAGGAATTTACTATAGTCGGAAAATTCGCATCGCCGATGTATATATCCGACGTGGAGCGTGGAAACACGACTATAGGAAGCGGTTCAGTCTATATGATCTGTTATATACCGGAAAGCTGTTTCAAGACAGAGGTATATACTCAGGTTATGATAAACTCGGACGAACTAAGGCAGTACAGCTGTTACAGCGATGAATATGAGGATGCCCGTGACGCTCTTGAAAAGAAGATACAGAAAATAGCGGATGTAAGAGAAGAAGAGCGTTTTGACGAAATAGCAGGCGATGCAAAGAAGGAACTTGACGACGGGCAGAAAGAGCTTGATAAAAAGAAGGGCGAAGCATACGCAGAAATAGAGAAAAACGAAAAGAAGCTGTCTGATGCAAAAAAACAGCTTGACGAAGCAAAGCCTCAGCTTGAAAGCGGCAAGAAAACGCTTGATGAATCGAAAAAACAGCTTGATGAGGCAAAAAAGGAGCTTGACACGAACGGGGCTACCCTGACGGCGACAAAAGAGGTGCTTGACAGTACAAAGAAAAAACTGGACGAAACGAAGCTGCAGCTTGAAGCCGGAAAGAAAACGCTTGACGAAAGCTATATACAGCTTGTTACGGCTAAAATACAGCTTGAAAACGCAGACTCACAGTTGAAGTCGAGCAAGGCTCAGCTTGACGATGCAAACGCAAAGATAACAAGTCAGCAGGCAATGATAAATACGAGCCGTGATACGCTGGAGGATTCCTACAAGAAGGGTAATATCACCAAAGAGGCGTATAATGCCGGCATAAAACTGCTCGACAGCTCGCAGGCGGAGCTTGACAAGCAGAAGAAACAGTATGAAAGCGGACTTGAGCAGTATAATGACGGGCTTAAGCAATATAATGACGGAAAGCTGCAGTACGAAATCGGTTATGCCAAATATGAGGACGGAAAAAAGCAGTACGAGGACGGATATTCTCAGTACACAAGCGGACTTGCACAGTACGAAAGCGCAAAGGCTCAGTATGACGCAGGAAAGGCTCAGTATGACGCAGGATACGCACAGTATGTTTCGGGCAAGGCAAAGTATGACAGCGGTAAAGCAGAGTATGACAAGAATTATGCCGATTATGAAAAGGGTCTGAAGGAGTATAACGAGGGCAAGAAGGCTCTTGAAAAGGCAAAAACCGATGCAGACAAGCAGTTTGCCGATGCTCAGAAGAAGATAGACGACGGCAGGGAAAAGCTCGAAAAGACGAGTAAACCTGAGTGGTATCTGTTTACCCGTGATGATAACCCGGGTTACAGTGAATACGGTCAGAATGCCGAAAGAATAGGCAATATAGCTATGGTGTTCCCTCTGTTCTTTGTAATGGTGGCGGCGCTTGTATGTCTTACCACGATGACACGAATGGTAGAGGAACAGCGTACTCAGATAGGAACGCTCAAGGCGCTCGGCTATAAAAACGGCGCTATTATATTCAAATATCTGCTTTATGCACTGACAGCGGCAACGGTAGGTGCTGTATCCGGTATGCTTGTGGGAATGAAGATATTCCCGGCAATCATTATTACCGCATACGGAATGATGTACGTTATCCCCGATATTCTTCTGCCGTATGACTATATACTTATGATATGTACCACAGGGGTATCTGTACTGCTTACTGCGGTCACGGTCTATTTCTCGTGCGGCGGCATACTTCACGACTGCCCTGCGGCGCTTATGCGGCCGAAAACACCAAAGAGCGGTAAGAAGATACTGCTTGAACGCATAGGCTTTATATGGAACAGGCTTTCGTTCAGCTATAAGGTAACGATGCGTAATATATTCCGTTACAAGAGAAGAATGCTTATGACGATAGTGGGCATTGCAGGCTGTACAGCACTTGTACTGACGGGCTTCGGCGTGTATGACAGCGTAAACGATATTCTGCAAAAGCAGTTCGGCGAGATAAGCAATTATACCGGTATTACCGCTTATGACAATACAGCGACCGACGAACAGACAGCGAAGATAGGAAAGATGCTTGAGCGTTATGACTGCGAGGGCAACAGGATATATCAAAAGCAGATAACGGTATATAACGGCAAGAAAAGCACAGAAGCGTATATATTCGGCGGAGCGGACAACGAAACCATCGCACAGTTTGTGACGGTAAAGGACAGACGGACAGGCGAACAGTACACGGTAACCGACGACGGCGTTATAATAAACGAGAAGCTGGCATCTTTGCTCGGCGGTATAAAGAAGGGCGATACGGTAACGATAGCTTTGTCGGAAACGAAGCGAGTTACTGCTACGGTAACCGAGATATGCGAAAACTACGCCCATCACTATGTGTATATAACGGAAAAGCTGTACAAGGAGCTTAGCGGCGAGGAAGGACTGCCGTATAACTGCTTCTTCTTCAACTCTGAGGACGGCGACGATATGACCGAAAGTGACAGGGACGAGCTTGCACAGGAGCTTATGAAGATAGACGGAGTTATGGGAGTGAGCTTCAAGACAAGCGTTGCAGGAACATTCAGTTCTATGCTCAAATCACTGCTTTTTGTAATAGTGGTTCTTATAGTGAGTGCAGGTGCGCTTGCGTTCATTGTGCTTTATAATCTTACGAACATCAATATAAACGAGCGTATAAGGGAGATCGCATCGCTCAAGGTGCTTGGCTTCTATGATAAGGAAGTATCAATGTATGTGTTCAGGGAAACGGTGATACTTACCCTTATAGGAACAGTGGCAGGTATGATATTCGGAAGATTCCTTGTTGACTTTGTTGTAAAGACGGCTGAAATTGATATGGTTATGTTCGGCAGAACGGTGCATCCGATGAGCTTTGTATTCTCGGGTCTTATAACGATATGCTTTGCCGTGATAGTAATGCTGTTTATGCACAGACGGCTTATGAAGGTCAATATGGTCGAGGCACTAAAGAGTGTTGAATAATATTTCGGCGTTAGCCGGGAGGTTGATAATATATGAAGATAAGTAAGGCGATTGTTGCCGCTGTAGGTGCGGCGGCTGCCGTAGGTGCGGCTGTATACGCCAAGAAAAAGCTGGAGGAAACGCAGACTCCGCTCAGAAAGAAAAGCCTGACCGTATGGAAAAACGGCGGGGTAACTCATAAGGAGATAATCAGAAAGCCTATAAGTGAGGAAGAACAGACCGATGCGATAAACAGCCGCATTGATGAGGCTGTACGCCGGTATAAGCCTATGTCCGAAAGGGATAGCGGCGAAACCGAAACCGAGCCTGAAATATCGCCTGTCAATTTTACATTTACTCAGAGTGAAGATGACGACGATACCGGTGTGAGCTTTGAGCGTGTATTCGACCATTTCAACAGGCTTGAATCGTCCGTCGGTAATGAAGGCGAGGATGCAGGCGAAAGCGGCAAAAAAGCTGAGGATACAGCGGAAGAAGCCTTATCCGCAGTAACGGCAACGGCAGTTGAGGAAAATTTTGACGAGCAAGCCGGAATGCCGAAGCAGATGCTGCTTGAAAATGGGATAATGACATCCGCTCCGATAGCAAATGCGGTTCAGGAGCTTGCAGAAATGCCGTCTGTTATACAGGATAATGAAGAAATTGAAGACGTAAGACTGCCTGTTGATGAGAGCATTTTCGATTTATATGCAAGCGAGCCTGTCGAGGACGCAGTAAAGGCTTTTGAAGAAATAGCCGAGCAGGAAGAAACTGCTGACAGCGAAACTGAAAGCGAACAAAATGACACTGCTACCGAAGAAGCCGTAAGCGAGCCTGTCGAGGACGCAGTAAAGGCATTTGAGGAAATAGCACAGCAGGAAGAAGCTACCGACAGCGAAGAAAAGTCGCTCGAAGAACAGTTCCACGCTATAATGGAGGAGGAAACCGCAAGCGAGCCTGTTTCTTCTATTCGTACAGCCGAGTCTGTAGAGGATGCATTGAAAGAATTCGGCGACTTTATAGGATTATCCGAAACCGCTGACAGCACCGGTAGCATCGGTAGCTCCGAAGATATTTCGGATGACGATCTTGAACAGACAAGCGGTATTTTTGAGGAAAGTACATTATCCGATGAGCTGTCCGAAACTCCGGACGAGCCGATTGACGCTGACGAAAAGCCGAGAACTATGGACTTTTTCGATTTGCCGGACGAAGCATATACGCCTGTACAGCTTACCGAAGAAAAGCACGATGAGAATGTTGCCGAGGTAGAGGATCTGTTCGGAAATCTGCTTATGGATGACGAGCCTGAGGTAAAGAAAACATTTAACGATCCCTCAGAGGTATTTTCACTGTTCGATACGGCTGACGGCGGACAGGACGATTTCGACAAGTACAGCGATGAAAAGATCGAGGAAGAAAGCGAGAAAAAGAAGACCAGCGATACAAGAAAGTACATAGCGCAGGATATTGCGGATAATATCGCATCGTTTGCACAGCTGCTTGAACCGCTCAATGCCATCAAGGAGAACAAGATACGCAGTAAGAGCGGTATACTGTTCGACTGGGAAATGAGGATACAGGCGCTTATAGGCGATCTGCCGATAAAGACGTACTGGAGAAACAACTTCCGCAATTATGAGATATGGAGCGATGAAAAGTGCATGGAAAAGGCAGGCGAGCTGCTCTCTATGCTTGAGCTTGTCGGAATAGTGCGTGATAAGGCAAAAGAGGTCGTGATAGACAAGGATACGCTTGATTTCTATTCGGCACAGAGCGAGCATCTCAACAACGATTTCCATATAGGTGAAACTGTCGTTGTTACACGGCCGTGCTGGAAAATAAACGGACACCCTGCAAGAAAGGGCGAAATTGCCAAGAAAGCACCGTTTGCGGAATTCAGCCGTAAGAAAGTATCACCGCTTGAAACTATGCTGAGAGAAAACAGCTGTTCTGACGGGGATGTTAATATTCCCGTTACGGAGGACAATTTCTGTACATACGACCGTGATATACCTTATGTAAAGAGGGCAATCGCCGAAGGCTTCTGCAAGTGCGCAGTAAGACGTATGGAGGACGGAGGCGCTCTGGCATTCTTCTATGAGGTTATTGCGGAGGGCGAAAATGTTCACTATTCGCCGTGTACGCTGAGATTCGAGGTAAACATTGACAAGAATGCAAATGTTGTCGGAAGATTCAGAAGCGAAAAAGTGTAAAAAGGAAAAGTGATATGTATACAAAAAGGCACTGCCAAAGCGGTGCTTTTTTCGTTTCACTTCACAATTGACTATGGGTACGGAATATGTTAAAATCTATAACGTAAAAAGAATATTGGTCTAATTGGAAACGCACATCCCCCGGATGATAACGAACAACACAATAAAGTGCAAATTGTTATTATCAGGAGGAATTTTTTATGCCAAAAAACTTATTTCAGGAAATCGTGTTTACCGTTATGATGGTGTTCGTTATGGTGTACGCCATGATATGCTATAATATAGCACTTAATATCGGCGGCATGACAAACGAGGTCTTTTTACTTGCTTTCAAGGAGCTTGTGATAATGGGACCTATTGCTTTCGTGCTTGATATTTTTTTAGTCGGCAGGATAGCAAAGTACAAGACTTTTAAAATAATTAATCCTGAACGTGATAATCCGTTTTTCATAGTTCTCGGTATCTCGGTTATTTCAGTTATCTTTATGTGTCCGCTTATGAGCCTTGCCGCAACTCTTCTGTTCAAAAATGCGGGAAGCGAAGTTATTGCGGTGTGGATTCAGACAACGATAACCAATTTTCCTATGGCTCTGTGCTGGCAATTATTCTTTGCGGGTCCTGTTGTAAGAGCTGTTTTCTCGCTTATATTCAGAGAGAAGAAAGCTTTACAGAAGGATGAAACGAAAGAAATGCCTGAGGTAGAGGTACAGTAATATCAAAGCCACGATTTTTTATCATCGTGGCTTTAGTTATATTTATTTGCCGGATTTATTTAATCAGTGAAAAACCGAGAACTACAATTCCCAGTATCACAAGGATAATGCCGGTCACACGGTTAAGCGTTTTCGGACTTGCCTTATTCGCTATCTTTGCGGCTATTCTTGCAAAGATAAGCGTGAAGATTATGCAGAGGATGAACGGGAGCATATTCGGAAGTCCGCCTATCGCAAAGTGCGAAACAGAGCCTGTAAGCGCAGTGAATGTCATAATAAATACGCTTGTGCCTACAGCGGTCTTAAGCTCATAGCCCATCACGCTTGTAAGCAGGAGGAGCATCATCATACCGCCGCCCGCACCGATGAATCCGCAGATGAAGCCGACCATAATACCGCAGATGATTGACTTTATCAATACCGATTTTGCGGATCTTGCGCTCATATCGGCTTTTGTGGTCATTACAGGTCTTACTATGAATTTAATGCCGAGCAAAAGCGTCATGAATACTGAGAAATTGCCCATTGTAACCGACGGCACAAGGCTTGAAACGAAACTGCCGACAACCGTGAAAATAAGCACTGTTATCATCATCACAAGCCCGTTTTTAATATCAAGGTTTTTGTTCTTTCCGTATGTGTAAGCCGATACGGCACTTGCCAGAACATCTGAGGCAAGGGCGATTCCGACAGCGGTATACGGCTCTATACCGAGAAATGTAACAAGCATAGGTGTGATTACCGCCGCCGCACTCATACCGGCAAACCCTGTTCCAAGACCTGCGCCGAGACCTGCAAGCAGACAAACGGCGGTCGTTATAAGATATTGCATTATTTGTCGCTCCTTTTTCTGTTTATATTGTCCAGTATTTTAATATGGTATCTTTCAAATGCGGCGATTTCTTCATCGGTAAATCCGTCAAACAAAACAGCCGCAAAATCGCTTTGTTCCTTTTTGCCGTATGTGACAACAGGTTTTGCCTTTGCCGTCAGTGAAAGATGCACGCTTTTTTTGTTTCCGTCCTTATAAGTACCTGTCAGCAAGCCCTTTTCGCACAGTGATTTTACTGAAACCGAAACCTGCGATTTCAGTATACGGCGGACCTTTGAAATATCCGCCGCCGTGTCATAG
>ENA-OYAG01000223-OYAG01000223.1-human-gut-metagenome-genome-assembly--contig:-NODE-223-length-11083-cov-4.041531_pt1 | contig 11083 bp, 4 predicted proteins | sample MGYA00243428_ERZ652820 | MGnify/ENA primary metagenome ERZ652820 (study PRJEB26926, sample SAMN06164573) | human gut metagenome | biome: ENVO:00009003; feature: ENVO:2100002; material: ENVO:00002003... | reverse complement strand
ACGTAACCGGTAACATGCCACTAACGGAAGGTTTCTATACTCTTGCTTCCGCCATTGCCGCGGTACCGGAGAAACAACGCGGCCGGGGGCGTGTTATCACCTTTGAAACATCACTCGGCAAATGGGAGACGTGGCAATTTACCGGAACCGACCCGGCTGTCTGGGATCAGGAGGCGAGCTGGGAAGAGTTCGGCGGCAAAGGAACGGTAAAGAGTGTAACGGTAAACGGCGAGAAGCAGACGCCGGACGCTACCGGTAATGTGAATGTAAACGTGGATATCCTGGAAGTGGACGAAACTTTGTCCTTAGATTCCACCAATCCGGTAGAAAACAAGGTTGTAACCGCCCGTTTTAACGAGGTGGACGCTTCCACGTTGTTTAATGTGAATGCGGAGGTAAGCGAGGATGAAACGTCCGTCCGCCTGTCTTTCCAGAACAAAAGCGGCGCGGAAATTACCGCTGTGGATATCCCGGCCGGTTCTGGTGGAGGTTCCGGCGAAACGGTGGCTACTAAAATTGTATTAAATGCGGCTGTAGATAATGCGATCATCAAGGAAGGCGGAAACGCCCGTCTTACTTATACTTACGATCACCAGTACACCACGGGGGACGAAAAAGGGGAATCCACCGGGCAAAAGGCAGATATAACCGTTACGATCAGGCGCGGAACGACTACCATGTATTCCCAAACAGTCAGCGATGTTTCTAAAGGTAGTTACGAACTGGACCTTTCAAATTACTTGCTTGTGGGAAACACGGATATTTACGTAGTGGCAACCACTACTGATCCGACTACCGGCAAGAAACAAACCCGGCAGGCGTTTACATCCGTGAAGGTTGTCAGCCTTTCCCTTACCAGCTCTTACAATCTGGCCGGGGCTATAGCCGCCGGCGGTTATACGCTGGCCGATACGATTAATATTCCTTATGCCGTGAGCGGTTCCGGAACAAAGGTCGTCACGCTGTATCTGAACGGCCAGCAACAGAACGCGCACACCATTACAAGATCGGGAACGACAAACGGCAGTTTCAGTTTGTCCCCTTCTTCGCTTGTAACCGGCCGGAATACCGTTCAAATGGTTGCCGAAATGGAGGCTTCCGCCGATCTCGTGTTAAAATCCGAAAGTATCTATATCGACATCCTGAAATCCGGAGGATCGGCACCGTTTATCGGCACGATGATGAGTTTTCCGGACGGCCGTATTTTTACGGAGGATCATCTTGTTCCGCGTCTGGAAGCGGGGCAGTACGAACAGGTGAAATTTGACTTTGTGGCTTATGATCCCGCCGCGACGCCGGCCAAAGTGGACGTTTACCGGGACGGGGTGCAAACGCAATCTGTCAGTGTGCCCCGTACTACGCAGACATATACCAACCGTTTCACGCAGCAGGGCGAAATCTGTATGAAATTTAAGACGGGAGCCACGGAATACCCGTTTTATATCGACGTGAGAGAAAGTGGCATCGATTTGCAGGAAACTACTGCCGGGCTTGTATTGAAACTTTCGGCAGCCGGTCGGAGTAACAGTGAATCCGATCCGGGAGCCTGGGATTATGGCGACATACACACAACGTTTGCAGGTTTCGACTGGAACAGCAACGGCTGGACGGGCGACGCCCTGAAACTTACAGGAGGCGCGAAGATTGAAATCGGGTACCAGCCTTTCTCCACGGATGCAACCACTACCGGGGCTACCTATGAAATGGAAATTCTTTGTTCGTCGGTAACGGATCGGCAGGGGGTGATACTGGACTGTATGGCCGGCGATATCGGTTTCCAGATGACAACGGAGCAGGCCCTTATGCGTGTTTCCGGCGGTACGGAAGTAAGTACGAAGTTTGCAAGTGATATGAACCTGAAAATAGCCTTTATTGTCGGGGCCAAGGCCGGCAAACGTTTGCTGGAACTTTATGTGAACGGAATCCGTTGCGGGGCGGTGCAGTACGGAGCTACCGAAGGACTGCTGCAGGCACAGCCGGTGAACATCCGTTTGTTCAGTGATACGGCGGATGTGGAAATCAGGAATTTCCGTATTTATAATCGTGCGCTTACGGATGATGAAGAATTAAACAATTATATGGTAGACCGGACTACATCGGATGAAATGGTCCTGTTATTTGAAAAGAACGATGTTACGGGGGATAGCGGTACGGATATCGACATAGACAAGCTACGCGCCCAGGGAAAAGCGGTTATGCGGATCGTCGGCGATGTGAACCTTGTCAACGCCACCAATAACAAGAAATTCGAGGTCCCGGTCGATATCTATTTTTATAGCCCGTACGGTAAGGAGTACGATTTTGTAGCAAGAAATGTCGGTCTAAGAATACAGGGTACATCATCCACCACTTACCCGCGTAAGAATTACCGTCTTTATTTCCTGCGTCTGGAAAAATACGGAACTACACTGGAAGTTAACGGCGTGGATGTGCCGTCTCTTGAATACAGTTTCAAACCGGGAGCACGACCGATCAGTATATTCTGTCTGAAAGCGGACTTTTCCGATTCTTCCGGTACACATAATACCGGTGCGGTGCGTATTGTGAATGACATCTGGAAGAAGTGCGGGTGGCTGACACCGCCGCAGGCTGCATATAAGGGGGAATATGATGTACGTATAGGTGTAGACGGTTTCCCTATGGACCTGTTTTATGACAACGACGGCACCGGTGCGAATACTTATCTGGGAAAATACAATTTCAATAATGAGAAATCGGAAAGTGCGATTATTTACGGTTTTGAAGGAATTGAAGGATTCAACGACGAAGCCTCCCTGAACGGGCAGCGTAACAAATGTATCTGCCTGGAGTTCTTGAATAACTCCGAGGCCCTTTGCTTGTTCGGAACTACCGACATGTCTTCTTTTGATGATGCGCTGGAATTTCGTTTCAAGGCGGACACTACCTGGGCGGATGCACACGAAGACGATAAGGCGGCAGTTACAAGGCTTTGGAACTGGATAGATTCATGTAAAGGTAATTCTGCTAAGTTTCTGGCGGAATATAACCAGTATTTCGGTAATGACAGCCCGTTTGCATGGTATCTGATTACCGATTACTTTATGGCCGTGGATAACCGGGCAAAAAATATGATGCTGGCAACTTGGGATTCTCTGATCTGGTATTTCCTTCCTTACGATATGGACACTTTGTTCGGTGTGCGTAATGATTCGGTACTGAAATACGAATATACCATTACCCACGAAAGTTTTGACAACAGTATAGGTTCTTATTCGTTTGCCGGCCATGATTCCGTTTTATGGGAACTGGTACGCGGTTGTCCGGACAAATTGCGTGAAGTGGCGGAAACCTTGCGTAGCAATATGAGCCTTGAATATGTTCTGCAAGTATTTAACGAGGAGCAAATGGGTAACTGGTGCGAGCGGATTTATAACAAGGATTCGGAATATAAATATATCCTTCCGCTTACCGAAGGGGTGACAACCAGCAGCGGAACCAGTTATTATAATTATCTGTATGCCTTGCAGGGCAGCCGTTACGCACACCGTACTTATACCATTCAGAACCGTTTCGCCCTTTTGGACAGTCAGTACGTGGCCGGTACTTATCGCCGTGACAGCTTCGCGGCTTATTTCGGGTATAAGTTCGGCAGTGATAACCGGAAAATTCGGATTACGGCCTCCGAACGGTATTATTACGGGTACGGGTACACGTCCGGAACACCGCACCAAAGCGCGGTACTTGCAGAAATGGCCGGTAGTGTGGTGGAACTGACAATGGACACGGATTTGATTGTAAACGATCCGCAATATTTCTACGGTGCAAGCCGTATTCGCGGGCTTGATCTGACGGATGTAAGCCACGCCATTGTCGGCACGTTGAACCTGAACAACTGCACGGCCTTGCGTGATCTGAATGTTAGTTGTGAGGCCGGACAGACGACATTTAACGCCCTTCTGGTGGGTAATTGCCGTAATCTTCGAAAACTCGACATATCCGGGCTTAAATCTTCTTCCTTTACCGGTATGGACCTTTCAAGTAATACCAAACTTGAAACCTTTCTGGCCGGTGGTACATCCCTTACCGGTGTGACATTCGCCGGCGGTGCGCCTCTGACCGTTTGCGTCCTTCCCGGAACTTTGCAGACTCTCGAACTCCGGTACCTGAACAAATTAACCAATGCAGGGCTGCAGCTGGAAGGTACGGCAAATATCACGCGCCTTGTGATTGATAACTGTAGCCTGATCGACTGGAACACGTTATTACAGCAATGCAGTGCGACCAGCTATCTACGAATTACCGGTATAGATATGGACGGGAACGGTAATTTGCTTCGCCGGCTTATGACAATGGGCGGCGTTGATGAAGACGGGGGAAACGTGCAGACGTGCCGCCTGGTAGGTACGTACCGGCTCACCCAGTCTATGTCGGATGAAGAGTACGCCGCCACTTGTGCACACTTCCCGGAACTGAATATCATTCAGCCGCAGTTTGTCGGTATAAAAATAGATCAGACGGTAGGAGACGGGGAAAAGATTACGAATCTGGATAACTCTACCGGATATGACTATAATACTGAATTTACCCCGTCTTCCCATATATTGGAAGTGTTGTCGAAAAGACGTTGTATTCTGGCTAAAAAGACGGCGGAGGGTGAAATGACCTGTTACCCGCTTCATGATGAGAACCGAAATAAATACGCGGATAGTGACAGCGTGGAGAACGCCACGGATGCAGTATTAACCGGATCGGAAGGTGAAGTTTACGTATATGAACCTCATTACTGGTACAAAGGAGTAACGGACGTGCTGAATCAGTGCCTTTACGGTTTTATTTCAAGCAATGAGGATGCGCCGGCAGCAGCAGGGTACACCAGTGTAAGATTTACCCGCGAAGAACTGAACGTGACGGAAGGGATCGGGATTCGTAAGAATACGGATTACACAACCCTTGAAGAGGCGAAAAACAAATACGAATCCGGATCGTTCGCCCTGGTGGATGTCCGGGATTACAAGCAGGTTCGTTTTCCCGGTTTTGCTTCTACTCTTTACGGGGCTGTATTTGTAGATGATGCTGGGAAAATACTAAGTCGGATCAGCGTTTCAAATGCGAACGGTTTTATCAATGGTATGTATCTGTTTTGTGCCGTTCCTGTAGGGGCTACGAAACTGGCCTTTACTTTCCTTAATTCGGCGGCCTTCGATTTCGTTTTACTCACGACATCGGAAAGTGTGGAAGCGATCGAGCCGGACTGGGTAGAGCATACGGAATGCCTGGGCGGTGTTTATGAAGCCTATCTGATTGATGATGTGCTGCGTTCTGTCAGTGGTGTTTCAAGTGTAGGAACTATTTCACAGAGCCAGGCAGTCAAATACGCCCAGAACCGGGGCAAAGGTTTCCAGCTGTTCGACTGGGAGATGCACAAGGATGTGGGTAATCTGCATTTCTTTAAATACGGTAATACCGATTCGCAGGGAGTTTGCGGATATGGAACAAACAATTACCAGAAAGTGACAGGCCTTACCAATGCGCTGGGGATGCGTGATACGGTTTCTTATTATAAGGAAAAGGGCGGTTCCAATCCACAGGCGGAAGGTGCTTACCGGGACGGTGTAAATTATCAGTCCGTCAATGTGCTGGGCTATGAGAATTTCCAGGGAAACAAGGCGGAATGGTTGCAGTATGTCACAGTAAACAAGACGGCGGCGGACGGAAGGTGGTTTATTACCATGCCGGACGGAACGGAACGCATTGTACAGGGAATTACTGTTTATAACGCGGATATTTATCCTACCCACATGGTTTGGGGCCGGTATATGGATTTGATTGCAGCTAAAGAAGGCGGTTCCACTTCCTCACATTGGTTCGATAGGTTCTATGTGGGTACCGGTCTTTCTCGTGTGGTGTATCGGTCGTACAACTACGCGCCCGCGTTGGGCGGTGTTTCGTGTGCGAGCGCGGGTAACGGTTCATCGAGCACGAGTGCGGTCATCGGTGTTCGGCTTGCCTTCAGGGGCATAATACGCTGGGCGGGCAGCGTCGCGGCCTTTAAAGCCATAAATCAGGCAGATTAAGAGAAAAAACAGCAACGTAAAACGTTGTGCGGGTAGCGCGGGCGTCCGGAAAGTAAGACGGGCGCCGGTACTTCCGAAAAGTACAAAGGCGGATTTCCTCATATACACTCGTGTGGTGTATCGGTCGAACAACAACGCGAACGCGTTAGGCGGTGTTTCGTATGCGAACGCGAATAACGATTCATCGAACACGAATGCGAACATCGGTGTTCGGCTTGCAAACAATTAGAATAAAGAAAAAGCGCATAAGCCTTGAAAATTGGCGTACAACAGTGGGGACGTGTCCCCGGCGTGGAGCCAAGAGGAATGAGCCTCGCCAACAGCAGCCGTTTACGACTGGAAAGGGGAAAAATAAAGCGCAGGGCAATGGGGTTTGGTAGGAACTTTTTTCGAAGAAGCCCGGCCCGGGGAATTGAAGGCTGATTTAATTATCATGTGGAGAGAAGATAATATTATAGAAGAGATTGTCGAGGACGCCAATATAGAGGACGCCATAAAAACGGTATTGCGCAAAAGAAGACGAAAGCGCAGCTTTGCCGGGCGTAGAATACTGGCGGATGTCCCGAAGGCGGTAGAGAGGATCAGGCAGCGGATAAAGAGTGGACGGTTCAAGCTCGGAGGATATCGGGAAATGACCGTAGACGACGGGCCGAAAGTAAGGATCGTACAATCGGTTTCCCTGGAAGACAGGATCGTTCTTAACGCCGTTATGAATGTGGTGGACCGGCATTTGAAAGTACGTTTTATCCGGACTACTTCCGCATCCATTAAAAACAGGGGAACGCATGACCTTTTACAGTATATCGTTAAAGATATAAAGGATGATCCCGAAGGAACCCTGTTCGCTTACAAGTTCGATATAACGAAATTCTATGAAAGTGTAGACCAGGACGTTTTGCTGGATGCAGTGAAAAAGATGTTCAAGGATAAAATATTGATCGGAATTCTGGAAGAGTGCATTCGTATGATGCCTAAAGGCGTGAGTATTGGGCTAAGATCATCACAGGGGCTTTGTAATTTGCTTCTATCCATTTACCTGGATCACCGGTTAAAGGATCAGGAGGCGGTAGCACACTATTACCGGTATTGTGACGACGGTCTGGTGCTTTCCGGTAGTAAGAAATATCTTTGGAAGGTTAGGGATATCATTCACGAACAGGCCGGCAAGGCCCGCCTGGAGATTAAAAGTAATGATACCGTTTTCCCGATCACCGAAGGTATCGACTTTCTGGGATATGTAACCCGCCCGGATCATGTGCGGTTAAGGAAACGTAACAAACAAAAGTTCGCCCGCAAGATGCACAAGGTTAGAAGCAGAAAACGCAGGCAGGAGCTGACCGCCTCATTTTACGGGCTTACAAAACATGCTGATTGCAAGAACTTATTTTATAAACTAACAGGAAAGAAAATGAAAAAATTAAAGGATTTGGGCTACAAGTATAAACCTAAAGACGGACGGAAAAGATTTACCGGAGCAAGGATTAAGTCGCCGGAGCTGATGAACAAGGATGTGATCGTACTTGATTATGAAAAGGACGTTCAGACGAAAAACGGACCCCGGACTGTTATAAAGCTGGAACTCGACGGCAAGGAGAGGAAATATTTTACCAGCCTGGAGGAAACCCTTTTTATTTGTGAATCAGCGGAAAGAGACGGAGAAATGCCTTTTGAAGCGCATTGTGAAGGTGAAGTAAGTGAAAAAGGATTGATAATTATACACTTTACTTGAAATGATACGGATTTATGCAGACAGCAAGGCGGAACCGGTAAGATGTACCAACCGCCGCCGGGGAATCTGGCGTATTACGTGGGATTACCAGGAAACAGAGACACCCGAAGGAGTGCAACGTAGTTACATGGAAGAGACGTTCGATCACTTGCCCGCACTGGTAGAAATCAAGGCGGTTATTAATGAATGGTATAACCGGCAGATAACCGACACGATCGAAAGCGGGTACGTATGGAACGGCCTGAAAGTCTGGCTTTCCATGGAAAACCAGATGAATTATAAGACGGCGTACGATCTTGCCTTGCAAACAGGCGGGGAAAACCTTCCTGTTACTTTCAAGCTCGGGGAAGAAGACAACCCGACGTTTTACGAGTTTGCAAGCATGCAGCAACTACAGGAATTTTACGCCGGTGCCGTGAAACATATACAGGAGACACAAAAAGAAGGCTGGGCACTTAAAAAGGCTATAGACTGGAGTGTTTATACGTTGGAGTAGAAAAGCGAAAGGGGGAAGCGGGAAATACGTTTCCCCTCACTTTTTTAGTTATAACATATCATCAAAGGCGTGTATTCCCGCTTCGCGTTCATCTTCCAGAGCATGTGCGTAAACCATTGTCATAGTTATAGAACTATGTCCCAAAAGGTGGGATAGCGTTACGATATCATGTGTTTTCTTATAATACAGGGTAGCAAATGTATGCCGCCCGGTTTTTGAACTGATATCCTTTGTTATTCCGACTTTACCGGCTATTGTTTTCAATACCCGGTTTATATCCTGATCCGTGGGAAGGTTCATAAACAGATTGCCTTTTGTACGTCCGGCCCGGTAATATTCATAAATATAACGTGCCGGGTCCGATAAGGGTACAGTTACCGGTATTTTGGTCTTACCTCGTGTGTAGTGTAGTTCATTCCCTATGAACTGGTTTATTTGCAGTGCTTTTGCATCGCCTATATGCAAAGAGGTAAAACAGAGAAACAGAAAAAAACGGAGTACGTTCTGGGTACATTCTTCCAGGCGACCGGACCGGTACAAGGCAGTCAGACGAAGCAGTTCTTCTTCCGTCAGATATACGACTTCGCTTTTGGGACGGCGTATCTTTATGGCCGAGAACGGGTCCTGTTCCATATAACCGCCGCGTATGGCGGCACCTACATATATTTTGATAGTAGCCATGTTACGCCATGCCGTAGAATCCTTGTTACCTATTTTGCGGAGATATGCAAAGAAGGACAGGAGAAATTCGTGGGTAATTTCTGAAAACACAAGGCCGGGGGCGAATGTCTCTAATTTCTTGATGATAGAAACGTGATGTTTCCAGGTACCGAAAGAAATAGTTTTGCTAATTTGTTTGAGGTAAACCCGTGCAAAATCAAAGAAGGTACCAAAATCTGAAGGATTGTTATACTGGCGGAAGAAACTTTCTTTTGTAAGCGTCTCATTTTTAAGACGGGCACGGACAAATATGTCGCTTACACGTGACCGGATGTTTGAGATGATTAGATTTTTGTCTTTACTTTCTTTGTCCCGGCCTTTTATCACTTCGTTTTGCTCGTCCCATTCTTTGGACGTGACACTTAACCTCACCGCGATCCTTATTTTCTCACGGTTGATATAAAATTCCACATACAGGGGGAGCCGGTCGGTTTTGCCTTTTTTGCCTTGTCTTACAACTCTTATTGCCGTCATTTTTATATGCCTATTTTATGCCTGTAGAGGGGATATGCCTACAAATATGCCTACACAGGCAGGTTATTAAAAGTTAAACGGGGCGAAAGTAAAACGTTTAATATCAGCTATTTAAAAGAAAAATCCGATAACGTTTGACTGTTACCGGATGTTAATAGTGATTCCGTTGCGATTCGAACGCAAGACCCACGCCTTAGAAGGGCGTTGCTCTATCCAGCTGAGCTACGGAACCATCCTTAATTGCGAGTGCAAAGGTACGGTTTTTATTGAAATTACCAAAAGAATCCGTAACTTTTTTTGCATTAACAACCTATTTTTTCTATTCAACATCCAAGCGAAAGGTAAATAGCAACAAATATGAAAAACGTAAGACACTATATATGAATCTATTCCAACCCATTCCACCAAATTCGTATACATCAATGAGGAAAAGAACTGAACTATAAAAAAAAGCACCACAAAGTAATCGGCAAAACGAGAAAAGAGACAGGACATCCCTCTTATTATATCCTTATCATCCCGAAAACGTCCCGATGCATAGCCGAAAGCCATACCCGATAATCCCACACCAAACGAAATGAGATAATAAATCCCTTTTTGAAACGGAGAATTCGTGAGAGATCCCGTCACGCTACGCAACATAGTCCATGGGGCAAAAGTGGTGCCAATAATCATTATGATATAAACAAGCAGCATACAACCTGCCAATATCAACGCACGCTTTTCCTTACGGGAAATGGGCTTTCCTCTTTTCACTATTCTCCCCAACGTGCCCCATACCCCGGAATGAACCGTAATGCCGAACCCTAAAAAAAGCATCATTACTATGCCCAATGCCGGTGTCTGGACAAAATTCCCCATAGCATGCCTCAATTCCCACCGGATTCCTTCGGGGCTGAGCAGGCTTTGCACCTTCCCCAGCCCATAAATACTTCCTATCCATGAGAACAAGGCTACAGCTACTGTCAGCAGAAAAAATACAGTAGCGGTATGAGGGAAATAATATTTACTCTTCATCCGGTTCCAAATTATCAATATCAAGAATCCGCAACTCGAAAGCACGGGTCACCAAGCGACAGGCATTGACACCATTTCTTTCATCCAATGTGAACAAACGGTTTATTAATTCATTCTGACGTTTCTCTATGGACTTGACCCCGAAAGGCATCCCTTTCAGATTAGTAATCATTTCTTTGGTATACCCCAAGGCCAGATGGCGAAGCAAACGCTCATCATATTCATCAATATCATAATTGATGATAGCTTCCTGCCGGCGTTGTTCTTGCGCGACAGATTGTTTGAAACGTTCTATTATTTTTTCGAGTATGGGATAATTAAACACAAGTTTCTTACCATCCATTACGGCTTGCACATCGGTCGCCGTCAGAAGCTCGCCTGTTTTGAGAATAATACCATCTGCACCAGCATTCAAAACATCTACCCAAAGCTTTTCATTCAACACCTCACCTGTGAATATAAGTACTTTTATTTCAGGGTGATTCTTCCGTAAAGAAGAACATATATCTACACCTATGGTAGTGGAACCACCCAATCCTAAATCGAGTAATACCATGTCAGGAGTATGTACTTTAAGAAGTTCCCAAAATTCATTTTCAGTCATAGCTGTAC
>ENA-OYAG01000220-OYAG01000220.1-human-gut-metagenome-genome-assembly--contig:-NODE-220-length-11160-cov-3.187663_pt1 | contig 11160 bp, 7 predicted proteins | sample MGYA00243428_ERZ652820 | MGnify/ENA primary metagenome ERZ652820 (study PRJEB26926, sample SAMN06164573) | human gut metagenome | biome: ENVO:00009003; feature: ENVO:2100002; material: ENVO:00002003... | reverse complement strand
CGAGATTCGCCTTAGTCTCGTGGGCTCGGAGATGTGTATAAGAGACAGAGTGAATGTTCGGTATGGAAAAAGCCCACTGCCTTGATTCAGAAGAATCCCGGTGGTGGGCTTTGAAGTTTTGTTTTAAGTGTCCCACCCTATTTGTCCTCGACGCCCGGTGGGGTTGGAATACACCTCGGTTAGTGGGGAGTTTCGCCCACACCGTCATTGGCCTTTCAGCCACCCCGCCTTCTTTATGGCCGGGCCGCGAATTACGGAAGTTTCATTGTTTTGTCCGAGGGAATGATATTCAGTTTTCAAGGTACGTCTTACAGCTTCGGGCTTCTCCCCGTCTGGGGTGCTGCCCTTGCTGTGACCATAGTGTACCTGAAAGCTGAATGCTTTTTTAGGACGTAATAGGTCCGCTTTTCCACTCTAAAACCGGACCTATCACGTCCGGTTTCGTGCAAAACCATGCGTACTTACGTCTTGTTTTGTTTTGCAATTTTCAAAAATGCGATTTTGCTTTTTTCAAAGAAAAAAGCCCTTCCAGATAGCAGCTCATTTGAGCCGACTATCCAGAAGGGCAGTCATGTGTAATTATAAATCGTCCGCAACAGCATCTAAGCTACGCGCGATACGATGCAATTTTGTACAGATTTTCTTCCTTAATAGTTCTTCTTCCTCAGAGGGGGACTGTCCAACAATCAAGTAGTCCAGCGTGGTACGAAAAGTCTCCCTGAGCTCAGCAAAAAGATCAATCGACGGTGCTTCTTCCCCTCGTTCAATTCGACGGAGGTGGCGGTCACTGATATTCAGTTTGATTGCCAACTCTTCCTGCGTCATGCCATTGACCTTGCGCAGGTACTGGATACGTTTGCCGGCGGCGTAAGAATCAAAGTACATAAGCCAGCCCTCCGACCACAGAGCAGCGCAGCCAATCGCCACACCACAGGGCCGGAGAACAAGCAGACATTCGGCGGCGGCATACTTGACCGCCGGGGCTAGGTTTGTACTCAATCAATTTCTTTTTCATGATTCTTCGTCCTTTCTTTGTCGATGATGGCAAGGCGGGCGGAGTATGAAGGACGTATCGGACATCCCTCATAATAGTAAAAGAGCCGAAACTCTATTGCTATCCATGTAGAATCAGGGAATCGTATTCAGTAAATTCAGAACGGCTTCTTGCTGGTCGGGGCGCAGCACCGACCAGCGATCAATGACCTGCATCTGCTGGGGCGTAAGTACCACCGGGGTAGACTTACTTCCCTCTGCCTTTGCAAAAAACTCGGAAAGTGTGATCTGAAAGGCATCGCAGATCTTTACAAGCGAAGGAATGGATGGGATCGTATCTTCATTATACCATGTGGAAATGGTGGTCGATTTCATCTCTGCATGAACTGCTAAATCGTAAAGCGACCATTTGCGCTCTTCACGGTAGGCGGTTATGGTATTCAGAATGTTGTCCACCGCCACTCCTCACTTTCGTACAGTAAACTTTTCGCCTATTATACCGTACTACGCAGAAAATTATAATCCTTTTCTCCGTATAAAAAGCACGAAGTTTCGGAGTGGCGAGAGCATTGACTCACCGTCCACATATAGCGTTTAAGAAGTGAAAGAGTATTGCCATTTCGAGGCAGAAAGAATATACTTATGTTAGCTAAATTCCAATACTAGATGGAGGGACTACTATGCCTAGACCAAAAGGAAGCAAGAACGCAGTGCGTACCAAGAAAGCAAACATTGACTATGCAGCTGTTGTTGCTGAAAAGACCACTGCCAAGGAGCAAATTGAAGCCGAGATTGTTGCACTGTCTGATAACATCAGCGCACTGAAAGACCAGCTGAAAAGTAAAAAATCTGCTTTGAAGGTTGCAGCAAAGGAACTTTCTAAAGCAGAGGCAAAAAAGGCTGCTGCCGAAAAAAAGGCCGCAGAAGAATCCAAAAAGGCTGAAGCAGAATCCGTATTGAAAAAGCTGCTCGCCAGCGGTATGTCTGCCGATGAAATTATCGCCAAGCTCCAGTAAACTATTATGGGAGCCAGCAAACGAGTTTGTCCGAACTGCGGTCGCAAAATGAAGCAGCAGTTCATTGGCCTGTTCCACTGCAAATGCGGAACAAGCTGGCGACGTGATATAGGATTCTTTGAGCGAATTCCAGATATGGTGTTCTCACTGGAACGCAAAAAGGTCGGAAATAAAATCAAACAGTTGCCGACGATACGCCATAAGTAAAAAAGACCACCAGCCGTTTTTCTGGCTGGTGGCCTTTTTGCGCTCAATGCTCTGTAATGCCGAGATATTGGTCGATCTCCATGATGCCCTCCCCGCTGATTTCCACCAGATCTTCAAAGGGCACCACGGTGTCGCCCACTTGCAAGGTGCGGAACACCGGGTCGATGCGGTCTGCTTTTCCGGTCAGTGTGATGTAGTTACCCACTGCTGGAACCTCCGGGTGGGCGGTGTCCTCCTTGAAGTAGCGCACCGTGATGGTCATGCCCTTGGTGACCTGCATCAACCGGTCGGACAGAGCCGACATTTCTTCCTCGGTCAAAATGTGCTTGGTCACCCGCTCGGTGCGCTGCTTTTCTGCGGCAAGTTGCTCATCATAACCCCGCAGTGCTGCAAAGGGAGAGAAGATCTTTGCCCGGTTTTGCAAGGTCATGCGAGGATGCTTGCGAAGGGATTCTTCGGTCTGGGGGCGGTCCATCTCTATGATGTCCCCATACTTTTGGGCAGTCTCTTGTCCGATCTTGCTATTTTTGTAGTTTTCCATCCGAACCTCCTGCGCTGTGCCCGCCGATCTGCGCATTGCGCTGGCGCATGGTAGCACCCTCTTCGTAGCTGCTGGCTTTCAGCACGGCGTTTTTGCCGTACTTGTTCTTGATGCCCAACATGGCTTGCTGAAGTTTTTTCTCCTTTTCCAGCTTCTTGGTGTCGGTGAAAAAGTCCACCTGATAGATGCCCTCGTCCGGGGTGACCTTGTTGGCGTTGAGGGTGATGCGCCGCACCGTCAGCGCTGGATTTGTAATGCGCTCAAACAGCTTTGCGCTTTCGTTGATGATGGTGCTGCCCAGATTGGTAGGAGCATCGAACCGGACGGTGCCGTGCGCCGCTTTGGGGATGATTCTGCCGTAGCGGTCGGTCTGGGTCAGACCACGGTAGCCGCCCTTGTCCACATTCTCCCGGTCGTAGCCCACCTCCAAGGTGATGGATTCTGCCACCAGCTTCTTTTCCGTGAGCCGGAACATCAGAATCTCCGCCATCTCCCGGACAATGAGTTTTGCTTTATCGTTGGGGTAGGGGCAGGTTAGCACCTGCCCCTCGCTGATGCTGTTGGTGCTGGGCTTGTAGCTTTTGATCTGCTCCATGCCGCAGGGTTCGTAGCCCCATGCGTGGTCGATGAGAATTTCTGCATCCACGCCGAAAATCTCATACAGACGATCTTCTCCATGGATGGAGAACTGTGCCAAGTCCCCCATAGTGTAGATGCCATGAGCTTCCAGCCGCTTGACGGTTCCGGGACCGGTCATCCAGAAATCCGTCAGGGGTCTGTGGTTCCACAGCAGATACCGATAGGACTGCTCATCCAGTTCCGCAATGCGGACACCATCTTTGTCTGCCGGGATGTGCTTTGCCACAATGTCCATGGCCAGCTTTGCAAGGTAGAGGTTGGTGCCGATGCCTGCCGTTGCGGTGATGCCGGTGTTGTACAGCACCTCCCGCACCATGGTCATGGCAAGTTCATGGGCGCTCATGTGATAATAAGGCAGATAGCCCGTCACATCAATGAAAACCTCGTCGATGGAGTAGGGGTAAATGTCTGCCGGGGACACATATTTGAGGTAGGTCTTGTAGATCTGGGTGGACACATCCAGATACCGCTGCATCCGGGGCGGCGCAACGATGTAGCTCAGCCCCAGCGCCGGGTCTGCGTTCAGGGCATTGGCATCGAAAGAGGTGCTGGCAAAGTGGTATTTGCCGTCCTCTCCCCGGACTGCCTTTTTCTGCCGGATGGCAGTCTGCAGCCGCTGGGCGTTGACCTCCCGGACACGCTGGACGGCTTCAAACAGCCGCGCTCTGCCGGGTATCTTGTAGGCTTTCAGGGAGGGCGACACCGCAAGGCAGATGGTCTTTTCGGTGCGGGAGGCGTCCGCCACCACCAGATTGGTGGTCAGGGGGTCCAGATGGCGGTCTACGCACTCCACCGAGGCATAGAAACTTTTCAGGTCGATTGCCAGATAGGTGCGATGCGCTGCCATAATTCACTCCTCTCTTGCTTGTTTCACAACCATTTATCTCATTATAATAAATCTTTACGCTGTTTTCAAGAGGAAACGGCTATTTTATATAGAATTCAGACAACAATAAAGAGTGACAGCATTTCAAGCTGAAACGCTGTCACTCTGTAGGAACTGCGTAATGACTGACGATTATCCTTCTACTTTGACCGTAGCACGATCGCTCTTTGCGTTTCCATCCGCATCCAGCGTGATATGCACAAAATGTTCCGGCTTATCATAATCCTTTGTCTCGCCGTCATCGGTATAGTATTCATAGGATGCACCATCGGGAGCATAGGCAAGCAGGCGCAGATCTGCAAAATCCACATCGGCAACGCTCTGGATCTTTTTGCCGTCCTTGGCAAGGGGCAGAAGGTGTCCCTTGCGCATAAAGAACACCACTTCATCCAGCTCCACCGGAATGTAATGATGACCTGCTGGCAGCACGCTGGTTTCCATGCGGTTGCTTTCGCTGCACTTTACCCGCACCTGCAGCATCTCCTCCGGCAGATAAACATACCGACCGCGGGCATTTTGCTCATATACCGGGGCGATCAACAGGCTTTCACCGATCATCACCTCATCCTCTACCCGGCGGGCAAAGTCGTCCTCCGGGAAGGCGAACGCCAACGGCATACAGTACATGCTGTCGTGCAGAGCAGCCTTCATGTACTCGCTGTAAATGTAGGGCAGCAGCAGGTAGCGCAGCTGTAAAATACCGGCAAAGGCGGCCTTGTTCTTAAAGCGGTAGGGCTCCTGCCGGCGGGTGTCCTTGGCAGAGTGGTTCCGCAGCAGCGGAGAGAAGATGCCCATGCCGTACCAGCGCAGCACCAGATCCTCCGTGGTATTGCTGCCAAAGCCGCCAATGTCGGGGCCTTCGTACAGGAAGCCGCACATATTCAGGGAGGGCATCATGCGCAGCGCAAGCAGAATGTGGCTCCACCAAGAATGGTTGTCGCCGGTCCAGATGCCGCCATACCGGTGCATCCCGATGCAGGCAGAACGGGAGTACATCAAAATGCGCTTGTCCGGCTCCAGCCGCTCAAAAGCCTCGCCTGCAGCACGAGTCATGTTATAACCAAAAAGATTATGTACCTTGTCGTGCCGCATACGCCCCTGTTTGGTGTTGTGGTAGAACAGCTTATAATCGTCTTCGTTGTTGGAAAGCCCTGCCACCATGCTGGTAAAAGCACCAAAGCTGGAAATATCTAGGTTTTGCTTGTCGTATTCCCCAATTTTAGCAAAGACCTTTTTCAGTCTTTCCTCTGCGTAGAAGATAGCTGGCTCGTTCATATCATTCCAGAAGCCCTCGATCCCCTGATCCAGCAGAACTTTATATTGACTGCCAAACCAAGCGCGGGCTTCCGGGTTGAGCATATCGGGGAAGTGTACCCGTCCCGGCCACACACCGGCTACAAAGGGAGTGCCATCCTGATTCGTGCAGAAGTAGCCGTTTTTCACGCCCTCCTCGTACACATCATATCCCTCTTCGACCTTGACTCCTGCATCGATGATGGGGACAAGATGGATGCCCTGCGCTTTCATCTCGGCGGCAAAGTCTGCAAAACGCGGGAAGCGCTGCGCATCCACCGTAAAGTCCTTGTAACGCTCCATGTAATCAATATCCAGAACCACAGCGTCCAGCGGCATATGATTGGCACGGTAATTTGCCACCACCTCGCGGACCTCGTCCTCGTTCATGTAGCTCCAGCGGCTCTGGGCGTTGCCAAAAGCCCATTTGGGCGGAATATAACTGCGCCCCACCAACTGGCGGAACTGGTGCACAATATCGGTCAGGCTCTCGCCCTCAATGATGTAGAGATCGTAATTTTCCTCGGCCACCGTGATGCGTAAGGTATCCATGTCGGTGTAGCCGCAGTCAAAGGTGACCTTGCCCGGGTAGTCGATAAAAAAGCCAAATGTATCCTTGCCGGACACGATCATAAAATTATAAGCACCATACAGCGATGATTTGCCCTCGGTATGGTTGCCGTCATCAGAGCATTTGCTTTCGTACACCCACCCGCGCTTGTTGATACCACGGACGTTTTCGCCAAGACCATACAGGACATCCTGCGGTTCCATGGCATAGGAGAAACCATCCGGCTCCTTGGTCAGATAGGGTATCGTTTCCATCATGGGCAAAAAAGAACCCACTACACTTTCGGTATCAAACGGTTGACCGTATTGCTTTTTGTAGATCATAGTAAAATATCTCCCCTCTGTTTTTTGAATTGTCACAGTGTAAAACGTACCAACGTATTTTTGATGGGCAATGATAGCAATTCAACTTTTTCATGCAACAGCAACAACGTTGAATTGCGATAGATACCACGCGCTTTCCTGCACTGCACAGATCACAGCCACCGTTTCAGCACGTCGTTCAGCTTATTCAAATCAAGCGGTTTGGCGATATGCTCGTTCATGCCGGTGTTCTTTGCCAGCTGCACGTCCTCGGCAAAGGCATTTGCCGTCATGGCAATGATGGGCACTTTGCCCCGGCTGCCGGCAAGCGCACGGATCGCAGCAGTGGCTTCGTAACCATTCATGATGGGCATCTGGATGTCCATAAAAATGAGATCGTACCACTTTTCTGGCGCTTCCATCACCTTTTCAACTGCAATTTTTCCGTTTTCGGCGCTGTCGATGGCCACGCCCGTCATGCCTATGATCTCGGTTGCGATCTCACGGTTCAGCTCGTTATCTTCCACAAGAAGGATCCGCTTACCCGCATAATTTTCCTTCGCAAAGTCTTCCAGATAGTTCCGGGCGTTTTCCTCCTTCTTCCCGGATGTAAACTGCCGCAGAGTTGCCGTCAGACGGGAACGGAACAGCGGTTTTGCCATAAACGCATTCACGCCCGCCGCTCTGGCTTCTTCTTCGATCTCGCTGAAATCAAAGGAAGTCAGGATGATGATCATGACATCTTCTCCTACCCGTTCCCGGATTTTTCTGGCGGTTGCAATACCGTCCATTTTCGGCATCTTCCAGTCCAGAATCACCGCAAAATAGTCGCTGTTGGTCTCATGACGCGCATAGCAGCGCTCCACAGCTTCCTTACCGGTCAGGACCCATTCGCCCGCTATGCCGATCTCCTGAAGGGTCGCAACGGTGCTTTCGCAGCAGGTCTTGTCATCGTCCACGACCAGTACCGGCAGATCGAGCAGTTCTTTTTCCTGTTCCCTCTCGTTCTCCTGAAGCTTCAGATAAACCGTGACCGTGATCTTCGTTCCCTTGTTGGGAGCGCTTTCCACCTGAATGTCACCATTCATCAGGTTGACGATGTTTCTTGCAATGGCCATGCCAAGACCGGTGCCCTGCACCTTGGTCGTCCGGTGATCGTCTGCCCGGCTGAACGGCTCGAACATGATCTTCTGGAATTCCGGCGTCATACCGATGCCGTTGTCCTCGATGGAAAACTCGTAGCAGCCAAGCTCCGAGAAGCCGTTCGGTTTTTCCTTGATCGTGAAGGTGATGTTTCCTCCATCCGGGGTGTACTTGACGGCGTTGCTCATCAGGTTCACAAAGACCTGCTGGATGCGCAGGCTGTCGCCGCAGACAGCTTCGTGCTCGATGTGCTCAATATGGACTTCGAGCTGATGATGGTGCTCGTCGATTGCCGGTTTTGTGAGGGTGAGCAGGTTATCGACCAGCTCCGGCAGGCTGAAATCCTCCTCGGCAAGGCTTATTCGCCCGCTCTCGATCCGGGCCATATCCAGCACTTCATTGATCAGTCCCAACAGATGACGACTCGACTTTGTGATCTTTCCAAGGCACTCGACCACCCTGTCCTGACTCTCGATATTCGCACCCGCAATGGCGGTCAAGCCAATGATTGCATTCATCGGCGTCCGGATATCATGGGACATATTGGAGAGAAATTCTGTCTTGGCGCGGCTTGCGTTTTCCGCCGCCCGGTACGCATCCTTCAGTGCCTTATGGGATTCGATCTCGGCCTTTTTCTCCTGTGACACATCCATAGATGCCAACAGTGCTTTGACCAGCTTTGTGCCCTCCCACTCCAGCGGAATGAAGGAAGCGATCTTATAGGTGTTCTCATCCATGGAGCAGTATTCAAATTTGTAGATGTCGTTCTCGCCCTGCAGATTCTTGCGGATATTTTCCGGTGAAATCAAAGCAGCCAATGCGTCCAGCGGTTCCAGTGTCTTATACTTTGCAACCACCTGCTCCACAAAACCATGGTAGGTTCCCGTCGGCGCGTATATCATTTCACCTTGCAGATTATAGAATCGATACCGGTCATTCTCCAGATCGCAGACCACAAAGCGGTCCAGCAGACGCACCATACTCTTGATCAAAAGATCCATCGATGCGTTATCTGAGGCCATCTGCATCCGCCGTGCCATCTCTATTTTGGACTCTGTGATGTCTCGCAGAAAAATCATCGCATATTCGGAATCTTCGATCTCACCGCGCATGACCACGTTGCTGACCCATCGTTCCTCCCCATTCAGAACGATGCGGCAATCCTGACGCAGCTCCGTCTCCAGCCCCTTTAATTTTTCCGTGATGTAGGCGCGATTGTAGAAATCCGTTACAGACTTTTTGTCCTCTTCCACCACATAGTTGTCCACCAAGAATCTGACCAGTCCATCCCATGTGTGGTTCTGCTCAAAGGCCGTCATCAAAGAGGGCTCCACTTTGAAAGTATCAAAGGTGTTCTTTTCCAGATTTACAAAGTATTCGCAGAGGTTTGCGCTGGTAAATGCACGGTGAAATGCCGCTGCCCGCTGGGCCTGCATCCGGCTTCTTTTTTCCGCGTCAATGTTGCTGATGATTCCGGCAATTCGATTGGCCGAGCCATCCAGACGGCGTATCACCTCCGCCGATGCCCGGAACCACTGGTATTGGCCATCCTGCATTTTCAGCCGGTACTCAACATTATATTTTGTAGTATTGGTTTTGTCCGCAATCGTTTCCAAAAGCAGCTGCATTACCCGGTCATAGTCCTCCGGGTGCAGAAGGTTCGACCACGAATCCAGTTTGTTCGGAAAATCCAGAATGTCATGATATCCAAGGATCTGCCGGAACGCATGGCTCCAGTTCGCATGAACAATCTCGCCGTTTTCATTACACTCAAAATACCATAATGCAGAATGGATGGATTCGTTAACCAGCGCAAGGTTCTCATACGCCCAGTTCATCTGTACTGACATGATCCAGATCGGTGTTCCATCCATATCGACTGCATCTTTTTTGTAGAGACGCACATAGACGGGAGAGCCATCTGCTGTAAGGATCCGGCCTTCCCCTTCGCCTTGGAGCTGGCGAAAGCGCGCATTGTCAAGGAATGTGCCATCTTTCTTATAGAAAAGATTCTTCAGCGAACCCTTTGTCTGCTCCATCAGGGACGCATAGCTGTGGTTCAGATTATGCAGCAACAGATCACTGACCGACAGGATCGACAATTCGGCATCATAGTACCCGGCAATGGTTCCGACACCGCCATTATGATAGATCGTCTCCTGCATGGCCTGAAATGCATCTTTTCCCAGCCTCACCGTATCGGAAGTGTAGATTTCATCTGTAAGTCTTCTATCGAATTTCATTTTCATCCTCGTAGGGTTTTGATTCTGCTGCGCACTTCAATTCTGGTATGTCTTTTATGGTCAACTGGCATACTGATTTTTGATCAAGCTTGTACAGTATAACTAGTATAGTATACTTGCGCAGCGTTTCGATTTCAAGCGCTAATTGGCATTGGCTGTGTAAAAAAGAGAGGCCAATCTGCGTAAAAATTTACACAAGTTGATCCCTGTACTTTTCCACAATCCGGCTATCCGTATAGACAGTCGCCCTGCGATGCGGTATACTCGAACCAGATCAACAGTTTCAGGAGGAAAATCATGGCAGGAGAAGACAACAAGGTGGTCATTGTTACCGGAGGAAGCTCCGGCATCGGACGGTGCACGGCATCCATGTTACCGTCGTAGAATTGGGCGATATCTGCACCGGATTTACAAAAGCACGTCAGAAAAGCATTCTCGGCGATGAGGAATACGGCGGGCGCATCTCCCGGAGCGTCAGTCAGATGGAGCACGACGAACAAAACGGCATGGACCCGGCACGCATTGGACGGTACATCGCCGGTATTGTGGAGAAAAAGAACCCGGCAGTCGTTTATGTTGCCGGTGCACAGTATAAATTCCTGAGCCTTTTGTGCAAGCTCCTGCCTGCCGCAGCACGCGGAAAGATCGTGGGGAAAATATACGGGTAACAGGCGCATTCAAGAAAAAACACAACATCCGTTTTGTGCTGCCCTCCCACTTTGCCACATAAACTATAGGAGAACTGCTCCGGGAGGTGCTACTATGCTGTTGTCGCTGCTGCAATTTTTCGCCACAAAGTTTTTGGTGCTGGCGCTGCATTTGGAAGCCGGGAGCTTCCCCAAGCCCCTGACCGCGCGGGAGGAGATCGAGACCTTCGCCGCGCTGCGGGCGGGAGACAGCTCTGCGCGGGAGAAACTCATCCGGCACAATCTGCGGCTGGTGGCCCATGTGGCGAAAAAATACTACGCCCAGCCCGGCGACCAAGAAGATTTAATCTCCATCGGCACCATCGGTCTGATGAAAGCGGTGGACACCTTCGACTCCACCCGCAAGGCGCGGTTCTCCACCTACGCCAGCCGGTGCATTGAAAATGAGCTTCGGATGTATTTCCGGCGGGAGCGCAAGAACGGCGGGACGGTCTCGCTGCAGGAAACGCTGGAAGCGGGCAAGGATGACACGGCCCTGACTCTTTCGGACGTATTGCAGGACGGCTTCTGCATGGAGGACCGGTGCGAGCAGCAGGACGAGGCCCGGCGGCTGCGGCAGCTCATCGAGGGGCTACCGGCGCGGGAACGAAAGCTGCTCTTGCTGCGGTACGGGCTGGCG
>ENA-OYAG01000217-OYAG01000217.1-human-gut-metagenome-genome-assembly--contig:-NODE-217-length-11226-cov-3.404619_pt1 | contig 11226 bp, 7 predicted proteins | sample MGYA00243428_ERZ652820 | MGnify/ENA primary metagenome ERZ652820 (study PRJEB26926, sample SAMN06164573) | human gut metagenome | biome: ENVO:00009003; feature: ENVO:2100002; material: ENVO:00002003... | reverse complement strand
TCAGTCACGGCTTCGCCGTGCCAGCTCCCTCTAGGAGGGAGCCTTGGCGTAACGGTAAGCTGTGAAAGCCTCCCTCATTGAGGGAGGTGGCATCGCGTCAGCGATGACGGAAGGAGTTGTGCAACAGCCCCTTGCTGTTTATGGGAGAGTTATTTCATCAGCTTCTTGAGCTTGAGCCACGCGCCGAACACGTCGTACTTGGTAACGTAACGGTCGGGGTCAAAGCGGGAAGCGTCGCTGTCGTCGGCGGGCTTCACAAGGCCGTTGTCGATGGCCCAGCGGGTCGCCTTCTGCAGCTCGGCGTCCTCGGCGGAAACATCGCCGTACAGCGCCGGGAGCACCACGTCGGGCTTGCCCGCCGTCTCCCACAGCAGCTTCACCAGCTCGATGCGGTTGGCCGGGACCGGCACGCCGCCGGGCAGGGAGAGCTGCAAATAGCTGTCCACACCGAGGCTCACGCCCTGCCACACCAAGATGCCGGCCGCCGCGCCGCCCACGGCCACGGTGGCCATGGTGCCCAGCACCGACGGGCCGTCGTCATCGTCCGGCAGCTCCGCCGGGCGGATGTCCAGCCGGATGGTGAAGCGCGTGTCTTCGGTGTACTCGCTCAGGTCGGGCATGGTAAAGGTCAGGGACTCGACCTTATTGCTGAAGCCGCCGGAACTGCTGTCCGTCAGCGCTTTGGTCAGCGCGGTGGGCAGGTCCCAATAGTTGAAGCTCATGCCATCCTGCATCTCGCCCACGGTCAGGCACACTTCGTCGCCAGCCTCCACCACCGCGCTGGTCTTGTCGTTCACAAGCCCGCCGCCGGTCACGGTGAGGGTGTAGGCGGGGGTATCTTTCTGGAACACCGCCTCAGCGGTGGCGCTGGCGTTGTTCATTTTGATGGTGATCGTTTTGCATTCGGGGTCGTTCAGCGTGCCTTTCGTCAGCAAGCTTTCGTCGCTCAGCGTCCAGCCGAGGAAGGTTTCATTTTTTGCCGGTTCGTCGGCTTCCAGTATGAGTTCCGTACCCGCCGGAACGGAGACAGAGGTGTTGCCCAGCATAGTGCCGCGGATGATGTCGAGCGTATACAGCGTGTCGTTCAGCACCACGGGGCCGTTGGGCATCCGGAAGCGGACGGTCGTTTTGTCGTCCGCGCCGTTCGGGTAGGAACTGCCGGGGAACTTGCCGATGTCCCAGCCGTTGATGTTGGTGATTTCGGTGTCGGCTTTGATCTCCACCTGACTGTCTTTGATGGCATACAGTGTTTTGCTCCACTTTGCGGAAGAAAGGCCGTTCACGGCTTCAATCGAACCGGAACCGTTCAGGCTGATGGTTTGGACATCATTGGCGGTTAAGCCTTCGGGAATCTCGTTGAACACGCCGCCGGTGAGCGTGGCACCGGATTCAACCACAAGCTTCACATCGGGGGCAAGCTGACCAAGGCCGTTCTTGGAAAAATCATAGCTCCCGCTTTCCAGCGTCAGCGTGTCGTTTTCATACTTCCAGCCCTCGCCCTTGCAGCCGATGACATTGTTCGCAGAGTCATAGATCGGCTCACGCCCGGTCGTATCAGGGATGCCGCCTTCGGTGATTACGAGGTCGGTAGCGTAAGGCTCGCGGTTCAGCACAACATCTTCGCCCGCCTTGGGAGTAAACGTCTGGTAACCCTCCTCATCCGGGTCGCGCAGGCCGCCGTAATCGACTCTGCCGTTGATGCAGGTGATTTCTTTATTCGATAAAAGTTTTACTTTAAGGGTCGGAGTTCCGGTAAAGTAAAGTTGGTCCGTGCTGCCAGAAGATAAATAATTTGCCCTAAAGAAAAAGTACTCGCCATTTACGTCCTTCACTGTATGGCGTGTAAAACTATTGCCTCTGGTCAGTGTGCTCAACAAACAGCTCAGAGTGCCGTTGTTTGTGATCCATCCTCCCGCGATCAGGACGTCTTTCACTGTGCCCGAATTGGTGAGGCTGTTTCCATTGAGGATGCCGCCGGTGATCGCCGCACCCTCGTTCACAATAACATTGCACCTGACATGGTTGCTATGGCGTGTGCCGGTACTGTTTTTGGGGTAGGTATAACTAAAGTCGTATTCGCCGCTTTCCAGCGTCAGCGTGCCGTTTTCATACTTCCAGCCGTTGCCCTTGTAGCCGATGATTGGCTTCGAGGAATCGTCATCTTGATAGATCGGCTCACGCCCGGTCGTTACGGGGAAGCCGCGGGGAGTCATCTCAAGGTCGGTATCGTAGTGTTGGAGGTTCAGCACGATATCTTCGCCCGCTTTGGGGGTAAACGTGTAGTAACCACTCACAGCCGAAGGCCTCAGGCCGCCGTAATGCTTTTCGCCGTTGATGTATTGGATAGGGTTATTATCAACCTTTACGGTGAGCGTCGGAGTTCCGGTAAAGTAAATCGTACGATCGGACCAGAAAGATTCTGTGTTTCCAAATGAATAAAGTAACACCTCGACGGCTAAGTTGTCCGCAGCTGTCAGCGAGTGATATCCTATGCCGAAAGGTTTTGATTTGAACAGACAGTTCAGAGTGCCGTTGTTTTTGACATCGGCTCCTCTGAACAGACCGTTTGTAACGGTGCCATGGTTCAAAAGGCTTATTTCCTCGAACACACCGCCGACGATCGTTGCGTCCTGCTGGACAACGATATTGACCACATTGACGCAGTCGAGGTGCTCGTCAGAGGGGTCGTGTGTGCTCTCGTTGTTTCTGAATCCGGGAAAGGTATAATTAAAATCGTACTTGCCGCTTTTCAGCGTCAGCGTGTCGCTGGCAATTCCAATTTCATACGTCCAGCCGTCGCCCTGATAAACACCCTCCGAAATCTTTGTTGCTCTGGAAGGGTCGGGCTTTCCGTTGCTGTTCATTCTAAGGTCGGGCATTTCACCACGAAGCCCATTACTCGCATAAACGGCTGAACCAATACCCCCCCCCGTATCTGCGAGGGCAGATACCGGCAAAAGGGAAAGCATCATGCTGAAGGCAAGAAGCAGGGCGAGAATGCGTTTTTTCATAGAGACCTCACTTTCCGTTTTGTAGCTGCATAGAGACGACGATTTTCTTAAACTGATTGTACCATAAAATGCGTCAAAAAGAAACAAAACCTGCGTGAATGGGGGTGTTTTGTGCGTGAACGGCGGTTCCGGGGCGCGAAGGGGCCGAAAAGGCCCGGCAAAAGCCTCCGCATATATGCAGTATGGTTGCATAAAAATTGTATAATTTACAAAATATTTGCATAAACATACAAATTGACAGAAACCGCACCGGAAACGGGCAGAAGGTTTGGCGGTTTTCAGCATTGACGGAAAAACCGCACGGCGTATAATAAAAAGCGTGATAAGCAAGCGATGAATCGAGCGTGCCGGGAGGGATGCCCGGTGCAGAAAAACAAAAGTGTAATCATGAAAATAAAGGAGCGTTCATCATGAAAAAGGAAGACATCAAAAAAGTTGTTCTGGCCTACTCCGGTGGTCTGGATACCTCCATCATCATTCCTTGGCTGAAGGAAAACTACAACAACTGCGAAGTCGTCGCCGTTTCCGGCGATGTGGGTCAGGGCACCGAGCTGGACGGTCTGGAAGAGAAGGCCAAGAAGACCGGCGCTTCCAAGCTGTACATCCTCGACCTGAAGAAGGACTTCGTGGAGAACTACATCTTCCCCACCCTGAAGTTCGGCGCCAAGTATGAGGATTATCTGCTGGGCACCAGCTTCGCCCGCCCCTGCATCGCAAAGGCTCTGGCCGATATCGCCATCAAGGAAGGCGCAGACGCCATCTGCCACGGCTGCACCGGCAAGGGCAACGACCAAGTCCGCTTCGAGCTGACCATCAAGGCGTTCGACCCGAACATGCAGATTATCGCACCGTGGCGCATCTGGGACATCAAGACCCGCGAGGAGGAAATTGACTACGCCGAAAAGCGCGGCATCCCCGTCCCGGTCAAGAAGGATCGCCCGTATTCGATGGATCGCAACATCTGGCACATCAGCCACGAGGGCGCGGATTTGGAAGATCCGTGGAACGAGCCGCCGGAAGACCTGCTGCTGACGATGGTCACGCCCGAAAAGGCGCCTGATCAGCCCGAATACGTCACGGTGGACTTCGAGAAGGGCGTGCCGGTCGCCATCAACGGCGAAAAGCTGGACGCGGTGGATTTGCTGACGAAGGCGAACGAAATCGCGGGCCGCAACGGCGTTGGCTGTGCGGATTTGGTGGAGAACCGTCTGGTGGGCATGAAGAGCCGCGGCGTCTACGAGACCCCCGGCGGCGCCATCCTGTACAAGGCCATCAACGTGCTGGAGACCATCACCCTCGATAAGGAGAGCGCACACTTCAAGGCACAGCTGGCGCAGAAGTACGCCGATATCGTCTACAACGGCCAGTGGTTCACCCCGCTGCGGGAGGCGCTGGATGCCTTCGCCAACAGCCTTGAGAAGACCGTGACCGGCGATGTCAAGCTGAAGCTCTACAAGGGCAACATGATCAACGCCGGTGTGACCTCTCCGTTCACCCTGTACGATGAGCAGACTGCTTCCTTCGGTGTCGATAAGGACTACGACCAGTCCGATGCCACCGGCTTCATCAACCTGTTCGGCCTGTCCATCAAGGAGCGTGCAAAGCTCTCGAAGAGCTGGCCGAAGATCGAGGGCTAAGCGGTACACAAAGCCAACTTTCCCCGCTGCGTGTTTTCTACACTTTCACACAGCGGTTCTAAAACCGGCATGGTTGCCGGCGGCACCGCCGCAGGAGCGTTTTCCCCTGCGGCGGCTTTGCCGTTTTTAAGAGGTATATTTTTATGGCAGAACAACTCTGGAAAGGCCGTTTTTCCAAGGCGGTCGATTCGCGCGTCAACGACTTCAACTCTTCCATCCGCTTTGACCAGCGGATGATTGCGCAGGATATGCGCGGCAGCGGCGTCCATGCCGCCATGCTGGCAAAGCAGGGCATCATCTCCGAGAAGGACTGCGAGGACATCCTCAACGGTCTGGCTTCCATCGCGGATGATCTGGCTTCCGGCAAGCTGGAGATCGACCCCAACGCCGAGGACGTCCACACCTTTGTGGAGCAGACCCTGACCGCCCGCATCGGCGACGCGGGCAAGCGGCTGCACACCGGCCGCAGCCGGAACGATCAGGTGGCGCTGGATATCCGCCTGACCCTGCGGGACTACAGCAAGATGCTGCAGGGCCGCATCGTCGAGCTGGTGCAGGTCATCTGCAAGAAGGCGGCGGAGAACACCACCGCCGTCATGCCCGGCTACACCCATTTGCAGCGGGCCCAGCCCATCACCTTCGGCCACGCGCTGATGGCCTACGCATGGATGCTCCTGCGGGATTTGCAGCGCTTTGAGGACGCCACCGCCCGGATGGACGCCCAGTGCCCGCTGGGTTCCGGCGCGCTGGCCGGCACCACCTACCCGCTGGACCGTCAGTTCACCGCCGAGAAGCTGGGCTTCGCGGCTCCCTGCGCCAACAGTCTGGACGGCGTGTCCGACCGCGATTTCTGCATCGAGCTGGCCGCCGCCATCTCCACCTGCATGATGCACCTGTCCCGCCTGTCCGAGGAGATCATCCTCTGGTGCAGCTGGGAGTTCAAGTTCATTGAGCTGGACGATGCCTTCACCACCGGCTCCTCCATCATGCCCCAGAAGAAGAACCCGGATGTCACCGAGCTGATCCGCGGCAAGACCGGCCGCGTCTACGGCGATCTGAACACCCTGCTGGTCATGATGAAGGGCATCCCCCTCGCCTACAACAAGGATATGCAGGAGGACAAGGAAGCCATCTTCGACGCCGTGGATACCCTCGACCTCTGCCTGAAGACGGTGACCCCCATGCTGGACACCATGAAGACCCTGCCCGCCAACATGCGCCGCGCCGCCGCCAAGGGCTTCATCAACGCCACCGACTGCGCCGACTACCTGACCAAGAAGGGAATGCCCTTCCGCGACGCTTACAAGCTGACCGGCTGCATGGTCTCCGACTGCATCGCCAAGGACAAGACCCTCGAAGAGCTGACCCTCGACGAGTTCAAGGGCTACAGCAGCCTGTTCCAGCAGGATATTTACGACGCCATCGACCTGATCAAGTGCTGCGAGGGCCGCACCAGCTACGGCGGCCCCAGCGAAGCCAGCGTGAAACACCAGATCGAACTGGCCGCCGCACAGTTGGACGCATGGGAGGCGAACAACGCATGAGCGTGAAAGTTTTTATTGACGGCTCTTCCGGCACCACCGGTCTGCGCATCGCCGACCGTCTGGCCGCCCGGCCGGAGATCGAGCTGCTGAGCATCTCTGCCGAGGGCCGCAAGGACGTGAACGAGCGGGCGAAGGTCATCAACTCCGCCGACCTCGCCTTCCTCTGTCTGCCCGACGCGGCCTCGAAAGAGGTCATGCCCCTGCTCCGCCCGGATGTCAAGGTGCTGGATACCTCCACGGCCTTCCGCACCGACCCGGCATGGGATTACGGCTTCCCGGAGCTGAAGGGCCAGAAAGAGAAGATCAAAAATTCCTATCGCGTGGCCGTGCCCGGCTGCTACGCCAGCGGCTTCATCAGCATTGCCCGGCCTCTGGTGGAGCTGGGGCTGGCCCCGGCGGACTATCCCTTCAGCTGCACCGGCATCTCCGGCTACTCCGGCGGCGGCAAGAAGATGATCGCCGAATATGAGAGCGCCGACCGCCCGGCCCATAGCAAGATCGACGCCCCCAAGAGCTACGGTCTGACTTTGGCCCACAAGCACCTGCCAGAGATGCAGAAGATCAGCGGCTTGGCCCACACGCCCGCCTTTGTGCCGGTGGTCTGCGATTACTATTCCGGGATGCAGGTGCTGGTGCCGCTGGACCTGAAGCTGGCGGGCACCACCGCCGAGGCTGTGGCCGAGGGCATCGCGGATTATTATAAGGACGGCGCAACGGTCTCCGTCCACGCGCTGAATGAGCCGCTGCCTGAAAACGGCCTGTACTCCAATGCCCTCTCCGGCTCCGACCGGATGGAGCTGTACCTGACCGTGAACGCGGCGGGCGACCAGATGATGTTGATCTCCCTGTTCGACAATTTGGGCAAGGGCTCGTCCGGTGCAGCGGTGCAGTGCATGAATCTGATGCTGGGGCTGCCGGAAACGGAAGGATTGGAGTAAAGGACTCGCCCTCTCAGTCAATGCCTGACGGCATTGCCAGCTCCCCCAAAGTGGGAGCTTTACAAGGAAGAGGATTTTGATGCTAGGGGGTAAACCTATGTCTTACAAGGAAGTAGCGGGCGGCATCTGCGCGCCCAAGGGTTTCGCGGCGGCGGGCGTCCATTGCGGCATCCGCGCCAACCACAATGAAAAATACGATCTGGCGCTGATCAAGGCGGACGTCCGCTGCGCAGCGGCCGGTGTGTATACCACAAATAAAGTCTGCGGCGCACCCATCAAGGTGGACCGCGCCCACCTGACCGACGGCTATGCACAGGCCATCCTCGTGAACAGCGGCAACGCCAACACCTGCGCCGCCAACGGCGTGGCGCTGGCCGAAGAGTGCTGCGAGCTGGTCGGCAAGGAGCTGAACATTCCGGCAGAGGATGTTCTGCCCGCTTCCACCGGCGTCATCGGGCAGCCCATGGTCATTGACCCCTTCGCCCGCGGCATCCCTGCCGCCGCCGAAAAGCTGGCCGCCACCGCGCAGGGCAGCACCGACGCGGCAACGGCCATCATGACCACCGACACCCACAAAAAGGAATACGCCATCCAGTTTGAGCTGGGCGGCAAGACCTGCACCGTGGGTGCCATCGGCAAGGGCAGCGGCATGATCGCCCCCAACATGGCCACCATGCTGGCCTTCTACACCACCGATGCCGCCGTCTCCCCCGCCCTGCTGGAAAAGGCGCTCAAGACGGTGGTCCCCGGCACCTACAACCAGATGAGCGTCGATCTGGATACGTCCACCAACGATACGCTGATCCTCATGGCATCGGGTCTGGCGGGCAACCCGGAGATCGTGGAAGAAAATGCGGACTATAACGCCTTCGTGGCGGCCCTGACCGCCATTGCTGAGCACATGTGCGCCGAGCACGCCGGTGACGGCGAGGGCGCGACCCACCTCATCACCTGCGAAGTGACCCATGCGCCCGACCTGAAGACGGCGCGGGCGGTCTCCCGCAGCGTGGTCTGCTCCAACCTGTTCAAGGCGGCGGTCTTTGGCCGGGACGCCAACTGGGGCCGCATCCTCTGCGCCATCGGCTACACCCCCGGCGATTTCTCCATCGATAAGGTCTGCGTCTGGCTGTCCAGCGCGGCGGGTGAGGTGTATGTCTGCGAGAATGCCGCCTACCACCCCTACAGCGAGGAGGAAGCGGCCAAGGTTCTGGCGGAGCACGATGTCCTCGTCAAGGTGGATATGGGCACCGGCGACGCCAGCGCAAAGGCGTGGGGCTGTGATCTGACCTACGATTACGTCAAGATCAACGGCGACTACCGCACCTGAGAAACGTGTATAGAGCGGGAAGAGGAAACATATGAAAAACGAAGAAATGGCCCTCCTGTTTTCGGAGGCGACCCCTTACATCCAGAAATACCACGGCAAGACCATGGTCATCAAATACGGCGGCAACGCCATGATCAACGAGACGCTGAAGAATGCCGTCATGAACGACCTCGTCACCCTGACGCTGCTGGGCGTGCGGGTGGTGCTGGTCCACGGCGGCGGCCCGGCCATCAACGAAATGCTGAAGAAGGTCGGCGTGGAGAGCCATTTTGCAAACGGTCTGCGGGTGACGGACGACGCCACCATGGAGATCGTCCAGCAGGTGCTGGCCGGTAAGGTGAACAAGGACCTTGTGGCCAAGCTCCGGGGCCGCGGCGTCGGCCTGTGCGGCATGGACGGCCAGATGCTCCGCTGCACCGAGCTGGACCCCCAGCTGGGCCATGTGGGCGAGATCATCCATGTGGACCCCACCCTGATCCAGAACCTGCTGAACGGCGGCTACATCCCGGTCATCGCGACGGTGGGCATGGACGACCTCGGTCAGGCGTACAATGTCAACGCCGATACCGCTGCCGCCCAGATCGCCATTGCACTCAAGGCGGAAAAGCTCGTTTCCATGACCGACATCGCGGGTCTGCTGCGGGATAAGGACGACGAGTCCACCCTCATCCCCGAAGTGGAAGTCTCCGAGATCGAGGGCTACAAGTCCGCGGGCATCATCGCGGGCGGCATGATCCCCAAGATCGGCGGCATGGCCGACGCCATCTATCAGGGCGTCCACGAGGCTGTCATCATTGATGGCCGCGTGCCGCACTCCATCCTGCTGGAGCTGTTCTCCAACCGCGGCTCCGGCACCCGTTTCTACCGGAGAAGTCATCAGGAGTAAGACTTGCTGAAAGTACAGAAGAACTGTATAATAAGAGAAAAAGCTCCCCCTTTGGGGGAGCTGGCGAGCGAAGCGAGACGGAGAGGGCGAGGACGCTCCGAAGGAGGAACAATCTATGGATTCCGAAAAAGTCATCAAGCGGGACAGCGAATACGTCCTGCACACCTATAACCGCAATCCCATCGTGCTGGAAAAGGGCCACGGCCTGTACGCCGAGGGCCCGGAGGGCCAGAAGTATCTGGATTTCACCAGCGGCATCGGCGTCAACAGCCTTGGCTACTGTGATGTGGACTGGGCCGAGGCCGTGGCCGAACAGGCCCACAAGCTCCAGCATACGTCGAACCTCTACTACACCGCCCCCTGCGGCAAGCTGGCCAAAAAGCTGTGCAAGCGCACCGGCATGAGCAAGGTCTTCTTCGGCAACTCCGGCGCCGAGGCCAACGAGGGTGCCATCAAGGCGGCCCGCAAGTACAGCTTCGACCACTACGGCAAGGGCCGCGATACCGTCATCACGCTGGTGAACAGCTTCCATGGCCGCACCATCGCCACCCTGACCGCCACCGGTCAGGAGGTGTTCCACAACTACTTCGGCCCCTTCAATGAGGGCTTCCTCTACGCCCCGGCGGGCGACTTGGAGGCGCTGACCGAGCTGGTGGACCGCCATACCTGCGCGGTGATGCTGGAGCTGGTACAGGGCGAGGGCGGCGTTGTGGCGCTGGACCCGGAGTATGTTCAGGCGGTCCGGAAGCTCTGCGATGAAAAGGACCTCGTCCTCATCGTGGATGAAGTCCAGACCGGCGTTGGCCGCACCGGAACCTTCCTGTGCTGCGAGCACTACAACCTCAAGCCCGATGTGGTGACGCTGGCCAAGGGCCTTGGCGGCGGTCTGCCCATCGGCGCGGTCCTGATGAACGCGAAAGTGGCCGAGGGCATGGGTGCGGGCACCCACGGCTCCACCTTCGGCGGCAACCCGGTGGTCTGCGCCGGTGCCAATGTCGTGGTGGACCGGATGGACCAGAGCTTCCTTGCCAACGTGAACGAGCGCGCAGTCCAGCTGCGCACCGGTCTGGCCAAGCTCCCCATGGTCAAGAGCATCTCCGGCATCGGCCTGATGGTGGGCATCGAGTTCTTCGGCAACGTCAAGGCGGCGGATGTCCTCGCGGCGTGCCGCGAAAAGGGCCTGCTGGTGCTGACGGCCAAGACGCGTCTGCGTCTGCTGCCGCCCCTGACCCTGACGGCCCACGACGTAGAGATGGCCCTGACCATCCTGAACGAGGTGCTGTCCGAAATGGCTCAGAAATCGCCGGAGGAACAGGCATGAAACATCTGCTGAAAATGGGCGACCTTACCCCCGAAGAGCTGACCCACATCCTCGATGTGGCGGACAAGCTCAAGGCAGACCAGAAAGCCGGGGGCACCGCTCCCCTGCTGAAGGGCAAGAGCGTGGCGCTGATGTTCTCCAAAAACTCCACCCGCACCCGCACCAGCTTTGAGGTGGGTGTGTATCAGTTGGGCGGCCTTGGAAATTACATGAACGCCGCCACCGAATTGCAGTCCGGCCGGGGCGAGCCCCTCAAGGACACTGCCCGCGTGCTGGGCCGCTATTACGACTGCGTGGTGTGGCGCACCTACCGCCAGCGCGACCTCGAAGAGTTCGCCGAGCTGGCTGGCGTGCCGGTCATCAACGGCCTGACCGATTACGCCCACCCTTGTCAGGTGCTGGCCGACCTGATGACCATCCGGGAGCGCCGCGGTGCGCTGGAAGGCCAGACCCTCTGCTTCATCGGGGATGGCTGCAGCATGGCCAACAGCCTCATCGTGGGCTGTCTGCTGGCGGGCATGAAGGTCCGCTGCGTCTGCCCGCAGGGCTACCGTCCCGCCGC
>ENA-OYAG01000196-OYAG01000196.1-human-gut-metagenome-genome-assembly--contig:-NODE-196-length-11805-cov-5.181362_pt1 | contig 11805 bp, 10 predicted proteins | sample MGYA00243428_ERZ652820 | MGnify/ENA primary metagenome ERZ652820 (study PRJEB26926, sample SAMN06164573) | human gut metagenome | biome: ENVO:00009003; feature: ENVO:2100002; material: ENVO:00002003... | reverse complement strand
GAGGATATTTACATGAAATTCCTGCTTTCAGCTTCCGGCACCTCAGGAGGGTACAGCCGTAAAAATTTCATTATGCTCAGTTCCCGAACATTCAATGAATATGTACTCAAGAACACCGCCCACGAAATCGGCCACTTCTGGTGGAACAAGGCTCCGGTGGAATCTTGGCACGACTGGCTGAACGAATCTTTTGCCGAATTCAGTGCTTTGCAATACATACGCCACGCCCGCGGCGAAAAAGCCTATGCCGCTTACATCGACGCCTACCGTAAGGAAACACGCCATATCCGTCCTATCTGGGGTATTGACCGCAACGACCGCGAAGCGCATCTTGCCCTCTATAGGAAAGGGTCAGTACTACTCGCCGACCTGCTTGTCCGGGTGGGTGAAGAACCTTTCTTCAACTTTCTGGCAGGTGTCATCCAAGCCCATATAACAGACACATCGGCTTTCCTGGATTTTGCGGAAAGCCGATTGGGACGTAAAAACCGGGACTGGATTGAAAAGCGGTTAAAAGAATAAACACCTGATTATTCTTCAACTGTTCCTTTCGCCACCGGCTTCTCAAAATGAGTGCCGCACTTCCTGCATACATACTCCCAATGCTCAGTGCCCGGAGGTGCGGCCGACAATGCCGCAATAACAGCAGCCACCACAGCACGCACCCGATGGCTCTTCTTCAGCACAAACTTAATCTCATCCGAACCGCAATGGGGGCAGTACCTCAACTGTTCCGGAATCATCTGGTTCCGTTCAAGCAGACGGAGGGCATTGTCATATTCGTCCTCATAGACAAATATATCCACTCCCGTGACATCACGGACATATCCGCGCATCACGGAAGACATGTTTTCATTATGCAAAACAGACGCAATGCCCTCATTCTCCAAGGCACCCTGAATGACGTGTGCCTGGAAGGCATCGTCACAGGTGATTAGCTTTACGGTTTTCATCTTTTATGTTTATATGAAACAATAGTCATGGGGTCTACAATGCCTCCTTGAATATCTCTCCCACCGTGGGGTGCGGAAAGACAATCTTCTTCCATTCATCGGCAGTAAGTTTCAGCTCGATGGCCATGCCTGCCAACGTTATGATTTCCGAAGCGGGATTGCCCAAGACATGTGCTCCCAATACGGTATCGTCACTGCCCAACAGTAACTTGCAGACACCGTTCACACCTTCGTTCTCGGCGACGAAACGGCCACTATAGGCCATCGGCAGCTTTACGGCACGATAGGCAATGCCTCTCTTCTGCAGGGATTCTTCTGTCTCGCCCACACTGGCTATTTCGGGATTGGTATACACCACGCCGGGGATGGCACGATAACTCATAGTGTCCTTCCGGCCAATGATGGAATGTATGGCTACTTCCGCCTCGCGGACGGCTGTATGCGCCAGCAAGGAATATCCCGTCAAGTCGCCGCAAGCATATACTCCGGGAACTGAAGTCTGCATCTGTCCGTTGACAAAGACATTTCCGCGCTCCGTTCTTTCCAAGCCCAGATTCTCCAATCCGAAGCCTTTCATTACCGGACGGCGCCCGACACTCATCAGAAGCCGTTCGGCAACGACGGAACCGGGACCATCGGCTGTTTCATAATTCACCTGGATAAGGGAAGAAGCTTCGGCAGTATCCGGCATGACAGACACTACTTTTGCACTCAGCATGAACTTGATTCCCCGCTTGGCGTACTCTGCACGGAGCATACCCGCCAGCTCTCGGTCCATACCGCCTCCCAGTATCTCGTCCAGCATCTCGACGACGGTTACCTGCACTCCCAGGCTGTTGAAGAAAGAAGCGAACTCCATACCGATGACACCGCCGCCGATGATGGCAAGCGAAGCGGGCAGTTCCTTGTTGTCCAGCGCATCACGATGGGTCCAGTAAGGCACCTTGTCTATGCCGGGAATGGCAGGGACAAAGGTTTCGGAACCGGTGCAGAGCAGCAGGTTCTCGCATTCGTAGGTTTCTCCGCCGCACTCCACATGATTCTTGTCCGTCACTGTGGCCTCTCCGCTGACAATCGTCACACCATGGGCAGTCAGCTTTCCTTTGATTCCCAATACCAGCTTGCGTACTACCTTCTGCTTGCGGGCAATAATCTTGGGCAAATCAAACGATACTTCGGGCACACTGACCGCATACTTCGAAGCATGGCGGGCTCCGTCATAGGTCTTGGCCGAATACAACAAGGTCTTGGTAGGGATACACCCTTCATTCAGGCACACTCCACCGAGACTCTGCTTCTCAAATAGTACGACACTCAATCCTACTTTTCCGGCAGCTTCGGCAGCAGTATATCCCGCAGGACCTCCACCGATAATGGCAACTTGGTATTTCATGGAATTAATGGTTAGTGGTTAATGATTAGCGATAATTTGTGCGCAAGTTAATAAAACCCGTATTATCCGACAAAAAAGAACACTTCTTTCTTTCGGAGAATACAGCGTAAAGAGGAAATAATTATCTTTGTCGGGCAGCATTTACAAAGAATGCCACGTCCAATGGACATAAATCAAATAATAACCAACATGAAAACGACTGACTTATTCCAACCCATCCTTCTGTTCGCTCTTTTTCTTTGCGGCTTGACGGCTTGCAATGATAGCGATGAAATCCGCCTCTCGCCCTTTCAGGAAACTACCGTGAAGGGCGAAGCCTCTACCCTGCAGATAGACCTAACACGCGGCGACTGGCGCATAACCTCCATCACCACCCCATGGGGAGACCTCATGATGGATGGCAACAAGCTCCCACAACTGGAAGGTACGGGAAGCCTGCATTATAAATGGTGGGACTTGGAACGGGACACCGACAGCCATCTCATCCTGCACTTTAAAGACAACTTTGACTTAGGTGAATCCCGTAGCCTCATCATCAACCTTGAGATGAAAACGGGACTCTACAAGGAACAAATCATCATACACCAAGAACCGTGCACTAACTTCTATCAGATAGAGTCCATCGAATACAGCGTGGAAGAAGGTGACGGAGTGAAAGAAGCCGGAACAGGACCTGATAAGAGTACCTATAAAAATGAAAATCTGGGAAACACAACCGACAAGCATGACTACTATCCATTCATCAATAAATGGACAGAATACGCATTCATACCCGATGGGCACTCTGATGAAACCTTCAAAAGCATAGACCCGGAGAAACGTAGCATCTATCTGCCCAACCACATAGAAGACGGAAAAATAATCATGGGACAACAACTGTTATTCTTCATCAACCAAGGCAAGTATTACAAAGAAGACGAACTGAGATATAAACATTTTGAAGTAGACATAGTAGGTATGAAATGGAACATATACACTTCAACCATCTACTACAAACGGCTTCAAGTGACATTCACCGCCACCCTTTCACGTCCCGATAGCGATACAAAGAAGGTACTCAAGGGTAAATTCATGCAGAGATACCCTTATGACTGCTCGGAAATACATCACGAAGTAAAGGATTCTTTAGAAGATTAGAGTCCGGTGTCTGTCAGACAAGACTCCACCTCCTCCCTGCTCAATGCCGGAGCTTGCCCATCGGCAAGCTTGCGGCATACCAACCGACCGGCCGCCAGCGCTTCCACCTTTGTTGCAAATGGCAGGCGACCGCTCAAAGCAGGTATAAAAGGTTGATATATCAGGGTATCGGCTCCATGCAGCACCACGTAGCCGTAACCGCCTTCCACCTCCATCACCCGGCATTTCAACTCATTGCCACCGCCGGCAGTATGACCCGAACAGCAAGAAAGGCATACCGCCATCACAGCCGGTACACCTATCTTTATCATAATAAACATCAGCTTCATAAGTTCCGTTCAATTATGGGGCGAATCAGACTTCCTCTTCCTCATCGGGTAGAAGTTCGTACACATCATCAAAGTAGCTGGTACCACTTGTTCCCGTCAGCACAAAACCACGTTCGCCGGTAGAGAAACCAACGGCAGCCCTGCGCGAAGAAGCACCGGAAGGATAATTATGTACATCTGTAATGGGGGTAAAGTCGTCATCGGAATCGCCGTACCATAAGTCCTTGTCAGGGTCGTACAGCCAGTAGTCGCTGCTCAAGGAAGTGCTGTTACGTATTCCCGTAGTCACAAATCCCCTTCCACCGATGACGAAGGATACGGCTTCGGACCGTGTGATGGCGTAGTCATCGTCATAGTCATTGTCGGAGTCCGTATCGGCAATGTCACGCAACTGGGTCCAGTTGCTTCCGTCGAACTTCCAGAAATCCACCAGATCGGTACTGTTGTTTCGCCCGCAACAGATGTAGGCCACCTCATCGATGACGAATGCCGTACCGAAGTAGCGCTTCTCGCCTCCATACCCGCTCACCGCTTCCCATTGCGAACCTTCGGCGCCATTGGGGTTGAAACGGTAGAAGTCCATCTTGTAGGCACTCTCGCTGCCGGTAGCGTCGCTGTTGCAGCCCGTACCGACATAGCCATATCCGCCTATACTGAAAGCCAGGGCACCATCGCGTACTCCACCTTTGAAGTCGTCTTTCCGTGTCCAGGTATCCGTGGCAGGGTCATACTCCCAGGTATCTGCTACACAGTAGGACGAGGAGCCGTCCTTTACGGAACCGGTCGTAATGTATCCCTTGCCATTCACGGCAAAGCCCACGGCAGCCTTGCGCCCGGCAACGGGCATGTCGGCACACTGCGTCCAGCTGTTCCGGCTCATGTCATACTCCCAAAGGTCGTTCAGGTAATCCTTGTTCGCTCCGTAGAAGCCGCCACACAAATATCCATAATTGCCGATGGTGAAGCCGGAGGCATAAGCGCGGTACACACCGTTATAGCTGGCTTTCTTCATCCACTGCCCCTGAGTGTATTCATCCTCGTCCGTACAACTGCCGGCAATGCACACGATGGCCAGCAACATTATTCCTACCAATAGTCTGTTCATTGTTTATTGTTTTTTTAATGATTAAGCTTTATACTTCCCACTTTCCAAAACAAGAAGCTGCGGGAGGTCCTTTTTGTCTGTCCGCAAAAGTAAACCACCGCAACCACACCGACAAAAATAACCGACGAACAGTCCGAAATTCCCGTTAAACGCCTTTACCGATAAAAACCGTCCGAACGCCGATTTTTGTAGGAAGATATAAAAGTTTTGCCTTTCCTTTGCCGCCAACTAAAAGAACAGAAATGAAGAAGTCATTGTACAGCTTATTCGCAGTCCTCGCTATCTTCTGCGCCTGCCAGGACGAGAACTCGCAGCTTGGAAAGAGCCTCGTGGAAAGCTCCTTCTATAATGTATACGCAGACACCTGCTCGGTAGACATCAGCACCATCCTGCTAGACTCCATAGAGACCCGGGGCGACAGCATCTGCCAGCTGGGACATTACCGGAGCAGCGCCTGGGGAGAAGTATCCGCCACCTACTATGCCGAATACTCCACGTCCGACTTCACCCCCAACACAGACTATACCTATACCCTCGACTCCCTCGTACTGCGAATGATACCTTCGGGCCATTTCTGGGGAGATACCCTGACGCAACAGCGCATCTCCATCTACCGGCTGAAAAACCCTATCGTGCTGGACAACGACGAGGACCTTTACAACAGCACCGTACTCCCGACGGAAGATGCCCCGCTCTTCAGCTTTACCTTCACCCCCTGCCCGGGGCGGAAGAAGGAAGTAAGCGTCCGCCTGCCCGACTCATGGGGACAACAACTGCTGAATGACCTCGTGGCCCAGGACGACTACTTCGATACCCAAGACAAGTTCAAGAAGAAATTCCCCGGACTGGTCTTTGTTCCCGAAAACGACGGGCAGTGTATCACCGGATTCATGGTGAACGACTCTGCCATGAGCATCAACCTCCACTATCAGGAAGTCTCCAACCAACGTACCGGACAAGTGCTGACTTTCAACGTAAACACCGACTATGCCTATACCGGTATCCGGCACGACCCCACCGGCACCCACCTTGCTTCCCTGAAAAGCGGAATAGAGAACCTCGTCCACTCCAGCGACATGGGTTGCCTGGCCTATATGCAGGGATTGACGGGTTACTACAACCAACTGGAATTCCCCTACCTCAACAGCCTCGGAAGTGCCGGACAGATAGTCTCCATAGAGAGCGCCACACTCTACCTCTATCCTCTGGCCCGGAGCTACAACGAAGTGAGCCAGCTTCCCAATGACATCCGCCTTTATATCACGGACGAGAACAATGTGCTGGAGGACTACGTATACGGCAGTGACGGCGTAACCGTACAGACCGGCGACCTGACCATCGACGAGATGTACGGGAAAGAGACCTACTACTCCTTCGACCTCACCGAATTCATCCGCAACAACTACGGCACTTCGGGCATCAAGCGGCAGAAACTGCTGATGAGTCTGACAGACGAAGAAAGCACCACCACCTTCAACCAGGTCATCTTCACCAACGACCCCGAACAAGAGAGACAATGCAGATTAGACGTAAGATTCAAAATATACAACGAGCAATGAAACGCCATTACCGGATTCCCCTTCTGCTGTGCAGTCTGTGTACGGCAAGCCTCACCGCCGTGGCCCAGAACACCACCAACCTGCCCACCTCCATGTACGGAGTGGGCGAACTGAGTGCCGGTGACGGCGGACGTTATGCCGGCATGGGCAACACGGGCATCGCCCTGAACCGTACCGGATTTCTGAACACGCTGAACCCCGCAGCCATCACCCGCATGGACACCGCCTGCTTCACGTTCGATGTGGGTGCATCTGCCTCATATGCCCGCTACTCCTTTCTGAGCGAACACAGCTCCAACTTCACCGGCAACCCCAACCGCATCAGCATGGGCTTCCGTGTCCTGCCGCGCTGGTATGCCCTTGTAGGTGCAGCACCATACAGCAGTGTGGGCTATGTCATCCAGACCGAAGAAGAGATAGAGGGAATGCCCGGCAACTACACCTACTCGCTCTTTGAGGGTACGGGCGGACTATACCGGTGCTACGTCACCAATGCCTTTGCACTGAGCAGGCAACTGTCGGTCGGCATCAACCTGGGGATGATAGCGGGCACAGTGACGCAAAGCGAAACGCAGGAAAGCGCCGTCGTAAAGTACGAATCTTCTAAACGGACCTTTTATGCGGACTTCGGCATACATTACGAATGGGGTGCGACCGGACAACGGAAGTGGGCGGCAGGGCTGGTATTTGCTCCCTCCCTTCCCATCAGCCACGACAATACACTGACTTACAGCAACTCATCTACCAGCGAGAACCTCGATAAAGGATACCACAGCCGTACACAATATCTGCCCATGCACCTCGGCACCGGCCTCAGCATAACCACCGAACGCTGGGTGCTGACCGCCGACTACAACTACCTGGACTGGAGCCGCAACTCCTCCTCCTACACTTCCATGAAATACGAGAACCAGCACAAAGTGAACCTGGGAGGCAGCTACATTACCAAGCCACGTCTGGCACGTTCCACCGAGCTGATGGGTGGAATAGGTTTCGGCAACTCCTATATCAACCTGAAAGGCGGGAAGATGCAGTATCTGGAAGCCAGTGTAGGGGCGAGCTTCCCCATCCGGTACTCCTATCTTTCGCTGGGCGCCACCTGGCGGAAACAACTGAACACACGCAGCAATCTGATGCAGGAAAGCCGATTCAGCCTGAATCTGAACTTGACGTTCGGGGAAAGGATTTCGAGAGCAAAACTAAAGTAATACAAGGTTCCGGTTCACCACAGATTACACGGATTTTACACCGAATGATTATCATTTGTTGGATCTATATATGCAACGCGTTGCATATATAGATGCAGCACGCTGGAACTATAGATCCAACAAACAAAGTATATAGTATCTGAAAACAGGGTATTACAACACTGCCAGCCTGGACACATACCCTTTCACCCTTTCGCGGTAAGCATCGCCAATGGGGACATCCTTCTGCTCGATGAGCAATGTGCTGCGCCCGATGGCGCTGATGCAGTCCATGCGGACAATAAAAGAACGGTGTACGCGGATAAATTCATCGGCCGGAAGTTTTTCTTCCATATACTTCATGCTACACAAGCTCAAGATAGGCTTAGGGGAATCTTTACAGAAAATCTTCACATAATCGCCCATACCTTCTATATAGTTTATCCGTTCCAGGTCGAGCCGCATGATGCGGTTGTCACACCGCATGTAAATCACCTTCGGAACCTCTTCCGGACCTTGCCTTTGCTTGGGGGCGGACGTACCTGCATCCTGCAAAGAGAACCAGCGTGCCGCTTTGCTGACAGACTGGAAAAACGTGGAGAAATTGAGCCCGTCCATCAGATAGTCCAACGCATCCAGACGGAAACATTCGGCAGCATAGCGGTCGGTGTCTGTAATGAAAATGACACGAGTGGACGAGGACAAGAGCCTGCAAAAATCCATTCCGTTGATTTCACCTTCTTCCACCGGATAGATGCCGACAAAATAAACTTCCACTTTTGTCTCATAATAATCCTTCAGCGCTTCAAGAGGATTGCCGTACTTTCCGTGCAAAGAGAGAAAAGGAACTTTGCCGATATACTCTTCCAATCTTCCGGCAATCTCCGGGTCCGCATGCAAAATGGCACAATTCAAGTTCATATCCGTTTCTTTTTTACATAATGGACGCTGCCACATCCAAAAAACTGCAAACAGAAGAGCTAAAATTAAGCTTTATTTATGATTCAAAAACAATCTGCCTCTACGGAAAGACTATATTATCAGGAAAATAAAGTGCTTATTATGAACAGTTTCAAAAAATAAACTTATCTTTGCATGTACATCCCCACAAAAAGTAAAGGCTATGAAACAACAGAAACTATTCCACCTCGTATTGTCCGCCATGCTGATTGTCTGCACGACCGGCTGTTATGATAAAGACGAAATTAAAGATGCTGAAAAATATCTGTTCAAAGATATTCAATACTCTTTTGAAGAAGGGGATGGATTCAGTACGTATGATGTAGAGCTCCTGCCCTTCATCATGGAAAACAATTTAAACAATAGTATCACCACCACAAACTCCCCCTTCGAAGACACATGGCAGGAAACCACCTTTCAGAGCAACGACCCCGAAGCATTTGTATGGATGGGGGAAGAAGATGTGTTCGTCAATACCCCTTACATGTTTGGAGATGAACTATTGTTAAGTGGGGCAACCATAAAATATGGCAGCGAAACAACAAAAGCCAAAGGTCCAAACAGCAGTACTTCCACCATCAGCATACAACCTCACTGTCGGCTCATCATAAAAGGAACACTACACTACAGCAAGCTTGTAGCTACCTATACGCTGACATTCGCAGGTGAATATACAAAAACGGAAAAACAGATAAAGGGAAAGTTCATACAAACAACTCCGGAAAGCTACACAGGAGACATTACCATGGAACCGATAACGGCAGATTAAAACGGAATCGCATACGTGGGCACACCCTATTGCTCACCCTCTCCGTTCCTCCAGTAACCGGATAAACTCCTCCTCCTTGACGGGAAGAAGCACTGCACACTTGCCCTCGCCATATTTCACGAGCACATAGCGCATCACCGCAAACCGCCCTACCTGCATGGAAGAAGCACGCTCCACAGAAGTGATGTCTTTCATCAGAATTTCCTTACTCCGGGAGAAACGGCCGAAGGACAGCACCAACTTCCCGTCGGGCGTTACGGTATAGGTGGTATGAATCAGCTTCTCGATAATAACCACCAGCCAAAGCATGAAAATAGCAGCCAGGAACGGAGACTTGTACCAAAGCATATAGACGGCGAGAATACCTATCAGGATGAGAAACAGATACTGCCCCATAGCAATGCGCGCATGAAAGATTCGATTCATTTTATCTGATTTTTGCCGCTAAGGTACGTATTTTTATGATAACAACTTCTTCATTAGTATCTCCATTTCTCGAACTTCCGTCACATTCAGCTTGCGGCAGACCGAAGCACATAACAATTCTACCCGTTCCGGCGAAAAATAAATCAGTTCTGCAATCTCCTTTACAGACTGTCCAAGAGCTACCAGCATACATATCAGTTCTTCATCCTTATCCACCTCCGGAATAGACTGATAAAGTTTCTCTAAAAAAGAAGGATAATGAAAAATAAAGATTTCACGGAATACAGCCTCACGAGTTCCGGACAACAAAGCCTCCGAAGCATTGGGAGAATCTTCCGAAATCATTTCGCGCAAAGCTCTGGCAATCTCCTGCATATTAAAAGGTGTCACTGTTTTCTTTGTTTTCATTGTATCTTATTTCACCATTATACATATTTACAATCGTTTTGATACAAATTTGCAAAATATGCACAACCTAACCATAAGAATACGATATACAATCTGATATACAATTTCATATTATATTTATTATCAAATAATTAACAAGAAACAAAAAACAAGTCCATTGTTGTAAATTTTAAATTAAGAAATTATATCTTTGCCTTACAAAACAAACAGTCCACAAAATATGAATGCCAAAAAACTTTCATTTTTACTTCTGATTCTCGTAGCTGTAGCCTGCACCAACCGCTCCACCTCTTCGGAACAAGACGAAATGAGGCATTGGAACAATGTCCTTCAACAAATCAATGCCTTACTACTCGAAAACAAAGCGCGACAAACGTTGGATCTTGCCAAACAGACCTTGCCCGAAATCCTGGAATCGGCAGAAAAAAACGGAACTACAGATACCCTGATTTACCATGCCCGCAAGATATTTAATGCCTGCGGGAACAATTACATAAACACCAAACAATACAAAGACGGCATCGACTATATGGACAGCATTGGGAACCATCCCCTCATCCGCGAACATTGCCCGCACGAACTGCTGAGCTTCAAGGCCGGACTGAACCAACTGTATGGCAATAACCCGGAAGCTGTCCGACTGGCAGAAGACTACCTCCAGTTACCGGTCTGTACCAGTGCCAATGACTTTATCCGGCAGGCAGAAATCATAAGCGGTGTCTACATGTACTCCGGAAACAATCTACCCAAAGCTATCCAAATTTTGGAAAAAGCAATAGATGTCTACCGGAAAGGTGGAAACTTCCCGAACATGCTGCGAATAATGTCACGGTTGGGCATCTATTACCACCTCAGTGGCGAATACGAGAAAGCTATAGCCACTAACCAAGAAGCCATAGCCACTTACAACGACAGCATAGCACCTGGAAATGTAGTGATTGCCTACGGAGAACAAGCTAATCTCTACGCCGAACTGGGTATGTACGACCAGGCCCTGGAAATGAACAAAAAAGCCCAATACTACTCCATGCTGAAAGACAGCTTCGGACTGGGAGACTTGTACCGCTACCGTGCCCAGATCTTTCGTAACATGAATCAAAAGGACTCTGTATTCCACTACCTCAGGCTGGGAGAAAAGTTGTCAATGATACAAAACAGCTTTAAGGGCGTATTCGTAAACAAAGTAGAAACGGTAAACAGTTATCTGGACTATCCCGACTCTTTGGAAAAAGCACTGCAACTTGCCCTTAGCATCTGTCCCGATACCGTGCGGATGCCCCAATGGGCCAAATACCAACTCAACCTCCACCTAGGCCGGGCCTTACTGCAAACCGGGAAGGAGCAAAACGGCATACACCTGATAGACCGGGCTGCACAAGACCTCATCAACATGAAGTTCATGGAAGGCCGCGATGCCAACGAGATATTAATGGATTACTATCTGGCCAAAGGCATGAACGACGATTTTGCTCGTTGCTACATCCGTAACCGACAGTTTGCCGATTCTCTGGACAATAACGAAAAGAAACGTGCTGTGGCAGCAGCCAACATCCCTGTCTCTTATACACATCTCCGAGCC
>ENA-OYAG01000161-OYAG01000161.1-human-gut-metagenome-genome-assembly--contig:-NODE-161-length-12977-cov-3.418202_pt1 | contig 12977 bp, 13 predicted proteins | sample MGYA00243428_ERZ652820 | MGnify/ENA primary metagenome ERZ652820 (study PRJEB26926, sample SAMN06164573) | human gut metagenome | biome: ENVO:00009003; feature: ENVO:2100002; material: ENVO:00002003... | reverse complement strand
ACGAGATTCGCCTTAGTCTCGTGGGCTCGGAGATGTGTATAAGAGACAGGTCTGATGACCCGACAAAGCTTGGCAAGCCTGAGAATTATGAGATAACAGTAAGAGATGTAAGACTTTCAGCAGGTGCCGGATTTGTGGTAGCGTATATGGGCGACATTATGACAATGCCTGGTCTGCCGAAAAAGCCTGCGGCTTATAATATTGATTGTGATAATGAGGGCAATATTTACGGATTGTTCTAAGTCGTTTAAGTGAGGAGCAGGGGGTTAAATGAGGAATGAGGAATTGGCATAGCTGAACCGAGCCGATCACTCAGAACCGAGCGTAGCGATTTTGCGGCGGAGCAAACTATCCTGAAACATTGTAGGGGCGAACAGCGTTCGCCCGTGTGTGCAGAGTGGCGTGATATTCAGAAATGCGACAGCCCGTTCGGAGGGGTAATGCCGTGATCGTCATATTCTTGATGTCGAATTATTCTGGCGACATTGTTGTGATATTCTCCGTTAATTCAACGGACGAGAAATAACGGGACGCCGAGGGCGTCGTCCCCTACAGATGTGATAGGATAGTTTTCATGATTATTCTAACCATGTTGTTACCGTTGGCTTGTTACTTCGGCGGGCAAACAAATGTGTTTTGATAGCAAGTGAAAATATACGAACCGAGGTGAGCGGCAGTGACAGATACAGCGGTGAAAAATGAAAATGTTTCTCAGAGTGCGAAAATGCCTGAGAATGGAAAGAAAAAACATCTCTCTTGGCAGGTCATGGCTTGCGTTTGCCTTGTGGTCATAAGCGTGGTGCTCAACGTGGTCGCTTGGAAAAGCACGGCTTTTTGCGACTGGTATATGGCTCACATTTTCCCTCTGTGGGAAAATACATACGGCAGGCTCACTTCGCTGCTGCCTTTCTCTTTCGGAGAGCTGCTTATTGCGGTGGCGGTGTTCGGTATACCCCTTTCTCTTGTGGCGATGCTGGTGCTTGTTATCGTCAGAAAAGGCAAGAGGAAGAAAACTGCTAAGGTTTTTGGGCTTGTTTATATGTGGATAGTCACTTTTGTGGTGACGGTGCAGACTTTTAACTGCTTTGTACTTTACCACTGCTCAAGCTTTGCGGAGCTTAACGGCATACCTACTGAACAGCACACTAAGGCGGAGCTTGAGGCTTTGGGCGATAAGCTTGTGACGGAGATAAATGTGCTTAGCAAAGAGGTGCAGCGTGACGGTGAGGGCAAATTTGTGCTGACCGCTGACCTTGACAAGACGGCTCAGGAGGCTATGCGTGGGCTGGGAAGTGAGTTTAAGAACCTTGGTGGGTTCTATGTTACTCCGAAGACTATAAAATGCTCGTTCTTTATGAGTCAGATGGACCTTATGGGCATCTATTTCCCATTCTCTATGGAGGCGAACTACAATCAGGACATGTACAAGGCGAAACTTCCTGACACTGTTTGCCATGAGCTTGCTCACACAAAGGGCTATATTCAGGAGGACGAGGCGAATTTTATCGCTTTTATGGCGTGCGACAGGTCGGATAATGTGGATTATCGCTATTCGGGATATCTTGCGGCTTTAACTCAGGTGAGAAACAAGATATTTGACTATGCCTCTGATGACAAAAAGATAGAATTTGACAACGCTATTTGCGATGAGGTGTGGACTGATATCGCTGCTAACTGGGACTACTGGAGGAGCGTTGACGAGGCTCAGGACACTGTTTTCGACAGCGAGGCGGTGGGGGAGATATCGGACAAGGCTATGGAAAAATCACTGAAACTCAACGGCGTTGAGGACGGTAAGCAGTCTTACGGCAGAATGGTAGACCTTATGCTCAACTACTTCAAGGACAAGGGTGAGCTATGATGAAAATACTTGTCTTTGTGCTGCTTTTGGGGATAATGTTCAGCTCATGCGGAAACAAGACGGATAGTGAAAGGCAGAACGACACGGCTTTTACTACCACAGCGGAGAGCGTTGCGGCGGACAGTGTGGAAGTGGCTGAAAGCTCGCAGGTAGGCGATGAGAGCAGCTTTGAGGTCAGTGACAGCTCGGAGGACGATATGAAGTGGCGGCTTTTTGAGGATACTTACAAGGAAACTGACAGCAGCAGGGCTGCGGAAAATTATGCACACAACAAAGATATCAAGATAGAGGGCTTTGTGAGATACGGGCAGGAAAATCCACCTGTGTGCGATATGATACTTGGCAAGAAGAGGTTCGCAGGGGTAGGCTGTGAGGTCATTGCGGCTTATAACTACCTGACCTATGAGGGCTTTGAGCCTGACATGGCAAAGCTTGCTTATGATTTTGAGAAAAATGCTCTTATTGCGGCGGACGGCTCGCTGGGGTCTAATCCTAGGAAAATAAGCGGTCTTTTTAAGGCAATGGGAGTGGGGTACAAGAGATTTTATAAGGCTGAGGAGGCTCAGGCGGCTGTTGACGAGGGCAAGCCTGTGATAGTTTCTTTCCATATCGGGTTGAATATTTTCAGCGGTATCCACACGGTTTTCGCTGTTAAAGAGGAGGGCAGGCTGTATGTTTACAACTGCTACAATTCGGCGGAGGACAGGACTGAGGTGGAGAGCATTTATCAGCTTATGAATAAAAACAGCCTTTTTATTGTAGGCTACACGGAAGATGACGGTCAAATGAGGTGATAGGTTGACAAAGGTATATAAAACATCATCTGCGGCGGAAACTATCGCTTTGGGTGAGGAGATAGGAAGGCGGCTGAGAGGCGGCGATCTTATCGCTTACAGCGGCGGTCTTGGTGCAGGAAAGACCACTATTACTAGGGGAATTTCTATTGGCATGGGGCTTGGCGACGAGGTGACTTCGCCTACGTTCGCACTGGTGAACGAATACCGTGGGGACAGGCTCAGCCTTATACACTTTGATATGTACCGCATAAATTCTGCGGACGATCTGGAGACCACGGGATTTTTCGACTACATGGACGAGGACACTGTGCTTGCGGTGGAATGGTCGGAGAACATTGCGGAGGAGCTGCCTGAGGACGCTATAAGGATAGACATACAGCGGATTGACGAGGACAGCAGAGAGATCAGGATAACTGCACCTGAGGGAGATGAAAGATTTGAAGATATTAGCTATTGACACCAGCGGAAAGGTCGCATCGGTGGCAGTGACGGACGGGGAAAAGCTTTTGTGGGAAAAGTCTGTTTACACAAAGCTCACTCACTCCCAGGTCATTTTGCCAATGGTAAAGGAGGCTCTTGAAGAAACGGGGCTTACTTACGCTGACCTTGACTGTGCTGCTATCGCAAAGGGTCCGGGGTCTTACACGGGGCTTAGGATAGGCGTTGCGGCGGTAAAGGGAATGTGTTTCGGCTGTGAGAGCCTGAAAAGTGCAGGAATTTCCACGCTGCTTTCGCTGGCTTACAACTGCATAGGCTTTGAGGGCAGGATAATTTCTGTTATGAGGGCAAGGCCTAAGATAGTTTACGCAGGCGAGTTTGAGTGCAAAAACGGCGTTATCACGAGGATATCCGCTGACAGAGTTTGCTCTGAGGAGGAAGTCTTTTCGGGTGAGTTTACTGAAAAGACAATGCTTGTGGGGGACTGTGCGGCAGAGATAAAGTCGAAATATTTCGCTGATGACGAAAATGTTGCGTTGGCGGCTTATGTGAACAGGCTGCAAAGAGCGTCGTCTTTATGTTTGGCGGTAGAGGCTGAGCCTGAGGTAATGGTTTCGGCGGACAAGCTTGAGGTATCATATTTACAGGCGACGAAGGCGGAGAAAGACAAGGCACATAGGGATAAATAACAGGGTAACAAGGTGAGCGGGACGCTGCTCATCTACATTATTGTATAAATGCGTTGTTGCCACTACAATAAATTGCGAAAAATGCAGAAAAATCAGCAGGAGGAAAAGAAAATGAAAATTGCTATCGGCTGTGACCACGCAGGTCCTGAACTGAAGGCGGAGATACTGGCACATCTTGACGAAAAGGGTATTGAATACACTGATTTCGGCATACAGGCAGGAGAAAAGGTAGATTATCCTGACAAGGCGAGGGAAGTTTGCGAAAAGGTAGCCGCAGGGGAGTATGAAATGGGAATACTCATATGCGGAACGGGCATTGGAATGTCAATGAGTGCCAACAAGATAAAGGGCATAAGGGCGGCTTGCTGCTCGGATTATTTTTCTGCGAAATACACGAGGGCTCACAATGATGCAAACGTGCTTTGTATTGGTGCGAGGGTACTTGGTGCGGGGCTTGCCATTGAGCTTGTGGACGTTTTCCTTGAAACTAAGTTCGAGGGTGGCAGGCATCAGAGGCGTATCGACAAGATATCTGAGCTGGAGAAGTAGTGAGGAGTGAGAAATGAGGAATTATGGTATCGCCTGCGGCGATTGACTTTTCTCTTTTCTTTACGTTATAAGGGCAGGGCGACTGGGTCGCTCTGCTTTTTTTATGGGCACAAAAAACAGCTGACAAGCTTTTAGCCTGTCAGCTGTTGATATTAGAGGTCTGTATTTAAGGTAAAAACCGTAATGGCAAGGTTTTTATTAGATAGCGTCAAATGCCTCGCTGAGGTCATAGATGATATCGTCAATGTGCTCTGTACCGATAGAAAGTCTGATAGTATTTGGTTTGATGCCCTGATCTGCAAGCTCTTCCTCGTTAAGCTCTGCGTGTGTTGTTGACGCTGGGTGGATAACAAGTGACTTAACGTCTGCTACGTTTGCAAGGAGTGAGAAGAGTTTCAGGTGGTCGATAAAGTCCTGAGCTGTTTTTGCATCGCCCTTTATCTCAAATGTGAAGATAGAACCGCCGCCGTTAGGGAAATACTTCTTATAAAGTGCCTGCTGGCTTGGGTCGTCGGATACTGATGGGTGATGTACCTTTTCTACCTTTGGGTGCTTGTTAAGGAAGTCAACTACCTTCAGTGCGTTCTCAACGTGACGTTCAACTCTCAGGGACAATGTTTCAAGACCCTGAAGGAAGATGAATGCGTGGATAGGTGAAAGTGTTGCACCTGTATCACGGAGAAGGATAGCACGGATCCTAGTTACAAATGCTGCTCCCGGTGCTGCGTCTGCAAAGCTTACGCCGTGGTAGCTTGGGTTTGGTTCTGTGAGCTGTGGGAACTTGCCTGACTTCTTGCAGTCAAACTTGCCGCTTTCAACGATAACGCCGCCGATAGTTGTTCCGTGGCCGCCGATGAACTTTGTTGCAGAATGGATAACGACATCTGCACCGTACTCGATAGGTCTTACGAGATATGGAGTAGCGAATGTGCTGTCAACGAGAAGTGGGATATTATGTGCATGAGCGATATTTGCGATAGCCTCAATATCAACTACATCTGAGTTAGGGTTGCCGAGAGTTTCGATATAGAGAGCCTTTGTATTCTCCTTGATAGCCTTTTCAAAGTTTGCAGGGTCAAGTGGATCAACGAATGTTGTTGTGATGCCGTAATCAACGAGGGTATGTGCAAGGAGGTTATAAGTACCGCCGTAGATGTTTTTAGCAGCTACGATATGGTCGCCTGCGAGGGCAATGTTCTCGATAGCATAAGTTACGGCTGCTGCACCTGATGCAACTGCCAGAGCAGCTGTACCGCCCTCAAGAGCTGCGATACGCTTTTCAAAAACGTCCTCGGTAGGGTTTGTAAGTCTGCCGTAGATGTTACCTGCGTCCTTGAGAGCGAATCTGTCAGCTGCGTGCTGTGAATTATGGAAAACATATGATGATGTCTGATAGATAGGAACGGCTCTAGCGTCTGTTACTGCGTCTGCTGTTTCCTGACCAACGTGGAGCTGGAGTGTTTCAAATTTAAGTTTTCTTTCGTTTATTGTGCTCATTTTAAATTACCTCTTTCATTAAATTAATTTTTTTTAAATCCGATAAAAATTTTTGATACTGAACTTTCTGCTGAACTAACAGCAACACATACAGCACATACACATTCGTGAATCATACGCTGTTTTTAATTTCAGTACATTTACAGTCATTTTCAACGCCTCATTTCAAATTCATATTAATCCTAGCTGTTTAGTATGTTTTAGCGTATTTATACTATACCACACCCATAGAGGAATGTCAATAGGTTTTTAGTGAATTTTCGCATTTTTGTGAAAATTGATATTAATTCTATCAATTTGGTAGGATTTAAGGGCAAAATGCACAAGGGGAAGTGATGAATGAGGAGTGGGGAATGAGAAATGAGAAATTGGCAAAGCTGAACAGAGTTGTGCTCAAGTACGAAGTAAAAGACAGCACCGAGCGTAGCGATTTTGCGGCAGTAGGAAGTTGCCCGAATAAACTGTAGGGGCGACCTGAGGTCGCCCGTGCTCAGGATTTATTGTAAATTCTAAAATGTAGGGGACGACGCCCTCGGCGTCCCGTTCGGAGGGGTATTGACGTGGTTGTTGTATCTTTGATGTTGGAATTTTTTTCGGTTGCCGAATGGAGGGACAACGCTGTAATTGTCACACCCATGATGCCGAATTATTCGGGGTACATCATTGTGATATTCTCCGTTAATTCAACGGGCGAGAAATATCGGGACGCCGAGGGCGTCGTCCCCTACAGATGCGGTGGGCAAGATTTTTTTGGTTGCTGAAGTGGGTTTCTTTCTTCGACGGGCGAACGGTGTTCGCCCCTACAGATTTGTTGTTTAGTGGGCAACAACGCACAAACGGTAGATTTGTGGATAAACCACGAAAAATATCGTGGTTTCGCTGTTCGTTATTGATTTTGTATAAAATATCGTCTACCGATATAATATAATTGTATACCAAAATAAACATTTTAGGTTGACAATCGGGTGCGTATGTGATACAATATTAATTGTCAAAATAAAATGTAAAGGACAGATTTATCAATGAACAACAATGCTAAAAACACAACTAAACAAATAGTCGGTATCGGTCTGATGACGGCTATAATCGCTGTACTTTCGCAGATAACTATTCCGCTGCCTACTCACGTTCCTGTTACGCTCCAAACTTTCGCTGTGGCTCTGGCAGGATATTTTCTTGGCTGGAAGGGCGGTGCGGTCTCTGCACTGGTATACGGTCTGCTTGGTGCTATAGGCGTGCCTGTATTCGCTGGCTGGTCAGGCGGTTTCTCTGTTATTGTGGGTTACACCGGCGGATTTATATATGGATTTATCGTTATGGCTCTTCTTTGCGGTCTGGGTGCTAAGTTCTGCTCAAACAAGGTAACCGGTAAGATCATCGCTATCGTTTTAGGTATTGCAGGTCTTGCTTGCGACCACCTGCTCGGTGCTATCCAGTACGCTATCGTTGCTAATATTTCTATCGGCAAGTCTATTCTTCTTGTATCAGTTCCTTATCTTGTAAAGGACGTTATCTCTGTTGTTGCTGCTTACCTTATAAGCATCGAGCTTGTAAGCAGACTTGCAAAGACCGGCTGCTATGCTTACAAGAGAGCCTAAGCTTAGGTTTCATCACCTGCTTTGTTTGCCGCTTTTTCAGGGAAAAGGCTACAGCGACGGTTTCTCGGTGAATATGCAGTCTGTGAAAGACAGGCTCGAGGCTGAGGACACGGCGGTGCAGCTTATATGCGGCGGAGATATGATATGCGAACATTGCCCTAACAGGACGGAGGACGGCTGCTTGCTTGACGGCTGCGGCGGAACGGTGGCTCAGAAGGACAGCGAGGTTTGCAGACTGGCGGAGATAGATCGTCAGTCAGTGGAGAATTACCGCAATGCACTTTTGCGGCTGAGAAACAAAATGGATAAAAAGGCATTTGATATACTGTGCTCGGAATGTCGCTGGGCAAAGCTTGGGTTATGCAGCTTTGAAAAGTGGCGTGAGGGCGTTGATGAATTGCTTTCTTCGTGACAGGTCACGTCTGTCATTTTTTACACAAAAGCACAGCTCCTGAGGAGAACACTCAGGAGCTGTACGCTTTTTTATTTGTTTTCATATGCAAGCTGAAATTTCTCGTAGATATCGGGGAATTTTTTTTTCAGTCTGACCGGTTTAAGGTCCGCTGTGGTAAAGCAGTGGGAGGTATGGGCAAGGCAGGCTGTTTTTTGTGTGGTGAGGTCAAAGACTTCGTAGTCTAGCTCGTAGGCACAGCCGTTGAAGGCTGTTAGCTTGCAGCGTACCTCGAACTCGTCGCCGAAACGTACTGGATACTTGTAGTGTGTTTCAACTGAGAGCACTGGGGAAACTATCCCTCTTGCCTCTATCTCGTGGAATGGGCAGCCAAGCTGCTCCATAAGGTCAACTCGTGCCTCTTCAAGCCAGCGGACGTAGTTGGAATGGTGGATAATATCCATGCGGTCTGTTTCATAATAAAAGGCTTTTCTTTTGTATGGGGTAAGTGTCATTTTATGTCCTTCTTTCTGTGGGTTTGACGTTGACGTTATATATGGGTGTGATAAAAATAGCGGGCGACCAATGGCCGCCCCTAATTGCTGCTGAGTTATTCAAGCCAGATGAAGTTGTTGTCGGAGTTCACAAAGTCCATATTATAAAGAAAAATGACCTTTGTTATGCCGTTGCCTTTTACATACTCGCTGACTGTTTTATCCATGATGTGGTAATAACGCATATCTATCATTGTGATGTGCTTATACTTGTCGGCAAAGAACGGCATGACGGTGTTTGCATAGCTATCTTTTATAATAAGGACGTGTTCGTCGCTTTCGCCGTTTGTTTCTATTTCTGTGAGGGCAAAATTTCCGCCCATGAATGTGGAGTATTTATCCTTTTTGGTCTTGAATGAATCGTCAAAAAGGGTGTTTGTCTGCTTGTTTTCCTCGACGTAATCTACCGTTACGTTATTGTCAGGGTTTGTGTAGAAGTGCATCTCATCAGCGGCGGAAAAGTCAGAAGGGGCTTTGGAATAGAGCGTGCCATGGAAGTCCTTGACTGTTTCGACATTGTAGGAGACCTGTGGGATATCTTCGTTCATGGCGGTCATAAGTGCGTCAAAGCCTATTTTTGCACCCTCGGCTGTCCAGTGGTGGTCGGTCTTATAAAAGACCTGTGTGGAGGCTGAGGCGTCTTTAAGCTGCTCATATGGGAAACAGAGATTTATCCTGCTGCTGAGGATAGAGCTTATATACTTTTCGCTTTCAAGCTGATCGTCGGTCTGTGTGACTGCCGGCAGCTTGTCTGACATGACGGAAACGGCGTTCGGCACGAGAAGAAAGCTTACGTCAACGGAGTCATCAAGGCTGTCGGCAAAATCGTTCAGGCAGCTGATGTTTTTTTCAATAAGGGGTCTGTTTTCCTGATAGTCCTGAAGATAATAGCCGTCTTTGCCGAAATAGACACCGTTTTGATAGCTTTTGAGAAGTGTGCGGTCGGTGGCGGTTTTAAGGCTCACAAGCTGGTCTTTTAGGAATATCTGATCGGACATATAGCTTTCGATATCGGAAGTGAACTCCCCGCTTTTCAGCTTTTTCCAGGAAAACTCAGGGGCTTGTTGTAGGTAGCGGTTCTCATTTTCGGAGAACTCACGGTCCTCGGAAATAAAGCTTGCCACTGCAAAGCCGAATATGAACAGCAGAAAGCACACTATCATGACATAGTTTTTTAGTTGTTTTTTCATATCTGCCGTCCTCCTTTAAAATCTGAAATACAGGAAAGGATTGAATGAATTGCCTGCGAGATAAGCGGTGGAAACTGCGAGAAGTGCCAATGTACAGAGCGGTTTGAGTATACAGCCGCATATTTCAGGGCACTTGATTTGAAGTTTCAGGCAAAGCTTTTTCGGGAGCTGCGTTGAGGCGATGACCAGTATCACCAATGTGACTGCATACTGAGCGAGCCAGAAAACAGTTTGGTGGTTCATAAGCGGAAGTCCGCCTGCACCGAACATATTCTTGAAGTTCTGTGTAAGCTTGCCGAAGTCCTCATAGGAGAAGATGCCCCAGCCTATGACTATAAAGAGAAGTGCGTAGATATGCTGGAAAAATGCAGGTATCTTTTTGAGGGCTTTGCCAAGGAAAAGCTTTTCGCAGAGGAGTATCACGCCGAAATACACGCCCCAGAGCATGAAGTTCCAGTTTGCACCGTGCCAAAAGCCTGTGAGAAACCATACTATCATGATGTTAAGGCACTGTCTTGCTTTGCCCTTGCGGTTGCCGCCAAGAGGGATATAGACGTAATCTCTGAACCAGCTTGAAAGGGACATATGCCAGCGTCTCCAGAAATCTGTGATAGAGGTGGAGATATAAGGATAGTTGAAGTTTTCAAGGAAGTCAAAGCCGAACATTTTGCCAAGACCTATCGCCATATCGGAATAGCCTGAGAAGTCAAAGTATATTTGGAATGTATAGGCTATTATGCCAAGCCAGCTTGCGGCGACGCTGAGTTCGGACTGTGATGATCTTGAAACAGTGTCGAAAAGCTCGCCGATACTGTTGGCGAGAATGACCTTTTTGCCAAGACCTATGGAAAATCTCCACACGCCCTGTGCAAAATGCTCTATGCTCTCGTTACGCTTTTTGAGCTGTTCCGCAACGTCGATGTATCTTACGATAGGACCTGCGATAAGCTGTGGGAAAAGTGCCACATAGGTGGCAAGGTCAAGGAAGTTTTTCTGACTTCTTACTTCGCCTTTATAAACGTCGATAACGTAGGAAAGGGTCTGAAAGCTGTAGAATGAGATACCGATAGGTAGGGCAAGTCCCAGCGTTTTTATCTGCGTGCCGAAAATGCTGTTAGCTGCACCGATAAAAAAGTCGGTATACTTGAAAAACAGAAGAAGTCCTATATTCCACACCACCGCTGCTATCATTGCAATGAGGGGAGTGTATTTTTTTGCGTTTTTACGCTGTTTGTCTGCCAATAGTCCTGTTACATACGCCACTATTGTGGAGGCTATCATGAGCACTATATAAACAGGTTCGCCCCATGCGTAAAACACAAGGCTGAAAATAAACAGCACCAGATTGCGTGTTATGCGTGGGACGATATAATACGTTATCAGTACAATAGGCAGGAAAGCGAACAAAAATGTTGTACTTGAAAAAAGCATATACTTATTACTCCTAGCCTATTATCTCTTTTGCTTTATCGTTGTCGTTTGAAAGACAGAGGTAAACATAATTGCCCTTTGTTACAAGAACAGGGTCTTTAAGCTTTGTCATTTCCTCAGGGACATAGTTTTCAAAAACCTTTTTCTGGCTGTCAACTCTTGCGGTAAGGGTATCGGCGATAGTTTTGGCACTGTCGGCGTCCTTTGCCTCAAAGCAGTCTATCTCTTCGGCTGTTCCGCCTGAGGAGCTTACATAGACTTTGCCCTTTGTATAGCTGTCAGCTGAGATGCCGATTATCTTTTCTATCTTTGCCTCGTCAAGTTCTGCAAGTTCGTCCTTGAACTCTATGCCGTCCTTGAGCTTGTCTGCAACTGCGGCAACGTCAACGCTTTCATTTGTCTGTGCGGCAGCTGCTGAATTTTCAGAGCTTGCGGTGCTGTTGTTATCTGAGCCGCAGCCTGCCAATGCTGCTGTGCCAATGCACATAACTGCCATGAGAGTACAAATTATCTTTTTTGTTTTCATAATTTTCTTTCCTTTCTTATGTGTTGTCGATTATATATTCAAGCCATTTATCGCAATATTCGCCCATAAGGTGTATTCCGTCGGAGGACGCCTCTTCAGGGAGCGTTCCGTCTGCACCTGCCACGGCGGAGGTACAGTCAAGATAGTTTATTCCGGTCTGCTGTGCCACCTCGGAGATTGCCTGATTGAATGTGGCAACGTTGGTATTGTTTATAGCGTCGCCCTGCAAACTTCTTGACGCTGTTACAGGGAGGATAGATTCTGCATATATAACGGCGTCAGGCTGTATTTCCTGTATTTTTGTGATAAGCTGGGTATAACAATCCTTGAAGGTATCTATATAAGGCCAGCCAAGCTCGTTTGTGCCGAGATTTATATATATCCTGCCATACTGTCTTTCGCCCAATGCGTCGATAACAGTTCCTGCATTGCCGTTTGAAAGGGTGATGTTTGCGTCGGTCATAACGGTATCGATATGCATACCCACTGCACACAGGAAAGTCGCCTTTGGCTTATCGCAGTTGTTTTGCAGACCCACGGTTCTGGAGTCGCCTATGAAAACTGCGTCGGAAAGGTCGTCTGCGGTAACGTGGTCGGCAACGCTTTCATCTGAAACGCTTTCGGTCAGAGAAGAGCTGTCGGATTTATTTTCTGAACTGTCGCTCACTGCGACAGAGCTTGAAGAGGCTGTCATTTTCTTTACCTCTACAGGCTGATTTTTAGTGCTGCCTGCATGAAAGCCCCATATCACTGCGAATACCAAACAGGCAAGGCAGCTCAATGACACTATGCTTTGCTGTGCGGCGGCTCTTTTTTTTCTTATATTCCTTATATTATTACCGTTTCGGCTCTCCATTATATTTCCTCTCCTGATCCGTAGGCTTACTGATCCATTTCAAAGACTATCATAACACATTTTACAGTCTTTTTCAAGTGCTTTTTTGTCGAATTAAGGATTTTCTTCACTTTTAACAAACAGGCACAAAAACAGTCGGGGGATTTTGTCCGCCCGACTTATTATTGACACATTATGCTGTTTTATTTGTGTTATTTCCAAAGCTTTTCAGGATAGACGCCTGAATCGATAAGCTTTGAAATTTCAGCCTTTACGGTAGGTTTATCCTCTTTATAGGTAACGCCGAACCACTTGTCGTGAGTTTCGAGAAGTCGGCAGTCCGCCTCGCCTGAACTTATCATAGTATCTATACCGGCTGGGAGGAGAAATTCCGCTGTCAGGCTGTCTTTATTATCCTTCATGAAATCGGTGAACATATCGTTAAGTTTGTCCACAAAGCCGTTTGGACAAGCCCACATATTCATGGAAACGTAGCAGTTCTCATCAAGCTCGGCAGTTTCTTCCTTGCCTGAATAGACCTTGCCGTCATTTTCACGGCGGATATTGTATGTCTGTCTCTTATACACATCTCCGAGCCCACGAGACTAAGGCGAATCTCGT
>ENA-OYAG01000158-OYAG01000158.1-human-gut-metagenome-genome-assembly--contig:-NODE-158-length-13017-cov-3.845934_pt1 | contig 13017 bp, 10 predicted proteins | sample MGYA00243428_ERZ652820 | MGnify/ENA primary metagenome ERZ652820 (study PRJEB26926, sample SAMN06164573) | human gut metagenome | biome: ENVO:00009003; feature: ENVO:2100002; material: ENVO:00002003... | reverse complement strand
CATTCGTTCAGTCCTCCTTCAAGGCATGAAAAAAGCACCGTGTTTACACGATGCTCATTTCGGCGTATTGACTTGTTGATGCTTATGCCGACTCAAATGTTGATTTTCTCCCTCTGGTTCGGCTTTTCCTCGCTCATGATCGACTCGATAACCTCGTTGATCAGCTTTCCGTCCTGAGAGAACCGCTTCAGCTTGATGGCCTGGACAAGGGACGGCGTGGCATCGGCATAAGAGATTTGCTGCAGCAGGGCGCTCTATTTCTCCTTTTGCAAGTACGAAAGCTCCACCACCGGTCTGAACGCAATACGCCCCTCGTCAACCAAATCCAGAAGCTCCGGAATAAGCTCAGTAAGGCGAATATAGCGGTATACTTGGGCTTGTCCATCACCGGTTTCTTCTTTCAACAGAGCTGCCGATTTCACTCCCTTTAACTTGTTATCCATTGGAGAACAAGTTAGGTCAGCACGTTCACCTTGTCGATTCATGGCTTCCAGCCTCATCTTATACGAAAAAGCTTTTTCACTGGGCAGTATTACAGAGCGCTGCAGGTTCGATTCCACCATTAGAATGATGGCCTCGTCGCGGGTCATCTCCCGCACCTCAGCCTTCACGGTGTCAAAGCCGGCAAGCTCACAGGCCTTCTTTCTGCGATGCCCCGACACGATTTCATACCGCCCATCTTCCTTCGGTCGGAGGGTGACAGGGGTGATGATCCCGCGCTCCTTGATGCTCTGGACAAGCTGATCCATGTCCTCGTCCAGCTTCACCTTAAAGGGGTGGTCGGGAAAATCGTCAATCTGCTCTATGGGAATATTGCGGATTTTTGCAAGCTTGGCTTCGTCACTCATTTCCTGTGTAGAGAACAGGTCATCGAGCGTCGGCAGAGTGAAGTCGCTCTTTCTTCCTGCCATCGGCTAACACCTCCTTTGTCAGTTCGGCGTAAGCCTTTGCCGCAGGACTGTTCGGCTCATACTTGTATATGCTGACTCCCTTAGACGCTACCTCCGCGGCTTTTACCGCCATAGGAATGGCCGAGTGATATATCTTAATCACGCTTCCGTAGTTTTTCCGCAGCGCATCTGCCGTGCTTTTCGCAAGGTTTGTCCGGTTGTCTACAATATTAAGTAGGATACCGTCAATCTTCAGGCTTGGATTGATATGCTGCTTGACCTTCTGAATAGTCTGCATAAGCTGTGTCATTCCTTTTGCGGGAAGATACTGAGCCTGAACGGGGATGATTACGCTGTCTGCCGCCGCTAAAGCGTTAAGAGTTACCATACCGAGGGAAGGCATACAGTCGATCAGGATATATTCGTAATCATCTTTCACCTTGTTAAGATAGGTTCTCATAACTGTTTCACGGCTCATAGTCGTTACAAGCATCATTTCCATAGCGGACAGTTCAAGGTTTGCCGGAAGCAAATCAACATTTTCCTCGTGATGCAGAATACCGAAATACGGGTTTCCGTTTTCTTTACGCATTATCTCGGATAACTTAGTGGTAATGGTAGCAGGTAAGCTGTCATTATCTTTCCACCCGAGACAGGTCGTGAGGGTCTCGCCTGTCGGCTCGGTCGGTGCTTCACAAGCAAAAGCTTGTGAGGTCTCCACAGGAGACCCGCACCCCTGTGGATCGGCGTCTACTAGGAGTACCTTTTTACCTTGCTTCGCAAGCCCTATTCCTAAATTGACCGTTGCGGTGGTTTTTCCTGTGCCGCCCTTTTGATTGCAGACTGCAATGGTTTTACAGTTAGGCATTGGCTTTCCTCCTTTCCATAGATTTATAGCCGACTGTGTTTAGACGGCTATGTATCAACGCAGTATTTGTTTTCAACACCCCCTGCGTAAAGCTGTTGCTTTGTGTGGGAAGCACATCGGTCACGGTTTGCGAAACCGTGTCATAGGAATTTCACCTCTGCCGGGTTCTCCGCCAGCTCCGTAGAGAAGTATCATTATCATTCTGACTGTCATCGCCGTGTCAGGTGCAGCCTGACACTTTTACCGGGGATTCCCGCTCTCTCTATTATCAGAGGTCTTGGCGTACCCGATAAGGTGGCTCATCATCAGAACTAAAGTCCGATGTGCCTATATATTCAGTTGTCAAGGAACAGCGAAAGAGTTGCTCCTAATCGGAGTTAAGAAATAACCCTTTCACTTGTTCGGACTGGGAGAGGTCAAATTATCGGGTGTTTTTAAAAAAAAGTTTGAAAATTTTTTTGTGTCGGAAAAATAAAAACGCCGCCTATCCCGATAAAGGAATAAGCGGCTTGCTTATATAGCTCTATATTTTATTTTTTGAAAAGGAAATGACTACGAAACAGTACGCACTATGAAAGCCTTTTTCTTTGCTTTCATCAGCTTTAAGATGACTTCACCAACAGCGTCGGTGTATCTGCTTTTAGCCATAAATGCGTTCTTCTTATCTATAAGCGAATGTATGATTTGAGAGCGTTCCTGCTCGGTCAGCTTGATATAACACTTCTTCATTTGTAGTCCCTCCATTCGATTACAGTATATCCTTAAACGTTGCCGGCTTCAAATATGCAAAAAAAGAACCCCGAACTATACAGTCCGAGGTTCTGTCGTAAACATCGTTAAATGCCGAGTTTACAAGGCTTTTTTGTTCAATTTACAATGAAGCCACTGGATTAACAATTCACGATTCCAGTGATTTACGACACGCATTTGTCGTAAAAGACGAGTGATGCTCAAAAAGTCATTTGTCGTAAATTTGTCGTAAACCCTCTGACGTGCTTCATTTTTGGATTAACAAAACGCTGCAAACGCTGTCAAAACCTGATTTTTGTGGGTTTTTAGTCCGAGAGGGGCTTCATTGTGGGGAACAGCAGTACATCTCTTATGCTTGCACTATCTGTAAGCAGCATTACAAATCTGTCAAGGCCCATACCAAGACCGCCCGTTGGGGGTAAGCCATATTCGAGGGCTGTTAAGAAGTCCTCGTCTATCTGAGCGTTTGCACCCTGCTTTCTCTTCTCCATAACCTGCTTTGTGAAACGCTCACGCTGGTCGATGGGGTCGTTAAGCTCTGAGAATGCGTTGCCGAATTCGCACGCATTTATGAAGTATTCAAAACGCTCTGTGAATGCGGGGTCGGTGGGCTTTCTCTTTGCAAGAGGCGAATTTTCTACAGGATAATCATAGATGATAGTAGGCTGAATCAGCTTGTCCTCTACAAATTCCTCGAACAGCTCAATAAGCACTTCGCCCTTTGTGGCTGTGTCGGCAATCTCTGCGTGCTTTGTCTTAGCCTGAGCCACTGCGTCGGCATCACTTGTCCAGTTGTCATAGTCAAGACCTGTGTATTCCTTTACAGCTTCCTTCATAGTCATACGCTTCCAGGGCTTGCCGATTTCGATTTCATTACCCTGATAAGGAACTGTATCAGTGCCGCAAACCTTGAGCGCTACTGTACGGTACATTTCTTCTATTAAATCCATCATACCGTAGTAGTCTGTGTATGCCTGATACATTTCGATAGATGTAAATTCGGGGTTGTGAGTTGCATCCATACCCTCGTTTCTGAAGATACGGCCTACTTCATATACCCTGTCAAATCCGCCTACGATAAGACGCTTTAAGTAAAGCTCCGTTTCGATACGCAGATACATATCAATATCAAGAGCGTTGTGGTGTGTTACGAATGGTCTTGCCGCCGCACCGATCTCAAGTGTGTGCAGTACGGGTGTGTCAACCTCAAGATAACCCTTGCTGTCAAGGAAGCTGCGTATCTCACGCAGTATCATTGAACGCTTGACGAAGGTATCCTTGATTTCGGGGTTTGCGATAAGGTCAAGATAACGCTTTCTGTAACGCTCTTCCTTATCCTTCAGTCCGTGCCACTTTTCAGGCAGGGGAAGGAGCGACTTTGAAAGGAGCTTTATCGACTTTGCGTGTACACTTATCTCTCCTCGTCTTGTCTTGAATACAAAACCGCTCACGCCTACAATATCACCGAGATCCCACTTCTTGAATTCCTTGAAGTTATCCTCGCCTATATCGTCAATGCGGACATAAACCTGCATTCTTCCGCTGTCGTCACGGATATCAATAAAGTTGGCCTTACCCATATCACGCCAGCTTGTGATACGGCCGGCAATCATTACATCCTTTTCTTCAAGCTCATCAAAGTTATCTCTTATCTGCTGAGCCTTGTGAGTAAAATCAAACTTTGTGATTTCATAAGGATTCTTGCCGTTTGCCTTTAAATCGTTCAGCTTTTCTATTCTTATGCGGTGCTGTTCGTCAAGCTGTGCCAGAAGTTCTTCTTCGGTAAGCTCAACCTGCTCTGCGTTGTTGTTTTCCATTATTTTTTGTTTCCTCTCAGTTTACTTGTCTATTTCTACTATCTTGTACTTCTTTACTCCTGCGGGAGCTTCAACCGATACTTCCTCACCGAGTTTCCTGCCAATGCAAGCCTTGCCGATAGGTGACTCGTCGGAAATCTTCATAGCCTTCATATCAACTTCCTTTGAACCTACTAAGAAGAACTTGATTTTCTTTCCGCTCTCGTCCTCGATAACTACCGTGTTACCGATGTTAACGTGCTCTGTAGAAAGCTCGTCCTCGTCAACTACCTTTGCGTTTTTGAGAGTAGCTTCAATCTCTGCGATTTCGGCCTCGACAATACCCTGTTCGTTTTTAGCTTCATCGTACTCCGAGTTCTCGGATAAGTCACCGAATGAAAGAGCTACCTTGATTTTTTCAGCTATTTCTTTTCTTGTGACCGATTTTAAGTGTTCTAGTCTTTCTTCGAGATCCTTAAGACCTTGCGATGTTAAAGTTGTCTGTGTTGCCATTGTAAATGACCTCCATAATTATTTTTATATGATGCGGGCGGAGTTTTCCGCCATTAATATCCTTATTCTGTAGCCACTATCTCAAGTGCTTTCTGAAGCTGCACGTCGCTTTTCTTGTCTGCAAACTTTATCTGCTCTGCCTGCTGTGCGGTAATATCGACTGTGTAGTCGGGCTTTATTCCTGTATTTTCAAAATCATCGGATTCGACAGGCACTATATTTGCGGTAGAAATCGAAACCGCACTTCCGTCCTTGAAGCTTTGCGTTGTCTGAAGCTGTGACTTTCCCGCTGTTGACGATCCGACTACAGACGCCTTTGCGAAGTCACGCAGACCTATTGCAAATATCTCTGCAAGGCAGGCGGTGTTTCCGTTTGTAAGCACCGTTACGGGTTTACTTACAAACTGATTTCCGTCTGTTTCTATAAAGCTCGTATCCCTGCCGTTTGCGTCGACCTGAATTGCTATCTGTGCCTTAGGAAGCACACGGTTCAGCATTGCCCTCACAGGTTCTGTGATACCGTCGGACACATCTCTCACATCGAATACATATCCGAGAACCGACTGTGCCTCATACTCGTCTATAAGCTGTATGAAGCGTTCGTCTGTGGTTTCGTTGAAGGTGTATATCTTGATATAGGCGTAACCGTCTATAAGCGTACCCTTTACCGATGTCAGCTTTATGCTCTGTCTTACAAGAGTTACCGTCTTTTCAACACCGTCGGGTGTGCTGTAAGTAACCGAGAGCTTTGTACCCTCCTCGCCGTCAAGCTGAGCCTGCGCCTGCTCGGCACCTATCTCAAGTATGCTCTTTCCGCCGACCGCCGTTATAGTACAGCCCTTGGTTATTTCTTCGACCTCAGCCGATGAGCCTTCATAAACGTTCGTGACCTCAAGATAATCGCCATTTACAACGGTTTCGATTCCCGTTCCGATAATCACGCCGCTTTGTAGCTGCTGCAGCTTGTAATACTCATCTGCCGTGTAATATTTTGCGTATTTGTCGCTCGTTCCGCTGATATAGCCGTTTGCGATACCCGTTATCAGAGTGTTTTCGTTAGGCTTATATATCGACGAACTGCGGACAAATGTATCTATTTCCTTTATCTTTGCGTTGATGGTTTCCCGTTCCTGTATACCCGCTACCATTGAGTTGTACATATTCAGCGATACCGTCATAGTCAGTACAAATGTAATAGCGCACGCTACGGCTATAAGACTTATCATAACACCAAGCGATACTTTTTTATTCATTCGGGATTCACCCTTTCCTTGTTCGTTTGTCTGTAATTCCTTTATGCCGTTTATGCCATAGTAACATAATTGAACGGATTTTCGGGTTCGCCGTTAAGTCTTATCTCGAAGTGGAGATGAGGACCTGTCGAATATCCCGTACTGCCGACAGCACCGAGCGATTCGCCCTGTGCTACCTCCTGACCGACATATACATACACATCACTGAGATGTGCGTAGGTCGTGGTATATCCGCCGCCGTGATCGACAACGACATACATTCCGTAGCTGTAGCCGGGTATGTAGCTTGTTTCGGCAACTATTACAGTGCCTGCCTTTGAGGCAAGAACGCTGTCGCCGTAAATACCGGCATCACCTATATCAATGCCCTTGTGTGTTCTCTGGAAATCAGCGTCCCAGCCGAAGTTACAGGATATGTACGAGCGTCCCGGAACAGGCCAGTACCACTCGCCCTCCTGATATTCCTTGTCGGGATTGGTCTGCTGCTTTATGATTTCTTTTATCTGTTCTTCATACGCTTCAATATCAGCCTCGCTTACGCTTATCAGATACTGCAGATTGCTCTTCTGATCCTCAAGCTCGCTTACTGCCGCCGAATACTTGTTGTAATCGGACTCGTATGTGCTTTTTGCACTTTCGGCATCCGTTACAAGACCGTCAAGCTCCTCCTTTTCACTGAGCAGCTTTGTCATTTGCGTATCAAGCTCGGTCTTCTTGCCCTCAAGATCCTTCTTGTCGGTTTCAAGCAGCTTCTTGTCTGAATCCAGCTTCTTCATATCTGCGGTAAGTTCGTTCATGAACTGAAGATTCTGCTCGCTTATTTTTCCAACGACCTCACTGCTTATCATAAGGTCGTAGAAATCGGCAGAGCCTGCCAGTACCCCGAACATATCGGCAGAGCCGGTCGTGTACATTGTTCGTACTATCTGCGCAAACTTTTCAAGGTTCTGCTTGTTCTCCTTGTCAAGCTCGGCAATGTCGGCCTCGGCTTTTGCTATAGCCTCGTCCTTTTGCGCTATCTCGTCTGTGAGCGTGTCTATGTTGCCCTGCAGAGTGCTTATATCCTGATTTTTGTAATAAACAAGATTGTAGTAGTAGTCAACAAGCTCCTTCTGCTCGTTCAGCAGACCGGCAGCTTTGTCGAGGTTTTCCTGCTTATCGGTTATATCGCCTTCGATACGGTCTATTTCATCACGTCTTTGAGCGTTGTCCTGTTTTATCTGCTCTATTCTGTCCTTTATATCATCGACAGTAAGATCCTCCGCACCTGCCGGAGCATACGTTATGATTATACCCGATGTCAATGCAAATATTGTGACGAATGAGGTCAGAGAGTGCAGAATTTTTTTCAGCTTCATCTTATATCCTTTCGCCGTTATACCTTAAGGTATTTGCCTGTGCTGAGTACCGTGCCGATAGCTCCGAGCAGTGCGCCCGCACCGCAGCAAGCCGCCAGTACATACCAGCCGATTTCCGAGAACTGCAGTATGTCGCCCATTCCGAGCGCATTCCACATTCCGAGGTTCTGCGTAAACAGATTGTACAGATTCTCATAAACGAGCTTTGTCACAAACCACGAAAGCAGTCCCGAAAGAAGTCCGATAAACAATCCCTCCACAAAAAACGGTGTCTTTATAAAGGAATTTGTCGCTCCGACTATTCTCATTATCGCTATTTCCTTGCGTCTTGAGAAAACGCTGAGCCTTGTTGTATTCGAGATTATTATAACACTTACCGTACCGAGTGCCACTATAAGCACTATTCCGATAATTGTAAACGTCGTTCTCAGATCCTTTATAAATCCGGCGAAATCCATGGGCGCATTCACCTTGTAAACGCCGTCTATCGCCTTGAACTGCTGAACGGCAGTGCTTATCTTATCAAGGTCGTTTATAGTTACCATATAGGTCGCAGGAACGGGATTATACGGAAGATTCTGGAACAGCTCCTTCTGCTCGCTGTACTGCTCGATCATCTTCTTAAGTCCTTCTTCGGCGGAAACGAAATCCACCTTTTCCGTCAGCGTGTTGCTTTTAAGCACCTCGCCTATATGCTTTATATCTGCGTCATCACTAAGATAAACGCTTATCTCGTTCTTGTCCGAAACGTTGTCGAGTATTATTCCGCAATCAAGCATCACTATAGCCGACATTCCGACCAGAATAAGGCTGACAGTCATAATGCAGAGGCTGGCAAATGACATGAAGCGGTTCTTCCATACCGATCTTATGCCCTGCTTTATCAAATAGCTTAAATTATTCATCCTGCGCCTCACCTTCCACATATTCGTCGAAAATAACTTCGCCGTTTTTCAGGCTGACGATTCTTCCGCCGAAATATTCGACAAGGCTATGCTCATGAGTAACCATTATTACGGTAGTACCGCACTTGTTTATCTCCTTGAGCAGCTTTACTATATCATAGGATAAAGCCGGGTCGATGTTTGCCGTAGGCTCGTCTGCTATGATAAGCTTAGGATCGCTCGCAAAGGCTCTTGCTATCGCAACTCTCTGCTTTTCACCGCCCGACAGCTTCTCAGGGTAGGATTTTGCCCTGTCTGCCAGCTTGACCAGATTCAGAACATAAGGCACCCTGTGTCTTATCGTCTTTTTGGATTTGTTTGTAACACGCAGTACAAAAGCCACATTGTCATAAACATTCAGATCCGGTATCAGACGGAAATCCTGAAATATCATTCCTATGGAACGTCTGAAATACGGGATCTTCTTATTCTTTATCTTGGCAAGATTATATCCGTTTACGAATACCCTGCCCGATGTCGGCGCTATCTCTCTTGTCAGCAGTTTGAGCAATGTCGATTTTCCGGCACCGCTGTCACCGACTATAAATACAAATTCGCCGTCCTCTATTCTGAGATTGACACCGTTAAGAGCGTCAACTCCGCCTCCGTCCTTGAAATGAACGTCAACGTTCTTTAATTCAACCATTTTACCATTCCTTCCTGATACCTGCCGTGCAATAACGGCACACAGCGATGCAGTCCGGTTATGGCGTAACCGGGGGAATCACAATGCTATCCCCTTCTGCACCCACAATACTTTTCAGACACTTATTTTTCAACAATCAAAAGTATGGTGGAGTAATTCAACTTTTCTCTCCTCATATCCGGCCGATATTGCCGATAATCCGCAACTTTGCAATGACACTCTTACACCAAATATTCAGACAAGCACAATCAAGTATCTGTCTGAATAGTCCGGTATTATTAAATTTGACATTATTTCCCGACCGTTTAACTGCGTTACGAATATAAATAACGTTTCAAAAGGTCGGAACAGTCAGCGGCACTGCCGCCGCCTTACTTTGTGCCTCGCACCGCCGTTTACATCCGACCGTCAGCGTAAGTAACGCACACACGCTACTTTTTTTAAGGTCGGAACAGTCTGCGGCGACCCGCCGCATTAGAATTTGACGGGATCTGCGGCAAGGTATTTCTTGACCATAAGAGCGATCTTGAAGATGATAGCGTGATCGAACTCTCTTAAATCAAGACCTGTGAGTTTCTTTATCTTATCCAGTCTGTAAACCAGTGTATTTCTGTGTACAAAGAGCTTTCTTGACGTTTCGGAAACGTTGAGGTTATTCTCGAAGAATCTCTGTATCGTGAATAACGTTTCGTGGTCAAGCGACTCTATTGAACCCTTCTTGAAAACTTCCTTCAGGAATGTTTCGCACAGGGTCGTGGGCAGGTGATAAATAAGACGTGCGATACCGAGGTTATCGTAGCTTACGATAGTCTTGTCCGTATCGAACACCTTACCCACCTCAATAGCTATCTGTGCTTCCTTGAAGGAACGGGCAAGATCCTTTATGCCTGTAACGGGAGTACCGATACCTACATTTACCTTTGTGAAGAACTCGCCCGAAAGCGTATCCGAGATGGAACGTGCGAGCTTTTCGAGGTCCTTGTTGTCTATGCCTGCCTTTATTTCCTTAACAAGAACGATTTCGGTTTCTGTGATATTGAACACGAAGTCCTTGTTCTTATCGGGGAACAGGTTCTGTATTACGTCATAAGCCGAAACCTCGTTTGCGGAAACGATACTTATAAGGAATACAACACGGCTTATATCCGCATTGAAGTGAAGCTCTCTTGCCTTGAGCGTTATATCGCCGGGAAGAACGTTATCAAGGATAATATTCTTCACGAAGTTGTTTCTGTCATATTTCTCGTCATAGTACTGCTTGATGCTTGACAGTGAGATAGCAAGGATAGACGCATACTTTGCTGCCTGATCGTCCGTACCTTCGATGAATACCGCATAATCGGGCTTTACATGAACGCCGAAGGGCTTATATGTATAGCCGTCACGGATGAACACATCATGTGAGTCACCAAGCTCAATTGTAAAGAAGTCGCTGTTTGTTCCTATCCTGGAAAGCTCACTGCAAGCGACTATCGTACTGTTTTCATCGATAACACCGATAACACGACCGATAGTATCTCTCATCTGATGAACTACGCCCTGAAATAATCTGTTTGACATTTTCTTACCTCTTTTATCTTAAAAATGGTTTGCTCCTGTGTCCGCCGAAGGCTATAACCCTGTAACTGCCTTGTATGCGGAAATTACTCTTATAATTGTATCTTTGAATCAGCCTGTGAAAAGTCTCGGAAAAAGGCATAAAACGGCCGAAAATAATACACCAAATATATTTTACTAGAAAAACCGAAAAAAATCAAGGGTTTTTTAGACAAAATGTAAAAATTACATCAAAAATTTTTGCGTTATTGCAAAACCGACTAAATAGTGGTATACTAAAATTTATGTATGGACATCAGGGACTTATGACCTGTACCATAATAAACATATAAATTACATTCGGAAGGACTGATTCTTATGATCCTGAAAATTAAAAACGCAAAGAACGGTGTGTATGCACGAATGTGCAATATGTGCCGAATGTGCGGTACTGCACGAATGTAAAAAAACACGGACAGAATATCACTTAAAAACAAGGAGAAAATAGAATGAACAAGACATATTATTTAACCACACCGATATATTACCCCTCCGGTAATCCCCACATAGGTCACTGTTACACAACGGTTGCGTGTGACACGATAGCACGCTTCAAGAGAATGCAGGGCTATGACGTAATGTTCCTTACAGGCACGGACGAGCACGGTCAGAAGATAGAGCTTAAAGCCGCCGAAAAGGGTGTTACCCCCAAGGAATACGTTGACGAGATAGTGGCCAACTTCAAGCGTCTTTGGGAAACAATGCACATAAGCTATGACCGTTTCATCAGAACAACGGACGACTATCATATAGAAACCGTACAGAAGATATTTAAGAAGCTGTACGAAAAGGGCTACATCTATAAAGGCACCTACAAGGGAAAATACTGCACACCGTGCGAGAGCTTCTGGACAGAGAGCCAGCTTGTAGACGGAAAGTGTCCCGACTGCGGACGTGAGGTAAAAGAAGCAAACGAAGAAGCATACTTCCTCCGCCTTTCCGATTTTGCCGACAAGATTGAAAAGTTCCTTACCGAAACCGACTATTTACAGCCTAAGAGCCGTGTAAACGAAATGGTAAACAACTTCATAAAGCCGGGCCTTGAGGATCTGTGCGTATCAAGAACCAGCTTTACCTGGGGCATACCCGTTGATTTTGACAGCAAGCACGTTGTTTATGTATGGGTAGACGCACTTTCAAACTATATCAGTGCGCTCGGCTACGGCAACGAAAAGTACAATGATTTTGAAAAATACTGGCCCGCAGATATGCACATGACCGCTAAGGAAATTGTACGTTTCCACTCTATCGTATGGCCTATAATCCTTATGATGCTCGATCTGCCCCTGCCCAAGCACCTTTACGGTCACGGCTGGATAAATTTCAACGGCGACAAGATGAGCAAGTCAAAGGGCAACGTTGTAGACCCGTTTGTGCTTTGCGAGCGTTACGGCGTTGACGCTGTACGTTATCAAATACTGCGTGATATGCCCTACGGCAGTGACTGCAACTTCACAAATGAGCTTATGCTCACAAGAATAAACGCAGACCTTGCAAACGATCTCGGAAACCTTGTTTCAAGAACAGTAGCAATGGCTGACAAGTATTTCGGCGGAACACTGCCCACAGACAGAGTTTCCGACGAGCTTGACAATCAGCTTATCGGTATGGCTCAGTCACTGTGCGATACGGTTACTCCCCTTATCGAGCAGGCTCAGCACTCAAAGGCGCTTGAGGAAATATTCAAGGTAATCTCCCGTGCCAACAAGTATATCGACGAAACAGCACCGTGGGTACTTGCAAAGGACGAAAGCAACAACGCCCGTCTTGCGACCGTACTCTATAACCTGCTTGAAACTATTCGTATCTGCTCTGCACTGCTCAGCCCCTTTATGCCCGCTACAATGCCTGAGGTATGGGAGCAGATAGGCGCAGGTGCAGAAGATACCGCTTTCGACAAGCTCGGCACATTCGGCGTTCTGCGTGCAGACGTTACGGTAAAGAAGGGCAGAGTTCTCTTCCCCAGAATCGACATAAAGAGCGAGATTACAGAACTTGAACGCCTTATGAAGCCCAAGACCGTAATCAAGGAGGACGAGGATCTTGACAAGGCAGGAATAATCTCTATAGATGACTTTGCAAAGGTCAAGCTCAGAACAGGCGAGATTACAGCCTGCGAAAAGATAAAGAAGTCAAAGAAGCTGCTTAAAATTCAGGTGGACGATGCAAGAGGCGGCAGACAGATAGTATCGGGCATTGCCGAATACTACACTCCCGAGGAACTTATCGGAAAGAAAATTATATTCGTTGCAAATCTTGCCCCCGCAAAGCTCTGCGGCGAAGAAAGCAACGGTATGCTTCTTGCCTGTGACGCAGGAGAAAAAGTACAGGTCGTATTCCTTGATAAAGATACACCAAACGGCAGTACCTGTCTCTTATACACATCTGACGCTGCCGACGAAT
>ENA-OYAG01000144-OYAG01000144.1-human-gut-metagenome-genome-assembly--contig:-NODE-144-length-13593-cov-4.161693_pt1 | contig 13593 bp, 9 predicted proteins | sample MGYA00243428_ERZ652820 | MGnify/ENA primary metagenome ERZ652820 (study PRJEB26926, sample SAMN06164573) | human gut metagenome | biome: ENVO:00009003; feature: ENVO:2100002; material: ENVO:00002003... | reverse complement strand
GGAATACATGAAGTTTTTTCTTTTTATTATTATTTTTGTCGGATATTAATCAAAATGAGATACAAATGGAGACGGAAGAAACGGTGAAGGAAGAGTGTGTTGCTATGAGTAAAACAAAACGTATTTGGCTGGCATTCGTTGATATAGTACTGTTTACTGTACTTTTTATGATTTTTCTGTTTTTGTTTGCCATACCTTTTGCGATTGCTTTCCCTGAGTTGAAGACACAAGCTGGTGGGATGAGCGTCTATTTAATGATGTTGAATGAAGTCTTGATGTTGGCCAGTGGGCTTATTGCCGCTTGTATGGTGCTGGGTTTCAGGAAGCTTCCTTTTTCGGGCTTGGGCTTGTCTTTGAAGGGATGGGGCAGAAGCCTGCTGAACGGAGCTTTGTTTGTCGTGTTCTTGTATGTAGTTGGTTTTGGCTTGTCTTTATTGTTGGGGGCTGTGGAAGTGGCAGGGGTCTTGTTTTCTCCCATTTCGTTGTTGTCGAGTCTTTTGCTTTATTTTTTAGTGGCAGTTACGGAAGAAGTTATTGGACGCGGTTTCATTTTAGGGCGTATGCTGGATGGAGGCGTCAATAAGTTTGTGGCATTGCTTATCTCTGCGGTGTTATTTTCGTTGATGCATCTTTTCAATCCCAGCTTTGCCTTCGTCCCGTTTTTGAATATCATGCTGGCGGGTTGTTTCTTGGGAGCTTCCTATATATACACGCGCAACCTCTGTTTCCCCATTGCCTTGCATTGGTTCTGGAACTGGATTCAAGGTTCTGTTTTGGGATATAAAGTCAGTGGAAATGAATTTAGCAATGAGAATCTGCTGATTCTTCACTTTCCGGAAGAAAATCTGATAAATGGAGGAACTTTCGGGTTCGAAGGCTCTATTCTGTGTTCACTACTTTTAGTGCTTGGTACAGTAATTATCTTAAGACACTATTATAAGGGATTAGTGATTAGGGATTAATGATTAATACGGAAACCATTAACCACTAACCATTAATCACTAATCCCTAATCACTAATTCTGTTCCACTCCTTTCATTGTCAGCTGTATGCGTTTCCGGTCCATATCTATGCTGAGTACCTTTACGCGTATATGCTGGTGAATGGACACTACTTCATTAGGGTCTGATATGAATCTGTCGGCGAGTTGGGAGAGGTGTACCAGTCCGTTTTCCTTGATGCCTATGTCGACAAATGCGCCGAAGTTGGTGATGTTTCCTACGATGCCGGGCAATTCCATGCCTTCGCGCAGGTCGCTGATGGTGCGCACGTTCTTGTCAAATTCAAATATCTTTATCGGTCCGCGTGGGTCACGTCCGGGCTTGTCCAGCTCTTGCAGGATGTCTTTCAGTGTCGGCATGCCCACGGTGGGGGAGAGGTAGCGTTCGGGATTAATCTTCAGACGCAGCTCCCGGCTGGCTATCAGCTCGGCTACGCTGCAACCCAAGTCCTTTGCCATTTGTTCTACGATACAATAGCTTTCCGGGTGTACGGCAGTATTGTCCAGCGGATTCTTTGCCTGCGGAATGCGTAGGAAGCCGGCACATTGCTCAAACGCCTTGGCACCCATGCGCGGCACTTTCATCAGTTCCTTGCGCGAGGTGAAGGCACCGTTTTCGGCGCGATAGTTCACAATGTTCTGTGCCAGTTGCGGACCCAATCCCGAGATGTAGGTCAGCAGATGGCTGCTTGCGGTGTTCAGGTTGACACCTACTAAGTTTACACAGTTTTCTACGGTCTGGTCCAGTGATTTTTTCAGCTTGGTTTGGTCCACATCATGCTGGTATTGCCCCACACCAATAGATTTCGGGTCAATCTTTACCAACTCTGCCAGCGGGTCCATCAGTCGTCTGCCTATGGACACAGCACCGCGTACGGTGACGTCGTAGTCGGGAAACTCGTCCCGTGCAATTTTAGAGGCCGAATAGATGGAAGCTCCCTGCTCGCTGACGATGAATATCTGTATGTCACGGTTGAAGCGCTGATGTTTCAAGAACTCCTCCGTCTCGCGGCTGGCAGTTCCATTACCTATGGCTACGGCATCTATCTTATAAGACTCTATCATCATTTGCAGCTTGGCAAATGCCTCTTTTTGCTTGCTGACCGGAGGGTGGGGGTAGATGTTCTCATTGTGGAGCAGATTTCCTTGTGCATCGAGGCACACAACTTTACAACCCGTACGAAATCCGGGGTCTATACCCATCACACGCTTTTGCCCCAGTGGTGAAGCCAGCAACAACTGACGGAGATTTTCGGCAAATACCTTGATGGCTTCCTCGTCGGCACGCTCTTTGCTTTGCGTGGCAAATTCCGTCTCTATGGATGGCTTCAATAGGCGTTTGTAGGAATCCTGCACGGCTTCTGCCACTTGCTGTCCGCAGGCGTTGTTGCTTCGCACGAATTGGCGTTCCAGCCGTTCCACGCACTCCTCATCGTCCGGGCTGATGCTGACTTTCAGCAGGCCTTCCGCTTCGGCACGCCGGATGGCGAGCAGGCGGTGGGAGCTGCATCGCTTCAACGATTCGGAGCAGTCGAAGTAGTCACGGTATTTGGTCGCTTCCTCTTCTTTGCCTTTCACCACCTTGGCGGTCAGTGTGCCTTGGCGGGCAAATGCGTTGCGCACGCTGTTTCGGGCACGTTCGTCTTCGCTAACATGCTCGGCTATGATGTCACGGGCACCTTTCAGTGCATCTTCCACGTTCTTCACGTCTCCTTTCACGTAATTGGCGGCGCGTTCCTCCGGATGAGGCTCACGTTGCAGCATCAGCAGGGTGGCGAGGGGTTCCAGTCCTTTTTGACGGGCTGCTTCGGCACGTGTTTTCCGTTTGGGCTTGTAGGGGAGGTAGATGTCCTCCAGTAGGGTATTGTCCCAAGTCTCCTCGATGCGCTTCTGAAGTTCGGCGGTCAGTTTACCTTGTTCCTGTATGGTGTTCAGGATGGTTTCTTTACGTTTGGCGGTTTCGCTCAGTTTCTCATATTGCGTCTGGATAGCTTCAATCTGCACTTCGTCCAGTCCTCCCGTTGCTTCCTTGCGGTAACGGCTGATGAAAGGGATTGTCGCTCCGTCTTCCAGCAGGCCGAGGGTCTGGCTTATTTGTCTTTCTGATATGCCGAGAGCGGCAGATATCATTCGATGAAAATCTTGTATCATTTTGTATCTCATTTTATAATAGGTGCCAAAAGTACAAAAAAACAATTGTTGTTTTTTCTTTAGGTTCCAACTTTTATCTATATTTGTCAAAGCTATGGAGCAATTAAACGAATCAATCAATTGAAACACATATATCGTACAATATTACCATGCATGGTAGCGCTTTTCTGTTGCCTTTTGCCCGCTTTTTCTATTACGGGAGAGCATCCGGTACTGATTATCAGTTCCTATAATCCGGGTGCCGGCCGTACTTCCGGCAACATCTCCGACTTTATGGAGGAGTTCCAACGTCTGGGCGGGACAAACACCATCGCATTGGAGAACATGAACTGCAAGAGTTTTTCCGAATCCCCTCTTTGGGAGAGGAGAATGGCTGAGCTGTTGGCTAAATATCAAGGTGATAAAAGTCCGGCGCTGATTGTACTTATAGGGCAGGAAGCCTGGGCTGCCTATCTTTCTCTGGAAGACTCCATATGCGGCAATACTCCGGTAGTGAGTGCACTGTCCAGCCGGAACGCCATATTGCTGCCGGGTGATACCGTTGACCTGAAGACCTGGATGCCCGAATCCGTCGACTTCTTCACGGATTTCCCCAGTTCGCCTATCAAGGCCGGCTTCGTTTATGAGTATGATGTGGAGGCCAACATCAATATGATAAAGCAGATGTATCCCGGCACCAAGAATATCGCTTTTGTCTCAGACAACAGTTATGGCGGCGTTGCCATGCAGGCCTATGTAGTGAAGGAGATGCAGAAGTTCCCGGAACTAAACCTGATTCTGCTGGACGGACGCGTCAATACCATATATACCATTTGTGACAGATTGCATGAGTTACCGGAAAATACAGCTATATTGATGGGGACATGGCGTGTGGACATGAACGATGGTTACTTCATGCGGAATGCAACCTACGCCATGATGGAAGCAGCTCCCACTTTGCCCACTTTCTCGCTCAGTTCCGTAGGCTTGGGATATTGGGCTGTGGCAGGTGTCGTTCCTGCCTACCGTGCTTTGGGCAAGGAGATGGCAAGACAGTCTTACCGCCTGCTGACCACCTCCCAGGATAGTGAGACCCATATGGAAATCATTCCGAATGAGACCATACTGGACGGCAAACTTGTGAAGGAAAAGAAACTGAATATCGCCGGCCTTCCGGAACCGGTAAAGATGCTGAACGTAACCCCTTCTTTCTACGAGCAGTACAAGTATCATATCTGGTTTGTCGGTGTTGTTCTGTTGGTGCTGTTGGGCGGTTTGTTCGTTTCCCTTTATTTTTATTATCATACAAAGAAGTTGAAGGATGAACTGGAGGTATCCGAAGGTGCCTTGCGCGAAGCAAAGGACCGTGCCGAAGAATCCAGCCGCCTGAAGAGTGCTTTCCTTGCCAATATGAGCCACGAAATCCGTACTCCATTGAATGCGATTGTGGGCTTCTCGGACGTGCTGTCTGCCGGAGGAGCCTCGGAAGAAGAACAGCGTGGCTATTTCGAGATTATCAGGACCAACTCTGATTTGCTGCTTCGGCTAATCAATGACATATTGGATGTGTCCCGTTTGGAGGCCGACCGCGTCATCCTTTCTTTGGAGAGCTGCAATGTAGTGCAGATATGCCAGCAGGTAGTAGCTTCCGTGGCCCAGGCACGCAGGTCGACCAATCAATTCTTATTTGAGTGTGAACGTGAGGTAGTGGAGATGCGGACGGATGTGCAGCGTTTACAGCAGGTTGTGATAAATCTGCTTTCCAATGCGGACAAGTTTACAAAAGAAGGCACGATAACCTTGAAGCTGGAACTGGATACAGCAGGGAATGTAGCAGTATTTTCGGTGACCGACACCGGTTGCGGCATTCCTTTGGACAAACAGAAACGGGTGTTCGAACGTTTCGAGAAGCTGAACGAATATGTGCAGGGAACCGGCTTGGGCCTGTCCATCTGTAAGCTGACCGTTGAGAAGTGGGGCGGCGAGATTTGGATAGATCCTGCCTATACGGATGGAGCGCGGTTTATGTTTACCCACCCTATGAACTTATAAGAACCGACAAGAAATAAGGATATATAATGAAAAGATTTAGTTGTTTTTTTATCTGGATTTTTGTCCTGACAAGCATACTGCCTGCGCAGGAAAGAGAGGTGAAACTGAAAGTCGTACAGACCAGTGATATACACGGCAACTACTATCCCTACGACTTTATACGCCGCCGGGAGGCAACCGGCAGTCTGGCACGTGTGCATGCTTTGGTGCAAAAAGAACGTGAGGCTTATGGCGAAAACCTGATTCTTTTGGACAATGGCGACATTCTGCAGGGACAGCCCACAGCCTATTATTATAATTACATAGATACCGTTGCCCCTCATCTGGCAGCGGAGATGATGAATTTCATGGGGTATAATGCCGGTAATATGGGTAACCATGACGTAGAGACCGGCCGTACCGTTTTCGACCGTTGGGCAGGTGACTGCCGTTTTCCGATATTGGGTGCCAATATTGTGGATACTGCTACCGGAGAAACCCATTTCAAACCCTATGAGGTGCTGGAACGTGACGGAGTGAAAATTGTGGTTCTCGGTATGATAACTCCTGCCATCCCCGTATGGCTTTCAGAGAATCTGTGGAAAGGGCTGCGTTTCGACGATATGGAGGAGACTGCCCGCAAATGGATGAAGATTATCCGTGAGCAGGAAAAGCCTGATTTGGTTATCGGTATGTTCCATGCCGGCCAGGATGCCCAGCTGATGGGAGGCAAGTATCGCGAAAACGCTTCGGTGGAAGTGGCGTGCAACGTGCCGGGATTCGATATTGTCCTGATGGGGCACGACCATGCGCGCGAATGCAAGAGGGTGTGCAACATAGCCGGTGACTCGGTACTGGTGATGGACCCTGCCAGCAACGGTGTTGTTGTGAGTAATGTGGATATAACCTTGAAACTGCGTGATGGTAAAGTTATAGACAAGAAGATAGACGGCATACTGTCCGATACGCAAGACTACGGCGTCAGCGAAGAGTTCATGCAACGCTTTGCCCCCGAAAATGAAGCTGTGCAGAATTTTGTTTCCAAGAAAATTGGTTCCTTTACCGAGACTATCTCCACACGTCCTGCCTATTTCGGTTCTTCCGCTTTTATAGACCTTATCCACGAATTGCAGTTGGCAATCAGCGGAGCGGATATTTCTTTTGCGGCTCCTTTGTCCTATGATACGGAAATCCGTAAAGGAGACATTTTTGTGAACGATATGTTCAATCTGTATAAGTACGAAAATATGCTTTACACCATGCGTCTGACGGGGAAGGAGATACGCGATGCCTTGGAGATGTCGTATGATTTGTGGACCAATCGGATGAAGTCTCCGGACGACCATATCCTTCTCTTCCGTGAGAAGCGCCGCGAAGGTGCTACGGATAGGGCCTCATTCAAGAATTTCAGCTTCAACTTCGATTCTGCGGCGGGTATTATCTACACGGTGGATGTGACCAAGCCGGATGGGGAGAAGGTAGCCATTCTCAGTATGGCAGACGGTACCCCGTTCGATATGGATAAAATGTATAAGGTAGCGGTGAATTCTTATCGCGGAAACGGTGGCGGCGAATTGCTGACAAAGGGTTCCGGCATCTCGCAGGATGAATTGAAGGAGCGCATCATCCACTCTACGGATAAGGACTTACGCTATTATCTGATGCAGTACATCGAGCGAAAGAAGGTGATTGAACCGCGTGCGCTGAATCAGTGGAAGTTTATTCCCGAAGAATGGGTGGCTCCGGCTTCCATGCGTGATTATGAGTTCTTGTTTGGCAAAGTTAAAGAATAATTCACTATCTTTGCGGCTCAGAATCTATAATGTAAGTTTTTGGACGTGAAGCAGAAGAAAAAAAATATAGGCGCATTGAGCTTGCTGGTACTGTTTATCATGTACCAGGCAAGCATCACCGCGTTCACTCACGTCCATTATGTGAATGGGGTGATGATAACGCACTCGCACCCTTTTCATGGCACACACTCTCACTCCCAGACTTCCCTTCTGGTCATCGGGCATTTGTCGGCATTCTACTCTTCCGGGGTGGATGTGTATGAGGTTCAGCACCCGATGCGTCCTTTGCTGGCCATGCTCAGAGCCAAACCGGCAACACCTACTGTTAAGGGGGAAGTGATACGTACCCTTTCCCTTCGCGCTCCTCCCGCTCTTTTTTCATAGTCATTAGGTTTAAAAACGCCTGGATTTTTTGTATGTAGATACCAGGCATTTTAGTCTCGAAGTCCGGCATTTCAGTGAACGAAGTGCGGCATCTCGGATGATTATCTTTTTTCAGACTTGAATTATTTTTTTTATTTAGAGCGCTAATTTGATGAAACAATACATTTTGGCGTTGGTACTTGCAGTGGTAAGTGCCAGCGTAGCTTTTGCCGTAAATCCTATAAAAGAAGGCAATATGATTTCCGGCCATGTGATAGTGAAAGGTACGGAGGAAAATATACCGTATGCCACGGTTTTGATTATCGGCAGTGGTCAGGGAACGGTTTCCAATGAAGAAGGACAATTTGAGTTCCGCAAGCTTCCGGCGGGAAAATACAAGCTCCGTGTGTCGGCAGTGGGTTACAAGACCCAAGAGAAGGAGGTGACGGTGAGCAAGGACTTTACTGCCGTCATACATTTCCCGATGGAAGAGGAGAGTTTCATGACCGATGAAGTGGTGGTATCCGCCAACCGCAACGAGGTAAGCCGCAAGGCAGCTCCGGTAGTTGTAAATGTGATGAGTACCAAATTGTTCGAGATGGTCAACTCCACCGACCTTGCCAAGACACTGAACTACCAATCGGGCTTGCGTGTGGAGAACAACTGCCAGAACTGTGGTTTCCCCCAGGTGCGCATCAATGGCTTGGAAGGTCCGTATTCGCAGATATTGATAAACAGCCGTCCCATCATCAGTGCATTGAGCGGTGTGTACGGATTGGAGCAAATCCCCGTGAACATGATTGAACGGGTAGAAGTGGTGCGTGGCGGAGGCTCTGCCTTGTTTGGGGCCAATGCTGTGGGAGGAACTATCAATATTATAACCAAAGACCCCATCAACAATTCCTTTCAGGTATCGAGCATGTTCTCCAATATGGACGGCAAGTCCTGGGAGCAATATATGGGTGGCAATGTGTCGCTGGTTGCCAAAGATAACTCTTACGGCATTGCCTTTTATGAGAGTTACCGCAACCGCAACCCCTACGACCGCGATGGCGATGGCTTTTCCGAGCTGGGCAAGCTGAACATGAATACTTTCGGCTTCCGCGCCTATTACCGTCCTACGCATTTCAGCCGCATCAATCTGGAATACCATACCACCAACGAACTTCGTCGCGGAGGCAACAAATTCGATTTGCAGCCGCACGAGACGGACATCACCGAGCAGACCAAGCATATCATCAATAGCGGAGGCGTGAGTTATGATTTGTTCTGGAAAGAGTACAAGCATAAGATTTCGGCTTACACCTCCATCCAGCACACCGACCGCAACAGCTACTATGGTGCCCAAAAGAACATGAATGCCTACGGCAAGACGAAAGACCTGACCTGGGTTGCCGGCGGCATGTATGTGGGCAATATGGACAACTGCTTCTTTGCCCCCGCCACCTTCACCGGCGGACTGGAATATCAGAACAACTCCCTGCACGACATCATGACCGGCTATCATCGTGACATGGAGCAGGATGTCCGCATTGCCAGCGCCTTCGTGCAGAATGAGTGGAAGATGAACGTACTGACCATGCTGGTCGGCGCCCGCCTGGACAAACACAACCTGATAGACAAGCTTATTTTCAGCCCCCGCGTCAACCTGCTCTACAAGCCGGCAGATGATTTTCAGGCACGCTTGACTTACTCTACCGGTTTCCGCGCTCCGCAGGCATACGATGAGGACTTGCACGTGACGGCAGTAGGCGGCAAGGGAGTCCAAATCAAACTCGCCGATAACCTGAGTGAAGAACGCTCCAACAGTTACAGCGGTTCGGTGGACTGGACTGCCCATCTGGGACACTGGCAGGCAAACATCCTGGTGGAGGGTTTCTATACAGACCTGCGCCACGTCTTTGTGCTCGAAGATATCGGCAAGAACGAAGTAGGGGATGTCATCAAGGAGCGCCGCAACGGAAACGGCGCACGCGTATACGGTGCCAATCTGGATGCGAAGATTGCCCACGGCAAGGAGGCGCAGTTCCAGCTCGGCTTCACGGCGCAGCGCAGCCGCTATATCCATGAGGAAGCCTGGACGAAGGTGGACGGCAAAGACCTTACCACCAAGCGCATGCCCCGTACACCGGACTATTACGGATATTTCACTTTCTCCTCGGCGCCGGTGAAGAATTTCGACTTCTCCCTTTCCGGCACTTATACGGGAAAGATGATTGTTCCGCACTACGCACCGGAAGATGCTCCCGAAGGTGCCTTCTGCAATATCACCTCGGACCGCATGGAGCATACTCCCCAATTCCTGGACCTGAATGTGAAGCTGAACTATACGTTTGTGCTTCACGACCATATCAAGCTTCAGTTGAATACGGGTGTACAGAATATCTTTAACAGTTTCCAGAAAGACCTGGATAAAGGGGAATTCCGCGATGCGGGCTATTTCTACGGACCTACGCAGCCGAGAACCTTCTTTGTCGGCTTCAAGATAATGAACTAAAAGTTTCCATTTAAGGATTTTTAGAGCTAAATTCCGCAAAATAGTCCTACATTTGTCGCCAAAGCACAAAAACCATGGATACTAAGAGAATACGGAATGTAGATATTTCCCAGATACATCATTTGCCGATGATCGATTTCATCGGCAATGATTTTGCTATTTTTGATGACATCAAGGACATGTCTTTGAGCTCTTATCCCACCCGTTTGAATGCTGCTTGCCTGACTGTCTGCCTGAAAGGGTGGTGCAAACTGGAACTCAACTTGCAGCAATGTGAAATGCGGGAAGGTATGTTGGGTATTATCCTTCCCGACCAGATTGTTCTGCAAGGAGAACGCTCCGATGACTTTGCCGGACTTTTCATTGCCGTCTCAAAAGATTTTATGGATATGGTGATACCCACCATGCAACAGCTTTTCCCCATGTTCTTCATGATTAAGGAACGGCCTTTCGTCCACATCACTCCGGAGGAATCCCAATCATTCCAGGAGTATCACTCTTTCCTCTGGAGCAAGGTGAAGCTGAAGGACAATCCTTTCCGTAAGGAAATCACCCAGGGATTGCTGCTGGCACTGTTCTATGAGATATACAACATCTATCAAGGGCATGCCGTTCAGGAGCGCATACCCAAAAGCAGGAAGGAAGACTTGTTCGAACGCTTTATCCGTGCCGTTTCAGAGTCCTATAAGGAAGAGCGAAGTGTGTCCTATTATGCCGATAAGATGTTCCTCACCGCCAAGCACCTTTCCACCGTAGTGAAGGAAATCAGCGGAAAGACGGCAGGCGAATGGATTGACAGTCTCGTCGTTTTGGAAGCCAAAGCCTTGTTGAAGTCTTCCGAGCTGAGCATTCAGGAAATTGCGGACGAGCTGCACTTTGCCAACCAGTCGTTCTTTGGCAAATATTTCAAGCATCACACCGGTATGTCACCTAAAGAATATCGCCGGCAATAGGTTCAATGTGACGGAATAATGTTTATTTTTGCGGTAAAGATTTACCCCCAAAATAAACTATCATGGAAAAAAGAGAAATTGACCTTACTGTTTCCTGCTATGGAAAGGTGAAAGGAGTGAAGTATGACGTTGTCATCCTGCCTTGGGGAGCTACGGAGCCCCATAATCTGCATCTGCCTTATCTCACTGATTGTATTCTGCCGCATGACATTGCCGTAGACGCGGCTGCATTGGCTTTACAGAATTCCGGTGTACGCTGCATGGTGATGCCTCCCGTACCTTTCGGTGCACACAATCCGGGGCAGCGCGAACTTCCGTTCTGCATCCATACCCGCTATTCCACCCAGCAGGCCATTCTGGAAGACATAGTTGCCTCCCTCTATGCACAAGGCATGCGCAAGCTGATTATTCTCAGCGGTCATGGCGGCAACAACTTCAAGGGAATGATTCGTGACCTGGCGTTTGTGTATCCCGATTTTCTGATTATCGCTGCCGACTGGTTCAGCATCGTCCCTCCCAAAGACTACTTTGAGGCTGTTGTCGACGACCATGCCGGCGAGTCTGAGACTTCCGTCATGATGCATTACCATCCCGAGCTGGTGAATCTGGCTGAGGCCGGTGACGGAGAATCCCGACCGTTTGCTATTCCTTCCCTGAATGAAAAGGTGGGCTGGGCTCCCCGCCATTGGGATAAGGCTACAGTCGACAGCGGGGTAGGGAACCCCAAAAAAGCTTCTGCCGAGAAAGGAAAACGTTATATGAAACCGGTGGTGGAGAAGTTGGCGAAGCTCTTTACGGAAGTCGGCCTGGGAAGTCTGTATTGATGTACTTGGCTTCCGGCTATATATAAAAATAGGCAATAACCATTGTTGGATATTGCCTATTTTTTTAGTGCACCCTAAAAACTAATCTCTTTACTCTTATAAAAACTAATCTTTCTCTATTTCGAGTACAAAATTAGAAGGTTTTTGCGGGTTATGAATTGACATAAGTCAAAAATCTTATTTGGATATTATTTTTTCAAACGTGCCCAAAAGCCCTTCTTTTTCTGCCGGACCGGTTCACTGTTTTCGCGAAACAGTTCTTCGTAGGTCAGCCCGTCATGCACCATGCGGTAGATGCTTCCCCAGTCGGGCAGTCCGCCCAGATTGCGGTCATCGATAAAGAGATCGGCTTTTACTTTGCGCGAAAAACCGGTGTGTGCGATGTCTTCTTCCGGATAGTCCCGGTTGACGGCATAGAATTCCACACCCCGTTTCCTGCACCATTCCACGGCTTCCTCCAGAAGCTTCCCTTCACGTACCGTCCACAGAATCAGCCGGTGGCGCTCGTCCATCAGCATCTTCAGCGTAGCGGTGGCAAAGGGAATCTCTTCTCCTATCCGGGGATAGCGGTGCTCTACGATGGTACCGTCAAAATCAATGGCTATGGTCATAGGCAGATAAATTGCTTAAAGGGGATTATAAGTTATGCCGTTCGCTTTATTTTCCGGTTGTACCGCCTGAATGCTTGTTGATAGGGGTATTGCTGTATTCTTCGGTATAGCCCGTGTAGCAATTCAGTTGGACAACTACCTGTTTTTTCGCACCGTTTACGAATACGGGGAATGTATATGTCTTCGTCTGGGTTTTGCTGCGGCTGCCGAAAACCAGTTGGTTGTTTCCGCTGATGGCGGTCTTCAATTCTTTTTCTACGGTGTAATAGCCATTCTTGCTGCCTTCGGCGTTGGTGATACACTTTTCGATGACAGAAGCCAGTCCTTTAGAGGCTCCCACGGCTTGCAATGCAGCTTCCGGGGTAGTGGTGTAGTCCCAGCCGCACTTGGTGATTACCTTCAGAGTGGCGGTCAGTGCCGAGTAATCTCTGTTTTCAATCTTGATTACACCGTTTTCTCCGTTCACGGTGTTATATCCGCCTTGCTGTATTTTGCTTACAGTTTTGCTTGGCAGGATATTGGTCAGATACTTGCCTTGTATTTTTTCGCCTTCGGGAATTGTAATGACGTAGTTGCCGTCTTTGTAGGTTACGTCTCCAAAGTGTACGGCAGCTCTTGTGACAACAGCATCTTTCAACGCTTCCATGGAGGCAGGGTCAAAGTAAGAGCCGGTGCTTGCACTACCTGTTACCGCTGTCTTTATTTCAATAGGAGCTTTGGCCACCGCATCTTCCGGTGTCACTTTGATGGCTACTGCCGTCACGGGCACCGCTTCTTCTTTCGGAGTTTCTGCCACCTCTTCGCTTGTGCTGGCTTTCGGCTCTTCGTAAGTTACGGCGGCAATAGTCGTGCCTTCTTCAGCAGCTTGTGCCGGTACGGATACGGTTGTGGTAGTGGCTGCTTCTTCCGCAGAGGTTTCGTTCTGGGCAGCTTCCACGTTGGTTTCCTTGTCAGCTTCTACTGTCACTTCTTCTACATTTTCAAAGCTGATGGCTTTCGCCATTTTCACATTCAGAGTGGTTTGTGTACGATTGGCGGCGCTTGCGGCAATGGTCACTTTGCTTTCCATGCTTTCCATGTCGGTAGCTGTGAATTTCAGGTTATATTCACCGGTTTCTTTCACGGTCAGCATGTACACGCCTTGTGCATCGGTAGTAGCTGTCAGGTTGTTTCCGGCATCTACCTGGGCACCGGTCAATGCACCGCCGGTAGCTGTCACTGTGCCCACAATGTAATATTCCTTTTCCGTTTCCAGCGGATCTACTACTTCTTCATTCTCTTTGTCATCGTCACCACAGGCGATGAGTGCTACAGTACTAAAGGCCATGGCAAACATCAGCAGACCTCCAAAAAACAAATTTTTCTTTTTCATAACTTTGTCAATTAATAAA
>ENA-OYAG01000100-OYAG01000100.1-human-gut-metagenome-genome-assembly--contig:-NODE-100-length-15504-cov-3.838954_pt1 | contig 15504 bp, 16 predicted proteins | sample MGYA00243428_ERZ652820 | MGnify/ENA primary metagenome ERZ652820 (study PRJEB26926, sample SAMN06164573) | human gut metagenome | biome: ENVO:00009003; feature: ENVO:2100002; material: ENVO:00002003... | reverse complement strand
GCATCACATTATTTCAGTTTTTTAACACCAAGACCGACTTCCAGCGAAAAAAGCTGAAAGTCGGTCTGTCATTTTTTCGCAACAGCATAAATGCTTTCAAAAAGAAGATTTTTGTGAATTTTGTGAGTTTTCTATTGACATTAGAGTGCGGATATAGTAAAATTAACGATATGTGAATATTTTCTAATAGCAGTCACATATCAAAGTAAAAAGCAATTATTTTATATAGATAGTGGTGTGTCGTCATGACCCTGACGAAGAAGCAAGCTATGTTTACAAGCGATACAGCAAAATATAAAATAATAGGTATCTGCACTTCATGCGTACAATCTGACTATGTGAGAGATATAGTATCTTCCATAAGCCGAAAGGGTGTAAAAGAGGGCTACAAGGTGCTTCTTTTTAACACCTTTTGCGACCTTTATCACAACATTTCCTACAACCATGGTGAAGCAAGCATTTTTGATCTTATAAATTATGACATTCTTGACGTACTTATAATAATGCCCGAGGCAATAAAAAGAGACAGCATTGCCAACGAGATAAGCAAGCGTGCCCATGAACATGGTGTTCCTGTCATATGCGTTGACAGTACAATGGATAATTGCTGCAGTGTGACATTCAATTACTCTGACGTTTTTGAAAAGATAGTTCGCCATGTGATCGAATTTCACGGCTGCAGAAGAGTTAATTTCATTGCTGGCGTAAAGGGCAATGCTTTCTCAGAAGAGCGTATAGAAGCATACAAAAAGGTGCTTGCGGAAAACGGCATAGAATTTGAGCCTGAGCGTCTTGGCTATGATGACTTCTGGAATATGCCAACAAAAGGAGTATTGCAGAAATTTTTAGAAAGCAGTTTGGAATTTCCGCAGGCGATAATATTTGCAAACGACGCTATGGCGATAGCAGCTTGCAGCATACTGAGAGAACGCGGCATAAAAGTGCCTGAAGACGTTATTGTAACGGGCTTTGACGGCATCGAGCTTGAACAGTATAACAGCCCTCGTCTTACAACGGCGGCTGTAGACAATGATGTGCTTGGCGAAAAGATAATAAACGCCATAGACCATATGATGAACGGAGTGCCTCTTCCTGAAAAAATAGAGGTCAGCTACACCATGAGGATATCCCAGTCTTGTGGCTGTGAGAAAATAGACCCGAGAGAAGTAGGCGTCAAGATCCTTGAGCTTTACCATAGGATGAACAATTCTGATGGTCACGAACAGCATATGTTCTCTTATCTTGCAAAATCAGTGGAATGTCACACCGTAGAAGAAATGGCAAAGGTAATGGCACGTTTGGGAGATTATTATAGCTGGGTATGCACAAACTCTGATTTTCTGTCAAACACAAGGCAGAGAGAACGCTTTAATAACAGCTTTACAAAGCAGATGAGAGTTTTCATGCAGACTTTTGACAACAAATACAAGACTGGTGAAGTATTTGACACAAAGGATCTTTTGCCTGATATGGAGCAAGTCCTTGGACGCCATAACTGCTTAATGTTCTCACCGCTTCATTTTCAGGACGAGGTCATAGGCTATGCGGCAAATTCATTTAATCCTATATATTTTCTTTTCCAGAACACAAGGCGTTTTATAAACAACACCAATCAGATAATGGAGAGCTTTAAAAACCGTCAGCGGCTTGAAAGGGCAAATGCAGAGCTTGCAAGGATACATATGCTTGACCCCATGACAGGGATATATAACCGCAGGGGCTTTTACAAGAACGTTAGAAAGCTTATTTCAAAGGCTGAGAAACAGGGCGTAGGCGTATGGGTATTCTCTATTGACATGGACAACCTTAAAAAGATAAATGACCTCTATGGTCACAACGAGGGTGACAAGGCGATAAAGGCAGTGGCGTCGCTGATGACAAAATGCACTGCAGAAGGTGGGATATGCTCACGTTTCGGCGGTGATGAATTTGTGGCTGTTATCGCTGAAACAGACGGTGCAGACAGCTTTTACGAAAAGGTATCCCGCAGCATTGCAGAATACAATCGCAGAAGCAAGTCGCCATATGAAGTGTCGATAAGCAGTGGCTACAAGGAGGGAAAGCCGAAAACATTGAAAGAGATCGACGATCTTATGAAAGCGTCAGATCGTGAGATATACACGCAAAAGCGTAAACATCATAGTCGGCGGGACTAACAGACATAACAAGAGGGCGGATAGTTTGAAAACTTCCGCCATTGTTTTTATGCTATTTGAGTATGCCAACTCCCTCAAGAAAGATCTTCAGCCCGATCAAAACGAGTATAATGCCGCCTGCTATTTCTGCCTTGCTCTTATATTTTGAGCCGAACTTGTTGCTATGGCGAGTCAACTTTTTTTGTCAAATAAACATTTGACAAAATTGCAAAACTGTGATATAATAGCGACTGTGATGTGTTTCCGTAGCTCAGCTGGATAGAGCGACCGCCTCCTAAGCGGTAGGTCGGGTGTTCGAATCACCTCGGGAACGCCATAATGTGGAGACAAAAAAGATGTCTCCTGCGAAAAGCCCGAATATATCGGGCTTTTTTGCTACCCAAACGGCGATTTTTCTCTGTACCAAAACACAGATGTAAAATCGCCGTTTTCCCTTTGTGGATAGACTTGAACTCCCGAAAAGTAAATATCAAATACACAGGCAGACTTGTGCAGGTCAAAGACCGCCCTTTTTTCTCTGCTGTGGGGCAAAAAGTGTGGCTTTTATGCAAAGTCTCGTAAGAAGCAGTTGAAAAACAGACGGATTTATGCTATAATATAATTTGAAAAGGTATACCCAAAGATAAACAAAAACGAATGAAGGCGAAATGGGGTCTGTTTATGACCGAACAGAAAAAGAATACTATCATAACAAGCGGCATCGCTGTACTTGCCGTGATACTGGCATATTGTTTCCGAATTGTGGGCAGGGGCAGCTTCTACCCGATGCTGTTTTCCTATCTGCGCAGCTTTATCTATATCGGTCTGTTCGCCGCCTGGGGGCTCTCCGTCCGTCAGCGGATCGTGCAAAAGCAGGTGTGCAGGTTTATGACGGTCACCGCAGTACTGCTCATCATATGGATGGTAGTCCGTTCGGCAAAGTATTTTATATTCTGGCAGCCGGATGCCGTCCGTTACCTGTGGTATCTGTTCTATCTGCCCATGCTGTTTGTGCCTATGCTGGCACTGCTGATCGCCATGTCATTGGGAAAGCCGGACGAATACAAATTCCCCAAGGGAATGTCGATTCTGTGGATCATCTCCGGCACATTGCTTCTGCTCGTGCTCACAAATGACCTGCACCAATTCGTATTTACCTTTCCGAAGGACGCCGCCGTGTGGACAGACAAAAACAACGGCTACTCGATAGGCTACTTCATTATTGTAGGCTGGCAGGTGCTGTGTGCCTTTGCCGCACTCGTAATTATGGTTTTCAAATGCCGTGTGCAAAAAGGAAGGCTCCACTTTCTGCCCATTGTTCCTATGCTGCTGACGATCGTTTACAGCGTGCTTTACTATGCGGGTGCGGATTGGCTGCTCCACTTGTTCGGCGATATTGCCGCATTCCAAAGTGTGATGTATATTCTGACCTTTGAGCTTTGCATCGCCTGTGGATATATACATTCAAACAGCCGTTATGTGGACTTGTTTGCCTCCTCTGTCGGCACATCGGCAGAGATCACCGACAAGGACTTTACCGTTCGGTATGCAGCTGTAAACACTGCGCCTATCTCAAAGGAAACGATAAAAAAAGCCGAGCAAAGCCCGGTCACGATGGGTGGCTTGAACGTTCACACCATGCCCATTGATGGCGGCTATGCCGTATGGACAGAGGATGTGTCGGCTTTGCGTGACATCAAGGAGGACTCCGAGCTTCTTGCAGACGAGCTTGCCGACAGGAACGAAATGCTCCGTTATGAATACAAGCGTGAAGCCAAGCGCCGCAAGGTGGAGGAGCAAAACCGCCTGTATGATCTCCTGCGTTCCGCTACGCAGACGCAGATCGACCGCATTGCAGAGCTCACTAAGGAATACCGCCGAATCTCAAGCTCCGATCCCGACAGTGCCAAAACGCTCCTTGCCGAGATCGCCGTTCTGTGCAGCTATATTAAACGCCGCAAGCATCTGACGCTCCTTACCGACCGAGATATTAAAATAGCGGAAACGGAACTCCACCGTGCCTTCAAAGAGTCTCTCCAAACGCTGAAGCTGTTGGGCGTCCGCAGCTCGCTCTATGTGGACGAGTCTCTTTCCATGCTCTCCGGCAAAACGGCGACTGCTGTATTTGATTTTTATGAATCGGTTATTGAAGCCGACATTTTGAATTTAACAGGCATACAGGTTAGCCTCATAAAGGCAAACGGCTTGCGCTTGTCACTGAATGTGTGCTGCAAAGCCGACCTTTCCGCTTTAGTAAGCGGAGACAGTATCCGCTGTGAAAAAGAGGATGACGAGGAATACCAGCACCTTGTATTTGAAGCGAAAGAAGGTGACAGGAAATGAGTGCATTTTCTTCCCTTTCTGAATTTTGGCAGACCATGCTGCCGTTTATCATGCTTGTGGAGATCGTCCTTGAGATCGGGCTGTTTATGTATCAGCTTCTTCGCAGCAATAAGCCGGTGTGCAGCCTGCTGAGTCTGGCGGTCATGGCGGTGATGATCCCGCTGCTATTCTCCGTTTCTCAGGCAGATCCCGATAATATCGGGGACGCATTTCTGCTGGACGCACCGTGGCTGATATTTGCCGCTGCCATTTTCCTTGCGGCAGTTCACTTTGCCATTGCTCTGCCGCGGGAATACCGCCGTAAAAAGAACGAGCTCTCGCCGTTCTCCATTAAGGAAGCAACCGATGAGCTGCCTATGGGCATCTGCTTTGCCGACCCGAACGGCAGGATCATCCTGTGCAACAACCGTATGCGCAGGCTCTCCTTTGCCCTTTGCGGCCACGAGCTGCAAATCAAAAGCGATATGGAAAATGCCCTGAGCGCGCCGGACAGATCCGTAACCGTCAAGGATGATTGCTACATCCTGCCCGACAAGACCGTCTGGCAGTTTCGCACACAAAATATCACCGTGGACAGCGATGACCGCTGGCAGCAGATAACGGCGCACAATGTAACCGAGCTGTATAACGGCTGCCAAAAGCAAGAGGAAATAAATGAAGAACTGGCAGAAGTCAATCGAAAGCTCAGGAAGATGTACGCTCGCATGGAGAACGATGTCAAAGAGAAGGAAAGCCTTGACCTAAAGGTCTATATTCACGATACCATCGGGCGAAGCCTCCTGACAATCCGTGACATCATAGACAGCGGAGAGGATACCGAGCGAAAGCTTGAGGCGCTGCAAAATGCCATCGGTATGCTGGCAAGCAACCGTGTCACCTCTGTCAGCACAATGGACGAGGTAAAAAGAACCGCACAGCAGCTTGGCGTGGCTGTAAAAATCGACGGCTACCTGCCCCGTGATACCGCAGCCGAGGAGCTGACCGTTTCTGCCGCCAAGGAGTGCGTGACCAACTGCATCAAGCACGCAGACGGGAATGAGGTATATATCCGCATTGCCCAGCGAGGCGAACGCTATGATGTTACCATAACCAACAACGGCAAAATACCCACAGAGCCGATAAAGGAGGGCAGCGGCCTGTCAACGCTTCGCCGCAGTATTGAAAGCTCCGGCGGTGAAATGCATATTTCGCACAATCCACGCTTTGCTCTTCTTATTACGATTCCCGCAAAGGAGATCAGCCTATGATAAACACCATACTTGTAGAAGATGATCTATACATCCAAAAGCACTTTGTCGATCGTCTTGCGGCAGACGGCGAGTTTCATCTTGTCGGCGTTTTCCGTGACGCCTTTGAAGCGGAAAAGCACTGCGACGCCACCGTAAAGCTCGTCCTTATGGATGTGCAGACGCATCATAAGCATTCCGGTCTTGCCGCTGCAGAGCGCATCAAAAAGGCTTTTCCGCAAATCAAGATCGTTGTGGCTACCTCGCTTGTCGATCCCGAAGTTTTGCAAAGAGCCAAAATGGGGGCTGCCGACAGCCTGTGGTATAAGGACCACGGAACAGAGGAGCTGATGAGCGTGGTAAAGCGCACCCTGGCAGGCGAAAAGGTATTCCCCGATACCGCTCCGGCCATTGAAATGGAGGGTACGATGTCCGATGTCTTCTCGCCCCGGCAGTTAGACATCCTACGCCTTTATATAAAGGGCTTTACCTATCAGGAAATTGCCGATAAGCTGGGCATCTCCAAAAACGGCGTTCGCTGGAACCTGGACGATATGGTGGAAAAGAGCGGCTTTGAAAGCAGAGAAGCGCTGGTTGCAACCGCCATTGAAAACAAGCTCATGGTAATCACCTTAAAAGACGAATAAGCAAAACTGAACCCCTTGGCTGTACGGTCAAGGGGTTTTTCGCGCCCAAAAGGCAAAAATCTTTGAAAAAATCGGGATTTTTCTTCTGTTACTGGCACAAGTGCCAGTGACAAACGCCAAAAAATCAGTATAATAGATAATGTAAGATTAGGATTATGCTTTTAGAAGGTGGTGATGAATGATGAAAAAAATCGTTCTGGACATTCAAAGTGATATCCATGCGCACACCATGGAGCGAATGCTGATGCAAAAATTGGACGATTGCCAAGTTGTGATCTCCGAGTCGCCTGACGCAACCGCCGAGTGGTGCAAAACGCATCGACCGGATGTGCTTTTAATGGAGATCAAGGCGTATTCACCTTGGATGTTCAAAGAACGAATGGCGATCCGTGACAAGGTAAAACGAAACACGGAAAACTGTCATGTCATTCTCTTTGTGGATGATGATACAGATGAAGATTTGACCGAAAAGGTACGGCAGGCAAAGCGCGAGGGGCTGATAGACGCTTTTCTCTTCGGTTCGGTATCCGAAAACTACTTTGCTTCGGTCATCGACAGTGTTTAAATCAGACAACACAAAAAGCATAAAAATCTTCAAAATAATTATGAGGGAGGAATAATAGTATGACAAAAACGAACAAACGAAGGCGCGTCGCCAGCGTCCTGTTGGCGCTTGTGATGCTGCTCTCACCGATGCCGAGTCTGGAGCTTCCCGCCCATGCCTTTTGGGACGACTACGACACCGGCGGATATTGTCCCGAATGCGATCACTACCACTGGGGTGAGAATGTGTGCGACTGTCAGTTCTGCACCATTGACTGCAACTACGATTGCTGGGTTCAGACCCATTGTAACGACTGCGGTGTGTGCCTGGGCGACACGCCCTATTGGTGCGAGGAGTGCTATAAATGCGCGGAGTGCATGGAGGACACGCACTGCTCGACCTGCGCCAAGTGCTACATCGGCGAGGATGACCAGCTGTGCGGCGAATGCCATAAGGGTCCCTGCTGCTCCATAACCATCTGCGACTCCTGCGGCTTCTGCGATGACTGTGCAAACGATGACAGCGACCCGATGCACTGCTCACTGTGTAACGCCTGCTTCGGCTCGGTGGACGAGTGCGTGGACGACGATTATACCGGCGTCATCCACTGCATCGATTGCCACACATCCTGCGAACAGTGCGAGGAATGCCTGCTGAACCAGGAGTCCTGCGAGGACTGCGGCTTGTGCCTGGAGTGCTGCCGAGATAACTCCGAGGGCGGTGGCTGCCCGGACGGCGAGACCTGCGTGGAAAGCGCCGAATGGGACGAGCACATCTGTCAGGGCTGTGACGGCTGGGTCACAGATAAGGAGGACGAGGACGAGTTCTGCGAAACCTGCGAGATGTGCAAGGAGTGCTGCGAGGGCAACTCCGACTGCTCCGAGGGAATGTGCGCAATGGACACTGACTATGCGGATCACTTCTGCGAGGACTGTGGCCTGTGCTTCCACGACAGCGATCCCTGCGAGGACGGCTGCGATCAGCGCTGCAAGGACTGTTGCCGAGATGCCGTAAGCGCTATGGGCTGCGATCATGACGACTGGTGCTTCAGCGACTCTGATTTTGAGGATCATCTGAAGACGGAGCATGCCGGCGCCGGACATACCCACATAGCCTCCGCCAGCTGGGCGGCTGACGGAACGCAGCACTGGAACCCCTGCCGCTATTGTGACGATAAAAAGCTGAATGCCGCCAACCATGAATTTGACGCCAATGGCGTGTGCAAGGTCTGTGGCTACATCAGTGGCAGCTCCATCGTCATCAACCGCCAGCCGAGGGGCGTCAAGTGTAAGACCTCTATCTACAGCAGCGGCGATTATGACGAAGAGCCGGAAAACGACCTGCTGTACAGCGAACATAACTGGGTCACCTTCTCTGTCTCGGCAAAGAGCCTGAAAGGCGACGAGCTGACCTATCAGTGGTATCAGAAGAATAATGCGAATCCCACGGCGGCGCCCTACAAGCTGCCGGAGAAAGATTACTATGTGGACGTGAACACCCCAACGCTGAGGCTGTCGGTTTCCGCCGAGGCCTGCATGGATGACTACTCCTACTACTGCGTCATCGGCAGAAAGGGCGACCCTTCGGACACCATGAAAACGGCGGAGGCAAAGTTGACTGCCACCCATGCCTACAGCCATAAGCAGGCGGGTGTGCGTGTGCCCACGGAGGAGAACCCCATAAAAGTACACCCAAATATTATTTACTCCACATTCTGCGGAAGCAGAATGTTTCTTTTCTCCGTAAGCCCTTTGTCAAGGAACTTGTAAAAGATGTGAATCTGCCTGTCCTCGTCCTTGCTTTCGGGACGATCACCAATCACGATGTACTCGATAAGCTCCAAACAAGTCTCACGGGTAAGCTCCTGAATATCGACATACTTCTTGATATTTTCAATGTATCTGTCAATATCCTTTTCAGCCTGTTCAGCGGTTTCGCACTTTTCTTTCAGTACAGCGACTTTCTCTCTCAGCATCTTCTGCTCATCAAGATACTGATTCAGCATTTTCACGCAGAGTTCTTCGGGTACAGTACCGAGGAGCTTTTCTTCATAGGTCTTACTGATAAGCGTTTCGAGCTGTGCAAGCCTTTTCTCACCCTCATGGAGTTCCTTGCTGTTATGCTGGCTCTCCGCATCGGCAGTAGCCTGTCTGCGTTTTCTAACGGCTTCACGGAGTGCGTCCTCGTCCTCAACGGCAAGTCGTGCCTTTGCTCTAATATCGTCAACAACAATCTGTGAAATTACTCTTTCCAAAATGGAATGAGGAGTGCAGCCGTCCATTCCGCTTCTAACATAAGTACCACAGCGATAGCTGACAGTCTCATATGTTCCACGCTTCTTAGAGGTGTGCATGGTTCTGTTCATTTTCATCTTGTAACCGCAGTCTGGGCAGTACATAAATCCTGACAGCGGAAGAATCACGCCTTCTTTTGTTGTCTTGCCGATACTCACCGATGCGTCAACCTCTCTAACCTTGTCCCACAGCTCTCTTGAAATGATAGGTTCATGATTATTTTCAATCACTATCCATTCCGACCTGTCCTTGCGTATCTGCTTGTGATTTTTGTAGGATACCGTTGTCACTCTCTGCTGTGCGAGATTTCCGATATAAATCTCATTGTTAAGAATGCCACGCACCATACAATCATTCCACAGATGTGAAGTCACAAGGGGATTATCTTTGCCTTTAAGCTGATAACGATGATCCGAGGGAGTTGCGATGCCGTCCTTGTTAAGCTGTATAGCGATCTGCTTCGGACTTAACCCTCTTGCCCTCTGCTCAAATATACGTCTTACGATAACGGCGGCATCTTCATCAATCAAGGGCGTATGCTTTTCATCATCTGCCTTGATGTAACCATAAGAAGCTGAAGCCGCCAGATACTTGCCCTGCCGAGAATTTGCTGCCATGACACTGCGTACCTTCTTTGACGTGTTGGCGGCGTGCCATTCGTTGAATAAATTCATCACAGGCATAAGATCCATTGCCGAACTGTTTCTGTCAAGCGTGTCTACATTGTCGCTCAGGGCGATGAAGCGGATATTGAATGAAGGAAAAATGTAATCTATATACTGACCGACCTCGATATAATTTCTTCCGAAACGTGAAAGGTCTTTACAGAGGATAAGATTTATCTTTCCCGACTTTGCATCATCAAGAATCTGCTTGATACCTGGTCTATCGAAACTTGTTCCCGAATAGCCATCGTCCTCGCATATCTCGATAAGATTCCACCCCTCCTGCTTGCTGACATATTCCGTCAGCATCTTCTTCTGATTTTCAATCGAAAGGGATTCGCCCGCACGTTCGTCCTCCTGCGACAAACGCACATAGATCCCGACATTGTAAGTAGTTTGCTTTGCCATAATAACTCCTTTCCAATCAAAGCAAACCATATTCGATGATACAACTATTATAGCGCAGAAAACCGAATATGGCAAGTCTTTTTTCAAAACTTTTTAGTTCTTTTCGGTTTTCTGAAACGCTCTTTTGAAAGCAAGTTCATAAAGCACCTTATCAAGGTCTTTTTCACCCACGAAATGACTTGTCACAGCATAACGCTGACCGTCCACTTCGTACACGGCTTTGCTGGTCGGCTTATCTTTATATCTCTCATTCAGCTCAGCCAAAGTAAATCCTGTATCTTTTCTTGGCAAGTGTCTCCTTTCCGCCTGCGATTATCTATCTCTACACGCAATGGCTTTTTGTTGCAGGGGCGTTACGCCTGCACAGGTGCTGTACGGAACGGCAGAGCCGTCCCTTACACAGCAATCGTTTTGTTGTCGGAATATATGTTACTCCGAATAGGAATGATCTGTTTCTGAAAAGCTCATCTGCTTAGCGTACTTTTCGGAATAGCTTTCGTCCGAGCTGTTGTCAGCATCGGCAGAACTATCGTCAGCCAGCTCACCAATCTGCTCATAGGTCATACCGCTTGCTGTCAGCTTGCCGATCAGCGTATGCTCCGCAGTCACAGCATCGAGAAGTGCCTGTCCCTCCGCACCGCCGTAAAGCTGTGAGAGCTTATCGTAGGTGTAGAGCTTGCTATCAATGATGACCTTGCGCCTGCGCTCCTGCACAGCTTTGATAGACTTTTCGTAGCTGTCGAGCTTTGCCTGATTCTCCGCAAGAACAGCATCCGTAATGATAACAGCGGACTTCTCATCAACCTCGGTCTTAGCTTTCTTACTCATTCTCATCACCTCCCAATGTATTGGATTTAGGGATAATACCCTATGCTAATATTATAGCATTCTCGGACAGCAAAAGTCTATTCGCATTGCGCAAGAAGTTGAGTGCGCCATAAAACTTCTTCATTCGTGAAATTGTTATGGGGAATTTTGCAGAAAGCAGACCGAGCATTGCAAATCCGAGCCATATCACATTGACTGCATACTGCATAGGTCACCATTTCTGATTTATTCAATACGGAGAATTATTATCACGGAGCAACTATTTTTATAAAAATCATGCCCGTTTCCTGATTGAACGTGCTTGTATATATAGAGGGGGTTTTATCCGAGTGCCGCCGTGACCTATTCACATTCTGTATAGAAATATGCTGTTGAATTTAGGCACAAGGGAGAACCGTCATGAACAAAGTGTAAACTTTTCTGAAAAACAACGCCATTTTCTCAAAAACACCGGTAGAAAAGTGAAGGGCTTTGACGTTGTGACGATCACACGCACCCCTGCATATCATTTTCATCATAAAATTTTTCTGCGGTATACTTAACGAAGCGGTCAATAATTTGGTATTAACTTATGGGAGCATATTTCATAGGACTGCCGCCCAGACTGCGCAATAACTGCGCTGAGCCAGTTTACAATTTCAAGAGTGATGATATTGAGTGCATCACGCAGGAGCGTGAGCGAGTATGACCGCCGACCTAAGCGGCGGAGAGTTTAAGTCGCATAGCTCCAAATTCGCTGACGGAGCATCGAAAGCCTGAGTGATATGAAAATCCCACAGGCTGGAAAATAGCGCTACAGCGCAACAAAAATAACAAGCATTGTATTTTGCGCCGCACAGCGAGCGAAAATACCAAATGCTTGTTAGGGACACCCCAAGCCCCGAAACGACCGCACAGCGGTCAAGAAAATCGGCTAACGCCGAAATACAAACAAAGGAGACACCACTATGAAAACCGAGAAAAAGAAGCGTGGAAGACCGCCCAAACACAAGGCTATGGAGTTTGAGGGTATGACCTACGAGGGAGCAATCAATCACGCACTTGACAAAGAGGTCAGAGCCGACCTTGACAAGTGCCTTGCCGACAAGGACGAGAGCCAGCTTACCGACGATGAACGCAAGTACCTGAAACGCAAGAAGGAGAAGAAGTCCTACACCCTCAATGTTCGTTTCACCGAATCGGAAATGCAGGACATTCTTTCCAAGTGTGAGCAGTACGGTTACAAGAACAAGACCGAGTATATCCGTGATTGTGTTCGGGCGAGGGTTGATCTCACGCCCGACCGTTCCGAAATTGCCGAGTGTAACCGTCTGATGAAACGCATCGGAGCAAACATCAACCAGATACTTGTCCGACTTTACAGCACAGGTCACATCTATGCCGAGGATATTACCGAGATAAAGAAAGGGGTAAACGAAATTTGGCATACACTTCTATCCATACGATCAGGGCAACAGTCAGCGCAGCGATCGCTTACATCACAAGAGATGATAAGACCATCGACGGTTTATATGTCAACTCTTATGCTTGCCGAGCCGATAGCGCAGGAGCAAGCGAGGACTTCCGAGCCGTCCGAAACACAGGAACAGGACGCACCCAAATCCTTGCCTACCACATGATACAGAGCTTTGCCCCCGGTGAAGTCACGCCCGAACAAGCTATGCAGATCGGAGAGGAGCTGTGCGACCGTTATCTGAAAGGCGATTATCAGTATGTCATTGCTGTTCATCATGACAAGTCGCACCTGCATTGCCACATCATTTTCAACAACACAAATCTGTATAACGGTCTGAGCTTTACCACCGAGCATAATCAAGGCAGAAAGTCTGAAAGAGCGTGGGCAGAGTTGCGTGAGATTTCGGACGAGATATGTGCTGAACACGGTATATCTGTTATCTCCGAGCCTGAAAAGGGACATGGGGTATCTCACTTTGAGAGGAATATGCAGAAAGAGGGCAAGTCGTGGAAAGATAAGCTCCGTGTCAGGATTGCGGAGGTCATGCTTTACAGCCGTGACTTCAAGGATTTTCTTGAAAAATGTTCGGAGTGCAGTATCGAATATGTTTACAAGCCAAGCAATAAGGTCAAGCTGAAATTCCGTTTATCAGGTGACGGTCAACAGAAGTTTACAAGAGCCGACACCCTGGGCGCAGACTTCACCCCCGAACGCATAGCCGAGCAGATAGCGGAGATACAGGAAAAGCTGTCAGCGGCGAATGTCACTCCCGATATGCTTATCGAAGCGCCGAAGCCTGTTGTTCCAAAGACCGAGCCGAAGCCGACACAGACAGTCACCGCACCGACAAAGCCGAAACAATCTGCCGAGCCTGAAACTATCACCGAAACAAGTGAAACCGCAAAGAGAAAAGCTGCTGCGGAACAGGTGGAGAAGTTCTTTGCAGCCCGACGAGCAAGACGGCAGGCACAGCTTGATATGCTTAACGCAACTGCTATCAATCCGAAGCCTGAACCGTCTGCCCGGACACCACAGCCCACACCTACGGAGAGTAAAGCACCTGAAAAGAAAGAAGATCCGTGGAAAGCTATCAGAGGTATGGGCAGAGCAAACGAAATCATCGCAGACCTTGAAGCTGGTGGCGTTATGTCATTCAGCGAGCTGTCTGGATTCTTCTTCAATACACCTCACTCCGATGACCACACAACTGAGCGTGCCGATCTGAAAAAGAAGTTTACAGCTATCGACACGCTCATTGCAAAGATGAAGCACCGTGACGAGCTGGAGCCTGTTTACAAGGAGTATCAGGGCAAATCGGGCTGGTCGCAGAGCCGTTTCAAGAAGAAAAATGCCGCCACTATCGAGGACTACGAGCAGACGGTCAAGTACATCAAGGAGCATATCAAGAAGTATGCTGTTGACGGCAAACCGCCGACGATGCTTGACCTTTTGGAGAAGTCCAACAAGCTGAAATCGAAGTGGAACAGGCTTAATGTCGAGCATACCGCATTCCTCACCAAGCGTGAAACGGCGAAGAAGTACACCCGACAGGTGCGCCAGTACATCAACGAACAGCAGATGAAGCGTGAGCGTGAGAAAAGCCGTCAGAGGACACAGGCTAAACATAGAAATAAAAATACACTTGAATAAAGAAAGGAAACAACAACTATGAGCAAAATAGGTTATATCCGTGTTTCTACGGAGCATCAGGAAACAGCGAGACAGCAGGAGATCATGTGCAGTTATCAGGTTGACCGCATCTTCTCCGAGAAGCTGTCAGGAGCGAACACCGACCGCCCTCAGCTCAGGGCAATGCTTGACTATGTGCGTGAGGGTGACACCCTCTACATCGAGAGTATCAGCCGTCTGGGACGCTCCACAAAGGACTTGCTGAACATCATCGACACCATCACAGACAAGGGAGTAACGCTCATCAGCCACAAGGAGAAAATTGACACCGACACTCCTGCGGGCAAATTTATGCTCACCGTGTTCGCTGCACTCTCACAGTTGGAGCGTGAGCAGCTCAAACAGCGACAGCGTGAGGGCATCGAGATCGCTAAGGCTCAGGGCAAGTACACCGGGCGAAAGCCTATCCCCACCGACTGGACGAGGTTCGGTCAGCTCTATGGGGAATGGAGAGCCAAGCACATCACGGGCAGGGACTTTATGCGGAGAATGAATATGTCAGCAAATACTTTCTACCGCCGTGTGCGTGAGTATGAACTCCGTCACGGCATCACCGAGCCGACCTCAGCTTGACCGTCAGGCGAACGGAAATGCCACACATCACTATCCGAGCCTGCGGAGCGGAATTCTAACCGCTGAAAAGAAAAAGCCCTCAGAAACGCTTACAAGAGCATTTCCGAGGGCTTGCGGTTATTCAGTTCCAATAGAGTTTGTGCCTGTTGTGGTGTGCCCCACAATGCCTATTCAGACTTGTGTGGAACGAAAAATATAGTATTTGGCAATAAAACAAGATAACAATAAATTTATAGTTTAGTTAACTACATAGACATTTCCCTTTATGGCGATTTCGTTTATTATGGCACTACGGTTCAAATCTTTTTGGGACAATAAAACAATACCTATAATATTAATATCAGATTGCTTAATAGTATCTTTACCTGTATTAATACCGTTTCTTATGTTTTCAAATTCGTCTTCCAAATAAGCGTGTTTATCATTTATTATATTAACAAACTTATCTAATGGTGAAATGAGCTTTTCGCCAGCATAGAACAACGGGATACCATACACTCCTCTTTCGTCATTTTGAGGATTTTGAATCGTTGGTAGTGTTGAATCAGAATCATTGTAAGTATCGACCCAAAGCCATGTCACTGTTCCGTATTCACTATATTCATCTATTACAGATGATATATCTGATGAATTGATTGCATTCTTGAATGATACATATATCTGTCTCTTATACACATCTGACGCTGCCGACGAATT
>ENA-OYAG01000098-OYAG01000098.1-human-gut-metagenome-genome-assembly--contig:-NODE-98-length-15637-cov-4.870235_pt1 | contig 15637 bp, 7 predicted proteins | sample MGYA00243428_ERZ652820 | MGnify/ENA primary metagenome ERZ652820 (study PRJEB26926, sample SAMN06164573) | human gut metagenome | biome: ENVO:00009003; feature: ENVO:2100002; material: ENVO:00002003... | reverse complement strand
ATTCGCCTTAGTCTCGTGGGCTCGGAGATGTGTATAAGAGACAGCTTTTGGATATAGTCACGACGTCGCCGTCCTTGGCGTTTTGAAGCATGGCAAAAATAAGCTCGGAATACGTGTCTTTGTCGAGGTTTCTCAAATTGTCCAACGTGCGCTCGTACACGACGTCCAAAACTTTTGTTTTTGCCGCGAGAGCGAGCTTTTTGGCGTCCAACTCCGCAACCGTTTTGGAGCGTGCTTCAACGTCGAAAACCATTTTGTCGGTTTCCGCCTTGAAATTGTACAAATACGCCTTGCACTCTTCTGCCGCCGCAGAAATGACCTCGTCGGCTTTGGCGTTTGCCTCACCGATGATAGCATCCGCCCTCAGATGCGCGTCGGATATTATTTTTTCAACAATCGCTTCTTTGCTCATAAAAACTTTTATGCGATGAGTGCTGCGCTTGCAGTTGCTTCGAGGAGAGATTCCGTTGCGGGCATCATGACGCCGAGAAGAGAAACGAGAAGTGCCAAAACAGCGTAGGTTTCAACCATAACCGTCAAGATGATTGCTTTGCCGCTTTCTTCGGGACGTTTTGCAACGAGTGCGATACCGCTGCATGCGACTTTTGATTGATAAAGCGCACTTATCAAACCTACGATTGCCATAGGCAGGCACGCCGCCATCAAACCAAGACCGCCGCTGACGGAAATTCTTGCCACCTCGCCGAAAAGGTCGATTTTGACAAACACCAAGAACGCCACGAGCAAGCCGTAGATGCCTTGTGTGCCCGGCAAAAGTTGCAAGACCAAACATTTGGAAAACTTATCCGGATCCTCTGAAGTGACGCCTGCTGCGGCTTTACCTGCCGTTCCGACGCCGATTGCAGAACCGACGCCTGCCATTGCTGCCGCAAACACCGCGCCGATAATGGCGATCCAAGTCCCAAGTGTGAAATTACCCATATAACTACCTCCTACTTTTCCAAGTATGTGTATTTTGTTTTTGTTCCGAAAGGTACGAACACATGTCCGCAACCCTCGTAGAATTTGCCGAAAAATTCGATATATTGCAATCTGCAATTATGCACGTATGCGCCAAGTGTCGAGATGCCGATGTTGAAAATGTGTCCCACAAGGAAAATCGGCACGCAAAGCACATAGCCTATCGCAGCGAGATTTGCGGGGAACATTCCTATCACGACCGAGCAGATTTGGTTGACGACAAGCGCAACGACGCTGCCCGAAAGCCCCAAACCGAACAAACGCGCATAGGAAAGAACGTCCGAGAGTATGTTTACGCCGTCGTAAAGTTTTCCGAAACCCGTGAGGAAGGATGTGACCTTTTTCACGCCTTTTTTGCCCCTCGTGTTGCCCAAAACAAGCAACAACGCGCCGCCTGCCATAAGGCCTATGCCCGTCCATTTAAGTGCGGAGATTTGTTTGAAGAACAAAAGCGAGAGCGCAAACATAAGGATGCCCGCAAAAATCAGATACCAAGTTCCGACCTCGAAAAATGCGTCGAGTGGACGTTTTTTGCGAATGAGGTTGATTGCGTTCATCAGCATACCAAACCAAATATGCACAAAGCCGAGCGCAAAGGATATGCCGAGCAAAATCAGCGGCCCGTTGTCGTCAAGCGGTTTGACAAGTTGAAGTTTTTCAAGGAACGTGCCCGATATGTCAAGACCGAACCAACCGCCGAATATCGCGCCCCATACGATTGTGGATATACCGCCCATGCCGATGATGAGCAACAATCTGCCCTTGCCCGGAACGGGTTTTTTGATTACATAGACGATAAATCCGCCAAGCGCAAGCAAAATGCCGTATGCCGCGTCGGCAATCATCATGCCGAAAAGCAAGAAATAGAAGAAGGACATGACGGGATTGGGATCGAGATCGGAGAAATAGTTGGGCGCGCTGTACATATTGGTGATGTCTTGATACGGCTCGACTATCTTGCTGTTTTTGACATAGGTAGGGACGATTTCGTCCTCTTTCGGCTCTTCAAACTCATAAACGACGGTGTCGCCCATCTCGTCAAGCAGAGTTTTCAACTCCTCCTCGAACTCGGCGGGATACCACGCCTCCATCACAAAACTGCGCTTTGTCGCCGCAAATCCGTCAAGCGCGGAGTATTTGTCGAGCTGAACGAGATAATAATCGTAAAGCGTCTTGAAATCGGCAATATACATCTCTTTTACGAGAGCGCGCGTCGTAAGTTCGAAAGTTTCCTCTTCGAGCTCGTCAAGTTTTTCTTTGAGTTTTACGATATTTTCAAGCGGCGTCATATCGTCGTTGACTGATGCGCGGACAAATTCAAGGGATTGAAGCTCGAAAGAAAGCGCGTCGGCAACGTCGTTTGTTGCAACGGCAACGACGGGTTGCGCTTTGCCTTCTTTCAAAAACTCGACGTAAATGCACTCGTTTTCCTCTTGATACTTTTGCAAGGCAAGCACGTTTTGCGACGGAATACAGCCCAAAAACACGGACGTTTTTTCTCCGTTTTTGTAGAAAGAATAGGGCTTGCGCAAAGAAGAATAGACTTTGTGCTCCTCGATTTCTTCCTTTATGCTCGCCTTTTGAGCGGCGATTTCCTTTTGTCTGAGATTGAGTTCCTCAAGATCGGCAACGTTCGCCATAAGCTCGACTTCTTTTGAGTCGATAAGGTCGAAATCGTCAAAACTCATCCTCTCGATTTTGGCAAGGGGCGGAGTTTTGATTGGCGTATAAATGTAAGGGCGTTCGCTCTTTTCTGTCTCTTTTGCAAACTTTTCGGCAAGTTTCTTTTGTCCTCTCAAATAGGAGAATGCAAAATCTATCCTTGCAATTTGCGCCTTGATGCGCTCGCAAGATGCGGAATTGTCAAGTCGCACGGTATCGTCCATATCGTGCGTTTTTGCGATTTCAACGTTTTTGGTGCGTTGAAGCGCCTTGAACAATTTGTGCCTGTCCGACTTATGCGCGACGAGCACCAGTTTTTTCATTTCAACAATCATAATCCGATGATGCAGTCAAGTTTATTCTTCGATTGTTTCTTTTTTTGCCACAGTATTTTTCAACGAGAGCGTTGCAAAGCTCGCTTGCCTTTTCGCTTGCGGCAAGGTTGTGGTCCATTGCAAGTTCGTCTGCGGATTTTTGTCCTTTTTTGAGGATTTCGTCGCGCTTTTTTTGCGCGTTTGCTTCCGCTTTGTCAAGCGCGACGCGTCTGTCGTCGCGGCATTGCAAAACAGTGGCTTTTTTCTGCTTCTCGGCATCGATTTCCGCCTGTTGCACGATTTGTTTCGCCTTGTTTTGCGCCTCGCTTACGATTTCGTCCGCTTGCGCTTCGGCTTCTCTTATCTCTTTCAAAACGTCGTCAATCATAACTCACCGTCCGTTTTCGATGTCGGAAATCATATCCAAACGTCTTTGATGTCTGCCGCCCTCGTAGGTTGCGGTGTACCATGCTTTGACAATGTCCTTCGCCTCGTCGGGAGAGATGACTCTTCCGCCCAAAGCGATGATATTTGCGTTGTTGTGGCGTTTTGTCATCTCTGCCATAAACGTGTTCGTGCACACTGCCGCGCGGATGCCCTTGACTTTGTTTGCGGCTATGGAAATGCCTATACCCGTGCCGCACATAACGACGCCGAGGTCGCACCTTTTTTGTGCGACGGCGTTTGCGACTTTGAGTCCGTATTCGGGATAATCGACGGAATCGGTCGAGAAACAGCCGAAATCCACAACTTCCGCACCCAGCTTTTCCAGCTCTTCGACAACGGCGTCTTTAAGCACGAATCCGCCGTGGTCGCAACCGACAGCAACTTTTGTCATAGCAATCTCCGACTTATTTTATACTTGTAAATTATTATACCACTTGAATATTCAATTTACAAGTCTTAAATTAAAAGGTAGTTTATTAAAAACTCATTTAATATATAAGAGAAACGGTTGGAAAATTTGCCGATTGAGGCATATCGTACCATTTGTAAAACACACAAAAAAAAGACGCGTTGCCGCGCCTTTTTTTGTGTAGTTAAATTGTGGCGTTATGCCAGCTTTTTAAGTTTTGATTTCTTGACGACAATCGTCACGACCGTTGCAACCACAATGAGCGTTACGATCACGACTGCCGCCACTATAACGTAAATCTTCCATGCGTCGAGTGATTGATGGTTGACGTCCACAAACACGATGCCGTTGACATAGTTTGCCGAATACGTCAATTTGCCGTCGTTGACCACATAATCGGTGAGTTTGGTAAGTCCGCCGTTTTCGTTGACATAGTAGATTGCAATTCCGTTCAGGTTCTTGACGCTTTCGGGGAGCGCAACCGTAACCGTCGTGGGCGTGTTTGAAAGCAGAACGAGTTGATCGTCAAGATAGAGGTTGACTCTGAGCACCGCCGCCACGCTTGCGTCTTTGACGCCTGCCTTTTGGCTCATTGCCGCAACGTATTGCTCAACCGCTTTCAGATAGGACATATCGCTTGCAAGAGCGTTGTTCGTCTTGATTTCCTTCACTTCGAGTCTGTTTGCGACAACGCCTTTGCCCTCGGTGATGTTGATTGACGAACCGTCGGAGGAAGCAAGGCTCTTTGCGGTGAGTTCGAGCACGCCGGTGCTGCTCATAAAGACGTAGTTGTCTTGGCTGAGCGTATCGTCCGAAAGCACGACCGCAAACGAATATTTGCCCGCACTCTTGATGCCTTCGAGACCGACAAGCTTGGTTTGACTCTTGTCGATTGCGATTGCAGGAGCGTTGCTTGCGCTTGCCATTGCCACTTCGTAGCCGACGGAATAGTTTTTGCCCTCAACGAAATCGCCTGTGAGTTTCATAACCGTCGAACCGTCTATCATTTCTTCGCTCATTGCGTAGCCGTCCGAGCTGAACGTGACGTTTACGATTGCCCTGAGCACTTGAAGTTCTGCAACAGTGCTTGCCGCATTGTAGTTTTTGCCACATTCGCTTGCAAGGAATTTGTCGGTGAGCGCAACGATCACTCTGTACTTGCCCGCATTGACGACTTCGTTTGCGGAAATCGTAACGTATTTGCCGTCTTTGAGCACTTGATAGGTCAGCGTGAAGTCCGCGTCCTTGACAAGGTTGTAACCGTTTGTAAGGTTGTTGTAGCTGATTCTGTTTTCGCCGCCTGCGGTTGCGTACTCGTGCTTTGCGCCGTTGTAGTATTCGCTGACGTTTTGAGCACGAAGTCCGACGTCCGCCTTGTCGATGACGATGCTCTTCTTCACCGAACCGCTGTTCCACTCGATATAGTAGCCGTTTGCGTCTACATCTTTGCGCGCGACGAATTGACCGTTTGCGTTGATATAACGTCTGACTTTGACGATACCGCTATACGTACCGACGTTTATAGGATAGAGTTCGTTGCCCTCGTCGTCCACGAATATAACTTCGTCGGTTTCGAGTTCGCCTTGAACGACTTCGTGCAAACGATTGATGCCGTTGCCCGTCTTGTCGATTGCGTAAGAATAGCTAAACTCGTTTTGAGTGTCGCTACCCACGCTCACGCCGGTGAGTTTGGGAAGAACGATTTCGAGCGTTGCCGTGTCGAATTTCGCATTTGCGCCGGCGATATCGAATATCGTTCTGACTTGTCCGTCGTTATCTCTTGCGGAGATCGTGTCGATGCCTGCCAAAACGACGTTGTAGTTTCTCACAATCGTATCGACGGCGTCGTAATCGTAATCGGACACCACGTAGAGCACGTAATGCTCGTAAGATTCGAGTTTGTCGGAAATCTTTGCAAGTTGGGTTGCAGGCGTGGTTACACCGGTGTTTTCGTTGTAAACGCCGAGTCTGACCGTCGGGAAGAAGTTTGTTCTGTCCTTTGCGAACAAGGTGTTGACCGATTGACCGCCGATGATGCCGTCGTTGCCGTTCTTGTCGAGATATCTCAATCCGACGTTGAAGAGAAGTTTGCCGTCCGCACTCATAACGTCGCCGTAATTTGCGCTGTATGCGTTTGAAACGGTGAGGACGTACAGGTTTTTCTTGACGACGGAAACTTTGCTCGTTGTGCCGTTTGCTTCCGAAACGCTGCCCTTGTCGGTGTAGACAGGCTTAAAGTCGTAGTTCTTTGCCCTGCCGCCCTTCAAGACGTAGGACGTGGACGTCGTGCCCGCTTCGGGAGTGGTTGCGGCAAATGATACGTATGCTTGCGGCAAGGTGGAAATTTTGTCGTTTGCACCCTCGCCCATACGAACGTATCCGCCGATTGCGCCTTCCGCCGCCTTGACGTATTTGCCGTCTGCAAGGTCATAAGAAACGCCTGCAAGAAGCGTTGCATTGCTTGCGTCGAGTCCGGTTGCCGCAAGGAAGTCGGACATCGAGATATAGAATGCCGTATCGTTTGCAAATTGATTGTCAAGTGCGTATTCAACGCCGTCGTTGCCCACGAGTTTGTAGGTCACTTTGCCGGTGAATTTGCCGGTGGAAACACCGTATTCGGCCTCGTCGTCGGCAAGATACGCGTTGATGCTTCTTGCTTTGATTCTGCCGGAGAGCTTGACTTCGACGCTTGTCTTTTCACCCGCTATGGTGTAGTTGTAAGCATCCGCGCCGGCGATACCGCTTGCCGTGAACACGACGTACTTTGCGGTTGCGTACGCGCTGTCGAATTTTGCCGAAACGTTTGCGATCGTCACGTCGTCACCGATGATGACGTTTGAAACCGCACTCGTTGAGAAGTTGAAATCGACGCCGACTTGACCGAAGAAGATATCCGTGCCGTCGTAGGTCTTTTCAAACGCGTCGGTGTCGGTTGCTCTTTCGATGCCGCTTGCTCTGATGGATGCGGTGCGTTGAGTGATTTTGCCTTGTGCGGGCAAATAGTTGATTGCGTCGACGAGTTTGCTCGTTTCGCCGGCATAATCGCTTGCAATCAAGTATGCGTCGACACCGTCAACCTTATAGAAACCGACGATTGCGTTTGCGTTTTGCGCTTCTTCAACGCTTGCCGTATCGTTTTTGAGGATGTATTTGTCGGTTGTTTCGAGTGCGTACCAGTACTCCGCAATTTCAGCCTCGGCAGGTTTTTCGTAGACGATCGTGCCGTCGGCCATGACGAACGCCAACGCCTTCTTACCTGCGATTTCGCTATTATTACTATATACTAATGTATAGTTATCATATTTTTCCTTAATATTTTGCAAGAGCAAGCCGTATGCCGTGCCGTCTTTCGCAATCACGTTGCCGTCTTTGTCGATAGCGACGTTCTTGTCGATGAAGTATGCGCCGTTCTTGGTTTGAATCGCGTAGAACTTCTTGTCGGCGTCGATCATGTTTTTGAACGTATAGGAAATATTGCTCTTTACGACCGCTTCGTCGCCGTTGTACTCTCTCGTGCCGAGATCTGCGCTCACAAGCACGGGGCGAGCCTCGATGTTGCCTGTAATCGTGCCTTTGTATTGAACGAGCTCGTAGTTGTCGATCGCTTCGAGAGCAAGATCGTATTGTTCTTGCGAAAGCGAATTTTTAATTTGAAGAGTTGCTACCGAAACGTCGATTGCGATGTTTTTGCCCGTTTGCTTTCTTGCAAAGTTGCCGCTTGCAACCACTTCGAGCAAATCGGAGTGCCCTGCGACAATTCTGCCGTCGGTGATGTTGATGGTTATGCTTGCGCTTGTCGTGCCGTCGTAAATCTTATCCTTGATGTCGAAGTCGTTGACGATGAGTTGGATTTGCTTTTTGCTCATGTTCACGGCGTCGATAAGTTCGAAATCGTCGATTGCGCCCACTTGCAAGGAGTTGATCTTGTTGTACTTGTCGTCGACTTTGCTGTATCTCGCACCTTCGAGAACGTAGTTTTTGAGGATATCGGTATCCGTGCCGTCGAATCTGACTTCGAGCCCGCTGACAAGGACGTTGTGTTTGCCGTTTGCACCGACGTTTTCATCCTCTGCGCCGTTCAACGAGAGCATGAAGGAAACTTTGCTTGCGTCATAGGAGAACTTTTTGAGTTCTTCTTCGAGGTTGGTTGCGTATTGCACGGACGTAAACGTGCCGTTGACGTTGTCCACAACCACGTTTGAAGTGCCGTCGTATGTCTTGTCGGCAAACTTCACGTTGGGCACGAGTCTTGCCTTGGAGATGACGACGCCGATGTCTGTGTATGCGGTGTTGAGCGCATCGACGTCCACGTAGTAGTTTTTGTCAAGAACGCTGTAACCCGAAACTCTTACGGAGTGCGTGCCGGCATTTGCGTTTGCGGCTTTACCTGCAAGTTTCAAACCTATGGTTTGAGCGGTGTCGCCTTCTGCAAGCGCACCTTGTGCGAACGTGTAAGTCATATCGACGTCCGTTTTCTTGTTGTAGTCGCGATCCACCGCGTCGAGAGTTTGGAAACTGCTTGTTCCGAGCACGCGTTGCTTGATGGACGCAGGCATATTTTTGAGCACGATTTTGATGCCTTTGCGATTGTTGTACATCGCGTTTTCGTCGATGACGATATCGGAGTTTTCGTAAATGCCGTCGCGCTTGATGTCAAACTCTTCGGGTTTGTCGATGACGAAGAACAACGCAACGTTGACGACGTAGTTGGAGTTGACTTCCGTACCCGTAAACGAATCGCTTTCCTCGGTGATGAGGAACTTGTCCGCGGTGATAAGCGACTTCGTACCCTCGCCCGACGCAAACGAAACGCTGCTTACGCCGAGGTCTTTGGTGTTGTCGTATTGTTTGGAGATCGTCACGTCGCTCTTGAGAAGCGCAATGACGCCTGCCGAAATGATGATGTTGCCTTTGCCGTCGATATTGTCGATATAGATGATCGTAACAAACGTGCTATCGTCTATTGCGACGGTATCCTTTGCCGCAGAGCCGTTGACTTGCGTCGAGTTGCCGTCGTTGACGAAATTTGCGATGCGGTAGTTGAGAGCTTGCGCACCGGAGAGCGAGAACGCGTCGAAAACGATGCTTCTAATGCCCTTTTCGGGGCTATCGTAGTTTGCGTTTGCAACGAGAGTTACGTCATCGGTTGCAAGCACAAGATACGAGGACAAATCGTAAAGGTTCGTGCCGTTGTAGAACACGTCGGTCTTTCCGTCGTATGCTTTGCCGATACCGACGAAATACTTGGTTGAAAGGTCGATGCTCTTTTGCTCGATTGCAAGTTTTTGAGTTGAATCGACAGCCGCTTCAACCTTGAAGTTGGAGTTTTGAGTGCTGAACGGAGTGCCGACCGCAAAGCCGTAATATCTGCCGTCCGTGCCGTAGACAGTGCCGCTTGCGTCGGTTGCGCCGTCGTATCTGCTTGCAAAGCTCAAACGATTGCCGTTCTTGTCGAAGATTGCTCTTACGAACACGCCGTTGATTTGCGCAAGAATATCGTTGTATGCAACGTTTGCATAGCTGCCGTCTTTTGCGATTGCTTGTCCGCCGACGGATGCCACGTCAAAGCCGATGCCGTAAACACCGTCCTCTTCTCCGTACACTTTGGAGAAGTTTTGCGCGGTGGGTTTGACGACGATTGTCGCAGGATTGATGGTAACCGTAACCGGCTCGACGAACACTGCGTCTTCGAGTGCGGTTTCACCGTTGTAGAGTTTTGCTCCGCTTATGCTCAAAATGCGCTTCCCTGCGTCGAGAATCGTGCCGTTTGCGACGTCCACGGACCACTTAACAGAGGTATATTCGCCGCTGGGAGTGCCTTGCAATTCAAATTTTTCGGAATCGAAAACGAGGGTGTTTTCGCCCCAAACGAATCCGTAAACAAACTCGAAGTTTACGCCGTCTTTGACTTTGACGACGATTGCGTTTTGTTTTGTAACGTACACGATATATTCCGCTCCGCTTGCGTCGAGCTCGATAACGACGTTGCCGTCGTCGAGCGTGCCGCCGAGCACGATTGCGTACTTATACACCGCAGAATAATCTTCTTCTTCCGTAAGCTCTGCGATTTGCGCGCCGAGAGAAAGTTTTGCACCGTTTGCAAACAACGCTTCGATTTGGCTTGCGACGACCATATCTTTTGCCGCAATCTTGTATGCCGGAGCGATTTTGCCTATTTCGCTTTCAACGGTCGTTCCGAACGGGAATACGCTGGATTGACCGCTCACGTCGAGTTTGACGATACGTTTTTCGATTGTGAATTTGTATTTTGTCGTTTGAACGACGATGGAATAGTTGCTGTCTATGTCGAACAAGGACGCGTCGGACGCAAAGTCGTATTGACCTACGCCCTCTGCCGACTCACGAGAGATGCTACCGCCTGCATAGAAGAGCGCGTAGCCGTCTGCCATGGTATCGGTTACGGGTTTATATGCGCTGAAAACGTCGGCGACGATTTCGTTTGCGCTCTTGTAAAGTCCTGCAAATTGAGCGAGTTCGACGCCGAATCTGAATTCCGGATCGCTGTCGCCGAATGCTTTGCTTGCGCTCCATGCGTCGATGGTGACCTGACGTCTTGTGACGGTGTGAATTGCACTGTTGAACGTCACGTCGTAGTTGGTTGCCGCGGAGTAGTCGCTGCTTTGGTTGACGATTGCGTAGTTGCCGACTCTGTATGTTTCGCCGCTTGCAAGAGTAACGTCTTTAAGCACAAGGTTTACAAAGATGTTCTCGCTTGCCATTTGCGCTTTGTCGATGCCCGTAACGTCGAAGTCAAGCATTCCGAGCACGCTTGACGCAGGCTCGCCGAATTTGCTTGTGGAGGATTTGACGGTGATGACCGCTTTACCCTTGATGACGTCGTAGCGAACGGGCGCGAACACTTGCTCGCCCGCATCGTTCGTTTCGAAGTCGCTCGTAACAAAGCTTTCGTCATCCTTGGGGATGTAAATTCTCACTCTGTAACTGCCGACTTTTGTGGGAACGAAGAACACGGGGTTGCCGTCCGAGTCGAGTTTTGCCTCGCTCGGATCCGTTGTCGTACCGCCCTCGTTGTTTTCGTAGAGCAAATTGTTGTCGCTATCAACGAAGCGATATACGAACGAGCTCTTTGCGCCCTCGTATCCCGAGATAACCACGGAAGATACGTCGGTGGGAGCCGCGGTGTAACCTACGCTGCTGTTGATGTAGTTGTAGGTGACGACTTTTCTTGCCGAAAGCTCGAATTTGTTGCTCTTTTCGAGGTCGGTGAGGTTGTTGAAATCGTCAAGCGTCACTTGAAGCGTTTCGTAGCCGCTTGCGGTGATATATTGCGCGTTTTCGTTGCTTATGCCGCTCCAAACTTGATTTTGCGTGTAGTTTTTAAGCAAGACGTTGCCGTTTTGCGTGAACTTGAAAGGCACGTAGGAATTTGCAAGACCGACGTTGAAGAGCAAGGTTTCGCCACGCTTGATTGTGGTCACGGCGACGCCTTCCGCATTGGTAAAGGTGAGGTTTGCAAAGCCGCTTTCAAGTTTTGCATTGCTTTTGACACTTGCCGAAACGCTGTAATTGTTTGCGTCCACAAGCACAAAATATCTGCTGAGTTCGGACACGTTGCCCGCCTGGTCTTCCGCCCAGACGTAGACAAGACGCATACCTGCGTTCAGATTTTGCAAGAGTTGGAGAGTGAAATCTGTTGCGTCGCCGTCCAAAGCGTCGCCCTTAGTCATGATGTATCTGTCGAAACCGAGTTCTTTTTGAATGTCGATTGCACTCTTATAGTTATTTTCGACGTTTATATCCCTATACGCCAAAAGTTCCGTCAAGTTCTTCACCGCTTTGATGCCGTAGTGAATCTTGAGTCCGCTTGCGTAGTCGGTTGCCGTGATAGCGTCGTTGAAAGCGAGCATAACCGGCAAGTTGTAAGAGGTTGTAAACCAGTTTCTCAAAGACGGAAGTTCGTAGTTTTCAAACGTGGACAAATAGCCCTCTTCGTCTTCAAACAAAGGAACCGTCGGTGCGATGCCGTCGATGAGGACTTTTATGCCGCCCTTCCAATCGTTGTTGATATATTCCACGGATTGCTCGTCTATGTCAATCGCATTTATCGAAGCATATTGTCCGCAGAACATCGAGAACGTCGATATCCACTCGAAAAACGCCGTCGCGGGAGTGGGTATAGTAAACGTAAACGTGCCGTTGCCGCCTTCGTCGACAGCATATGCGACGTTGACGTCTACGCCGTTGATATTGATCGTAATATCGTTGCTGACCGCCATCGTAGCCGCACCGCTTGCCGATGTGATATAGTTCGCTATGCCCGCAACGTAACTGTCGCCCTCGTAGTCGCCCATGCCGTTGACCACGATTGCGTGCATTGCGCCGTTTGCGTCCTCGAATCTGAACGTGTAGCCGGAGAAACCGCCTGCGGTGAGCGTAAATTTGAGAGTTACGTCACCCGTTGCCCACTTGCCGTTTTCGCTTGCAAGTATGGTGGTTTGGACGCCGTTTTTGTCAAAGGAGTAATCGACGGTATATTCAGGTCTGTCGTAGTCCACCTTTGTGTAGAAGGACTTGACGCCGCCCTTGTTGCCTGCAAGATCGAAGATATAGAAAGTAAATCTATAATATCCGTGTCCCGTCACGTTGTCGGTTATGCTTGCAGGGTTGCCCTGATCCGCACCGCCGTATGCCTTGGCAACGCCGTTGGCAAAGTCGTATGTGAACGAGCTGATTTCACCATAGGCAATCGGATTGATGCCTGCCGCCTTCACTGCCGCATAGTCTGCAAATTGAGTGATTGCGATGTTGTTGAGCTCGGCAAGACTGTCCTCTCTGTTGACCGTATAGAACCACAAATACGGAGAATAACCTGCCGCCGTATCGTCCTCGTCTATACGAATTTCAGCATCTGCGGTAATATCGTCTCTGCGATACCACGTACTCAAACCGGAGCTGTTGCTCGTGATAAAGTTTTCAAGTGAAATGCTTGTGTTTCCGTTAACTTTCTCATCAGGGTTGGTAAGGTCGATACCGGAAACGTCAATTCTCGTCGTTGTGGGTGATCCACCGTAATCGGTAACTTTTGTAGAAACCGTGCCATTTGTAATCATGTAAACCATGACTACAAGACGACCTCTGTTCGTTTTCGAAACTTTTGCGTATCCAATTGTCACAAGCGTGCCGTTGTCATCTTCTTGTGTTATGGCTTTTGTTTTCGTATAGTCGGAACTGTCCCACATATTGAACGTGGTCGTCTCGTTGATAACAACGGTTTTAAGACCAGATGCATAATGCAAGTGTTCTGTTGCTGTTGTGTTTGTCCAAGTTGGTGTTCCGTTTGTTGAATCGATACCCGTCAAAATTCTGTCACCGACACCGATATACCTTGCCGCATCCATGCCAAGTTCAACAAATGCGTTTTGAATTGTCGTATTTGTATAATTGTACGTATCCACAAACTCGGTTTGAGCATACTTGTAGTAGTCGACGTTCGTTCCGGACACGTTGAGCGTTCCCAGCTTTTTGTTTACATAAGACTGGAGTTTTCCGCTACCGCTGTTGACGTAGTCGGTTTTGATGCCTTTTGCAATGGAATCGTAATATACGTTTGCATTTTTTGCATTTGTGAGCATAGGAGCATAACCCGATCCGCTCGTACCCTCACTGTATGCATTTGCAAGATTGTAGCTGTCTGAAACAACAGGCGCGCCTCCGTCAATAAGTGTAAAACCATCACCGTCCGCAACACTGGTATTAAGCGTAATGGTGAAAGTAATCGAAATGTTAGAAATCGTATAGTTATTTATCATGTCTGTGCCGGATTTTGACACCCAAAGCATAACCATAGTTTGTTTTTCTTTTGAAAACGTTGCATCACCGGTCGTAGCTGTAAACGTCCCCGTTTTGTTGCTGTTTGTTGTCCAGCTAACGTTTCCGTCCTCTATGTCGATGTTATCACCGTTTTCATTTGCTTTTTCTTGTGCTTTTATTTTACCTTTTGCAGAAACCAATGCAAAACCGTTCTTTCTATTTACACTTGAGCCACCGTGATGCTTATTCATCGTTGACGTCATTTTTGCGGTTACGGTATAGTTTGAGCTAGCCATCAAACGAACCATAAAATCCGAAAACGTATAGTTGACTGCACTGTACAAATAAGGAGCGTATCCAACACCGTGGCTTGATTCGTTCCCATTATCATCAAATTCCGAAGCTCTAAAGGATCCCGTATCACCGACAACGCCACCTACGTTCGCTGATCTGGATGACAAAAAGTTGGATACGTTTGTGCTATCAAATTTTGTATTGTTAAAAGTCAAAGTAGCGGACCAACTTTTCTTTGTCGGATCTGTGCCGGGGAAGCCGAACAATTCCGCACTCAGCGGACCTTGATCCGCAGTGACAGAAACTATACCGCCTTTTGGCTCGTTGTCGTCTTCGTTTGCCGCAATTGAAGTGCCGGGCATATCAATGCTACCGATCGTTGACAATGCCACTGCAAACACAAGCGTGAAGCAAAGCGCAAGCACAAAGATTCTTGCAAGCGAGAGTAATTGTCTTGTTTTGTTGCCATTTCTCATAATATCCACCTCGGGTTTGGTGTTATGCGCGTGTACGCTAACATAGCGCGTATGCGCACGCAAATTTTTATACAACTAACATATTACACGAAATCAAAATAAATGTCAATACCTATTGTTCAAACGGCGCTGAGGCAACGACAACACGCGGTTGCGTATTGCCGAGAGCCTCGCTTGTTCTCACAATCACTACCGCGCAGAAAATCTTTGCTATCAGTTCGAGCAGGGACAAAATCTCCTGCCACAATTTCGCAAGATTGTCTGCTTGGTGTTGGCGTGCTCTGCACGCAAGTGGAATATTCCAAATCTTCCTTTTGTCATTGCGAGGAGCAACGAATGTTGCGACGTGGCAATCTAGCGGAGCGAAATGCGCCTAACGGCTGGATTCCTCGGCGTTGCTCGGAATGACAAAAGGGATAATGCAATTCCGCATAGTGTCACGGCCGTGCTCCGACTACAACAAATTGTATTTCGACAAAATTTTTGCTTTTGCGCTTGAAATCGCAGCATTTTCAATGTAATATTGTGTATCGCATCCGCATCGGATATACAAGCAGGGCGCAAAAGTGAATTTTGCGATTTTTTGAGGGATTATGGAATACACTCAAGACGGTTTCGGTTCAAATCAATCTCTTGACAGCAAGGTGCAAAAACTTGTCATTCTTTTCGTATTCGACAAAATGGCAATCCCCCTTGCCGAAACCACCCTTTTGGACATCTGTTCATCCGACAACAACTGGCTTTCGTACATGGAGTGCAAGCAGTATTTGGCGGAACTTTTGGACACCAACCTCGTCTATCGCGTGCCAAAGAGCGATATGCTGGGCATCACGCAAGACGGCGTAAGCTGTTTGTCGCTGTTCTTCACAAAAATTCCCTCCTCCATTCGCGACGAAATCGTGGAGTACGCTCGCGAAAACCGCATGCGCTTCAAAAAACGCCAATCATATTTCTGCGACTATTCCAAAAACGCGGACGGAACGTATACCGTCATTATGCGCATCAACAACGACATCACCACCCTTATGGAACTCAAACTCGTCGTCGCCAACCGCCAACTCGCAAAGTATCTTTACAAGAGTTGGGTGGACAAGGCTTCGACGACGTACTCTCTCATTTACGACAACTTGATAGAATAAGAGTGCGCCAAAGCGCGCCTAACTTTGTCAGAGGCGTTTTGTTCTTCCTCTGCAAAAGTGATGGGAAAGCACTATTATTGCAATGTCCCCCTTCCTCACGTGTTTCCCCTACCGCCGTTCCCC
>ENA-OYAG01000040-OYAG01000040.1-human-gut-metagenome-genome-assembly--contig:-NODE-40-length-20368-cov-4.443460_pt1 | contig 20368 bp, 10 predicted proteins | sample MGYA00243428_ERZ652820 | MGnify/ENA primary metagenome ERZ652820 (study PRJEB26926, sample SAMN06164573) | human gut metagenome | biome: ENVO:00009003; feature: ENVO:2100002; material: ENVO:00002003... | reverse complement strand
GGGGCTGCCGCCCTCACCCCGCTTGGGGCTACGCCCCAAACCCCATTTTTAAAAAAATATATAGGTTTTTTCGACGGACTGAAAATCTTTTTTCTTACAATTTTGCAAGTTAGCGAAATAAGGAAATAATTTGCTGTATAATCATAGTATGAAGAACTGTCGGTTTAACCGCTTGTTATGGCGGTTATAGCGGCAATCAGAGGAAGGGTGGTATTTATATGGCATTTATGAAGAAGAAAACAAAACAACGATGCAAAACCATCCTGTCGTTATTCTTTGCGCTGACGCTGATAATGTCGGCGGTCACCTTTGCGGTATCAGCCGCAGAAGCGGCGGCGCTGTCGGTACAGCTGAAAACCGACAAGGAAGAATATACGGCGGATGAGGATATAGCGTTAACGCTTGAGATCAGAAACGGCAGTACGGGCAGGCTTGTCGATATTGCTTACGATATTACGGCACCGGACGGCTATGAACTTAAAAGCGGAAGTGCAAGCGGCGGAGAAACGGAACTTCTTGCAGGTGGAACGCTGAAGTATGACAGCGTGTATTCTGCGGTAGAAGCGACTCCGGATAATCCTTCGACAGACGGAAGGATAAACCCGACCGTGCCGCTTATATCGGCGGTAATATGCGCTGTGGCACTTTTTGCACTTAACAGGAAGAAAGCAAAGAAAATGCTCGCCTCGCTGCTGTGCGTATCTTTGCTTTTGACGGCACTGCCGCTTGATGTTGCCGCAGAGGAAATCGGCAAAGCTGCGGCTGATACCGCAGATGTGACGGTTACAAAGGATATTACCGCAGGCGGTGCGAAAAAGACGTTTACCGCACGGGTAACGGCAGGTAAAACCGCCGACAGTGTAACTGTTACATATGATACGCTGGGCGGAAATAAGATAGACAGCGTTACGCTTGCCGCCGGAGAAACAATAGGCAGGCTCCCCGAAGCGATAAAGAAAAATGCTGTCAATAACGGCTGGTATCTTGACAAGCAGTGCTCGACACAGTTCTATGAGGACGAGCCTGTAAACCGTGATATAACGCTTTATGCGGGATATGACGAAGATAAGATAAAGCCGGAAACACCGGATTACAACGAGATAACCATATCTGACGCACCTGAGGACTTTTCATTCTCGCTTATCTCATCGCAGAGCATAACGGATGATAATTTGCAGGACGTTATCAGTATCGAAAATCAGTTCGGTGAAATGCCGCTGCTCAAAGTTGAAAATACAGGCAGCGGAGTATACACTGTAAAGCCTGTTATCAACTGGACGGAAGGCGGCGCATATGTGCTGAGCCTTATAGATAACGGGGTACGGTTTGACGGTATCAATTCCGACATTATGCCTGACGAGAAGATAAGAACTATTACGCTATTCATTTACAGGGAAGAAACAAACAACGTAAAGCTTAAAGACGGCATAGTAACTATCCCTAAAAGCAGGATAAGAGAAGATGACGACAACGAGCATATCTATATGTCACGCAGTGAATTCGAGGCACTCTCGATACACGAGGGTACGGTAATATTCGCTGACGATGCCGAAGAGCCGAGCTATCTGAACGTTGTGTCGTATGAGCTTTTCGGCGATGAATACAAGATTCTCACGGTCGGCAGTGATGTTGACGATATATACGAAGAACTTGATATTTACTTCAAGGAAAAGTATGTCGAAAACGATGTGCTTGCCGAGGCAATAGATACCGAAAAGCTGGTAGAACAGCTTTATGAAAGCGAAGGAACACAGCAGCTTACATATATGCTTGCCGCCGCTGTATATGACAGCAAGACGGTAAGGGAGCTTGGTGACGGCAATGCGCCGTTTGAGCTTATGTCCAACACATATATGGACGGGGTAAACTGGAACGACAAGCAGATAAAGCTGAATGTAAAGGAACTTCTCGAAGGGCTTACAATCAGCGCTAAGGTCGGTACGGCGAAGAATACTAATTTCAAATGTATAAACGGTTTCCCGAATGAGCAGGACTGGACGGCGCTCAACATCACATTCAGCTATGAGATGACGCTTAAAAACAAGGTAAAGCTGGAGGCTGAGGTAAGCATCAGCGAATACCTTATCATAGGCGTAGGCGGTACTCTCAGCTTAAAGCGTGACTTCAACGTGAAGTTCCTGCCCTTGTCGCAGACAGATGTAACATTCAAGATACTGGTCTGCTCGGCAGATGAGGAAGAGGACGATAAGCAGCAGGATAAAGAAGAAAAGAGAGATGTTTCCGTTGAGATAGAAGCCATAATGAACGGCGAGGATAAGGAAAGCGGAAATATCATAAAAGACGTGCGTGAAATGCTCGAAAACAAGGGCGGAGCCATAAGGCTATGCGAGGTGAACCTTTTCAGCGCAACGTTCATGCCTATACTGCCGCTGTCTATAAAGACGGAGCTTAACTTTGTGGTTAATGTTTCGTTTGCGGCGGGTATCAGTATGGAAGCATCGGTGCTTCAGGCAAAGGGTCTTGGCATAAGAGGAAATATCAAGGAACCGTCATCTATAAGCGTATACAGATTTATAATGGCGGGCGACGACCGTTACATATTCGATATGTACGCTTACGGCTATCTTGGCGTTGAGGCAGGCATCGAGGGTAAGGTATCGGTATCGCTTCTCGGTCTTAATGATCTCGGAAGTGTCGGTGCGGCACTTGAAATAGGTGCGTATGCCGACCTGTACGGTTATCTGCACTATCATTCGCAGGATATGAGACACAATAAATACTACGCTTCTCCGAAGGAACATTACCACGAGCTGCAAGGCGGAATATACTTCGAAATGGGCGTGTATATAAAAATCTCGATATTTGCGGAAAGCAAGCTGTTTAAGAAAAAGGCGGAGCTTGCAAAGCAGTTCAAATTCCCGATATTCAGCGTAGGCGACAAATATATCTATGCGGATAAGCCGACGCTTGAGGGCAATACCGACATAATACTGCGGGAAACGGATACGAATGTCTATGAGATAGACGGACTTATCCCTGCGCAAGGCACATATCTTGATATAACAACAGGAGATATTGTAACACGGCAGATGAGCAGCAGTGAGTTCAAGGCTGCCTGCTACAGCAAGTATTTCAAGGTGAGCAAGAGCGACGACGGCGAGATAACGCTCACGGTATCTCCCGACGCTCCGAGCAGATATACAAGCGGCTTGCTTAGCTGTATACTGCGCCTTTACTATACGGGCGGACAGAATCTGCTGTTCACATCCGACACCGAAAATCTGTACTATGACGCAGACAAGGGCACTTATATCAGCAGAAAGCATATCGGTGACGTTGATGTATACTATTACCGCAAGGGAGTTGACTTCCCTCTTGAAGATAAGGATAAGACCGCAACGCTGAAGTTTGCGGTATCGGCTGACGGCAGGACGGAAATTGTCGATACGGTAACTGTAAGCAAGGGCGGATATGTAAGCGGCTATTCGCTTGCGGTTTCGACCTACTGCGATAAAAACGGCTATATCTATGATAAGTCGCTGTTTGATACAGAGATACAGCCGTACTACTGGCTCAGCGATGATATGACCATCACGCTTAACACATTCACTGCACAGAAGCTGTACTCGGTGGAATACTTTGACACAGAAAATGACAGATGGGTAAGCGAACTGTGGGCGGTAGATTATCTTGACGATATAAAAATGTTCGACAGATATAAACAGTCTGTGAACAGCATTACTCATTTTGCAAGCTTCGGTATCGACAGAGCGGATGGCATGAGATACCAGATGTATATGAAGGACGCTCTGGCATACAGATACTATGACAGCAGTTACAGCGGCAGTGTACACGGTCTTGATACGACTAAGCCGCTTGCGGTGAACTACGGCAGTGAAGAAGATCTGCAGTCGTTCAGGGCTGAATACGAAAAGCTGTACCCGACAGCCTACAGCATTATGCTCAAAGCAAACTATCTTGTAAGAAGATGCATAGTCGATATTTATAACGAGAGCGGTTATGCGGGCGCAAGATATGTTGAATACGGCACTGAGTTCAGAGTGCCGGATACATTTATCGACAACATCAACAGCAGTAAGGAAAACGAGCTTATCGGCTGGGATATTGACGGTGACGGCAAGGCGGATATTGCTCCTAATGAAAAGTTCACCGTTATGGGCGATATGAGGCTGAAGCCTGTAATGAAGCGAAAGCTGTACACGGTAACGGTAAGGCTTGCGGATTATACCGAAAGAAAGTTTGACGTTATTTACGGCAAGCCTTTACCGCAGGAGCTGGAACAGCTTATAAACAGCATTCCCGACAGTCCGAAGCCGGACAGTGAGGATTCGTTCTACGAGCCGTCATATGTGCTTATTAAGAGCGACGTCACGGTAGGCGGTTATACGGCAGGCGAAACTGTAAGGTACAACGGCGATATAAGCATAATGCCGGAAAGCAATGTGTACTTTGAGATAGTTCCTGCGAAGCTGTATCACTACATAACGCTTATCGCAAACGATGGCGGCGGATTCAGATATACCGATGAAAACGGCGCTGAAATAGAAACTGACAGGATAAGGACGGTTGTACAGGACGGTTACCGTTTTGCAACGGCGCTTTACGGATATTCCGCATTCGCACCTGAGGACACATATACTACCGAATATCTGCTGTCGTATTTTGTGGACGCAGACGGAAACAGAATCGGCAGTAACGATAATGTGAAGAAGCCCGGTACCTACTATATGAAGTGGAACACCAACGACAGACGCTGTTATATAAACTATGACGTTTATATTTACAACGAGAACGGTGCGGAGGTTTCACACGAGGTAAAGGCTGAGTTTGACGGCTACAGACCCGAATATGATGAGCTTTGTAAAAAGTATGATGCCGAAGTTGAGGCGCTTGCACAGTATGATGACGAGTATTACACATATACTCTTAAGGAAGAGCCGATAAACGAAGAAAACACAACGATTGACGGCAAGACCTACAAGACTGTAATTGTAAGGTGGAACAGAACGCCGAAGGAGTTCGATGTAACGTTTGACTATGACAACGGCACGGAAAACGAAACGGTAAAGGTAAAGTACGGCTATCTGTATCGTGCAACAGCAGGTGCTTTAAAGGATGATAAGTACAACGATTATGAGCTTGTCGGATTTGACCTTGACGGTAACGGCACAGCAGATGTGATGCCGGGCGAATCGTTCAGGGTAACGGGCAATATGACGCTGAAGGCAGTATGGAAAGCTACGGGCAAAATCTACAGCGTGGTGTTCTATGCTATGAGCGGTGAGTTTGATGACGGTACAGCGCGTTATGAGATAACCGGTAAATACGGCGACGCAATCTCACTGTCGGATATTCCTGTACCGACAGGTACAGAGGGCTATGAGTTTGCAGGCTGGGATAATGCCGTTCCGACAACGTTCGGTAATGATGACGGTATTATAAAGACCGAGATCAAAGCAACATACAAGCTGAAAAAGATGACGATAACCTACCGTCTTGTAAATCTTGATACCAACAAGGTTTACGAAAGCTATAAAACAGCTAAGTTTGACTACGGAACGGTGTTCACGGCTGATATGCTTGAGGCATCTCCTGATACAGACGGCTGTCTGTTCGGCGGCTGGCTTGGCGAAAACGGATATTCAGTCATCGGAAAAGAAATCAAGTCCGATATGACGCTGACGGGTACTATCACTCCTGTTTATGTCATCTACTCGCTTGACGGTGTTGAAAGTTCAAGGGAAAAGGCTAAAATCGGTGCTGAGGTAACCGTAAAGGAAAAAGCCGATGGTTATCTTGAGTGGACAACGGACGATGTGACGGTTGAAGGCGGAAAGTTCACGATGCCGTCGAAGAATGTATCGTTCACAGCCGAAAAGGATATGAGCGGTTATCTGACAGTTTCAAACGGCAGTGCAAGCACGATAATAGATACCGAAAACAAGGCATTCATCAGCGGCAAGGCAAGCGGCTTTGAGTATGATACAGCTACCGGTATACTGACAGTGACCGGAAACGGTCTTAAGCTGTCGGGTGTTGGAAAGAATATAATGCTGTATGTTAAGCAAAGCGTTTCGGACATTACGTTTGAAAATCTTATGCTTACGGCAGGAGATATGAACGGCGTGAAGCCCGACGATTTCAGTAGCATAGGCGTAGGCGACGGATACGGCTCGGCTGACGCATATCTGATGTATGTAAGCTCGAACAGCCTTAAGGTGAACATAAACGGAAATGTTACGCTTTCTAAACGTAACACGGCGACTACAGAAAACCTGCTTGCGATATATCAGGCGCACCTTGACTATGACGATGTAACTCCTATGAGTATGGAGTTTATCGGCGGCGACAGCCCGAATCTCACAGTAACGGGAAATACATACGCTATACAGAGTATTGGCAGTGTTGATTTCAGCGATATGATATTTACCGCAGCAGCTGAATATTACGGCGTACACGCAGAAACGATCCGCTTCGACAGATGCAGTATAACAACAACAGGGCTTGCGGGAACGGACATTCAATCGTCAACCGGCATATACAGCAACGACCTTTCGATCGTTGACTGCAGCTTAGACATAAGAACCGGAATATTCGGTGAAACGATCGATATTTCGGGTGCTACAGACGGAATAGTTACCTCCGGATATGGTGCGGCAGTTACGGTAAAGTGCAAGACAAAGGGCTGGTCGGAAACAGGAAGCGGACTGCTGACGGTGGCACTTGACAAGGGTCGCTCCGTACTGTTTACGGTATCGGCAGGAAATTCGGCAATTCAGGCGTTTGACTTTGAGGGAGGGGAAAACAAGGTAGTTTCCTATCCGCAAACTACGGTGCCTGATAAGGAATTTGAGCTGACGAAGGATTTCTACTGGCTTCTTAAGGAGAAGAACGGTACGGCGCTTATAAATGAGATAAGATTCTCGGGTAAATAAACGAACAAGCGACCCCGACAGAGTTTTCTGTCGGGGTCGATGTTTTATATAAAAAGTCTTTTGATTGATGTGCTTCTTGTTGCATCGTTCAGCCCTGACTATGATAGCAAGGCTACCGATAGTGCTATTTGTAGGACAGCACTTCTCGGGTTCGCTATTCGAGTGGGTACACCTGTCAATATGAAAGAGAAAAAGAACCAAAGGGATCAGGGAAACAACTTCTAAGCAACTACAATCCCCACCGTAGTTGGCTCGGCTTGACCGAGCAACAGAACCTCCCCTTTTTCGAGGGATAGTGCGGTTTTGGAAGGGTCGGTGGTGTAAAGCAATCCCTCCGTCTTGACGGCAGAAAAGTTTACAATATAAAAAGAGTGGGCATATCGCAAGCAGAAAGCAACAAAGCAACAGTTTGTGCCTTGCCGTCAATCCACCTCCCTTTGACAAGGGAGGCAAGAATATGGTGTTTTTCGAGGGATAGTGCGTTTTTCGAAGGGTCAATGTCAGTGCAGTTGCACTGATACACTCACGAAAATATTAATGCCTTATCGGTACGGAAAATGTTTTAAGCGGTGTTGGCGGTACGTTTAGATGTTCAACTTTAATAATAATTGTTTTTTGGGCATAGCACGACCCCGACAGAGTTTTCTGTGGGGGTCGATGTTTTATTGACAGGTATTGAATATAGTAGTATAATTTAACTGATACCGTTAACAGCGGAAACTATTTTGAATCAAGGATGGTGTTACATGGGCGCTGTACTGACACTGGGCTGCGATATGATACCGAAAATCAATTTCGCAATGCAACAGAATTACATACCTTTCATAAGAAACCTTACCGTCGGCAACGAGGGCGACGAGGATATAAGCGATGTAAGGCTTACTATCGCTTTTGACCCGGCTTTTGCAAAGACCTTCACTTACGATATAAGCTGTGTGCCGTCGGGAAAGTCGGTTGAAATTTCGCCGCTGAGGATAATTCTCAGCATGGAAATGCTGTTTTCACTGACGGAGGCAGTGTCGGGTACTGTAAGTTTTTCGCTTTCAAAAGACGATAAAGAGCTTTATCAAAAGGATGTTCCCGTTCAGCTGCTTGCGTTCAACGAATGGAGCGGTCTTGCGTTTGATCCGGAGCTTATTGCGGCATTTGTGACACCGAATCACCCGGAGATAGCAAAAGTCATTTCAGAGGCATCGGTCTACCTTAAAAAGTGGGCGGATACGACTGCCTTCAGCGCATATCAGCGGCAGAACCCGAACTTTGTAAAACAGCAGATGGCGGCTTTATATGCGGCGCTGTGTGCAAGAAGAATAGCGTACAATATGCCGCCTGCCAGCTTTGAATATATAGGGCAGAAGATACGTCTTGCAAATACCGTGCTGGAGCAGAAGCAGGGAACTTGTCTTGATCTTGCGGTGCTGTATGCGTCCTGCCTCGAGGCTGTAGGTCTTAATCCTATCATTATATTCATAGAGGGTCACGCTTTCTGCGGCTGTCATCTTGAGGAGGAAACCTTTGCAGACTGTGCTACCGATGATGTGTCGGCTATAGAAAAGCGTATTGCGGCAGGGGCGGAGGAACTTCTGCTCGTGGAATGCACGGATATGACAAAGGAGAATGTTGACTTTGACAAGTCGCTGAAGCACGGCAGGGATCATATGAATACACCGGGCGGCTTTATATGTGCGGTCGATATTGCCCGTACAAGAGGAAGCGGCATCCGTCCGATACCGCTGAGACTCGAACAGGCTCTGACGGCTGAAAACACAGAGAGCGACGGCACAAGGCGTATAAGAATGAGCGCACCGAGCGAGCTTGATATGTCGCTGTACGGAAAAGTGGCGCAGGGCAGTAACGAGCCTATGACAAAGCAGAAAATATGGGAAAGAAAGCTGCTTGATTTTTCTCTGAGAAATTCTCTGCTGAATTTCAGAATAAATAAAAGCACGGTCGAAATTATGGTGTCGGATCTGTCGCTTCTTGAAGATAAGCTGTCTGACGGAACGGATTTCCGCATCCTTGAAGCACCGTCAGAGTGGACGGTTTCTATGCGAGATGCTAAAACGTTTGAGATAGAAACCGATGAGGACCTTGTAAGGAATATAGCCGAGCAGGAACTGAAAAGCAAGAGGATAAGGACGTTCATGGACGCAGCAGAACTTGAGGAGAGTCTTAAGAAGCTGTACCGTGCGGCTAAGGTGAGCATGGAGGAGAACGGCTCGAACACGCTGTTCCTGTCGCTCGGAATGCTCAGGTGGTTTGAAAGCGAAATGTCGGAAAAGGCGAGATATGCGCCTCTTGTGCTTATACCGATAGATATAGTCAGAAATGTCCGTGACAAAGGTTATATAATCAGAAGCCGTCAGGAAGACGCTCAGATAAACGTAACGATGATAGAATATTTAAGGCAGGATCACGGCATTGAGATAAACGGTCTTGACCCTCTGCCCGAAGACGAGCATGGAATTGACCTGCCGCTTGTTTTCAATACCGTAAGACAGGCGATAATGGGCAAAAAAACGTGGAATATTATCGAACACAGTTTTATCGGGCTGTTCAGCTTCGGTCAGTTTGTAATGTGGAACGATATAAGAAACCGCAGTGACGAACTTAAAAGCAACAAGGTGGTGTCCTGCCTTATGGAAGGTGCGACAAGCGACGCACTGACGGGGGACTTTATTGCGGATACCGATATTGACAGCAAAATATCGCTTACGGATATTGCTGTCCCCGTTGACGCAGATTCTTCACAGCTGAGTGCGGTGGCTGCGGCATCGGCAGGAAGAAGCTTTGTACTACACGGTCCTCCCGGAACGGGTAAATCGCAGACTATCACCAATATGATAGCGAATGCGCTTTATCACGGAAAAAGCGTTCTGTTTGTGGCGGAGAAAATGGCGGCGCTGAGCGTTGTACAGAAGCGTCTTGCTAATATCGGGCTTGACCCGTTCTGCCTTGAGCTTCACTCCAACAAGACAAGTAAATCCGTTGTTTTAGCGGAGCTTAACAAGTCGCTTGAAACGGCAAGGGTAAAATCTCCCGAACAACACGCCGCAGTTGCACAGAAGCTGGCGCAGGAAAAGGCAAAGCTGAACTTTGTGATAGAGGCTCTGCACGAAAAGCGCAATTTCGGTGAATCGCTGTATACGGCTATCGAACGCTATGAGCAGTGTATGGCTGAAAAGGGGAAAATATCTATCGGCAGAGATGCTTTGCAAAATGCCGACGAAGGTACTATTGCACGATTTGAGGAAATTATATCGGAATATGTTGTCGCAATATCCGAGATAGGTGTTTATGCACAGCATCCGCTTATAAGATACGGCGGATGTGAATATTCCACAGAAATGCGTGACAGCTTCAAAAACGGCCTTGACAGACTTGCGGAGGAATACGGCAGGGCGGACGAGGCACTGAACCTTATAGCAGCTGCTGTCGGTCTTGACGGAAATATAAGCCGTGAAAAGCAAAGCGCCGTATCGGGTCTAATAGACGCTTGCGGCGAGGACGCACCTGTAATAAACGAGATATTGGGTACGGCAGATTTTGACGCTGTCGTTTCAAAGCTGAAAACGCTGTGCGAAACGGGAAAAGCATACAATGCGCTTTGTGCCGAAATCGAAAACGGCTTTGACAAGGCTGTGCTTTCATATCCTGCACAAAGCGCAAGGGTGAAATGGAAACAGGCAGAGGCTAAGTGGTTTTTACCGAAGCTGATAGGTCAGAACAGGCTGTATAAGGAGCTTAAAGTCTACAGTAAAAATCCTGCCGCATTTAAAAAGAGCGATGTATGCGGAGTATATGACAGGCTGATCGAACTGTCGGAAAAATCGGAGCAGATGGGGCAGATAATCCCAACGCTGAATATAACGGGCGGAATATTGTCCGGTACGGCTACCGACTGGGATATGCTTTCAAGGGCGGTGCATAAGACAGAGGCTGTTTATGGGGCGGCGGCTTCAGACAGATTCAGCGACAGCGAAAAACAGCATATTATGAATGTGTTCGTAAAACGTTCACCGCAGGAAATTGCCGGATGTGCGAAAAATCTTGAGGCGGTAAGAAGCTATACGGAAAAATCCGACAGACTGGCTGAACTTTATTCGGTGAACACGGAATTTGAAGGAAGCGCCGATTGGCTTACAAGCGTCAACTCGGTATTTAAGGCGATTTCGGACAATATTTCGCTTGTAAAGAGCAAGGCGGCGTTCAACTTGGCGGATAAGCGGCTTTGTGACGCAGGGCTTGCGGCTGTGAGCCGTGCCTATAAAAACGGTACTGTATCGGCAGATAATATAAGAGCGGCTTATCACTGCGAGCTTTATTATCAGCTGTCGCTTATGACTATCGCCGCAGACAAGCGTCTTGCCTCCTTCAACGGAAAGCAGTATGATGCTCTGATTGACGAATACAGAAGAACGATAAAGGAATATCAGAGGCTCACTATGCAGGAACTTGCGGCAAGGCTGTCGGCAAATATACCCGTATCAGACGGTACGAGCGCCGCATCCTCCGAGATGGGAATACTGAAGAAGGCTATCAAAAACAACGGCAGAATGATGCCACTCAGAAAGCTGTTCGACAAGATACCTACACTGCTCAGAAGGCTCTGCCCGTGTATGCTTATGAGCCCTATCTCAGTGGCACAGTATATCGACCCGTCATTCCCGAAATTCGACCTTGTGATATTTGATGAAGCGTCACAGCTTCCGACAAGCGAGGCTGTCGGTACTATAGCAAGGGGCGAGAATGTCGTTATAGTAGGCGACCCGAAGCAGCTTCCGCCTACGTCATTCTTTACAAGCAACCGTATTGACGAGGACAACAGCGAGCTTGAGGATCTGGAGAGCCTGCTTGACGACTGCCTTGCGATCTCTATGCCGCAGATGTATCTCAAGTGGCACTACCGCTCACGGCACGAGAGCCTTATCGCATACAGCAATATGAAGTATTATGACAATAAGCTGTATACTTTCCCGTCGCCGAACGACCTTGTATCGCAGGTAAGGCTTATACGTCCGGAAGGCTTCTATGACAAGGGCAAGACAAAGCAGAACAAGGCTGAAGCGGAGGCTATAGTCAATGAAATTATCCGCAGGCTGAGCGATGAAAAGCTGAGGAATGACAGCATAGGCGTGGTAACGTTCAGCTCTGTTCAGCAGAATCTTATCGACGATATGCTGGTTGACGCATTTGCAAAGAACCCGGATATAGCTGATTTTGACGCAAAGTGTGATGAGCCTGTGTTTATCAAGAACCTTGAAAATGTACAGGGTGACGAGCGTGACGTTATACTGTTCTCGGTGGGCTACGGTCCTGACGAGAACGGAAAGGTTTCGATGAACTTCGGCCCGCTTAACCGTGACGGCGGATGGAGAAGACTTAATGTTGCAATCTCAAGGGCAAGGAAGGAAATGATAGTTTATTCCGTTCTGCGTCCTGAGCAGATAGACCTTACGAGAACACGCTCGGAGGGTGTTGCGGGGCTTAAGGGCTTCCTTGAGTTTGCAACGAGAGGTACGAATGTAATCGCAGGACGCACGGATATGTTTGCAAAAGCGGATGACAGCCTTGTAAGCGAGATAGCGAATGGCATTGAAACGCTCGGATATAAGACGAGGTGCAACATAGGCTGTTCGCAGTTCAGAATGGATATAGGTATAATAGATCCCGAAAACCCCGAAACATATATTCTCGGTATTATGCTTGACGGTGAAAACTGCCACAGAAGCGCAACCGCAAGGGACAGATTTGCGGTTCAGCCCGGCGTGCTTGAGGGGCTTGGCTGGAGCGTAATGCGTGTATGGACGCTCGACTGGCTTGACGACAGCAACGGAGTTTTACAGCACATAAAGCAGGCTGTTGAAAATGCACAGCATCCGCAGGAAAAGCCTGTCGGGGAAGTAAAGACAAAGCAGGCACCGGTATTTGAAACGGTCGAGAAAACGCCTGTGCCGAATAAGACAACGCTGTATGAAACGGCAGATATAGCGCCTGTCGGAACACCCGAACAGTTTTATCTTCCTGAAACGGTTCCTGTTATACAGTCGCTTGCAGTGCTTATTTTGTCGGCAGAAGCGCCGATAAGCCGTAGCGCTCTTGTGCATAAGCTGATAGGTGCGTGGGGCATAACAAGAAGCGGCGACCGCACGGACAAGGTGCTTGCCGATGTGTTCAGGATGATCGACAAGCGTATAACGATTGATGAGAACAATGCGTTCTTCTGGCTCGGCAAGCAAAACCCCGATACTTATGACATTTATCGCCCTGCCGATATTCAGGGCAACAGAAGGGAGCTTACGGAAATCCCGTCGGAAGAAATAATCTCCGCTGTGACGGAGGTGCTTTCAGAGCAGATAGGACTTTCAAGGGCCGACCTTATTCGTGAAACTGCAAAGAAATTCGGCTACACAAGGCTCGGTACGGTGATGACCTCTACAGTCGAGTTCGCAGTCGATAAGGCGGTATCAGGCGGCAAAATCAAGAATAACGGTGATAGATACACGCTCTGATCTATGGTGCGTCTGCCGGCGATTTGCAAAACGATGTATGATAAATAAAAAGCACCCCGCTGTGTCGGGGTGCTTTTGCTATGTATGTTTACTGCATACTGTAATAGTCAAGATCTATCTTGTCATATCTCTTTACCGCAGTTTCGATGGAAGTTACTTCTTCGTCTATTTTTACAATCTTGCCGTCCTTATAAAGATACAGCGTTCCGCCGCGAAAATCGTCTTTATTCTTCATACCGCATATCATCGTTATATTGTCCTTATCAAGCACACGGTAACGGCTGACATCATCTTTTATCGCTGTTTCCTTGCCGTCTTGATTTATCGTGAGAACGCTTGTCGGTTCTTCTTCGTCCGTGCCATAGGTGTTTTTGATATAGTAAAAACTTCCGTCAAGATATGTTATATTATCGCTGTCGGCGTTTTCCGAAATCAGCTTGCCGTCAACGTAAATGTTACGCATCGGTGAGCCGTACTCTGTTTTTGAATATACGACCTTTTTGTCGCTTGTAAGTGTTATCCGTGTTTCGCCCATATCATCGTCAATCGCAACAGGAGTTTTATCCGAGCCGTCCGAGAGGTCAAGTCTGTATATCTTTGAGCCGCCGTCCGTACTTGCCGTAAAGATAAGCGTGTTTCCGTCGTCGCTTACTTTACGCACAATGCTTGACGAAGCGTTTAAAGTTATCTCTTCGGTTTTGCCCTGTTTTGCTATAAGAAAACCCTTTTCGGAGTATGCGACCATTACAGGTACATCGGTGGCACATAAATCAAAGCTGTAGTATTCATAGCTGTAGTTATCCTGTATTTTGGTGCTTTCTCCTTTTTCGTAATAGCAAAGTGTGCCGTCCTTAGTGTAGTACATTGAATTCTTTTCGGGGTAAGCCCTGACTATTTCTGCGTTTTCAATAACGTTTTTAATTTTGCCGTTGTCGGAATATATGTAAATATTGTTCGCAGGCTCACCGTCAATATAATAGAATTTTTCGATAATTATTACAGAAAGATTGTCCGAGCAGCTTACTGTACTGTCACCGCTGATTAACTCGTTTACGATAATTTCGTTGCCTTGCGATACGTCTGCAAGAATAAAACTGCGATCGTTTGTGAAATAACCGATTCTGTCGGCACTGTCATTTATAAACAGCTCATCTTTGTCGCTACAGTTTTCGCCGACCTTTTTCGTCTTGCCGTCTGTCGTTCCCTTGAAAATATCGCCGTTTTCCTTGATATAGACTATTTTACTGCCGTCTGAGTTTGCGTTGTAGGCGGTAACATCGGTCGCTATTTTATATGGTTTGTCGTCTTTATTTTCAATATCACGATACCACAAATCTCCTTTACTTATATATATCAGTCTGTTGCTGTCGGTTGTCAGCGTGTATTTATCGCAAATGTCCTCGCTCATACGCTCGCTTGTGCCGTCGTCATACATATACAGTACATTGTCCTTTGAGTAAATAAAGCGAGGCTTTGCAGGCATAATATAACCGGATGAACCTGCGGTATCACCGGCGTTTGTGAACAGCAGAAGAATAATTGTCACGGCTGCGACAGCGATAACGGATAATGATACAATGAGTAGCGGTAAAGTTTTAATGCGTTTTTCGGATGATTTCATAATAATGCTCCTTTCGTAAAGGCGAAACAGTATGACGGGCTGCTCTTGTTATATATAATACACTACAGAAGTACGTTTTGTCTATGAAAAAGTGAAAAAAGTGAAAAAAGTGCAAAAAAATACGGGCTGATTTTCACAGCCCGTAGCAGATTGTAGAAAAAGTCTGTTTTTATAAATACAGACTTTTTCTGCAAACTGAAAAGAGCCTTGCCTTGCGGCAAGACTCTTTTGCTTTTTTACCTTGAATACTATATGCAATTAATGCAATTATTCGCATTGTTATCAGGAATATAGAAAAATGTACGAAACTCCTCTGAATAGCCTGACTTAAAACCCGAACCGATTAGTATTGCCGATAAACTTAGTGCTCGTTTCTCTTAGCGAAGCACTCGCTGCAGTAAACGGGTCTGTCATCACGGGGCTGGAAGGGAACCTTAGCCTCGCCGCCGCAGCCTGCGCATACAGCTGTGAACATTTCACGCTTAGCTCCGCCGTTCTTCTTAGCGTCACGGCAAGCCTTACATCTCTTAGGCTCGTTTGTAAAGCCGTTCTGAGCGTAGAACTCCTGTTCGCCTGCTGTGAATACGAAATCTGCACCGCAGTCCTTGCACTTGAGAGTCTTGTCTTCGTACATAGTAAAATACCTCTAAAATTTCTCACGCTTTCAGCGTGTAATAATATGAAAAAGACTTGGTAAGTCTTATTTCCCCATTGATTTTCTTATCTTCGATTTTGCACGCTGAAGTGCATTGTCTACAGATTTTTCGTTCATTGAAAGCTCATTTGCTATCTGCTCGTAGGAGCAGTGGGCAAGATACATTTCAAGGACCTTCATTTCCTTTTTTGAAAGAACGTCCGACAGCCTGTTCATAAGCTGGCTGTCCTGAACTTTATCAATAACCGTGTCCTCAGGCGACAGTGAATCGTCCTTTATAAGATCGAAGTCGAAGTCTTCACAGTTTGATAAAGGATTATCCTTGATAGCCTTTGATATACAGGTTTTCATAGCCGAGTCGGTGCAAAGATTGGCGAAGGTTACGAAAGACGCACCCTTTTCGCTGTTATAAAGCCGTATAGCTTTAAGAAGACCGAGAAGCCCCTCAGAGAACAAATCGTCCTTATCGGCAGACGGGCAACGCAGTGACATCTTTGCGGATTTTGCCGAAATAACGGGTATATACCGCTTTATAAGTACGGTTGCGTATTTTTCGCCGCCTGTCTGTGTTATCCGACTGACAAGCTGTTCATCGGTCATATCGGAAATCGTAAGCTCCGTTTCTTTGTCCGGAAAAGGAGTACCGGTCATATTAGTTGCTTTTTCTGCCATCTGACCTCCGATACCGCTGTGCCTGCCGCCTTTAATGTTTACTGTATATCTATTGCTTATTCTATCATAATATACGTTTTTTGTCAATAGGAAAAACTTCAAATTGTTTACAAAAGAAATCAAATTAAATAAGTCTTTGTGTTGGCTGTAAGCTCAGCAGGTATCTGAAGCAGTGAAATTATCGGGTCAAGGAAAATGTAGAAAACGGCGGTAATAATAAGCGTTATCACCGATATATTTGCCGACTATCCATGTATCAGCGAGGATGTAAAGCTGCTGCATTATATTTCCGAGCATAAGCGGCACGGCGAAAACCCATAGTCCGCCGGTTATACTGCCGACGGTAAGATCACGGTTTTTCATTATGTACTTCATTTATATAAGCGGTGCGACAAATCCCCACGCAACAGCAATCACAAGCGAGGGGAGCAGGTTTGCTACTCTTATCTGTTTTTTACGAATGAGGTTAAGTCCTACGCAGAAAATCAGAACATTGCCGACATAAGAAAGATAAGACAATGCAAGGTCGGTCATGAAGCCTCCGGCAAATACTGCGATTATTGTTATGACACCCTGAAAAATCGCCACAGGTACGGCGGAGAAGATACAGCCCTTGCCCTGAGAGGCGGTCATTACGCAGATAATCACTGCGTCAAGGATCGCTTTTGCGATAAGAACCGAGCAATCGCCGCTTACGCCGTCGTTTATCGAGCCTATCACTGCCATTGCGCCTATACAGACAGTGCAGGATGCGCTGACAAATGCCGATACAAATGAATCGTCGCCGGTGCTGTGGCTCTTTATCCTGAGCCATTCGCCAAACTTGTCCACAAGAGCGTTTATATTGATTATTTCACCGATAAGACCGCCTAAGGTGAGGCTGACTATCATCATAACAGTGCCGCCCGTTGACAGCTTGCCGTCTGACAGCGACAGCATATTCTGCATAACGCCGCCTACGGCAAGCATCATTATTGCAACGGCATTGACCGACAGCAGAGTATCCTTTATTCTTTCGTTCAGCTTTTTGCCGAACAGCAATCCGCATAGTCCGCCGAATATCAGCAGAGCGACATTTATTACAGTGCCAAGTCCACGCATAAAATCAAATCCTTGATACATCCCCGACGGGAGAATACAGTGCGAAAACCGCACCGATTGCAATTATACAACCAATAAAACACTGTGTCAAGGCAAAAATAAGCAGATTGCACATCGTGCTGAATCACAGCTTCGCACTGAACCGCAGGTCAAAGAATGAAATTATAAATCGCCTCATTGTACTTGACTAATCGGCGATAATGTAATATAATAATCAGGAACAAACAAACGAAAAAGCAAAGCCTGCGGCTTTGCCCGGAAAGGACCTTAAAAATGGACGCAACTTTAAAAAAGCAGCTTGAGATAACTGCCACCAAGGTCAGAATGGGTGTTATCGAGGGCGTTTACAACGCTAAGTCGGGACATCCCGGCGGATCGCTTTCGGTAGCCGATGTACTGACATATCTCTACTTTGCAAAGATGAATGTAGATCCGAAAAATCCTCAGATGCCCGAACGTGACAGACTTGTACTGTCAAAGGGACACACAGCCCCTGCACTGTACTCTGTACTTGCTAACCGTGGATTTTTCCCTGTGGAAGACTTAAAGACACTCCGCCACATAGGCTCAAAGCTTCAGGGACACCCTGTTATGAACAAGGTTCCCGGCGTTGATATGAGCACAGGCTCACTCGGTCAGGGTATTTCAGCCGCTTGCGGTATGGCTCTTTCCGGCAAGCTGTCAAACGATTTCTATAAAGTATACGCTATACTCGGCGACGGCGAGATAGAAGAAGGTCAGGTATGGGAGGCTGCTATGTTTGCGGCACACTATCAGCTTGACAACCTCGTAGCCGTAGTTGACAACAACGGACTTCAGATAGACGGCAGAATCAGCGATGTAATGTCACCCTATCCGATAGACGAGAAGTTCAAGGCTTTCGGCTGGCACGTTATTTCTATTGACGCACACGATTTTGACGCAATCGAAAAGGCTTTTGCTGAAGCTGAAAAGATTTCGGGACAGCCTACGGTAATTATACAGAGAAGCATAAAGGGCAAGGGCGTTTCCTTCATGGAGGATCAGGTATCATGGCACGGCACTGCTCCCAACGAAGAACAGTACAACCAGGCTATGACAGAACTCAAGGCTCATCTTGCCGAGCTTGAAAAGTAATCGGAAAGGAAACGTATTAAAATGGAGAAAAAAGCAACCCGTGAAAGCTACGGCGAAGCTCTTGTAATGCTCGCTGAAAAGAGAAACGATCTCGTAGTTTTAGACGCAGACCTTGCGGCTGCAACAAAGACAGGTATATTCAAGAAGGCATATCCCGACCGCTTCTTTGACTGCGGTATAGCAGAAGCAAATATGATGGGTGTTGCCGCAGGTATCGCTACTACAGGCAAGCTCGTATTCGCAAGCACATTTGCTATGTTTGCGGCAGGCAGAGCTTATGAAATACTCAGAAACAGCATAGGCTATCCTCATCTGAACGTTAAGATCGGCGCAACACACGCAGGTATTTCCGTTGGTGAGGACGGTGCGACACACCAGTGCAACGAGGATATTGCGCTTATGCGTACAATACCCGGTATGACGGTAATCAATCCTGCCGATGATGTTGAGGCTAAGGCGGCTGTACTCGCTATGGCTGACTATGTAGGACCTACCTATATGAGATTCGGCAGACTTGCCGCTCCTATCTTCAACGATAAGGATACATATAAGTTTGAGCTTGGCAAGGGCGTACAGCTCCGTGACGGCGATGATATAACGATCGTTGCTACAGGTCTTATGGTAGCTCAGGCACTTGAAGCGGCTGACGCACTCAAGGGTCAGGGTATCAATGCCCGTGTAATCAACATACACACGATAAAGCCCATTGACAAGGATATTATAATCAAGGCGGCAAAGGAAACGGGAAAGATAGTTACTGTTGAAGAACACAGCATAATCGGCGGTTTAGGAAGTGCTGTTTGCGATGTTCTTTGCGAGAATTATCCCGTTCCCGTTACAAAGATCGGTGTTATGGATACATTCGGTCATTCGGGTCCTGCGGCAGCATTGCTTGAAGAATTCGGCTTATGTGCGGATAATATTGCTAATACCGTTAAAAAGGTTTTAGGTAAATAATTTTTTGAGCCACCGCTTTTGCGGTGGCTTTTTTACAGGTGTGTGCTATTCGGCGTTGAATAGTAAAATTTTGTCTTGAAAAATTAAACCGCCTCATTGCAAGGGGCTGTTAAAAGGTTTATACTTAAAGCAGGAGGCGATAAAATGGCAAACGAAGATAAAAAAGATTTTAATGCTATGCTTAGGGATAGCAAGGATATGCCAAAAGTTCAAATCATAACAGATGAAAAGAGCATCGAAAAATATGGTGGAGATAAAATGTATTTTGCCCCACCTATTGACTACGACAAAGTAATGCGACTTGTGCCTTGTGGAAAATTACTTACAGTAGGTACAATAAGGGAATTCTTTGCTAAACAAAATGGTGCTGATTTTACAGAGCCTATTACAGCAGGAATTTTTGTTTCTATTGCAGCGTGGGCAAGTTATCAGCGTACAGATGATGAAACACCTTATTGGAGAACATTGAAAGCTAATGGGGAACTCAATGAAAAATATCCAAACGGTATTGAAGCACAAAAGGAAAAATTAGAAGCGGAAGGACACACCATTGTACAAAAAGGTCGCAAAAATATACGCTACTATGTAAAAGATTATGAGAAGGTTCTTTTTGATTTGAAGTAGGCTTTGGAACAATAGATGGTTACGTTTATAAGGATTATTGGACAATTGATAGATAACTTCAAATTTATCGGGGAGCAAATAGACAAAAACCGGAATTTAAGGAGGGCAAAGCAAATGGAGAGAATCATCAATTATAGAGACATACCTACAGATAAAAAAAATGATGTTTTAAACGCTCTTGAGCAAATAGGTT
>ENA-OYAG01000023-OYAG01000023.1-human-gut-metagenome-genome-assembly--contig:-NODE-23-length-26860-cov-4.653348_pt1 | contig 26860 bp, 20 predicted proteins | sample MGYA00243428_ERZ652820 | MGnify/ENA primary metagenome ERZ652820 (study PRJEB26926, sample SAMN06164573) | human gut metagenome | biome: ENVO:00009003; feature: ENVO:2100002; material: ENVO:00002003... | reverse complement strand
ATTTTATGTTCCGCAAAAAAGCGGAGAAAAGAAAGGACGTAATCAAAATGGCAAAGGAACTCAATTTACAGGACGTATTTTTAAATCAGGCGAGAAAAGAGAAGATACCTGTAACTATCTACATTACAAACGGCTTTCAGTTCAAGGGACTTGTAAGAGGTTTTGACAATTACACTGTCATCCTTGATACAGACGGAAAGCAGAACCTGATATACAAGCATGCTATCTCGACAATAACACCTCTCAGAGCTGTATCCATCCTTGACGCATTCGACAGGACGGACAGCGAAGACGTAAAAGAATAAGGATATATGGACAGGACGTTAACAACAAAGCTTGTAACGGTGGTTCTTGCCGTATTCCTGCTCTTGACCATCGCAGGTCAGTTTTTTGCGGGAAACGACCACTCCTATAAAACAGAGGTGGCGCTGAAGTACGATTCTCAGGATACTATCGAGTTTTACGGTGTGTTCGCACGAAACGAGCATACCGTCAGCCGTAAGATAAACGGCACGATACAGTATGAGCATGAGGACGGCTCAAAGGTCGGCAAGAACAGCGTTATAGCCAATGCTTACGGCTCGGCGGCTGATATATCGCTTACTGCGGATATAAATAAGTTGAAAACGAGGATAGACACGCTGACAGACGCACAGAGCCTTGTCGGTACGGATAATTCTCAGATAGAGGCTTTTGACAAGCTGATAACAGAAAAGCACAGCAAGCTGATAACAGCTATAAACAGCGGTGATTATACCGCCGTTTCACAGCTTAAATACGAAATGCTCAACCTGCAGAGCAAGCGTGATATGGTCAAGGGCAAGGTGAATGATTATTCATCGGTGATTTCATCGCTCAACTCAAAGATAAAGACGCTTGAGGGCAGGATCTCGGCTTCGCCCGTTCAGGTCACGGCTGATGAAACAGGCTATTTCGTAAGCAGCATCGACGGGTACGAGAGCAAGATAACATACGACAACATCGACAGTATAACGCCTGCGGAAATTTCCGAAACGGTAAAGACACCTGAGCTTACAACAGCTTCCGGCGACATAATCGGCAAGATGATAGACGATTATAAGTGGAAGCTGGCGGCGACCTTTACAGAAGGTCAGGCGGCTGTACTTACGGAAAATACAAATGTACGGCTGATACTCGGCGCAGACCAGACGGAGATAACCGCAAAGGTCGAAAATGTCGAAAAGTACGACAACGATTATGTTGCGATATTCTCTGCAGACGATCTGAATTCGGTTATCGCCTCGTCAAGAGTCGGCAGGTTCAAGCTGCTTGTAGACAGCTATAACGGTATACGCATAGCTTCGTCCGCTATCCATTTTGACAAGGAAAACAACATCGGAGTCTATGTGAAAAAAGGCTCTCAGGCTTACTTCGTACAGGTAGACCGCATATATTCGAGCGAGGATTATGTCATTGTCCGTGATACTTCGGGACAGTCGGGCTATCTGTCGCTTTACGATGATGTTATAGTTGAAGGGAAGGATCTTTATGACGGAAAGAATCTCTAAATCCGCCGAAGAAACAACGCTTGAGGATATAAAGCTCAATTACACGGCTGTAAAACAGAACATAGCCGAAGCTATGGATAAAGCAGGACGATGTGATACGGTTCGCATTATGGCGGTCACAAAAACAGTACCCTGCGAAAAGATAAATTATGCCGAAAGTCTTGGCATAGACCTTCTGGGTGAAAACAGAGTACAGGAATTTCTCGGAAAATACGAAAATTATTCGGAAAAATCCGAAATTCACTTCATCGGGGGCTTGCAAAAAAACAAAGTAAAGTATATAATTGATAAGGTGAGTATGATACATTCGGTCGACAGTGTCGAGCTTGCGGCTGAGATAGACCGCAGAGCAGGAAGTCACGGACTTGTAAAGGACATACTCCTTGAGATCAATATAGGCGGCGAGGAGTCAAAGGGCGGTATTGCACCATCTGAGCTTTTCGAAACGGCAAAAGCTGTATCCGGGCTTGAAAACGTCAGGATAAGAGGGCTTATGACCATTCCGCCTGTGAATTGCGACGAAAAGTATTTTGCGTCAATGCAGGAGCTTTTTGAAAATTCAAAGCAGAAATATTCTTTCCTGTCCGGCATGGATACGCTGTCAATGGGTATGTCGGGCGATTATGCAACAGCCGTAAAGTACGGCTCAACGTTAGTCAGGATAGGCAGCGGTCTTTTCGGCTACAGAAACTATTCGAAAATATAAAAACGGAGGAACAAACAATGAGCGCATTAGAAGGACTTAAAAATTCAATCAGAAGATGGGGCGGATCGGATGACGATGAGAGCTACTCAAACGAGCTTGAATCCGCAAAGGAAGAACCTGTGCAGGAGGCTCCTTCACGCAGCTCGTCACAGGCTTCAAACGCAAATAAGATATACACTTATAATGCAAGCACAACTCTGCACCTTGTTGTAAACAGACCCAAGAAGCTGTCCGATACAGCCGAGATAGCAGAGCTTTACAAGAACAAGACAACGGTTATCCTTATGCTCAACAACACAAATAAGGATATAGCTACCCGTATCATCGACTTCTTAGGCGGTGTAAGCTACATAACGGGCGGCGAGATAAAGAGGATCGCAGATACAACATACGTTCTCGCACCTTACAACGTTGATATTTCAGGCGAATTCATAGACGAAATCAGCAGCATTTCGGGCGAGGATATTTTCGACGATCTGGACTGATATGGCAGACCGTGAACTTGTCAAAGATATACAAAATGCGGCGAGGGACTGCCTTGACAGATCCCGCCCGTATTTTACCCGTTTTCTGTCTGAAAGCGAGCTTGCACAGATAAAAGCTGTCGGTATCCCGAAAGGGCTTACGGCATTGCTTTGTGCAGGCGCAGGAAATGCAGATCCGCTCAGATGCTGTCTTGGGCTTTTCCCGTCATATTATTTTGACGGCAGTGCGATTTCCGATACATCCTACGCTGTTGTGTCCGATGAAAACACGGCTGAACAGTTCCCGATAAAAGCGGTGACGTTCACCTTCAGGAAAGAGGACAGTGTGACCCACAGAGATGTGCTGGGCTCGCTTATGGCGCTCGGTATCGAGCGTGACACTGTCGGGGATATTTTCGTTACCGATGGGAAGGCGGCGGTGTTTGTCTACGAAAAGGTAGCACCGCTTATTTCAGACAGTATAACGAAAATAGGCAGGGTCGGAGTGCAGGTTCAGACGGGCATTGCGGCAGGTTTTACTTTGCCTGCAAGAAAATATGAGGAGCTGCGGTTTTCTGTAGCGTCAATGCGGCTTGACAATATTGTCAGATGCGTCGCCTGTACGTCAAGAACAGGTGCTGTGGAAAAGTACATTACACCACAGCTTGTGACGCTTAACGGCACGGTATGTACCGATGTGTCAAAGCAGCTAAGCGAGGGCGATGTATTTTCCGTCAGAGGAAAAGGCAAGTTCGTATTGCAGTGTATCGGTGAAACAGGCAGAAAAGGTAATATACATATTACGATTAAAAAATATATTTAGAGTACATTTAGGAGGACTTTCCCGTGAATGCTAAAGATATAGTATCCAAAGAATTTGATACGGTTAAGCGTGGCGGTTACGATGCCGCCGAGGTAGATACTTTCTTAAAGGACGTATCTATCGAATACAAGAAACTGCAGAATGAAAACGAGGAGCTCGAAAAGAAGCTGGAGGTTCTTGCGGAAAAAATAAGAGAGTACCGTAAGGATGAGGACGCTCTGAGAGATGCTCTGCTCATTGCGAAAAAGCAGGGTATAGCTGTAGTGAACGAGGCTAAGGAAGATGCCGAAAAGATAAGAAAAGACGCTCAGGAAAAGGCTGAAAAGACTATCAAGGATGCGGACGCTCTTGCGGCAAAGAAGAAGGAGCTCGGTGAGAAGAATCTTGCCGAAGCAAACGCAAAAGCTAAGCAGACCGTTGACGATGCCAATGCAAAGGCTGCCGAGATTCACACAATTATGATGCAGCAGACTGAAAGAGAGCAGATTGTTCTCCAGAGAACAAGAAAAGAAGTGCAGGACTATACAAACAAGATTCTTGCCGCATACAGCGCACATATCGAGAATATAAAGGCTATGCCCAAGGCTTGCGAGAATGAGTTCGTGATAAATACCGTTAAGGAAGTTGAGGCGAGAAAGCCTGAGGACAGCGCATTTGCAAAGAAGCCTGCTCCTGCTCCGGCAAAGCCTGCGCCTGAAGCAAAGCCTGCGCCTGCTCCGGCAAAGCCCGCTCCCGAAGCAAAGCCTGCTCCCGCTCCCGAAAAGAAGGCGGAAGAAAAGGTAACGGGTGAATCTGTGCTTTTCAGCCTTAAAAACGAGAAGGAAGAAAAGAACGCTCCCACATCCGAGCTTGAGTTCGGAAAGAACAAGTAATTATAATAACTGAAATAACGTCAGAAAAATACCGGACAACGAAAGGAATCGGAATTAATGCTATATATCGCTCTTGCGGCAGCCGCAGGACTTATCGGGCTTGACCAGCTGACAAAGATACTGATTGACAGTAATATGCAGCTTCACCAGTCGATACCGATAATATCATTCGGAGATACAAATGTACTGAATATCACCTACGAGAGAAATCCCGGAGCCGCTTTCAGCATCCTTGAGGGAAAACAGCTGTTTCTTATACTGTTTACGGCTGTGGTTATCGTTGTTATGCTGTATCTGATGCTTTCAAAAAGAGTGAAGAAGCCGACGTATATATGGTCCATGTCGCTTATAGTGGCAGGCGGTATCGGTAACCTTATCGACAGAGTGATAAGAGGCGAGGTAGTTGATTTTATCGATGTAAGGATAATCAACTTCGCCGTGTTCAATGTTGCGGATATATGCGCCGTTCTCGGAGCACTTGGATTACTGCTTTTTGTTGTAGCAGACGAGATAAAAGAGCAGAAGAACAAACGCTCGGCAAAGAAAAGTACAGCAGCCGGGGAAATAGAGAAATCAACAAACGAAGATAAATAACACCGCTATGGAGGGTAATGTTGCATTACGAATTTACCTGTAAAACAGGCGGCGAAAGAACAGACAAGTTTCTTGCATTGCAGGATACGGGAATAACCAGATCAGCAGCCGCCGCTCTTATTGAGCAGGGCTGCTGTCTTGTAAACGGGAAAATTGCCGCCAAGAATCAGAAACTCAAAACGGGAGATACAGTGACGCTTGATGTGCCGGAGGCTCAGCCTGCGGATATTCTGCCCGAAAATATACCTCTTGATATAGTCTACGAGGACAGCGACCTGCTGGTAGTGAACAAGCCTAAAGGAATGGTGGTGCATCCTGCGCCGGGTCACTACAGCGGAACGCTTGTAAATGCGCTTATGTACCACTGCGGCGACAGCCTGTCGGGGATAAACGGGGTAATTCGCCCGGGTATAGTACACAGGATAGACAGGGATACAAGCGGACTTCTTATCGTAGCAAAGAACGATACCGCACACAATATACTTGCCGAACAGATAAAGGTACACAGCTTTACAAGGGAATATATGGCGGTCGTTCAGGGCGTTATAAAAGAGGACGGGACGGTCGATGCGCCGATAGGCAGACACAAGACCGACCGCAAGAAGATGTGCGTTACGACCGAGAATTCAAGAGAGGCGGTAACCCACTATTTTGTCGAGCAGACTTACAGGAACAATACGCTTGTAAGGCTTCGTCTTGAAACGGGAAGGACGCATCAGATAAGGGTGCATATGGCATATATCGGTCATCCGGTGACGGGTGACGAGGTGTACGGAAACGGCAGTCCGAAGTGGCTATGCGGACAGTGCCTGCACGCAAAAAAGATAGGATTTATCCACCCTGACGGGCGGTATATGGAATTTGACAGCGAGCTGCCCGACTACTTCAAAAAGCTACTCGCAAACCTCGAAACGCAGAAGACAGAGATATAAACGGCTTGAACAAAGGAAAGAAACTATGGACTTCAAAAATGTGATAATAATGAGCGACCTTGACGGCACGCTCCTTGACGATAAGAAAGAGATCTCACAAAGGGATATGGAATCGATAAACGAATTCTGCGACAAGGGCGGAATGTTCACGATAGCTACCGGCAGAGGCTATTCAATGGCACGGCCGGTTGCACAAAAGCTGAAGCTGAGGATACCTGCGGTCATCTTCAACGGGTCGGCGGTGTACGACTTTGACAAGGACGAATTCCTGTGGCAGAGCGAGGTTACGCAGAAAGCCGGAGATTACATAAAGCTGGTCATGGACAGGTTCCCCGATGTAGGCATAGAGGTGCTTCACAAGCACACGGTATATGTGCCGGCACTGAACGATGTTGAGAGGGCTCATATGGCACTGGAGAACGTACACGGAGATGTATGCAGGCTTGACGATATACCGCATGAGGGCTGGCTTAAGGTGCTGTTCGCCTACCCTGAGGACAAGATGCCTGAACTTGCGAGGTTCATAGATGAGCATTGTGCTGAGGGGACAAACAGGGTACTGTCTGCGCCGTTCTTCTACGAGCTTCTGCCCGAGGGCGTGAGCAAGGCTTATGGATATAAGCAGCTTCTGAGGGTGACGGGAAGCGAGGACAGGTTCACTGTGGCGGCAGGAGACTATCCGAATGACGCTGAAATGGTACGCAGTGCCGATCTGGGAGTTGCTGTAAGTAATGCGCACGATGAGGTAAAATCATCAGCTGATGTAATAATAGGATCAAACAACGAGGATCCGATGACGCAGATAATAGATATAATCAGGAAAAAGTGAGAAATCACACCTTGAGCGACAAGTGATGAATTTCGATGAATTATAACGCTCATTTTATCTAAATATTATAATTAAAGTAATTAACTGTAAACGAAAATTGTTGAAGTCTGAATGTAATTATATGGAAATTCGAAGGAGCTTATGAGTAACGAACAGTTCGACAAGCAGAGCAAGGCATTAAGAGAATTTTTTATATTTACATATTTTAAGACTAAAGAATGCGAAAACAATCATAAAGACTTAATACAGAATATAATTAATAAGGCATATAACGATGCGGCTATGATGGGTGTTTATAATACTTTGATAAATAAAGAGTTATCCGATGAATCATATTTAGCTTATTGTAATGCAATGAAATTGATAATGGGAGAAATTTATAACGTAAAAGTCAATCGTTCGACGCAGGAAAGTTTTGACAAATGGCACAAAAAACTTGCGGGAAAATTATAGGCTGTTATGATGGAGTGAACGGCAGTAAAAGCATCTTTACATACGGAAATGCGCAGAAATGGCTCAATATGGCGCTCAAATATTTATGGCTGCTTGGGGCATTGCCTAATGACATAAAAGAGGAACGGCTTCACGCCCCGATTGACAGTTATATATTGCAGAAGCTGTGGAATTTAGAGGCAGATGAGTAACCTGCTCAGCGGTTGCGTTTTATTACAAAGGAAATTGTCGAAGCAAAATAAGCGATAATTAGTATCACTTTGATTTGCAGAAAGCCGTAAGAGATATGGCGAAGCAAGGCGGGAAACCGTTATAGAGCAGGAAAATGAGGCGTGGATCGAGATGGCAATCAAGAGGAAAAGGAGCTTGGCTCATAAGCGTGAAACGAAAGGAGTAAAGCATGAAACGTGAACCCGATTACAAGCTGAAAAAGCGTCTGGAGCGTATGGAACACGAAAAGAAGATGAACCGGACATATAACAGAAACTGGATAATATGTATCGGTTCGCTTGCAATTATCATATTGGCGATTTTTGTGTTCGGCGGGAAGTGAGGTCGAAAGACGGCAAATCCAATCGGTTAAGAAATAAAGGCACGGTCTGCGTAAGCTGCCGTGTCTTTTGCTGTTGCATAATATGTAGATTGGAAAGAGAATATATGGGGGAAAGCGGTAAGCAGTGATGGCGATAAGGCGGCACAATGATGCATAAACAGTTAGCCGATGGCTTGACAATCGACTTTATCAATGATATACTTAAGATAAATTATTACAGCTTAATTTACAGCGTTCGTGAGAGATGTTCAGACAAATATCAAACGGCGAATAAGAAATAATTGATATTTTGGCACGGCTCTTTTGCGAGGGGCTGTGCCTGTTTGTATATTGCGAAATTTCAGGAGGAGCAGGAGGAGATAGTATGAGAATCAGAAAAACAGCTTCGGGAATTACGGCGGCTATAATGCTTGCTACAGCCGTTTGTTCTCCGCTTTGCGATAATCTTCCGTTAACAAGCGGAGGGGTCGCTGTTGTTGCCGGCGCAGAAAAAGTGAATAGCGCATCTGCCCAAAAGAGCGTCACCGATTACAGTTATACGGTCACTCCGCTCCTTGAGCCGTTCAACGAATATTTCTTTGTAAAGACGGATAATCCCGATCCCTGCTCGTTCAGATTTATTGATAAATCGTCAATCTACGGCGATAGCGGAAATATCAGTCCGAACCGTGATTATCGCAATGACGGTCCGTATTTGTATGAAGATATAAAGTATGAGAACATTCAGACAGGCCGAGTTGACGGGGGATATATCTTCAGAGGGTCATACACTGATGGCGGAGAGGTCGAACTTCAGAGTAACGTAAGTACCTACTATTCTTCGACATGGGAAGATACCGGTGTTAAGCTAAGACTTCCGACATTAAAAGACGATGTCGATTATCTTATTGACACATATGCGACGAAATCGGATTTTTTCGATAATATGGATGCGGTAGAGAGCGGGTTTTCTTCAATATGCCTTTACAGCGGATCGTATATACGGGGCGAATTGTACAAAGTCGGTGATTACTGGGGAATGTCCACTTCTCCGCACAAGGATCAGCTTTTCTATATTCAATCTCCGTATAAGCGCAAAAACAGTAAACCGCTTTTTGCATCGACAGCCTATCCTTACCGCTATGATTCACTTGGCTTTCCGAGCGTAATGTCAACGGTAGCAAAAAGGCTTGACAACACGGCTGAGGTGTCGTGGAACGAAGACTATCATTATCTTGTAGACGTAACGTATAACGGAGAAACACGTTCTTACGGAGGCGCAGGAACCGGCGAGGGACAGGGTATAAGCAACGATAAGATAAAGCAGTATTTTACATTCACAAACAGCTCTGCCAAGCTGACAACGGACAGCTTAAGGGAACTGCTGAAATATTATGCCTCGATAAAGATGGAGGACGATGTACCCCGTGAGGATGCACTTACATGGAATAGTATTTATGATACTGTAGGGGAAGGCTCATGGGTGCGTCTGATAACAATCACCGGCATATTCGGAGGCTCGGGTATCGGATACAGCTATCTTTATAAGGACGGCGACGGAGACTATTTCAGCACCCAAAATGCCGGAAATGCCGGCGGTGAAATATACTGGGGCGGAGATCTCGGATATGCTTCAGATGTATGGGTAGACGGCAGATATGTTGATGCATATGAGAATTTTGTTCCGGGAGAAAAATTCGAGAATCATCCTACAAGCAGTATTTTCATAAAGACGGATCTGCCTCTTGTAAAATACAAGACCGATTACAAATACGACTATGATACAGGAAAATATGTGTCATATAGCACGGTCACTTCTGCTGAAATTAAAAAGAATAATGTTTTATTCAATTATTCTTCCGATGATAATATATGGACGGCAAGCTATGGCTCGTTTGAAAACGGATACGCATATTATGACAAAATAAAAGAGTTTGTCGAAAAAGGTCAGTTGGATAAAAAGTATCTTGATATGGTGACGCTGACACCTGATGAGGTCAAAGCACTTAAGGTAGACAGAAATACTGATGCTGTTCCCGATAAATACTTTGTTTATGATATGACCGAAGAACCGGGAACAAGCTCTGAAAAGCACATTCACTGTTTTACAAGCACGGTAGTTAAACCCACAGAAACGGCTCAAGGCTACACTCTTCATACCTGTACAAAGTGCGGCTACAGCTATAAGGATAATTATACGCCTGCGTTAAAGCCGACAGAATTAACCGGAGTGAAGGTAAAGACGCAGGGAACTGCCTCGCTGACTCTTGCGTGGGATAAGAACGCAAATGCAAAGGGATATATTATAGAGCAGTACAAGGGTGGTAAGTGGACGCAACTTGCTGTTACGAAAAATAACACGACATTGACCTTCACGGTCAAGGGCCTTGCAGAATGCACACCGTATTCATTCCGTGTAAAAGCGTATAAGAATGACGGCGGAAAGACAAATTACAGCGACTATGTGACTGTCAAAGCGTCAACGCTTTTAGGCGCTGTAAAGAACGCCAAGGTCACATCGGTAACAGAAACGTGGATAACTCTTGAGTGGGCTAAGAATGACAAGGCTACAGGCTATTCTATCGAGCAGTACAAGGGCGGTAAGTGGACGGTAATCGCTACCACGAAAAACAACGCAACGCTTAAGTTTACTGTTAAGGGACTTAAGAATGATACCACCTATTCGTTCAGAATAAGGGCATATAAGACTGTCGGCGGTGTTACAGCTTACAGCGATTATGTGAGAATTGCAGGCAAGACGAGGATACCGAATGTGGCAAAGTTCACAGGTTCTGCGGTTTCTGCAAGTGCGGTAAAGCTCGACTGGAGCAAGAATGACAAGGCTACGGGCTACGTTATCGAGCAGTATAAGGGCGGAAAGTGGACGGTGCTTGCGACTACAAAGAACAACACCACGCTTTCGTTTACTGTGAAGGGGCTTGCAAAGGGTACTACTTATTCTTTCAGAATAAAATCGTTCAGAAAGACGGGAAGTACGACCGAGTTCAGTGAGTATACGGCTATAAAGGCGGCTACAAGGAAATAATCGTAAATATATGACAGGCATCACAGGCATCGTGCAGACGGTGCCTGTTTTGTTTTGCGGCGGTGGGGAGGTGTGAGGGGCAGTGGTGCAAAGTTTGAGCAAAAAACGCAAGTTTTGCAAAACGGTTGAAAACGGAGGGCGGAGAGTGTATTCTTGAATCAGGATGGCAGTATTAATAATCATATTATACTGTTGGTTTTTATTCTGAATTATAAGGAGAGGTTTCTATGAAGCTGAAAAGAACAGCGGCGGCTGTTGTTGCGGCGGTAATGGCTTTTACTGCGGTCGCTACACCGCTGGGCGACAATATCCCTGCGCTTGAAGGAGCGTTTTACGCAGGTGCGTATTACAGCGTAAAAGATAGCTTTTACCCTGTTACACTGACAGGTGACGGCGCTGTGGATATGGTCAATGTTGCTGTGGCACAGGCGGGCAGAAAAGACGATGATGACGGATGGTATCCCAGCAGAGAAGCGTGGTGCGCCGATTTCGTCCTTGACGTTGCCAGAGTTGCCGGTCAGACAGTGGCAGTTCCGGACGCACCTGCTAATGCGGCTTGCGGTACTTTCAGAAATGCACTGCTGAAAGCAGGGGCGATGGAGGTTGAAACCGCACAGGCGGGCGACCTTGTATTTTACTGCAGTACAAGCGGTGATACTACATATCATGTAGGAATAATGAAAGACAGCAGATATTCTGTTGAGGGCAATGCACTTTTGAACGGTGTATTTCAGGTTGTAGACAACAGGGATACAATGACATACACTACCACCAAAGGTCTGTCTATCGCCAACGGCGATATTAAAAGGGTATTTATAAGACCGAACTACAGCAATTCTACAAATGATGTTGCGGTTACAAGCATCGTTGCGAGTGAACTTGCAAATAAAATAAACTGGTTAAGCACACAGTATAAACATGGCGAGTATTGGAATCAATATAATGGTTCGTTGGATAAAACCGGTTCTAACCCTTGTCCTTGCAAAGGATTGGGCTATAAATGGTGCGGACAGCAACATAGTGGATATTGTGACTGCAAATGCGGTGTATTCCACGGTGGTGAGCAGTGTTACGGCTTTGCTTCAAAAATGTTTTATCTGACATTCGGAACATATCAGGAAAACGCAGAGAAAATATACAGCATAAATGATGTGTGTGCCGGCGATGTAATCAGATACGGCGGAATTAATGGACATTCCGTATTTGTTATTAAGGTAATCGGTGATACGATCTATTATGTTGACTGTAACGGAAACGGAGTTCCTTGTCAGGTAAGATGGAATGCAACGGTAAATAAATGGGGTAAGGTTGCAGGATATTCATTTGGATACAGATACCACATGAGAGGTAACACAATAAAGAATCCATGGGGAGAGCCTGATCCAACACCTGATCATGTCGTTCCCAACCCTTCAAACTATCCTGTTGCCAACAACACATATACAATCAAGAACGTTGCTACAGGCAAGATGATGAATGTATATGCAGGCACTGACAAAGACGGCACAAAGGTTACGCTTTGGGACAGAGACGGTACTACAGAGCAGAAGTTCAGACTTGAACACATAAGCAACGGTTCATATTGGATTTTTGCAATGTGCTCATCAAACGGCAGTAACAGAGTAGTAGATACAAATATCGGTTCAGACCATGTATGCAATGTCGGAGATTATATTGATATTTGGGGCAGAGGAAGTTACGACAACTGCCAGAAATTCAACGTCGTATCTGTCGGAAACAACAAATATGTATTTGAGCTTTCAACGATAGATAATGCTGTTATCGGCATATCGGGCAGTGGAAACGGCGATCAGCTCCAGCTACAGAAATATAAGGAAAACGATAATCAGTTTTGGTATTTCTGTGATATGAACGGTAATGTTGTAAACCCTGCGCCTCACACCCATTCCTACGGCGCATGGTATGATAAAACAAAACCTACCTGCACGAGTGCCGGTGTTCAGGAACAGAAATGTTCATGCGGTGATATAAAAACAAGAACTGTAGCCGCTCTCGGTCACAGCTGGGGCGGTTGGGCAACAGCAACAAAGCCCACCTGTACGGCACAGGGCGTTGAGCAGCGTACCTGCTCCAGATGCTCAAAGGCAGAAACAAGATATATTACGGCGCTCGGACACAATTATTCTTCTGAATGGACGATCGACAAGCAGGCTACCTGCTCGGCAGAGGGTTCAAAGTCAAAGCACTGCACACGCTGTGACGCAAAGACAGAAGTAACCGTTATACCCAAGACGGCACACAGCTACAAGACTACTGTAGTAGCACCTACTCTGACTGCACAGGGCTACACACTGCATGAATGCACGGTGTGCCACTACAGCTATAAGGACAGCTACACCTCGCAGATTACACTGCCTGCTGTTACCGGCGCAAAGGTAAAGACGCAGGGTACTACCTCACTCACACTTGCGTGGGATAAGAACGCAAGTGCAAACGGTTATGTCATTGAGCAGTACAAGGGCGGAAAGTGGACGCAGATAACAAAGACGGCAAGCAATGCAGTTGTATCGTACACGGTAAACGGACTGAAGGCGGATACCACCTATACGTTCAGAATAAAGGGCTATGTGGTTTCCGGCACAACGGAATACAGTGGTGAGTATACAAGACTTGCGGCTAAGACGAGGATAGCGAATGTCGGTACGTTCAAAGGCTCGACGGTTTCCGGCAGTGCGGTAAAGCTTGATTGGAGCAAGAATGACAAAGCTACAGGCTACGTTATCGAGCAGTACAAGGGTGGAAAGTGGACGGCACTTGCTACCACAAAGAATAACACCACGCTTACGTTTACTGTGAAGGGACTGGCGAGAAATACGACTTATTCGTTCAGAATAAAGGCATTCAGAAAGACGGGCAGTACGACCGAGTTCAGTGAGTATTCCGGTCTTAAGGCGGCTACAAGGAAATAATCGTAAATATATGACAGGCATCGCAGGCATCGTGCAGACGGTGCCTGTTTTGTTTTGCGGCGGGTTTGGAAGGGTTGGTGCAGGTGAAAATAATGCGAAATTTACCGAAAACTGCGTTATTACACTTGCAAAAGTATCGGATTTCTGTTATAATGTCTATCGTGTAGGCATAGGCTTTGATTTTAATTTCCATAAAAAGCCATATTACATAACCATATTATAATTAACCGACGCAGGAAAAATGCGTGAAAGGTCGTGTTATCAGTGGAACGATTCGGTTCCATCGTCTTTGCCTGACGGCGAGATCAAATACAGGATAATAAATAACGAGGAAAGAATAAAGGTATGAAAGAACAGTTACAGAATATAAAGGAGCAGGCGCTGAAAACTATCGGTGACTGCGTTGACGTTAAGCAGCTTGACGAGCTGAGAGTAAAGTACCTTGGCAAGAAGGGCGAGCTTACAGCTATACTCAAGAGCATGGGTAAGCTGTCCGCTGAGGAAAGACCTGTTATGGGTCAGCTTGCAAACGATGTAAGACAGTCGCTTGAGGGCTTTATTGCACAGAAGCAGGCACAGCTTAAATCTGCGCTCATGGAGCAGAAATTAAAGAAGGAAACGCTGGACGTTACCATGCCCGGAAAGCAGCAGGCGATGGGAGTACGTCATCCGCTGAATATAGTTCTTGACGAGCTTAAGGAAATATTCAGAGGAATGGGATACACTGTAGTAGACGGTCCTGAGGTCGAGGAAACGAAGTATGTTTTCGATATGCTTTTAACAGAGGACGGTCACCCTGCAAGAGATGAGCAGGATACATTCTATATTACCGATGAAATCCTTCTGCGTACACAGACATCTTCCGTGCAGATAAGAACAATGCTTAAAAACAAGCCTCCTATAGCTATCATAAGCCCCGGACGTGTTTATCGTCCCGACGCTGTTGATGGCACGCACTCGCCTATTTTCCACCAGTGCGAAGGCCTTGTAATAGATAAGAATATCACATTCGGTGATCTTAAGGGTACGCTTGAAACGTTTGCTAAGCGTCTTTACGGCGACGAGGTAAAACTCCGCTTCCGTCCTCACCACTTCCCGTATACAGAGCCGTCAGCCGAGGTTGACTTACAGTGCTTCAAGTGCGGAGGCAAGGGTTGTCCGCTCTGCAAGGGCGAAGGCTGGATAGAGATGCTCGGTTCAGGCATCGTTCATCCGCAGGTACTTATCAACTGCGGAATAGATCCCGAAGAATACAGCGGTTTCGCTTTCGGTATAGGACTTGAGCGTATTGCTATGATGAGATACAACATAGACGATATGCGTCTGCTGTACGAGAACGATCAGCGTTTCCTCGCACAGTTCAGATAAGATAATTCAGAAATACCGATAGGAATCGTAAAAGGAGATATTAACGTGGATTTATCAATGAGATGGCTTAACGACTATGTTAAAGCCGATATGCCAATAAAAGAATTCGTATCGGATATGACGATGAGCGGTTCAAAGGTTGAAACCTATCATAAGATGTCCGATCCTATAAATAACGTGGTAGTTGCAAAGGTGCTGAAGCTGGAGCGTCACCCCGACAGCGAAAAGCTGTGGATATGCCAGCTTGACGCAGGCAGAGAAGAACCTGTGCAGATAGTTACTGCGGCGCAGAATCTGTTCGAGGGGGCTATAGTTCCCGCTTGTATGCACAACAGTACGATTGCAGACGGAACAAAGATAACAAAGGGCAAGCTGAGAGGCGTTGCAAGCAACGGTATGATGTGTTCTTATGCGGAGCTTGGTCTTACAAAGGATGATTTTGACTATCCCGTAGCAGACGACGGAATACTTATACTGAATAACGATCCCGATGTTGATTCTTTTAAGATGGGTATGGATATATGCGAGGCTTTACAGACAGACGATACTATAGTAGAGTTTGAGATAACGAACAACCGCCCCGACTGTCTTTCCGTACTCGGACTTGCACAGGAGGCAAGCGCAACGTTTGATATTCCTATGAACTACACCGAGCCTTCGTTCAAGGGCGTTGACGGTGATATTACAAAGGAAATCAGCGTAAGCGTTGAAAATACAAAGCTCTGCTCACGCTATATGGCGGCGCTTGTAAAGAACGTAAAGATAGGACCTTCGCCCAAGTGGATGGCAAGAAGGCTGAGAGCGAGCGGTGTAAGACCTATCAACAACCTTGTTGATATAACGAACTTCGTAATGCTTGAATACGGTCACCCGATGCACGCATTCGATTTAAGATATGTCGAGGACAACAGGATAGTTGTAAGAAACGCAAAAGAGGGAGAAACATTAAAGCTGCTCGACGAAATGGCAGAGCCTGTAAAGCTGACTCCCGAAATGCTGATAATCGCAGACGGAAAGAAGCCTATCGCCATAGCCGGCGTTATGGGCGGCGAGCATAGCGGTATCATGGAGGATACGACTACTGTCGTATTTGAGGCTGCCTGCTTTGACGGCGTATCGGTAAGACGTACAGCAAGAAAGATAGGCGAGCGTACCGAGGCAAGCTCACGTTTTGAAAAGGGTCTTAACCCGGTAAACGCAGAAAAGGCGCTCAAGAGAGCATTACAGCTTATCGAGATGCTGGGCTGCGGCGAGGTAGTGAATACTATCATTGACGAGAACCACAGCGAGTATGTTCCCGAAAGATTAAAGCACGACTATAAGTGGGTGAACGAGCATTTAGGCTCGGATATAAGCGAGAACGAGCAGATAGAGATTTTAAAGAAGCTCGGCTTCGGCTATGAAAACGGCGAGATAATCGTTCCGCCTACCCGTATAGATATGCACCGTGCATGCGATGTTGCGGAGGAGGTTGCACGTATATACGGCTACAACAGAATCCCCTCGACTATACCGAAGCTGTCATCACAGGGCAAGAGAACACCTGAACAGATATTCGAGGACAAGGTAATTTCACTTGCACTGGCACTCGGATTCTACGAGGTAATGACCTACAGCTTTATTTCGCCTAAGGACTATGAGCTTCTGCGTATGGACGAGAAGTCAAGAAAGAGCGTTGTGTTAAGACGTCCGCTCGGCGAGGATACAAGCGTAATGCGTACTTCTGCGCTTACATCAATGATGGAAGTTGTAAGAAGAAACTGGAGCAACAGAAACCTTGAGGGCAGATTCTTCGAGATAGCAAGAGAGTATTTCCCGACAGGTGAGAATCAGCTCCCTGTTGAAAGAGATGTTCTGTGCTATGCGCTTTACGGAAACGGCGAGGATTTCTTCACGGCAAAGGGCGTTGCCGAGGAAGTTATGGCAAAACTCGGACTGAAGAATGTCGTATACACGGCTGAAAAGAACAATCCTACATTCCACCCCGGAAGATGCGCAAAGGTCACTGTAAACGGCGAACTTATCGGCTATGTCGGTCAGCTTCATCCGGAGGCTGCGGCTAATTTCGGCGTAAATGCAGAGGTTTACTGTGCTACGCTCAGCATGGAGGTAATGTTCAATAATGCGGACGGTGATGTAAAGTACACCGCACTGCCCAAGTTCCCCTCAACATACAGAGATCTGAGCCTTGTGTGCAACGAGGACGTGCCGAGCGGAGATATAGTTGCGGTAATCGAAAAGACCGCAAAGCATCTTGAGGCTGTACGTCTGTTCGATATGTACAAGGGCGAGCAGGTACCTGCAGGTATGAAGAGCCTTTCATACAAGCTGATACTCAGAAAGAAAGACGCTACGCTGACAGACGATGAGGCGGACGCAGTTGTTGCAAAGGTGCTTAAGGCACTTGAGAATATAGGCGTTACATTAAGATAACGGCGGAATTTGCAGAAATAATCGGGGCACAGCCCCTTATAAACAGTAAGGAGAAAAGCAATGAAATATTTTAAAAGGCTGGCAGCGGCAATATGCGCCGTGGCAATCACATTAAGCGTTGCAGGCTGTGCGGATGTATCGACTATAGGCTCGGTTGACAATCAGACCATAAATGCGGGCATATATCTTCTTTATGAGCAGACGGCTATAGGCGAGGCTCAGCAGGAGGTTGACGATCAGCTTAAGGCTATGGGAACAAGCGCATCAAAGATAGAGAATTTCAGCTACTATAACTACAATGTACAGGACAAGACGTTCTCACAGTATGTTCAGGACCGTACATTAGAGCAGGTAAAGCAGTATGTTGCCATCCAGAACAAGTTCAAGGAACTGAATCTTTCACTCACAGACGAGGAAGAGGAAACCGTAAAGACCTCTGTAAAGAAGATGTGGGATACGGAAATCTCATATTACGGCTACAGCACAGGAAAAACCTACGGTCAGAACTATGAGGCAGGCGGAATAAGCAAGAAGTCATACGAGGCCGTTCAGCTTGTAAACAAGATGAGCGAGAAGGTATTTGACGCTTACTATGAGAAAAACGGCATATCCGCAACAGACGAAAAGGATATAGCTACTTATTTCTATGACAATTACGGCAGATTCCAGATAATACAGGTTTCTCTTAAAGAGGGCAACGGCGACAAGATAACGACCGACGAGGGCAAGAAGGCAAAGAAGAAACAGGCTCAGGGCTATGTTGACAGACTGCTTGCCGGCGAGGACTACGATAAGGTATATCACGAGTATCAGGATCTTGTGGCAAAGGAAAAGGCTGAGGCTGAAGCCGAGAGCAACTCGGATGCCGAGAGCAAATCGGGCAATTCATCGGCAGCTTCTTCTGCGGCATCATCTGTAACTTCTTCGACAAGCGAAACCGCATCGGACGATACAACGAGCAGCGGAACATCGGGAAGTAAAGAAGAGGAGCATGACCACGAATTCCTGCTCGGCAAGACGGATACTTCACCGAGCGAGGAGTTTGTAAAGTGGGCATTTGAGCTTGACACAGACAAGGGCGGAGTTTACGAGGACGACAGCGTTTACTATGCGGTAGTACGCCGTGATATAAAGGAACGTGAGGACTGGCTCACGGAGAATCACAGCAACGTGCTTCACGTTATGAAGGATGACGACTACAAGGCTATGCTCAACGAGACGGCTAAGGACTATGCGCTTGATCTCAACAATGACGCACTCATCAAGTACAAGCCCGAAAATTTAAAGAAGTAAACAAAGCATAAAGAAAAGTACAAAGATATGCGGTCAGAGCAGGAAATACTCTGACCGTTATTTTTCGGAAAGGACAATGCGGTATGATAGTATTATCCGGTAATGATATTTCGGTGTCCTTCGGCGGTGAAACGCTGTTTCACGATGTGAATTTTCGGCTTGAAGAAAACGGCAGAGCCGGACTTGTAGGTGTAAACGGGTGCGGAAAAACCACGCTGATGCACGTTATAAACGGCAGGCAGGAGGCTGAAACAGGCGGTATAAGCAAGGCGGCGGGGATAAAGATCGGCTGTATGGAGCAGTATGTTATCCGTGACGATAATATCACTTTATATGACGAGGTACTGGAGATATTCCGTCCGCTTATCGACGCTGAAAACGAGCTTGCGGATATAGCGGTTGCGATAGATACGGGCGACCACAGCGAGCAGACGCTGTCAAGGCAGATGCAGTTGCAGGAAAGATTTGAGCGTGAGGGCGGACTTACCTATAAATCAATGACTTGCTCGGCGCTTGTCGGTCTGGGCTTTTCGGAAGAGGATTTCGGTAAGCCGATAAGCGTTATGAGCGGCGGACAGAAGAGCAAGGCACAGCTTGCGAAGCTGCTTCTTTCGGGGAGTAATATACTGCTTCTTGACGAGCCTACGAACCACCTTGATATAACCGCCTGCGAATGGCTCGAAAAGTTCCTTACGGAATATAAGGGCGCATATATCGTAATATCGCACGACCGTTATTTTCTCGACAAAGTCACCGACACGACTTTTGAAATGGAAAACAGGACGCTTCGTGAATATAAGGGCAACTATACACGCTATCTTGAGCTGAAGGCTGAGGCAAGAGAGGCTCAGCAGAGGGTATACGACAGGACGGTAAAGGAAATAAACCGTATCGAAGGCATTGTAGAGCAACAGAAGCGGTGGGGGCAGGAGCATAACTTCATCACGGCGGCATCAAAGCAGAAGCAGGCGGACAGGCTGAAGGAAACGCTCGAAAAGCCGGAGGATCTGCCGGAGGCTATAAAGTTCACGTTCAGGGCGAAGGAAGGCGGCGCAAACGATGTGCTTATCGCAAAGGGCCTGTCGAAATCGTTTGACGGGACTGCGGTTTTCACAAATGCAGAGCTTGACATAAAGAAGAACACGACAACATTTATATTAGGTGAGAACGGTTGCGGAAAGACTACGCTTCTGAAAATCCTTACAGGAGAATATCAGGCGGATAGCGGAGAGTATAAATTCGGCAACAATATACAATTTGGATATTATGATCAGGCGCAGACGGATCTTGACCCGTCAAAGACGGTGATAGACGAGGTGTGGGACAGGTATCCCAAAATGACGCAGACGCAGGTACGCTCTGCATTGGCGCAGTTTTTGTTCAAGGGCGATGATGTGTTCAAGAATGTGGGCAAGCTCAGCGGAGGAGAAAAGGCAAGGGTGTCGCTCCTTAAGCTGATGCTGAGCAAGGCGAATATGCTGCTGCTCGATGAGCCGACAAACCATCTGGACATACATTCGAGAGAGGCTCTGGAAAACGCACTGGCAAGCTACGGCGGAACGCTTCTTATCGTGTCGCACGACAGATACCTTATCAACAAGCTTGCCGACAGAATAGTGTGGCTCGGAAAGACGGGTACTGTAAACATAGACGGAAACTATGACAGGTATATCGAACTCAAGGAAGCGAAGGCACAGTCCGAGCAGGCAGTACAGGTAAAGGCGGCTGAAGGCAAGAAGAACGACTACAAGGAGCGCAAGGAGCGTGAAAGCACGCTCAGAAAGCTCAGCGGTGCGCTGAAGCGTTGCGAACAGGCGATAGATGAGATCGGGCTGAAAACGGCGGAGCTGGCACAGCAGATGTCACAGCCGGAGATAGCGACCGACTATGAAAAAACGAGTGCGCTTGCACAGGAAATAGAGGCGCTGAAGGAAAAAGAGGAGGCACTTACTGCCGAGTGGATGGAGCTGAGTGAGCAAATCGAAGCGTTTACATGAGTTACACACAAAAATTAAGTAATATCCGGAATGATTAGCTAAAAAAAATCGCCGAAAATATTTGTGCATATTCAACAAAGTTTGATTAAGCGAATTAAGGAATTAGCTAAATTAAGTTATAAGAATTTTCAATGTGGAAATCGTTTACACCAAAAATAGCACATAAGACGCCCGAAAAATCAAGATATTGTGCAGGTAAAAATCAAATTCGGCAATATGCACAAAATTTGCGTATGAAGTTTGTAACTGTTAGACAAGCGCAAAAGTGATTTGTACAGAAAATCAAAATCATTTGAGAAATGTGAAAGTTCTTTTATGAACCTTGACAGTAAGGTGATAATTTGGTATAATTACTACGTTATAGACCCTTGTGCTGTTTTGTACATTATTTCTAAATACGGCGTGTTTACAGCCGAAAACGAATAATACAATTGTGCATTTGGTACAAAAAGCAGATGAAACAATTTGCAGGGCAAACGTAGCTTACGGACTTTTTTGAGGATCGAAACTGCCTATGGAAACGATTTTAAGAGCGGAGAATATCTCCAGAAGCTTTAAAATAAACGATAATACCACTGTTGACGCTTTGAAGGATATAAATCTCGAGGTGGAGCAGAACAAGCTGGTCGTGCTGAGAGGCAGATCCGGCTCGGGCAAGACCACGCTGATAAATATACTCGGAGCACTTGACCGTCCTACAGGCGGCGAGGTCTACTTTGACGGGAAGAAGATAACGGGTCTTTCCGACAAGGAGATGGATAAGCTGAGAAGAAACGATATGTCGTTTGTTTTCCAGTCTGTAGCGCTTATACCGACAATGACGGCGTATGAGAACGTTGAGTTTGCGATGCGGCTTGTGGGTATGCCTTATGCACAGCGTGTAAAGCGGGCGAAGGAATGCCTTGTAAGAGTGGGACTTGAAAAGCGTATGCACCACAGACCCGGAGAGCTTTCGGGCGGTGAGCAGCAGAGAGTGGCGATAGCGAGGGCGATCTCGCACAAGCCGAAGCTGATATTTGCGGATGAGCCTACTGCGGCGCTTGATATGCCTACGGGACTTGCGGTTATGAATCTGTTTAAAGAGCTTGTACATACGGACGGGCTTACAATAGTGATGACAACGCACGACACTGCGATGATGGAGCAGTGCGACGTGGTTTATACACTTGATGACGGACGCATTACAGACGTCAGAAAGCAGGTGGAGTGATGCCTCATAGAATGATGCTTGCACCGCCCGAAAATGTGATGGTGCAATGTGAGAACCTTGTCAAGATATATAAGACGACCGATGTTGAGGTTATGGCTTTACAGGGACTTGACCTCACGGTTGAGCGTGGAGAACTTATGGGCATCGTCGGTGCGAGCGGAAGCGGTAAATCAACACTTCTGAATATGCTCGGCGCGCTCGATAAGCCTTCGGCGGGAAGTCTTTACGTTGACGGTAAGGATCTTCTTAAATTTGATGAAAAGGATCTTATAAAATATAAGAGAGAAACGGTTGGTTTCGTGTGGCAGAACAACGCCAGAAACCTTATACCGTATCTTACGGCGATACAGAACGTTGAAATGCCGCTTTTACTTTCGGGACACAAGAACCGAAGGGAGAGAGCGGAGGAACTGCTCGACATGGTAGGACTTTCAGCGAGAAAGAACTCGGTACTCGGTCAGCTTTCGGGCGGTGAGCAGCAACGAGTGGCAATCGCCATAGCGCTTTCAAACAATCCCAGCCTGCTCCTTGCGGACGAACCTACGGGTGCGGTCGATACCAAGACGGCGGCGATGGTGCTTGATGTTTTCAAGCAGCTAAACCGTCAGACAGGCGTTACCATTATAATAGTAACACACGATACAAACCTGTCGAAGTCGATCGACCGTGTTGTTGCTATCCGTGACGGCCGTACATCGAGCGAGATGCTGAGAAAGAAAACCGAGATCCTCTCATTCGGGGAACTCGAAAAGATGAGCGAGCAGCAAAGGGCAGAGCATGAAAAACTCATGCAGCAAAGCGGCTCGGATCAAGAGGAGCTTGTTGTTCTTGACAGGGCAGGCAGACTCCAGATACCAAAAGAATATCTCGAGGCTCTGGGTATAAGGGGCGGAGATAAAGTGCGTGTTGAGCTTGAGGACGGAAAAATTTCCGTTTACAACTCAGACTACAATATGCACGGATAAATTCCTTAACTCGTCGAAATTAGCATATTTTCGATTGAACATAAACGAAACTACAGAAAGGTGGATTATTACTGTGGCAACAAAAGTCAGCAGGATGAAAAGAACATTAGCGGGTATATTGTCATGTGCGACACTCGTATCCTCATTGTCACTTACATCAACCGCAGTCAGTGCAGAAGCGACAACAGATACTTCTGCCGGACAATCCGAGGAAAGCACAACCGATAGCTCAGTGAGCGGAATCACAATCACCGGTATGGAGGGCAAGTACAGCACTTATTACAACAGTCATAAGGACGCCGCAAAGCCCAAGAAGGAAATCACTATCTATGCTACCGACTACAAGGAAGGTACGATAGACGGCACATTCTTTGTCAACAACGTATCGGAGATGACAGCCGAGCAGGCTGCAGTCATAGCGCCTGCAGTTGAGGAAATCACTCAAAAATCAGGCGACGGCTACAACGGAATCAAGGCATTCCTCGCAGAAGATACCGATCTCAAGACAGATCACTACTCAACGATAAAGTGGAAGAGCGACAAGCTCACGCTTACATATGAGTTCAATGTCGAGGAAACGGGTCTTTACAATCTTGAGACTATCTATTATCCTATCGAGGGCAATGAATCAAAGAATACCGTTCTTGATATAGGTCTTAAGATAGACGGCGAATATCCTTTCACAGCGGCACAGGACATCACGCTCGACCGTTACTGGAAGGACGAGGGAGAGATAACCCGTGACAGCAAGGACAACGATCTTCGTCCAGGACAGGTAACCTATGATTGCTGGATAAAGTATCCTATCAAGGACAAGGAAGGTCTTTATAACGAGCCTTACTATTTCTATCTTGAAAAAGGCAAGCACACAATGACACTTGAGGGTATCAGAACCTACGGTGTTTTCCATTCGTTTACGTTCAAGAACTACGATGAGCTTGTAAGCTACGATTCAATCAAGCCCACAGATGATCAGCTTCAGAACACTCCCGCACTTTCTTCAAAGAACGAGGAGCTGGGAACGAACACCATCTTCCTTCAGGCTGAGGAGTCTGCATACAAGACAGCATCGACATTATATGCTACTTACGACAGAACGACCTACATGACAAATCCCAACCACCCGACCAAGCAGCGTTACAATACTATCGGTCAGGCAACGTGGAGTAAGGCAACGCAGGCAATCACCTATAAGTTCAAGGTTGAAAACGACGGTTATTACCGCTTCAACTTCAAGGCAAGACAGAATCAGATGAGAGGCTTCTTCTCAAACAGAAGAATCTACATTGACGGAAAGGTTCCATGTAAGGAACTTGACGATGTTAAGTTCATCTATTCTCCGGACTGGTACAACCTCACTCCCCAGGATGAGAACGGCAACGATATTTACGTTTATCTGACAGCGGGCGAGGAGCACGAGCTGACGCTTGAGGCTATACCCGGTTCAATCGGCGAGGTTATGCAGAGACTTGACGACCTTGTACTTGAACTTAACCAGTACTACAGAAGAATACTTATGATAACGGGTCCCGACCCCGATGAATACAAGGATTACTTCGTAGAAAGGAAGATACCCGGTATTCAGGACGCATTCAGGAGAATAGTTGATTCTCTGCGTGCGGAGAAGGCAAGCATCGAGAGCCTTACAAAGAAGGGCTCTGAGGCGGCGGCACTTGAAACAATGTGTATCTACCTTGAAAGATGTATAAAGAGCCCTGAGGATATTCCGATAATGGCAAGCAGTATCAAGGACAGCATCTCGTCTATATCGGCGTGGATGCGTGACTACCGTGGTCAGCCTCTTGAGCTTGACTACATAGAGGTGGCAACCTGCCACGAGGATTTTGCGTCACCGTACGGCAACTTCTTCGGTGAACTTGCATTCGGCTTCAACGCATTTATCGGTTCGTTCTTCGAGGATTATACGAACCTTTCGGATTCAAGCGCAACATCGCTCGACGTATGGGTATCACTTGCCCGTGACCAGGCAACCGTTGTAAAGAACCTTGTTGACAACAAGTTCAACTCGAATCCCGACTATAACGGAACACAGGCTTCAGTCAACCTTGTACAAGGCTCTGTACTTGAAGCAACGCTCGCAGGCAAGGGTCCTGAAATCGCACTGTTCATCGGCGGCGACTTCCCGATACAGCTTGCCGCAAGAGGACTGCTCGTTGATATGACGCAGTTCAAGGATTATGAGGCGGTAACAAAGAGATTTGCGAAGGATGCAATGACTTTGTACGAGTATAACGACGGTGTATCGACAGGCGTTTACGGTCTTCCCGTTTCACAGACATTCCCGATGCTGTTCTACAGAACAGACGTACTTAAGGAGCTTGGATATGAGAATCCTCCCGAAACATGGGATCAGCTCACGGATATGCTCCCGACATTACAGAGAAAGTACCTTGACGTAGGTCTTATACTTCCTCAGAACGTTTCATCGAACACGTTCGACTCAGGTAACACATTCATTATGCTGATGCTCCAGACAGGTCAGAACATCTACAACGAGGACCTTTACACAACGGACTACAACAGCATGAAGACTACCGACATAAAGAACGTAAACCTCACGAACTTCATGACTCAGGATTCTATCAGAGTATTTGAGCAGTGGACAAAGTTCTACACGGTATTCAGTTTTGATCAGACATTCGACGCATTCTCACGTTTCAGAACAGGTGAGATGCCCCTCGTTGTTCAGCCTTATACGTTCTACAACCAGCTGTCAGTTGCAGCGCCCGAAATCAAGGGTCTGTGGGACTTCACACTGGTACCCGGAACAAAGCAGGCAGACGGAACAATAAATCACGCTGCAAACTCAGCAGGCAGCGGTGCGGTAATATTCAACAAGGTTTCAAATCAGGCTGCAGCCTGGGATTTCGTAAAGTGGTTCACAAGTACGGATATTCAGGTTGACTACGGTAAGCAGATCGAAGCACTTATGGGTCCCATGGGACGTTTCGATACGGCAAACGTAGAAGCTCTTGAACAGCTCCCCTGGTCAACTGCCGAGTATGAGAAGATCTCATCACAGCAGAGCTACCTCAGAGAAGTACCGATCATTCCCGCATCCTATGCAGTAACAAGACACATCAACAACGCATTCAGAATGGTTGTTAACGATGCAGGTAACCCCAGATACACGCTTATGAGCTACAACGATCAGATTAAGTCTGAAATCGTAAGAAAGTATCAGGAATTATCGTCCGTCAAAAAATGATCTTGAAAAGCGGTGAGGGCTTTTCGCCCTCACAGGCTTTGCTGAATTATAGAGGAGGTTATCGGTTTGTTTAACAGAGAAAAGCCGCAGTATATTGAAGACAGCAAGGTCAGATATACACTGCGTGAGATGAAGAAGAACGCAAGCGTATATGTACTTCTTGCGCCCTACTTCATACTCTTTACGATCTTTACGATCATACCGGTGTTGCTTTCGTTGCCTATGGGCTTTACGAACTTCAACATGGTACAGTTCCCCCAGTTTGTGGGACTGAGCAATTTCTATTCGCTGATACTTGAGGACGAGGTCTTCTTAAAGGCGATACAGAATACGCTCGTATTCGCAATTATAACAGGTCCGTTAAGCTATATCATGTGCTTTATACTGGCATGGCTTATCAACGAAATGCCCAGAGCATTAAAGACAATGTTCACATTTATCTTCTATGCGCCGACTCTGGCAGGTAACATCTATACCACATGGCAGCTCATATTCTCGGGCGATACATACGGTATAGCAAACTCATATCTGCTTGACCTCGGTATCATAAACAGTGCACGTCAGTGGCTGACAGACGCAAACTACATCATGGGTGTTGTAATTGCTGTCTCTTATACACATCTCCGAGCCCACGAGACTAAGGCGAATCTCGTAT
>ENA-OYAG01000014-OYAG01000014.1-human-gut-metagenome-genome-assembly--contig:-NODE-14-length-29586-cov-6.444922_pt1 | contig 29586 bp, 49 predicted proteins | sample MGYA00243428_ERZ652820 | MGnify/ENA primary metagenome ERZ652820 (study PRJEB26926, sample SAMN06164573) | human gut metagenome | biome: ENVO:00009003; feature: ENVO:2100002; material: ENVO:00002003... | reverse complement strand
TAGTCTCGTGGGCTCGGAGATGTGTATAAGAGACAGCTTTGAAACGGTCCAGCTCGCCGTGGGTGTCGCCCGTAAGATATACCATTCTCTGCCTCCCTGTGCGGAGTGTGAAATCGACCCAAAAGCCTTGTCACGCCCCGTCAAACCTGTTATTATAAAGTATACAGCGTCTGCTGTTCCATTTGTGTTTTCTGCGTACCGCTGCTGCACACCCTGCGCCTCCGCGTCAATAGCCCGGTTCCAGCGGTTGAAAAGCCAGTTGCTGGTGTCCGGGTCCCAGTAGCCGTTGGAACCCTCCCGGGCAAAATCACCCAGCAGGTTCTCTATCCATGCGCCGGCAGAGCTGCCTACTTTGGCGATCTGTGTCAGGCCCATTTGTCCGGCCTTTGCAAGCCCCTGCCCAACGTTATATTTCCCCGCCGCACTTGTTGTGTTCCCCGCAGGTACGCTCGGCGTAACCAGCATAGACGTGTCCGGCTTATAGGTGCTGGGCGCTACATCCGCCGCCGTTCTGCCGCCGGTGCGGATAATGTCGCCGCCCATGCCGGCAGCTTCCATTTTGCTGCGAAACTTATCCTGCCACCCGCCGCTGTCTGCATTGCGGTTTGTCCGGCTTACTGCGGGGATGTCGTTTTCCATCCCCGCAGCTTTCATTTTCTTCTGAAATGTCTGCTTCCAGCCCATCGCGCCCTCCTTATTTCCCCGGGTTCTTCACGGCGTATACCAGATCGCTGTACTGCTTCTTTGTGATGTTCCCGTTTTCGTACATAGCCTCCAGCGCCATCACCTGCCCGCTGGTGGTCCTTGCGTTGCTGGTGGCCAGGTTCAGTGCCGTGCTGCTGCTGTATCTCGCGTTGTCGCTGCCGCCGGAGCCACCGTTGCTGCTGCGGCTTTTCAGCCGGTCAATGCTTGTCGTGCCGGAATATCCGCTGCCGCTGTATGCGCTCCGTGCCGCGCTCTGTGCCGCCGCCAGACGGTCATTGTAATCGGCCAAACTGTCCCGATAGCGGCCGTACTCGTCGTTTGCCAGATTGCGGTACAAATTGGCGGTGTCCATAATGTCGCCGCGCTCCTGGGAGTACATCTGCCGCGCCACTTCCTCCAGCTGCGCCATGTACTGGTTGTACTGCTGCTGCGCCGCCGTGGTGGCATAGCTGGAGGCCAAGCCTCCGGTACGGGCGGCCACCTGCCCCAATACGTCCTGCATGCTCATCCGTCCGTTGTTGCCATACCGATCCGCCAGCGACTGGTACTGGCTTCCCTTTGTCCAGTCCTCATAGTTCATGCTGGTCAGCTGCCGCGCCAAAGCATTCAGCTGATCCAGATACGAGCTGTTGAAGGTGGGAAGTGCGCCCACATCTACCGGCATTTCCACCCGCGTGTAGCCACCCCCGCCGGAATTGCCGCCGCTGTTCCCGTAGTTCAGTGCGCCGCCCACAGCGCCGCCCATTGCGCCAGCCAGGGCGCCGTTGACCGCGTTGTTTTTAATTGCCGCCTTTTTCGTGGCGATGGCGTCCGCCATGTTGCGCCGGTTATTCGGGGCGCCGTATAGTCCGCTTACTGCGCCCATAACGCTGCCGGTCGTCGCTTTTTTGTTTTTCCGTATAGCCATAGGCATCCTCCTTATGTCTTGTTTTCCAGCGCCGCCACTCTCTGCTCAAGCGCCGTATAGTCGTTGCCCAGTACCGTCACGCTCTGCATCAGCGCAGATATGCTGGCCCCCTGGCTGTTCACCGTGCTCTGCAGGGCAGACACCGTATTCTGCAGCGCCGTCAGCAGAATGTACATCTCCGCGTTGGACACGCCCGCCTTGCTGACGTTCTTTGTCACGTTGCCCATTGCCCAGTCAATGCGCTGGCACATGTACTTAATGTAGTTTTCCGTTATGTCCAGCGCCTCTGACGGGTTCTCCTTCGGCAGCTCGTTTATGCTCTCCGGGAAAACGATCATTTCACATCACTCCCCACCATAAACGCTCTCGATATGCCCAGTATGGTGCACGGGCCCTTGCCCTCCAGCCTGAGTTCAAATTTGTCGCACCGGTTGGCCGCAAGCCGCAGGCTGGTCACGTTGTGCTCCTTGCCCACCACCTTGCCGCACATCTGCCACGGCTTCCCGTCGCATCGCATCTGTGCCGTCATGTAGCTGCCCTTCGGCAGCTCCAGCCGCATCAGTATCTTTGAATATGCTTTCTTGCCGTCAATGGTTTCATACATGGGGGCGAACTGCGCCATCCACTCCTGCGCCTGCGGCGTGTCCTCGCCATCCAGCAGGTACACGTCGCCGTCCGCCAGCATGTACAGCTTCTTGCCCAGCCGCGCAAAGTCCACCGCCTCCGTGCCATCCTCCAGCACCCATATCCCGGTCTTGGTCTCATACACCATCAACCGGTGCTCAGCGCCGTCCTTCACGCTCAGATAGTAGCTGTCGCCGTCGTTGCCGGCTACCGCATCGGTAAACTCCTTCTCGCCGAAGTTATCGCTGATCAGCATCGGCGTACCGCCGGAGTAGGCGTATACCCCGTGAGGGCCTTTATAAAACAGCGTGTCGTTGATCACCTGCTGGCTTTTCTGACATCCATCCTGCAAGCCCTCCATTTCGTAGGTGTACATGGCGTACTCCGCCGGATAGCTGCCCAGCATCTTGTGCAGTTTTGTCTCCTTCCAGAACAGCACCGAAGAGCTCAGCTTGCAGCAGCCGGTGAATTTACCCTCCGTGCCCACTGCCAGCGTATAGGCGTCTGTGGATAGTCCCTCATACACGTAAAAATTCGTGGGGTCGCCCAGCGCACTGGCGTATATGGTCTGCGTGTCGTTGTTGCAGCCCCACAGCCGGTTTTCGCTCTCGCAGATGTAGTCCAGGTCCGGTATCTTTCGCTCGATCTTAATGCTTGTGCTGGCCTCGTTCACCGCCGTAAACGTGTTGTCCGCCACCGTGATCGTGTTGGAGGTGACCGCCTTAATGACAAAATCCTTGTTGTTCTCCGTCTTGGAGGTGCAGCCGGAAAGTGTCACGCCGTCGCCCGCTTTGAACTTCGTGGTCAAGTCCGCCCAGCCGTTTACGGTTATTTTGTTGGTGGCAAACGTGGCCTTGCTGCCGGTGATCTCCGCCGCCAATGGCTTTACGGTCTGGTCCGTGATGTCCAGATACACCTTGTCCGGCCATATCACCATCTTGGTATTCACCACGGCAAACTGCTTCTTACCCGCCGTCACCGTGCCCACCGTCTGCCCGTCGTACAGCAGGGAGGTCCCCTCCACCGCCACCAGCTTGCCCCACGATGTCAGCGCCGTCACGTTCTGGTACCCGGTCTGCTTCACCCGGCCTTTCCGCGTGGTGATGTACGGCCACCGTCTGGCCGACAAATTCAGGCTGTCCCGCAAATCGCCGTTCTGTATGGCGTCCGACCAGTTGATGCCTCGCATCTGCACCATCTCCACCTTGTTGGGGTTCAGGGAATAGGGCAGGCTTGCCAGTCTCATCCCATCACCTGCACATTCCCGATGTTGTCCGGGCAGTGCTGCCGGCGCCACCACGCCATTGCCTCACTCATCGCCTCGTCATACACCGCCTTGTCGTTGCCATACAGCGCCGTTTCGTTGTTGTAGTAGTCGATCTGGCTGCACAGATACAGCACATACACCCGGTCGTAGGGCGCGGGGAGCAGCAGCTCCCCGTCGCCCGCCGGCCAACTGTGTACGTAGGAGGCCATATCGATCCTCTCCCCGATCTGCTGGTCCAGCCCCATCACCCACGCCGCCTTCTGCTCGTCGCTTATGGTGTTCAGCCGCAGCTCGTCCGCCTGCGAAATGGTATCTGTAACCGTCATGTCTTCACCTCACTTCACGATCTCCCACGTGCCGCACGTTCCTGTGCTGTTCATGATCTTCACCAGCAGCTCGCCGGGGGTCATAGGCTCCGCAGGCTTCGTCTCCTCCACATACGGGATGCCGAAGTATTCGCAAAGCCCCTTCGCCGCGCTCTCGGCGATCTCCTTCATGTGCGTGTGGAACCAGGTGATGTCCTCCAGATTGTCATGGAAGGCGTGCTCCTCGTAGAACGCCACAGCGTTGGTCTTTTTCAGCTCGTACAGATCGGCGCGTGGAACGAGCTTTACCGTGCGCGGGTAGACCTCCTTCCGGTACTTCACCATGATCTTGCCCAACTTCTTCCCCTTGCTGGAATAAGTGTAGTACATGGGGTTGCACCCGCTCACCCGTGTCTGCTCCGCGCCGTTGCTGATGGCGTTGGTGTGGCTGACGTAATGCACGTCCGCGCCCCATGCGTTGCTCTCCCGCACGTTCTGCTTCATGATGGCGTCGCCGTTGTCGCTGTTCATGGGGGTGCGCCGGTACCCGCGCTTAGTGGCAATGCCGCAGCGGTTCAGGATCGGCTCCAGAATGTCGATGTACTCGTTATTTTCAAGTGCCTCATAGCACTGTTTCCCGTCCGGGCGGGGATATACACAGGGGTTTGCCATGTGCATAGCCGGGGACAGGTATACTTTCGGGGCGGCCATTTACATAGCCTCCTCATCCAGCGTAGATTTCTTGTAGCTGGCGCTGGAAATGCCCAGCAGCGCGCCAAGGAACACGGTGATGCAGGAGATAGTCCCCGCCACCTGCTCGATGTACGGCCAGCCCCAGATGCCGCCCAGTCCCACGTACAGGGCACTAAGGGCGGGCAGCACGATCATAACCACCCACTTGATGATGTCATAGGTCTTGTTGTTCAGCTTCATAATTTTTCCTTTCCGGCTTTACGCCTCTCGCTTGATGGGCAGCTTTCTTACTTCCTCCATGACCCGTTTTGCGCTGCCGTTGCCGCCCATCTTTTCATACGGCTGGTACAGATAGTCATTGAGGTTTTCGTACTCGTCCTGCGTGATGTACCCTCTCGTCACGTACACCATGCCCAGATGGATGATGCGGTCATGCGCCAGACCCACCAGCATCTTCCGCTCCGCGTTGTTCTTGTCCGCCCGCTTCGATACCAGTGCCCACAAACCGCTGCTTGTCAGCGCCGCTACCGCCAGCGGTACGGCGATCTGCTGTACCCACGGTTCCATTCGCCGCGTTCTCCTCTCAAATTATTTTTGCCCCTCGACACCCTTCGACCGTTTCTGACACGCCACCTGTGCTATCCTGCTTGCAGAAAGGAGGTGTTCCCATGCCCGAGTATTTCACCCTGTTCAACGCCGTCACCGACGCCATTGCCCAGCTTGAAAAGGCCGTCGCCGCGCTCAAACAGGCACAGCTCGATGCCGAGGAAGCCTACATCCAGCGGGGGGAGTAATTCTCCCCGCCCTTTATTTTGCATACACGCTCCTCCTTACTCCACTTCCCCGCCATTCTCCTCCACCGGGCTGTTCAGCTTCTCCAGATACGCCGCCAGATATGCCTCCGGGCTGGCCTGCTCCCCAACAATGCTCTTGGCTGTCCGCAGGGTGTTGATTTCGGTGATGTAGCCGTCCTCCCCCACGCAGAGTACCGTTTCGCCCTCGTACTTGAAGTTCTTGATAGCCTTTGCTACCCGTTCGTCCTTGCAGGTCTCTCCTGCCTTTACAATGTAACCTGTGTACATGTTTGTTTCCTCCTTGTTTTATTGTTTGGTGGCGTTACTCGCCAACCACGCCCGGAACTCGTCTGAAGAGGTTGCGCCTGTCTCGAATGTCAGGTTTCTATTCGTACTTTTCCATGTGTTGGTGTTGAACTGATATATGTTTATTCCATCACCAGAAATAACCTTGTATGCAGATAAGTGTGTACGGTTGGATGTTCTAATCCGGCTGCATCTTTTTGTTCCAAAGGTAAAATAAAGATTGATTTCGTCAAAATCTTTCTCCGGCGCGGACAACCTCTCATTCAGCACCCACGTCCCCTCAAGGATAGGTGTAGGTGTGGGCTCAGGTGTTACCCCCCCCAAACGGTGTGCCATCCAGGGAAATCCATTTTTGCTGAGTGAGGTCATAAAGGTATGCATCCTTGGCTTGTGCATAACCATCAGACCCGCCAAGAAATACTCCGTTAACCCCGATACTCAGCGTTCCATCCTTTACCTTGACTGCTTGCCAGATATTATCAAACAGCGACTCCTGAATGAGAAGTTTACCATTTTCCAATTCATAGGCTCCAGTAAACTCGTATGCAGGGTTATTAGTCCCTCCTACCCGAGCAAACACAAGTTCTGTACTTGACAGCAGAGTAGAGTTATGGGAATTTCCTGTATGACTTCCTACTGTAACAAAATCAAAATCGCCTGTTACAGTGTTAAACCTTTGAGCATAGTCAACGCTACTCTCATCGTAAGATAAATTGCTAGGGGTATAGTTCCTAGCCAAGCCACCGAACCAGTAAATAACCTCTCCGATGTTTATTCCCGGCATAAAACAGTTTTTAACGCCGCTTTTATTGACTTTTACTTGAGTGCGTGAATTTATTTTTGTTTCGGTATCAAAGTACTCTATCCAGTGCATATATGGAATTGAGCCCTCATTTCCGAAATATACGCGCTTCGCATACAAGACACTTCCTACTGCTACGACAGATGCACCCCTCATATCAGACGATGCAAAAAAATCCCCGACATGCGTTGCAGTAGATGGATTTTCAGAGTCTATCTCATATATCTTAGAAGAGTCACTATACGCACCTGAAGAGCTATCTTGTCCAGCAGTAAAATAAATTTTTTTGCCTACTACGACAGCGTTGCCAAGCTGGCATTTATCAGATATTCCCGAAACAGCTACATTTGTATAGGTGTTAGTTTCTGTATCGAAAATTAAAATATACTTAATACTGTAACTGGGAGCAGCAGCTGAAGTAATGGAAGATTCGTAAGTGTGACCAAACAAATAAAATATCTTATTTCCAATGACTACTGCCGGAGCAGTGAAGTGTTTGAATTCATAAGCGGAACTGCTTACTGCAATTTCCCATGCCCCGTCTTTATACTGATAAATAGTGTTCGTTGTTTTAATGTAAAAATAGCCGTTGCAGAATGCAAGGGATTGACGAGTAGTAGGACCTGTAGAAAATCCATAAGCAGAAACTACCTGTTTCCCAAAAGACGTAGCCTCCTTTACTAACACTTCGCTTGGCTTATCAGCAATCCGTACCCACAGCTTGCTTGTATCGCTGGGCGGGGTAAGACCATAGGCAACATTCAGTTCTCCACCGCCCCCTACACCCCCGCCAAGTCTCATAATATTAGCCATGCTCAGTCACCTCTCTTTATCACGCGGATAGGAATGTCCACGGTGGGTTTGTCACCGTAAGCTTTCAGCGTCATGGTATTTGCCGCCTGTCCGCCGTCCTGAATATTGGCGCTCTGCAAGGCTTTCAACTGCTCTGCCGTGATGTTCAACGCAGGCAAGACCTCCTGATTGCTGGTGGCCGTTACACCGCTTACCGTAAGCGTGTAGCTGTACGGTGCCGCGTCACCTGTCCAGCTTGCCGCAAGCAGCGTGGCCGTAACCGTTTCGCTGGTCCCTGCGTAGTCCGTGCCTTTTGTTGCCGCGGTCACGCCGCCATTGCCGTCGCCCTTCAGAAGCCCACTTGCGGTAATCTTTGCCTGTCTGCTGGCATCTGTGGGGTGCTTGTGATCACCTCTGGCGTAGGTTGCCAAAGTGCCCGCCTCCGCTGTCCCGTCCATCGCAGGGGCTGTGTCGGATGGTTCCGGCAGAGAATCGGGTGTGGCATAGTCTGTACCCGCCTCCGCGGCTGTTACGCCACCAGAACCATTGCCTTTCAAAATGCCGCTTGCGGTGATTTTTGCCTGTTTGTCATCCAGCGCCGCTTGCTGCTTTGTCGAGACAGGTTTATCAGCGTCGCTGGTATTGTCCACGTTGCCAAGGCCAACCATTCCCTTGTCATAATCTCCCGCCTGCGGTACAACGCTTCCTGTGCGCCCGTTGAAGCTCACCACGCCGCCTCCTGCGGCCTGCTGTGCATGTTCTGCCCAGTATTTGGCGTTGTTTGTATCCTCGCCCTCGCGTGTCCCTGTTCCGCCAACAGCCCAGCTCTGTGCGGTTTTATTGATGCCGTCCACACTGGCCGCGCTCTCCGCAGCAGCCGCTGCGCTTTCCCGCGCCTGAGATGCGGAGCCAGATGCCGCTCCCGCTGCCGCGCCGGCCATGCTGGCCGCATCGGCCGCCGCTCCGGCCGCGCTCTGCGCCGTCTGTGCACTCGTCGCCGCTGCCGATGCACTGTTTGCGGCATCAGAGGCCTTTTCGCTTGCCGCAGATGCACTTTCGCCAGCACTGGTGGCACTGGCGGCGGCGTTCGCTGCACTCCCAGCAGCAGCGTCCGCATTGGCCCCTGCCTCCGTCGCACTGCTTGCCGCCGCGGTTGCGCTGGACGATGCGCTTGCTGCGCTGTTTGCCGCGCCTTGCGCATATTCACCCGCGTATTGCTCAGAAGTCTGTGCACGGGACTGTGACAATGCCGCGCCTTCTGCGCTTTTCGCCGCCTCCGTCGCCGCCTTTCGCGCGTCCACGATGGTGGCAAGCACGTTTTCGATCTGGCTCTGCAGCTTCTCGGCCTGCGTGGGCGGCACGTCCTGCTCTGTCTCCGCGTCGGTGCTCCACTTGCTCTCGCCCACGGTGAACCGCCCGTACACCGCCGTGGTGGCCCGTGTCTCTTTCCCCCCCGCCACTGTAGCGCCCTTGACGCACAGCGTCATTTCACCGGCGTACTTTTTGGCCCCGTTTGGCACCGGCACAAGATACACGCTGGTATCGTCCGCCTCCAGCATGTCAGCGGTCAGAAGCACCTCTATCGTGGTCTCCCCCAGCGCATCACGGAACTGCACCGTCTTGGTCAGCCCCTCCCACAGCGGGGAAAACTCCATCCGCAGCACCACGTCGTTGTGGCTCCCGACAGCGCCGATCATGCACTTGTCGCCGGTGATATATTCGTTCTGGATTTTCAGGGGTATCGTTCTCGTCATGTTCCCTGTCCTTTCCGCTGAAAAAACGGCACAGCAAGCAGGAAGGATAACGTCCTTCTCCGCTTGCTGCGCCGTGTCACAGCCGTTTTTGGGTCTCGCGGTGGTATGCAGTTGTCAGTTCAGCTGCTGCTTGACCGCTTCATACTCCCGTGCCTTTTCCTCCAGCATCTCCGCCGTGGCCGCGTCCTGGGCCATCGACCGGCGTATGATGTTGTATACCGGCCGCGGGATACGGACATGCTTTCCCCGCTGGATGCGGTACACCTTGCCGTTCAGCCCCACCACGATGTCGTCCTTGTATTTGTCGTCGTCCTTGAAAGCATAGAACGATACCATGCCGTCGTCCGCCTCTCTGACAGACATGCCACGCATGACCTCCTCGGCGGCCTTTGCGGCCTCCTTGGCGTCCTCAGCCTCTTTCTTGGCCTGCTCCAGCGCCTCGTTGGCCGCGTCCAATGCCTGTTCCATTTCTTCAGGCGTTCTCTGCTTCTTTTCTGCCATGTTTATCACTCCTCATGTCCGGGGCGGAGGGGGACGATGCCCCCTCCGCTTGTGTGTTAGTTCATCAGGCCGCTCTCAAAGGTAGAGGCGGACTCGATACGCACCATGTACTGCTCCACCAGTCGCTCGGCCACCTTGGTCAGCTTCCAGCCAGCGGTGGCACGCTGGTTCAGCGGGTCAGCGGTGCCGGAAGAGCCCAGCTGCTTCACGATGTGCTGCAGACCGCCGCCCTCCAGCTCGGTCACGCCGTAGGCGTCGGCGCCCACGATCAGGGTGGAATACACGTCGCGGCCCTTTGCGCCGCCCTCGCCGGGATAGATCACGGTAGACGCGGCAGGCGTGGTTGCGGTGCTTTCCTTCACGGTGATGGTAGCAGCACCGGCAGCACCTGCGGCCGCGGACGCCACCTCCATCAGTTCGCTGCCCACCAGGATCTCGCGGCCGGTCAGCGCGGCAGCCTGGTTGGTGCTCAGGGCCTCGTTGACGGTGATGACCTTGCCGGACGCGCTCTTGACGGTCAGGTCACGCACAGCGGCGTTGCTGCCGTCGGCGATCACCAGGTCGGGGGCGTGGAAGATCTTTGCCTCGGTGGTCTCCACGAAACGGACGCCCTCGATCTTGCCGATCTCGCCCTCATAGATACCGTCGGGGTCAGAGTAGGTCTTCACGTCCACCCACTTCTTGTCGCTCATCAGGTCATAGGCGGTGTCGGGGTGAATGATACCCGCGAAATAGCCGTTGATCTTCTGGGCGTTCATGACCTTCAGCGCACGGACGGCCTTGCGGATGTCGTCCACGCTCAGGTACTTGTTGTTGGCCTCAGTGGCGTCGCCGCCCACCAGCTCGCTTCTGTCCTTGGCGCCGCCGGCATACACCACGTTGGTGCCGCCTGCCAGCACCTCGCGGGTGATGGTGTCGGAGGTACGGCCGGCCTGAGAGGCCAGCAGACGGGTGGCCTGCACCAGGTTGTTGTCAATAGCGGTCAGCTCCAGGATGTCGGACAGCTCGATGTAACCGCCGTACTGCTTGATGGTCGCGCGGATGACGCCCATGCTCAGCTTCTGGCCGGCGGGGGTCACACCTTCGGTCAGGGGCACCAGCGCCTTGGGCAGGCTGTCGTACTTGCGGAACTCGATGGTCTTGCCGCTGTTCTTGGGGATGGGATGCTTCTGGCCAAACTGGTCATGGATCAGCTCCGGCTCGGCCAGATTGATAAGACGCATAGAGTAATACGTCTTCATCTCGTCGGACAAACCGGCGTCCAGGGTGGTGTTGGTGTTGCCGTCAAACAGGTTCAGCACCACCGGCATCAGGTACAGGTCACAAATGGTATTCTTCATAGTTTCATAGCTCCTTTCAGCATATCGCAGCGGAGCCGTGAGAGATCAGAACGAAATGCGTTCGCCTCTTGCCACTCTCCGCTCGATCTCTTCAAAGTCTGCCCTTGTCAGCTTTGAAGGATCCGTCTTTGTTACGAACGCGCTGTTGGAGTTGGTGCCGTTTTCGTTGGGACGATTGCCCTTTGCGCGGACGGAGTCTGCCACCTTCTTTTCCGTGCTGGCGGCCGCGGCCTGTACCGCGCTGCCCATCAGCTCGTCAAAATGCAGCACGCGGTAGGCGTGCTCCACCGGTGTCCCGGCCTTCAGCAGGCTCAGAAACTCCGGGTTCTGCAGCTCCTGCATCAGGTCGAAGCCCTGATACAGGGGGTTGCCCTTCATGGCCTCCGCCTCCTTGTACCACTTCTCGCCCTGCGCCCGGAAAAACTCGTTCTGCTGATGCTCCTGCTGGCTCCGCAGCAGCTCGGCGTTCTCCCGCTTCAGCCTGCGGAACTCCTTGTACTGCTCCTCGCTCATGCCCGCCTCCTCGGCGGCCTCGCTCCAGTAGGCGTGGTCGTTGTCCACGGCCTCCAGCAGCCGCGCGGCGTCCCCGTCGTCGATGCCGTAACGCTCCATCAGCGTATCCAACACAGGCTGGTAGGACTTCATCCGCTTCTCATTCTCCCGCGCCTCCTTAAAGCGCCGGTCGATCATCCGCTGCGTTTCCTGGGTGTACAGGTCCTTGTACTCCCCGTTGATCAACTCCCTGAAAGCCTTTTTCTTGGCCTCCAGCGCGTCGGACGTGGTCTCCACGTCCTTTACCTTCTCCTCAGCCCCGGCGTCAGGCTGCTGCTCCGTCTGTGCTTCGCTCTTCGGCTGTTTGCCGTACTTCACGTCGCTCAGTGCGCCCGTTTTGCCCTGGCGGGTGGTACCAGTGCTCGCTTGTGTCTCGCCCTGTGCTGCGGGAGCTGCCGCCCCGCCGCCCTCGCCGTCAAACAGGCAAAGGCTCATGTCAAAAAGGTACATATCTTGTCCTCCTAATAATGCGCGGGCATGTCGCTCCCGTGTGGCGTCCCCGTTCCTGCGGCGAAGCGGTGTCTCATAACCGCCGCCCCGCCGCCCGGAACAAAAGGGAGGTACAGAGTTCGCCTCTGCACCTCCCACGGTACCATTGCTTTTTCTGAATTTTCCACTTAAAAGTGGAATTTTCAAAATTTTACAGAAATTTTTTTCGGCGCCGCCTTTTCCAGCTGCAAAAAGCCTATTTTCAGCAGGTCGTACAGCCATTCCCCGCCGTGCCAACGCAGGTATGCGTCCCCGCTGTCCAGCTTTTCATACACCAGATCCGCCTCCTGCGTGTTGTGCAGCCACCCCGCCGCCGTGTACATGAGGCAGCTTACCGCCGCACACACGTCCGGTGCGCCCGTGGCGTGTCCCCTGCACCTGACAGAGCAGCTGTCCCCGCGGTGCATCGTCACTTCTGTCATACGCTGGGTGTGCTCCGCTTGGCAAGCGCCTGCCCGTACCCGGTCATGGGCGTCTGCGCCTCCATGATGCCGCTTGCAAGGCCATTCCCGCCGCCTCCGCCGCTCTCTGCGGCATTGGTGCCGCCGCCTGCCTTCGTCTCCTCCTGGGGCATGAGAACGCCGGTGATCGCCGCCAACTGCTGGCTCATCTGCATCACCATGTTCAGCAGCGTTTGCCCCTGCATGACCTTCTCCTTCACCGTCTGTATGCCCTCAAAGTCCATCATGTCCAGCGCGATCAAACTGGCCTGTGCGTTCTCCGGCGCGAAGAAGCCCATTGCGTACAGCTCCTTGGCCCGCTCGTTCTGCTCCATGCGGCTAAAGGGGTTTTTCTTCTGCGCCTTGATCTTCAAATCGAACACCGGCCGGCGGAACATGGGATTGCCCATCGTGTCCAGCCCGGTCACCTGGTCCTGCAAGCCGGTGTTGTCGAAGTCGATAAACTGGTACTCGCTGCCCTCACCTGTAATGCGGAAGCTGCGGCTCAGGTCGTAAAACTGACGCATCAGCTCCACACACAGGGTGTTGATCTGCGTATACGCCCGATAGCTGGCGGCGATCATGTCCCGGCTGGCCTTGTTGCCTGCCTCTTGCAGTGCTGCAATGGCCGCCGCCGCGGTCACGTTGGTGGTACCGCCGGAGTTTACGTCACGGTTGGCCGCCGTGTCCTTCATCTCCTCGATCTTCATCTGTGCCACAGTCACATAGATGTCGGAAAGCGGCTGCGTCACGATCTCCTGTATGCGCCCGTCGTCCAGCGGCCCGTTCACATGCACCAGCGGCCGGTTCCAGTCCAAAAACTCCTGCTCGTTGATGGCCGTGGTGTCGCTGACAAAGAAACGCTTTTTCGTGGCCATCATGGCGTTCTCCAGAATGTTGGCGCTCAGCTTGTCGATGTACAGCTGCGGGTCCTTGCAGATGGCCACATAGCCAAAGCCGATGGGCGTGCCCTTCTCCGGGTACATCACGTCCAGCACCACCGGGTACATACCGTGATCATAAAAGCCCCGCTCCCGGTACTCCGGGTCGTTCTCGCTGGCGTACAGCAACGTGGAGCCCACGAATTTGATGTAGTGCAGCGCTGTCCTGCCATCCGGCGTCTTGACCTTGTAATACCAGTCCACCACCACGCTCTTGTCGCTGGTGTCCACGTTGTCGTCGTAGATGTACTCCTTCACGTCCACGACCTTGCCCTTCTGCTTGCCCTTCAGCTGCGGGTACTCGCTGTCCAGCAGGTCGTTGTCCACCAGGTCTACGATAAACAAATTCCGGCTCTTCTGGATGTCCGTGATACCCGGCTCCCAAAACAGCTTCAGCAGGTCGATGTCCCTGATCTCGATGTCGCCCAGTCCATTGTCCTTCTGCGGGTCCCAGAAGATGCCGTACACCGCCGTGCCGTGCTTCAGCTTCTCCCACCAGTTGTCGGAGTACACCTGCTCGAAGTGGTTGTACTCCTGCACCACCGGCAATATCTGGCTCAGCGTCTTGGCGCTCTGCTCATCGCTGCGCTCCCGGGGCAATACCACCGGCTCCGGGTAGTTGTCCATCGCGTCGGCGTGCTTGTTCTGAATGGTGTTGAACAGCCACGCGGAGGACGGCTTGGGCTCCGGCGGCGTAGACGTGACCTCCTTGCCGCTCTTGTCCACCCGCTTTGCCTTGCTCTGCCCGATGCCCTCCCAGTGCCGCAGCTCCCACCACAGCTCGTCGTTGACGATGCGGTTTTCCAGGTTGCTCTTGCCGTCCTTGTACTTCGTCAGCAGGTCGATGCCCCGCTCCACGTCCCGGTCCGTGATGGTGGGCGTCTGCTCTGTCCGCTGCAGCAGCATGGCCGCCATCTCCGGCGCCATGTCCTGCTCCTCCGGTACGATGCCGGGGATACCGTATCTCTCCATGCGCTCCTCCTTAATACACTTGATAAAATGCGTACCGGCTGGGCCTGTACTCGTCCTCTGTCTCCAGCGGGGAATACGGCCGCTCCACCGTCCTGTATTCCTCCCGCGGCCCTATGGGGTTGCGCATGCACACATACCGCAGCTGGTCGTAGATGTGGTCCTCGCCGTCGGTGTCGATGTCCTCCACGTCCGTCTGGTCATAGACCAGGTTCGGCACCGTCCGTATAAAATGCTTGCAGGTGCTGAACACATACAGCATGGGCACTCCATCCTCGTCAAAGGCCAGCCGGTGGTGCACCTGCATCTTGCCGTTGATCCGCGCGTGGTCACCCTTCTCGAAGTACACCCGCTGCCGCTCCATCAGTGCGCCCACGCTCTCCGTTCCGTCGCTCTGCCAGATAGCCGGGTCTCCCACACGGTGTATCTGCTTCCCCTTCAGGTTGGGGTCCTCGTCCTCGATCCTCCGTATCTCCTGCGCCACCTTTGTGGGCTCCCACATCACGCCCCGGTTGGGCGTTCCCGTGCAGCCGTATAGCTCCCGTATGTGGTACATCCGCCTATTGCGGTCCACGGCGTACCACCCCACGGAAAAGGGCCGGGAATAGCCCCAGTCCAGTCCGCACCAGATCACCCAGTCCTCCGGCACCCGGAACGGCGCGATCACGTGGGTGTTCTTCCGGTCCATATAGTGGTCACCGTCGTTGCGCCACTCCGTGAACACCTGGCCCTCGAAGCTGTCCCAATTGCCGTACAGCAGGGCGTTCCGCTCCGCCTCCGGCATGCTGGCTAGCCGCTGGACGTACATGGGGTCGTTCTCCATCAGTATCTTGTTGTCAAATACCGAGGACGGCACGAAGATCCGCTTCTGCTGCCCTATGTGCTTCTTGCCGTCCGGCGTGTACCACGCAGCCTCCTCCGTAATGGTCTGCATCGGCGCCGCCGCCGTGATGAAGCGCTCCTTCACCCACCCGTGGCCTACGCCGCCGGGGTTGGCCGTGGAGCGCATATACACCCGCGTCCCCGGCCCGTTGGGCCGGTTTCGGGATTTCAGATACTCATATTCCTCCTGCGTAAAGTGCGTCAGCTCGTCAAAGGCGATAAAGTCATAGGCCTGCCCCTGATACTGTATCTTGTCCTGCGGCCGGTTCATGCTGCCGAACACGATCTGCGCCCCGGAGGGAAACCGCCATGTGTGGCTGCTGCCGTTGTACCTGGCCTTTGGGTATACCCGCGGGTAATAGTTCAGCGTCTTGTCGATCAGCTCCCGCAGCTGCGGGAACGTCTTTCGCAAGATCAGCGCCTTGTACCAGGGGATATGCACCTGCCGCAGCGCCTCGATGACCAGCGCGTCGCTCTTGCCGCCGCCGGCCGCACCGCCATACAGCGCCTCATACTCCGGCCGCGCCATAAATATGGCCTGCCGTTCCTGCGGCCTCCATACCACGCTACTCATCCCTGACCTCCGGCATCAGCACCACGCCGCTCTCACCATTGTCCGATGCCTTGTTCATCATCGTCCACTTGTCGATCAGTGTACCTATAGCCGTGGTGATCTGGCTGGGCGTGGCCTCCGCCAGCTTTGCCGGGTCATTCAGTACCGCCAGCCCATTCCCGATGATCTGGCACACCACATCCCGCTGGCTCTCCATATACGCCAGAATGTCTGCCGTGTTCTGTGCTTTTTTCTCCGCGGCTTTTTGTTCAAAGTCGTCGCTTGCTTCAACAACGCGCTTTACCGTTGTAGGGTTTACGTTGTTTTTCCTTGCCGTGGCGCGATAGCTGCCGCTTTCCAGATAATCCGCCAGTATTTTCTTTTTCTGCCGGTCTGTCAGTCTCGCAGCCATGTTATCACCTCGTTTTGTCTGACGCACCGGCCTCCCGCCACTGGCCTTTGTCATTGGCACGTCTGTACCCGGCTTTCGCCTCACCTGAACCCGTTGAGCTTTCTTTTGATTATGCTGCTGGCGCTCTACCAGCAGGTCATCAACGTCTTCCCTGTGACACATTGCTAAGAGGTGCGGGAAGTCCTATCCGAAGTAAGCAGACTATTTGGGACGCATCCCTTGCAGCGGTCTGCCAGCGCATCAGACAAAAATTGACGTCCGTCTGCACGCATGGGGCCTGCCGCCTATTGCCGCATGGGAGGTGCGACCTCCCGCTCCCCGAAATGTGGGGCGGCATCGGCCTGCGGCATATTGCTCCCTCCGGGCGGAGCCGAAGCCCCGCCCATCAGGAAAAGAAGGGGGAAAAGAAAAAGAATGGAGATGCAGAGTTTGCCCCTGCATCTCCCATGATAAAGTGCGTTTTTTCAATTTTTCCACTTTTAAGTGGAATTTTCAAAATTTATTTTTCGGCAATATCTACCACGCAGGGATAGTCCGTCCTGCCCATCAGATAGTCTACCGACACGCCGAATTCATCCGCTATGCTTTTCAGCGCATCCATCGTCGGCTTCGCCGTCCCCAGCTCATACCGGCGTATGGCGTCAGAGTTCAGCCCGCAGCGCTCCGACAGCACATACCGCTTCAGTCTCTTTCTCTCCCGCAGCTTTCTCAGCCGTTCCGGGAATTCGCTCATGTCAGCACCTCCTCCGGGAAGAATGTCTCCCGCACCCCGCCGCACTCCGCCACGATGTACCGCCCCTTCGGATGCACATACACCACCGTGCCCTTGCGGACAGGGAATTTTCTTTTCCTCGCACCCCTTACCGGGGAATAAGTCTGGCAGCGTCATAAACCGCGCCCGGATCGTGTCACCCTTCTGCATCTGCCCCGTCCTTTCGTTCGCCGTAGGAGCAGAAGTCATCCGGCTCTACACACACCGCCTCGCCGGAATACCCGCGGGCATTTGTCTTTGGCTCCGTATGTAGGTAACACAAACCGTTTGGGTAGTTGCGATAGTGCTTGCAGCCCTTGCACCGTACCACCGGCACGGCATCGACCTCCTCTGTCAATGCGAGATACGCAAGTGCAAGCGGTCTGCTGTGGTGAAGCAGCGCTTCTTTTGTCATGTACTGCGCGATTTGTTCGATGACTGCAACGGCTTCCGCTTTCAGATCCGCGCCGTCTAAAAGGTCATTCGTATAGTGCATAAGTTCGTTTCGCAAATTATACACGATCGTCACCTCCGTCCATCTTCGCCAGCTCCACAAACCCAAGAACCGTGTCCACAATCGCCTTGTCAATTCGCGCCTGCAAACTGCATCTGTTTTCGCAAACAACAGGCATTTCAGATAGGGACTTGTTATAATAGGCTGTCTTTCTGACGACCCATTTACCGTCCCAAAAATCAAGAGAATAGCCGCTGGATTTCGCCCCCTCCATCTCTGCTGACTTTGCAGCGCCAGTTTTCACAAAGTAGCTTTCTCGCGTCACCCACGGGTTTTTGTAGATTTTCATTCCGCACCATCCATATTCGCACCGCAGTTGGGGCAGTAATTAAGCCTGTCGTTAAAAGGGTGACCATCAATGTATTCAGCCATTGGCTTATCCTCCCTCGTGGCAATAGCCGTTTTCATCTGTGTCTTTCCCCCAATAGGTGCAGTGCAGGACATTTCCGATCACCACTGATTGATAGCAGTCCTTACAGCGTACCACCTCTACCACATCGGCTGCAGGGATGGCATTTATGAGTTCCTTGATGTTCTTCATGCCAAACCCATAGTCAACTCCACCGAAGTCGTCTGTTTCGCATACATCCGCATCGGCATTGTCGAACTGTTCAAACACTGCCGATCTTTTAATATATTCCGCCATCACAATTCCTCCTTATCTCCTGTTCCATAATGCCCAACGGCGTGTGCTTCCGCATCCATGCGTACACCCACTCCCGGCTCTCCGCCGTGCCCATCGGCTTCTTCTTCGGCGGCAGTTCGCCGTTCTTCGCGGCGGTGGCCGTGGGGTTGTGCTTGTGCTCTCCCATCACTCCACCTACCATTTCAGTTCGTCATACAACTCGCTGAACCGCTTGTTCCACTTCCTTAGTCCGAAGAAACAGTACACGCCCAACACGATCCACAGCCCACTGGCGATGTCTTGCAACAAATTTTCCATTACTCCACCTCCTGCATCCAGAACTCGCGGCGGCAATCGGAGCACCCCTGGCGCAAACAATCGGCGGTAACCCGTATATCAGCAGAAATACGCTTAGGGCACAGGATCAAAAGCCCGGTGTTATCAATATCAGCCTGAGGATACTGCTCCAAAAACACGCTCTGCCGTGTCTTGCACGGGTGTGCAGCAGACCACTCCTCGACGACCCTCACAACTTCTCCCGCTGTTTCCTGCGATTGCTCCTCCACATTTACCGTGCAAAAGTCAGTCATAAATGCAGGACATTCCTCACAGCCAGAAAATTTGCCGCACATACGCAGATATTCCTTTACAAACTTAATAGCATCCATCACATTTCCCTCCATCTGCACCCGTCACAGGCGCCCTCGTGTGCGTTTTTGTACTTCCCGCAGTATTGGCATAGCTCGTTCTTTATGGTGTGCAATTCTTCTTTAAGCCGCAAAACCTTGTCTGTTTTCGACACAGCCATGTCAAGCAATTCCTTGATGTCTCCCGGTGTCAGCCCAGTGTCCTCGTAGGTCGTTCCATTGTTCTCCTCCTTCACCGCCACAGCCTTTGCCAGCTGTGCCATACCCTGCTTCATGTCCTCTATCTGCTTATCCCGCCGTGCAATGGCGTCCTTCAGGCTGTCGTTGGCTTTCATCAGTGCCTCGATGTGCCGCTGCTGGTTCTCGATCAGATTAGCGCTGGCGAGGTCTAACAGGTTGCGGCAGTTGATTCCATCACGTAGCGGGCACTTGTTGCATTCGTCATATTCTCCACCACCACAGCACCGCAGCGCGGTCACGATCTCATCTCTTGTCATGTCATTCCTCCCCAAACCATCTTTTTGTCACCGCGATGGGGAACGGCTCGATCTCGCTTGCCCACCGCGCCGTGCCTTTGCCGTGTATCCGCTCAAAGCACAGCGGGAACCCACCTATTCCGTCAAACAAGCTCCCCAGCGTCGCGCCCTCCGGCAGATACCGCGCCATGCGCCGCAACATCCAGTCCCAGAAGGGCAGGGCGATGGAGTTGCCCAGCGCCTTGTACCGTGGGCTGTCCGCACTTCCTTTCACTTTTATTTCACGCCCGCGTTTATCTGTTTTAACCCAATCTCCAATATCTGTCCATCCGTCCGGGAATCCTTGTAGCCGTTCGCATTCCAACGGCGTCAATCGGCGCACCACCATGTTCTGCACTGGGTATGTCTCCGCGTCCTCCCGATAAGCGCAGTTCGCCTTTGCCCGCAGCGTGTGTGCCACATCCGGTGTTGCCCCGCACACCAGCATATCGTTGTATGCGTCCTGCCCGTTGTAGCTCCCGGCATGAGCGCCTGGGGAAAGCGTACCCGTCACATCTTGGTATGTAAGCGGCACTTGATTGCCGCCTGTCCGCAGTTCCGCGCCGCCCTGCTGTGTGGCCATACAGAATATCGTCTGATCGTTCCCCGTTCCCAGCGTCCCGCTTTTCTCCGTCTGCACTAACGCGCCTTTTCCTCCTCCGTCACAGCCCCCCTGATGCGGACTGCATACGATGTTGGGGCCTCTGTCGGCGCAGGGGCTTCCGTCCGCTCTTGCGGTGAGGTTCCTTGCGACTGCCGGATTAAAACCGCTTTCAGCAGCTTCGGCAGGTCCTTCCCCCGACGCTCCGCTCTCCGCAATATCCCCTGACACGCTTTCGCCGTCAAATTGTATTTCGGATGCGGTGTCTCCTCCAAAATCTGCGACAACCGAGATACGACGACGGCGTTGGGGCACTCCCCAGTGTTGCGCGTCGTGAGTTCGCCACACCACGCTCCATCGTCCTCCCACTTCATCGTGATACCCTCCCCAGGTAGGCCAGCCCTTTTCAGGCACTTCAATACCGGGGGCTTGCGGCTCGACGATTTTGATGATTTCTTCGAGCACGGCTGCGAAGTCTTTTCCTTTGTTGCTGCTAAAGGCTCCGACCACGTTTTCCCACACGAGATACCGAGGTCTAACCATGTCACCTGTCCGTCCATTCCTTTTGTCCGCCTCCCTCATTTCTTTTACGATGCGTACCTGCTCCATAAACAGGCCGCTTCGCGCTCCCGCCAAACCGGCGCGTTTCCCGGCGATGGATAGATCCTGGCTAACAAGGTGAACCACCTGTAATACACCAAACGGGTTCAATCTCTGCCCCATTTATTTTCGTAATATCGCCTAAATGTTTCACCTAAATCACCTCCTAATCTCCAAACACCACGCCGCACTCGTCCTTCAGCACGTCCTTGATGTGCTTCCGCTTGATGCGGCCCTCGTTTATTTCCTCCGCCAGCTTCTCCAGGCACTCGTACAGGTACGCGATGCTCTGCGTGTCCCGGCTGTCCGATGTCTCCTCTTGGACGTGCCATCCGCATTTGTCCATCAGCACCATCGCCACCATGTCCATGTTCTCCCGTGTGCCTTGCAGCTTGCCACGCATAAAAATGCGGTCGTCCCTGCTCAAATGCTGCTTGCCCATGTTTCAATTCCCCCACAGTGACACTTGGTTTTCGTCCGGCAGTACAAGCATTTGCTCCTGCGCCTTCTGGCAAAAGTCCCGGCTGATCTCAAATCCGTAGCCACGCCGTCCCGTTTCCATACAAGCACGCAGCGTAGACCCGCTTCCGGCGCATGGGTCAATGACCACATCACCGGGGTCTGTGAATATGCCGATTAACCGTTTTAGCAGCACGACCGGCTTTTGGGTTGGATGGATCTTTGGAATGTCTTTCCCGTCGCGCCCCCACTCCTGCCAGTTGAAAACCATTCTTTTTTCTCCGTACATATCCGTGTTGCGGAACTTTGGCAGTTTGTCCCGATACAGCACCACGGCAAACTCTGTCGCGCCGACAATACGCATATTTGCCTTGAGAACCTGCGCGGAATAATTCTTAATGAAAAACAGGGGATAGGACTTCATAAAACCGTACCGCTTGCCATAGTTGATAACCGTCTGCATCTGCTCAAAGGCGCAAAAGACAATCATAGCCGGTGCCTCGCCTGTTGCTTTCGGCTCTTTTTTCAAAAGGCGGGAGCAAAAGTGCATATACTCCGCGATTTTGAAATTCCCGTCTGAGTTGAAAAATGACTTCTTGGCAAGGCGGCTTTCTCCGTTAGCGTTATCTCCGCCTTTGTACCACATAGGATTGCTTGCGTAAGCGTTTGTTCCAATGTTGTATGGGATGTCCGCAATTACAAGCTGCGCCTTGGGAATGTTGTACTTCTTGAAGTTTTGAAAATTGTCGTTAAATAGCTGCACTTGCTGCTTGCCCACGTCACACCTCCCGTATAGCAAACCCGTACCTACTACGGAACAGCTTTGCTTTCATGGAAAACACCCTATACGCAGCGCTACTCGGATCTTTATACCCCTTCACGTCCTCCACCACCGGCAACCAGTACCGCTGGCCGTAGCTGTCAGGAGCCGTTCTGCGCTCGTACACGAAGTCCGCGATGTAGTCGATACTTTTCACCGGGTCGCCCTCAAACGTTATGTACGCCTCTTGCAAGCAGTACCGCACCTGTAATTTCAGCCCCCGTATCTCACCGGCCTTTTGCAGCAGCATCAGCGCGTCGTAGCGCTCCGCCTCCTTCTTGCTGTCGAAGGTCAGCTTCCCGCGCTTCGTCTTCTGCGCCTTGTACTTCCCCGGTTTCCGCATCTTCTCCATGACCTGCTTCTGCGCCGCCGGGGACAGCCGCGCCAGATCGTCACTTTTCAAGCCCATTCTCCAGTCCTCTTTTCTCCAATCCTCGTTTGTTCATCGTGTACTGCACCTCATGGACGATGCGCATCTCTCCGCACCGTTCGCATTTGCCGCCCAGCGTCCGCCGCCACATGGGGGAGAAGATGTACTCGTCCTCCATGTCCCGTATGCACTGTCCGCACAGCTTCGCCGTGGCGATCTTCCAGATGCCGTTATCCATGCAGCACCGCCTTCGCCTCATCCCACGTTATGCCGTGTTCTCGTGCGTACCGTGAGATACGCCCCAGCCCGCCGTGGTCAACGTTGATATACCGCCGCATCCACGCAGCCTCCTTCTCGCTGCCACGGCTCACATTACCGGGCAACGCCTTTGCGCTTGCAAGCTCCGTGACGCGCTGTTTCACCTGTCCCACCACCGGGGGGAACCCCTTGTTGTCGGACGCGATAAACGCCTTTACAGCCGCCGCCACGGCGTTGTAGCTGTCCTCGGAAAACATATCCGTCCACAGTGCTACAACGCCCTCGGCGTCCCTGCGCGTCATGTCCTTGTAGAAGTTTGGGTACGTGGCTTTCAGCACAGCCATGATCTTCAGCGTTTCGTCCCTTGTCATAGCCTATCCTCCAGCATCTCCAGGAACACGTTGCCGCTGCCCTTTTCCTGCGATCGGCGCTCGTCCTTCCAGCGTGTTTCCCAATTCCGCACGGCGGCTTTCCAGTCCTTCATGTGGTTTTTCCCCACCATCCAACCCTTTTGCTCGTAAAAGGCTACAAAGCGTTCTGCGTTGACGTGATACCCCTGCGCCTGCACATAGGCGGACACATTATCAACGGATGGCGGTGTGAAGCGCGCCCCGCGTGTATCACTCACACCGTTAGGTGGGAGTGATATATCTTTGGTTTTGTCTTTGGTTTTGGTTTTGTCTTTGGTTTGGTACGCTTCGTATACGGTCGTATTCGTTCGTATACCATCGTATACGGTCGTACCCTCCTGCCGTGCATATCGTTTTTCTATGTTGCGCTGGTTCTTCGCGCATCTCTCGTCATACGCCGCTTTCGCCCTGTTTATATCGTCCGCAATGAAATCAAATGCGATAGACTCCCGTCCCGTAAGTTCCTCCGTCTCTCCGGTCTCGCCATATTCCAGCAAAGACCGTACAAGCCGACCTACCTCTTGATCTGAAAGCTTCTCTAATTTCTTGCGATAACTGTAATAAAAGGGAATGTACTCAAGAGCCACTATGCGCCACCTCTCACTCCTTCGGCATCGCGCCTATGACGTACACCCCGCGCTCTTTGTCCAACCACACATCGCCTGTGTAGTTCTCCAGTGCCTTACTCACAAGGTTGGCGGGTACCTCCAGATGCCAGCCCCACAGCGTGTCGCAGTCTTCCCGTTTCTCTCCGAAGGTAATGGCACAGGCCACATAGTGCGCCGTGATGGCCTTCCTGTAGTCCTGCACGGCACCGGTCAACTCTGACAGGTGCTGCCGCTGCCGCTGTACCACGTTCTGCAAATGCGTGTTCTGCCGCCGCAATGCCTTGATCTCTTCCTGCATCTTGCCCATTCACGTCACCCCCTTAGAAAGGCAAATCTGACATGTCGTCCTCGTCCATCTCCACGAACTGGCTCCTTCCGTCCGTCCGAGGAAACGTCCCCTGCGCGTCCGTGTCCTTCCGGCTGTCACCAAAATACATATTGTCCGCCACGATCTCGGCGCTTCTGCGGTTGTTGCCGTTCTTGTCCTGCCAGTCACGCATCTGCAGCCGGCCCTCCACCACCGCCATGCGGCCTTTGGTGAAATACTTGGAAGCGAACTCCGCCGTACCGCGCCACGCCACAATGTCGATGAAGTCCGTGTCTTTGGTCCCGTCTGCGTTCTTAAAGTCCCGGTCTACCGCCAGTGCAAAGCTGGCAACGGCGGTACCGTTATTGGTGCGCCGCAGCTCGGGATCCCGTGTCAATCTACCCATGACAAAAATCTTGTTCAGCATATCAAATCTCCTTATAAGTAACTTTTTCCGAATTCTCTGCGGAAGTCCTCTTCCGTCCAGCCCTGCTCCTGCATGGCCTTTAGCTGTCCGTACCGCCGTAGCCTGCGCATTTGTTCGCCGCTGCGGTGTACGGCTGTCTTTCCGTTCCTGTGGCACCTGTTGCCGCACAGGTACACCACAAGGCCGTATTTTTCGCTTTTCTTGCGGTTGGCTCCGCCCAGCAGGTGGTGTTTCTCCAGCGGATCGCTTGGGTCATTCCTGCCGCACAAAAAGCATCTCTTACTCTCCATGCGCTTCCTCCGTCCCGTCCCACTCGTATTCCGGGCAGCTGTGGATGGCGTAGCTGTGCATGATGCCCGCCTTGCGTCCTCCCTTTCTCTTCACTGTAGGCGTAGCGTCCCATCCGGGCACCGGCTCCGGGTCTTTCCTCGACCAGCTGCAGTCTCCGTAGCACTTCCTGCACGTCCAGCAGGGCTGTATGTGCAGCTTGTTCATGCGCTCACCTCTCCCCACCGGCTCACCAGCGCGTCCAGCTCTGCCGGAGTCATCGTCTCAATACCTACCGCCTTACAGTCCTCCACAATGGCGTCTATCAGGCGCGACATCTGCTCCGTGTCGTAGGTGCTGCTGCCGTACCATACCGTCACGTTCACGCAGCCCTTTAGCTTGCTTACGCCCTTGTCGGCCATCCAGCCCAGACCGTTACGCTCCCAGCCCTTGCAGAACGCATCCGCGGCCTTTTCCTGCAGGCACAGCACCTCGCTCACGCCGCCTATGTTCCGTATCTCCTGCCGGTACACCTCTTGCTTGGAGATGCCGTAGTGTGCCGCCAGTCTGTCCAGCAGCACCCAGCAATAGGCGTTGGCGTCCAGGCTCCGGCCTTTGCCCTTGATGGTCACGCTGTACTCCTTGCCGGGCTTCATGGCGTCGCACACGTCCATCGCGGTCTGCGGCGACTTCACACGCAGCGCCAGCCACGCGCCATCACTGTCCTGCTGCCACCGTGCGCCATCGACTGTCACCTGCTGCATAATTCTTCCTCCTGCGGCCAATGCCCTGTTCGTAGGCATTTTGCCAAATACCTAAGACGAGGTAGGTAACACCCCTCGACCCAATCCGCGTCATAATCAACCTTGTGCTGTGTCAACCTGTTTTCGTCTATTGGCAGGAAAAAATTAAACAATTCGTCTTCTGTAACGCGGTATGCCACGATCCTGCAAAATTTTCTCTTTCGAAACAATCCACAACCGCTGGCAAACATCTCCACTTGGCACTGCTGCCAATACGCTTTCGTAACCTTGAACACAAGTTTGCTGTGCGTTTTCACTTCGGTAATGAGTTGTCTGCTTTCCCCGTCATAGTTCACGCGCAAACGTAGCGAACGAATGCGTATCTGCCTGTCTCGTGTCTTTACACGCAGCGCATCAAGTATCTTGTGCTCGTAAGCCGTGCCACAATGCATTGCCGGCGTGGCGAACCTGTCTTTTCTAACACCCAGCTTCACCAGCCACCACCTTCGAAATGTATCTGTATTCCAGTTACCCATGATGGTGGCAGTGTCGCTTGCGCCAAACCACCCGCTTCTGTCGTGGTTACGTATCATAACTTACTCACAGCCTTTTCAAGCTTGTCCAGACTTGCAAAATAGCCCATCATCTTTGCAAGCTGTTTATCGTTAATGTCAAGTCCCCGAAGCAGGTCGCTGTGGTCAAGACCGTTTCGTTCTTTCATGGAGATTAGCCTTTCCAGTCTCTCCTTTATGGCAAAGATACTGTGACGGCTCAAATCGTCCTCACCATCGTCTCCGTCACCTTCTGCCCAAAGGTCAAACCCAAGTCCGGTGCGAACGGCAACGCCTTTAACGAAAGCTCTCGCCAGCGCGTTGTTTATGCGAAGCTGGTTCAACGTATCCTCATATACCACAAGGGATCCGTTCAACAGGGGCATGTCGTAGGAAAACTCCAAATCGTCAATGTGGATTTCAACAGACACAAACCAGCATTCTGTAATCCGTCCTTTACTGGTTGTAATTTTGGCCTGCGGCCACAGGTATGTATTCGTTTCCGGGCACCTCCGAGGGGCATACCACACGCTGGATGCTCCGTTTTCGTGGAGCAACTTAGCGCACTTTGCCCAGCTCAAATAAGGGACCTTGATAACATTCCCCTTCTCGTCCTTTGCGTCGCGTAAATCGCAAAACGGCTTTACATCCACCTGTATCAACTCGTCAAAAGATTTCAGCATTATTCTTCCGCCTTTCCCACATACTCACTGCCGCAATACGGGCATTGATATTCTGTCATTTCCTCACCGAACTCGCCGTCCGGGTAATGTTTGTAGGTACACATAGCCGGGTCTTCAAACTCCGCACCACAATCATCACAGATGTACAAAACGCCGGTGTCTATGCGCTCCCATCTTTTCTTTTTAACTCGCATCATGCCAGCCTCCCAGCCGCTTTCAGCACTTCCCGCATAGGCTTCCGCGCCTTGAGTATGGACATAGCCCGCGCCGTCTCCCGCCTGTATTGCCGCCACAGGTCGCTCAACTCGTCGCTCTGGTAGTACCCGTCCCCGTCGTTACAGATCATCACGCCCTGCTTCTTGGCTTCCGCCACGGCCTTTCGCATCTTCCGGTCGGTGGTGTGCAGCGCCGCCGCCAGGTCTTCCCGGCTGATGGCGTTCCTGCGTCCATTGGGGATCAGACAGGCGATCCGCTCTGTCTCCGCCGTACGCATAGGCATCTCCGCTTTCTCGTCCTCGCCGAACAGATACGCCCTGCTGGCCCACAGCGCCGCCTCCAGCGCCTCGGTGACTTCCTCCGTGGGCAGGCACACGCCGTTTTCAAAACGGCTCACCATGCTCACGTCCATCCGTGGGTCTGCCAGCTTCAGAATGCCGCTGACCGCCTCCTGCGTCAGCCCCAGCTCCAGCCGCCTCTCCTTCAATCGGTTCATCTTCCATCCCTCTTTCTTATCGCCTTTTTGGCGTTCTCGCGCCTTGCGCTGTTCATGCTGTAAAAATCAGCCTCGCTGTACGATGCGTAGCGTTTCGCCTTGTCGGCCTCAACGTCCCGCCGGAACGCTTTGTAGTCCTCGCACTCCCCGTGGCACCTTTCGTGTCTGCGCTGGCAGCCCTTGCAGGGCGGAGCCGTCCGGTTCACCAGTCCGATCATTCCCACTTCACCAGCGCTTTCACCACACCGGCCTGCGCCGCGTCCTCATGGCTCATCAGCACATCCACCGTGTAGCCGTACACTCCGGTATCGGCTGCTATGTACTCCTTACCGCCCAGCGTCACCGTGCTGCCAAGCGGGATGATGTCCGGATCCACAGCCACGGCCTCGCCAATGTTTACCCACAGGCCGGATGACGTCAGCACCAGGCCGTCCCGCTGGTTCATGTGGGCGTAGGGTGTGCAGCACGCACAATACCCGGTGATGTCACATACCAGCACGTTCTCCGCCTCCGGCTCCGCGATCTCCGCCGTGGGCGGTGACTGCACCACATCCTCCTGCACCGGCGGCAGCGTCAGGCACCACGCCACCAGCACCAGCAGCATCACCCACAGGACGATTACCACTACCCACATACGCCTGCACCATCGTCTGGTACGGAACATCCGGGAGTATTCCCGCGCCCGCCTGTTCCGCTCTCTCATCGCCCTAGCGCCTCCACGCCCTTGACAATAGCCCAGCTCAGCCACGCCGCGCCGATAAACACCAGCGCCCATGCAAACCACGTCATTTCGCACCTCCGATCATCATCAGTTTCTCCTCGTCTGTGAAGTGCAGCACGCTGTCCAGCGCCCACACCTCCTCGATCGACCACTTGGTCTTTCCGCTCATCCGATAGGACATCTGCGTCTCTGTCATGCCCACAGCCTGTCCCAGCTCCTTGTTGGTACGGATCAGCGCCCGTCCCATCGCGCCGCGTACCGCGCTCTCAAACCCGCGCTTCCGCTTCGCCGTCTGCTGCGGCCTCAACATTTCTTTCCCTCCTTGTGTGGTGTCATCCAGCCGTTACCGGTGTATCCGGTGAACTCGTGTCCCATGCCCTGCAAAGCAGCCCATAGCCAGTACACGTTACATCCAAACACCTGTGCTATCCGTTTACACCTGATCCATGAGAGATATGTCGTGTCTCCTTGTTCGTATCGCTGATACGCTTCCTCGCTTATACTGGCTGCTCTGGCAACGCCTGCCGCCGTCAGACCAGCTCTCTCACGCAGCGTACGTAGGATGTTTTCAGAACTTCTGTCCTCCGATGTCGACATATCCCGTGACATCAACATTTCTTTCCCTCCTTTTATCAAGTAACTTTATAAGTTACCTTACAGACAAAAAAATAGTCGCGGGATCTTCGATCTTAAGTAACTCAATCATTCGATCGGCCTCATCGGTACCAAAAACGCCGTTTTTCATTTTAGAATAAAACGTTTTTTCGGAAATGCCAATCTGCTTTGCTACTTCCCGCTGCGAAAACCCGCGCTCTGCTATAATTCCTCTTAACTTTGCCGTGTTCATTTTTTGCCCCTCCTTTCAAGTAACTTATGAGGTTACTCTGAGTATACGCCAATGCGGGTAACTTGTCAAGTCATTTTTTTCTTGACTTGAGCCTTTTTTGTGATATTATGGGACTACTCAAAGGTGGTGAATATTATGCAAAAAACTATTGGTGAGCGAATTAAAGCGGCTCGTGAAGCAAAAGGAATGTCACAAGAAGACTTAGGAAAGTCATTTGGCGCAACTAAACAGACGATATATAAATATGAGACAGGGATAATTACCAACATTCCTTTAGATAATCTGGAAAAGATGGCAAGTGTTCTTGGCGTGTCTTCTGCGTATCTTGCGGGGTGGGAAGATACACCGGAGTTTAAGTCTCTATGTAAAGTCGCCGAAGATATGTATAAAAAAGAAGCTCTCGAAAAATTTGTCGAAAGCTTCAGCGCCGATGAGCTTGAAATTGTCTCTATTCTTCGCAAGATGTCTCCTGAACAGCTTGCGCGGGAGCTGGCGTATCTGCGTCAAGCTTCCGCAGATGGGCAAGGTAAGTAACTTTCCGTTCTGGTGTAAGCTTGCGGTATAGGTCGATCGCCGCGTTAATTTCCTGTTCAGTAATCTGTGTTTTCCCCATTTTCTTCCCCTTTCTTCCGTCAAATCGTCCAATTTATCTCCCGTTTTTTATTCAGTTGTGCTAAAATCCCCGCCTTACCATTGCAATTTCTTCACCAAGTTATATAATAGGTGCCAGAGAGGGGGTGTATTTTTACGAAATTAACTCACGCTATTCCCATCATTGTGCTTTCTATATCAATCTCTTTGTTTTTGCCGGGCTGTTATTACGACAAGGATGATATGGAAAGTGCATACGACAACGGGCTTATGGATGGGTACGATGATGGGTACTATGACGGCTACCATGATGCGCTTGTCGACAACGGCCTTGCTTCTGATCCTCCGCCACCAACCACATACGCAGACGATGAGGTACCCGTGGAAAAGCATTTATCCGCCGGTGATATTTTTGGTTTAGTTATTATATGTGGTTTGGGGCTTCTTCTTATTTGGATGGTCGTTTTCCCCATAGTGGCTGTCTCTTATACACATCTCCGAGCCCACGAGACTAAGGCGAATCTCGTATGC
>ENA-OYAG01000008-OYAG01000008.1-human-gut-metagenome-genome-assembly--contig:-NODE-8-length-34819-cov-4.653607_pt1 | contig 34819 bp, 26 predicted proteins | sample MGYA00243428_ERZ652820 | MGnify/ENA primary metagenome ERZ652820 (study PRJEB26926, sample SAMN06164573) | human gut metagenome | biome: ENVO:00009003; feature: ENVO:2100002; material: ENVO:00002003... | reverse complement strand
GTACGGGTGGTGTCCCGTTTTCCCGGAAAGGGAGAAAGTGCCATAGCCGGTCTGGATGAGATGACTGCAAAACTCCAGTTGTTGTTCAGTCTGCTGTTCACGTTGTCGTTCGTTGTAGCCGGTCTGCTGTCATGAAGAAGCTGATTTTTACCATTCTGCTGGCTGCCGTGCTGTGGACGGTCATGTTTTCGCCTTGGACGGCTCCTTTCGTGAATTTCTGGTGGATGATGACCGGTTCTGCGCTCACACTGTCCGTGTTTGCCACCTTGTTCAATCCCGGCTGGTGGCGGGAGGTGAAGTGGAGCTTGCCGAATGTCTTGCTGGGACTTGGCATTGCTGTTGCTTTGTGGGGCGTTTTCTGGTTGGGAGACAAGGTGTCATCTTGGATGTTCGATTTTGCCCGTCCGCAGGTGGACTCCATTTATGGGATGAAAGAGGGAGAGTCTCCTTGGCTGCTGGCAGCATTGCTGCTGTTGCTGATAGGGCCGGCGGAAGAGATTTTCTGGCGCGGCTATGTGCAACGCACGCTTTCCAAACGCTGGAATCCGAATGCGGGTTTTGTGGTGGCTACTTTGATTTATGCACTGGTGCATGCCGGTTCCTGCAACTTCATGCTGGTCATGGCGGCTCTGGTGGTGGGGGCGGCATGGGGGGCGCTTTACCGTTTCTTTCCGAACCGCTTTGCCGCTATTATCTTGTCTCATGCAGTGTGGGATGTGGCGGTATTTATATTTTTCCCGATATGATTATTGTTTACAAAAATAAGGTGGCGGTAATGGGTCGTATAAAAACAAGACAAATTGATGCGTTGAATTATAAAAAAGCAAGCATATGACTTACAATTTTGATGAAGTAATAGAGCGCCGTGGTACCGACTCCGTGAAATGGGACGGTGTGAAGAGTGTATGGGGACGCGATGACCTCCTCCCCATGTGGGTGGCGGATATGGATTTCCGCACGCCCCCGTTTGTGATGGAAGCCTTGCGGAAGCGTCTTGAACATGAAGTGCTGGGCTATACGTCTGCGTGTGAGGAATGGTATACTTCCATTTGTAGCTGGCTCAGTCGTCGCCACGGTTGGGACGTCACTCGCGAGATGCTGACTTTTGTACCCGGCATTGTCCGCGGTCAAGCCTTCGCATTGCAATGCTTCACCAATCCCGGCGACCGGGTAATGGTGATGACTCCCGTTTATCATCCCTTCTTCCTGGTGACGCAACGCATGAAGCGCGAAGTGGTTTACTCTCCGCTCGACCTGAAAGACGGACAGTATCAGATTGACTTTGAGCGTTTCCGTAAGGATATACAAGGATGCAAAGTATTGATTCTCTGCAATCCCCATAACCCGGGCGGGCGTGTATGGACGGTGGACGAATTACGCCGGATTGCTGATATTTGTACGGAAAGCCATACGTTTGTCATCTCCGATGAAATTCATGCCGACTTGACTCTGCCACCTTACAAACACCATCCTTTTGCTACTGTTTCGGGGGCTGCCGCGCAGAATTCCCTCACCTTCATGGCACCCAGCAAAACATTCAATATGCCGGGATTGGGAAGTTCGTACGCCATTATCCTCAATGAGGACATCCGCCACCGTTTTCAGGAGTTCATGGAAGCGGGCGAGTTCAGCGAAGGGCACATGTTGGCCTATATCGGTGCGGCTGCTGCCTATATGCATGGTGAGGAATGGTTGGAACAGCTGCTGGACTATATAAAGGGCAATATCGATTTCACGGAGAACTACCTGCGCGAGCATATTCCGGGCATCGGCATGATACGTCCGCAGGCTTCTTACCTGATTTATCTGGACTGTCGGGGATTGGGGCTGACTCAGGAGGAACTGGTGAGACTATTTGTGGACAAGGCACACCTGGCACTGAATGACGGCACCATGTTCGGTGAACCGGGTAAGGGATTTATGCGGCTGAATATCGGCTGCCCGCGTTCGGTGTTGGAGCAGGCGCTGAAGCAACTGGAAACTGCGGTTGCAGACAAATGATAGAAAAAACTATATCTCCTATATTATGAATAGATTACCTTTCCTTGGACTATTGTTTGCGTTGCTGTGCCTTGTTGCCTGCCGGCAGATGAATGAGGCACATCTGTTACATCTGGCAGAAAAGCAGGTGAATATGAATGTGGACAGCGTGTATGCCTTGCTGGTACAGATAGAGAGGCCATCGCAACTTTCGGATGAGGAGAGGCTGTTGTATGGATGGCTGAATGCTTATGTGCACTATAAGCGGCACAACTCGATGGCGGAAGATTCCTTGATATTGCCTGCTTCCGATTATTACGTCTTCCGCAACGACACGGCGAAGAATCTGTTTTCCTATCAGTTGAAAGCCTGGTACTGGTATTGGCTGAAAGAGCACGAACGGTGTATAGCTGCCATTGACAGCGGCGTAGCTTTGGCCAAGGCGCTGCAGGACACGGGAAGAATGGCTGATATGCTGATTGATAAGGCATACTGGTATGTGTATGTCTGGAAAGATTATGAGAAAGCGATAGAAACTTTCCGTACCGCCATAGCTTTGGACGCAAGAGCCGGAAGCTTCTTCTCTATGGGAATTGCCATGGGGCTGAACAAGAATGATTCTGCATCCTATTACATGGAGCGCAGCATAGAACTGGCAGTGGAGGCAGAAGATACCAGTAAGATAGTGCATTATTTGCGTAACTATGCCCAGATGCAGGCTTACTCTTTTGATGAACCTTCCGGTGCAATAGCTACTATTCGTCGTATGGAGCAGTATGTCGTCGACCCGGTGCAGTTGCGTATGGGAGATCTGGTGAAAGTGGAAGTGTTCTTGAAAGAAGGGCTGCTTGATTCGGCGGAATACTATTTGAATAAGGAGAGGAAACGTGGCGAGGGCCGGAACCGGTTTCTGACGGAAGAGAATATGGTGGCGGTATATAGGGCATTGATAGATTATACACGTCACCGTACGTTTGATGTGCTGGACGTGGCGCGCTATAATGATTCTGTAGCCAATGCTCTTACTGCGTTGCAGAGTACCGTCCGGCGTAAGGACGAGTCAAAGGAGACGCTTTCGCAAGCCAACTTGATTCTGACGGTGGAACGGAAGCAGGCACAACTGAATTTGTTGCTGGCACTGTTGGTACTGGTGCTTGCAGGTGGCGGTGTGTCCCTTTATATCCGTAACCGGCGTAACCGGTTGATTGAAGCGGAAGAACGGGCGGAAACACTGACCCGGTTGCTGGAAGATGCGATCAGGAACCAGTCGAAAGGGGAAGACGGGCAGTTTTTTCGGAAAATACTGTTGCAGCAATTAGGCATGATACGGCTGGTGGCTAAACAACCTACCTCACAGAATCAGGAGCTGCTTCGCCGCATTTCGGGTATTACCAGCCATGAACTGCCGGTAGAGAGTTTGCTGGTATGGGAGGACTTGTATCCTATCATAGACCGGATTTATGATAACTTCTACACAAAGATGGACAGCTGTTTTGGCGATGTGCTCATTGACAAAGAAAAGCAGCTTTGCTGCCTGCTCTGTGCGGACTTCTCGACGAAGGAGATTAGTGTGGTGACACAACAGAGCATTCCTACCATTTACCAGCGAAAGACGAATATCCGCAAGAAACTGGGGATGGGGGAGAAGGAAGGCATCGTAGAGTTTATAGGCAGCATATAGACCGGAAAAGGCATAATATAGACTTTTGTGAAATTAAAGTGTTGATATGTAGTGATTTGTAGTTTTGGAATATAGACTTTTTATTCCTCGATATAGACCGTTTGAGGCATGTTTTACCCCTACCTTTGTATCAGCGAAATACAAGGTGTGAAATATTGAAATCAAACGCATGATGAAAGAAAAACTACTGAACAACGTTAGAAAAAGAGTGATGGTATGGGTGGCCTTGGCAAGTATGGCAACTCTGCTTCCTGCTCAGACTTACCGGCTTTCCGGTTGTGTGCAGGACGAGAACCGCCAACCGGTAGAGGTGGCGAATGTGCTGCTGAAGCAGGCAAAAGACAGTATCTATATTACCGGTATGCTGACCGACACACAAGGTTGTTTTTCCTTTGACCAGCCACTGGGAGAATACTTGTTGCATATTACCCTTATCGGCAGCGAAGACCTCTACGTTCCCGTTGTGCTGCAAGGAAACAAAAACGTTGGCGAATTGACATTGAAATCTTCTTCTGCCTTGCTGGACGAAGTGACCGTTACGGCCGCGCGTCCCGTTATCAAGCGTCTGGTGGATAGGGTAGTGTTCGATGCACATAATACCATAGCCTCTGCCGGAGGCAGTGCACTCGACCTTCTGCGTGAAGTGCCCGGTCTGCAGGTTGGACAAAACAGTATTGGTATTATAGGTAAAGGGGGTATCAAGGTTTATATCAACGACCGTGAGACGAAGCTGTCAGGAGATGAACTGATAGATTACCTCCGTTCCTATGACGCCTCCCAGATACTGAAGGTGGAGGTGATTACCACGCCTCCGTCCAAATACGATGCCGCCGGAAATGCAGGCATCATCAATATCCGCTTGAAGTCACGCCCCAAAGATTACGTGGGTGGTACGGCTTCCGCTTCCTACAGCGCTGGTGAAAAGGACAATTACGGATATGGCGGGGTAAGCCTGAACCTCAGCAAGGGGCGCGTGTCATCCTTCCTCAACGGGGGTACTACGCAGGGCAACTATGAGACGCGTGAGAAGAATTACCGCTATTTTCCGCAGAACACCTGGAACAGCCGTGCCGACTACACCAATTACATGAATAGCTTCTACCTTCAGGGAGGTGTGGACGTATCGTTGGAACGGGACTGGACTGTAGGTATGCAGGCCATCTATAATCACAGTGCTCCCAAACCGGGCAACGCCCTTTCATGGACGGAAGTTTACGATGCCTCTACCGCCGTATTGGATTCTTTGCTGTACTCCAACAGTGACAAGGATACCAGTTCCGACCGCCTCAATCTGAATTTTCATACCGATAAGGTCTGGGATGACAAAGGCAAGAAAATGACTTGGGATGTGGATTACCTGCGTGACAACCGGGACGAAAATATGGGCTTTCTCTCGAAAACCCTCCTGCCTGACGGTACGGAGATTCCGGGTACAAACTTCGACTACAACTATCTGCAACATCGCAAGGTGGATGTAGTCTCCTCCGCTCTTGATTTCATCCTTCCTTTTGAAAAGTACAAGATAACGGCAGGTGCCAAGGTCTCCTTTACCAACACTCGCAACGGTATCAATTACGATACGTCGGACCCTACGCTGGTGCAGGATGATTATTTCCGTTACAAGGAGCAAATCTATGCCTTATATGCTGATTATAGCCGTGAATATTCCGAACGTTTTTCCATGCAGTTGGGCTTGCGTATGGAGCACACCTGCACTACCGGTATTTCCGAAGCGAAGGATACGGAGGACAAGCACGACTATACGCGCTTGTTCCCTACTGTCTATCTGCTTTATTCGCCTACAGACGGGCATGCGCTGAACTTCAGTTTCTCCAACCGCATCTCCCGTCCGTCGCAGAATATGGTCAATCCTTTTCCGTTCTATCAGAACAAATATACATATGCCTGCGGACGTGAGGACTTGAAACCCAGCTACACTTACAATGCAGAACTGGGATATACGTTGAAGAACAACTTCAATGTTTCCGCTTATTATTCTTATTCGGACGATGTATTCTTCCAGGTTGTGGACTTGGATGCCGAAACGAATGTGACTTCTTTCCTTTGGGAGAATTTCATGAAGACGCATGCTTTCGGGCTTAACAATTCGTACACTTTCCGTACCAAATGGCTGCAAGCTTACGCCCAGCATGGAGTGAGCTATCGCCGGACTACCTCCAGCGCTGTCACCACCTCTCCCGAGGAGAAAGGATGGGCTTATGACGCCAGTCTGCGCAACACTTTCTTCTTCAATGAAAAGAAGACTCTTCTGGCCACGTTGTCCGGTTCCTATTCTTCCCGTCAGTATCAGGGCATCTATCTGATGAGTCCCACTTACAGCGTCAGTGCAGGTATGCTTTACCGGTTGTTGGACAATAAGCTCAACCTCAGCCTGAATGTCAACAATCTGTTTGTCAGCCATTCCAAATTGGAAACCATGTCCAACGGGCTGAAGATAATTGCCGACAATCAGTTTGCCTTTGCCAGTTTCCGTATCGGTGTATCCTATACTTTCGGTGGTGATATACGTAGTAAGGGTCAGCGGAACAGTAACGAGGATATTCAGAGGAGGCTATAATAAGAAGTTTATTGCGTGTTGGCAATTGGAAGAAAATATTTATCTTTGTGATACAAGCGATTGTAACAACGATTAATATAAAACCATGATGAAACAGAAACTTCTTTACCTTTTGCCATTCTTCCTATTGTCGGGATGTGGACAGGCTACTTACAAGAATGCATCTCTGCCGGCAGAAGAGCGTGCCGGACTTTTGCTGAAGGAACTGACGCTCGAAGAGAAGGTGTCCTTGATGATGGACGGCTCCAAACCAGTGGAACGCCTGGGCATCAAGCCCTATAACTGGTGGAATGAAGCGTTGCATGGAGTGGCGCGTGCCGGGCTGGCCACAGTGTTTCCCCAACCGATTGGTATGGCGGCATCCTTCTCGCCGGAGACTGTATACGAGGTATTTACTGCTGTTTCTGATGAGGCCCGTGCCAAGAATGCCTACTATACATCCCAGGAAAGCCATGAACGCTATCAAGGATTGACGATGTGGACGCCTACGGTGAACATCTACCGCGACCCTCGCTGGGGAAGGGGTATAGAGACTTATGGGGAAGACCCTTATCTGACCAGCCGTATGGGTGTGATGGTTGTAAAAGGTTTGCAGGGTACGAACGATGGAAAATATGACAAGCTGCATGCTTGTGCCAAGCACTTTGCCGTACACTCCGGTCCGGAATGGAACCGCCATGAGTTTAATGCGGAAAATATCAAGCCCCGTGATTTGTATGAAACTTATCTTCCTCCTTTCGAGGCTTTGGTGAAAGAAGGAAAAGTGAAGGAGGTGATGTGTGCCTACAACCGTTTTGAGGGCGATCCTTGCTGCGGTAGCGACCGCCTACTGATGCAGATTTTGCGCGATGAGTGGGGATTTGACGGTATTGTCCTTTCGGACTGTGGAGCTATTGCCGATTTTTACAGAGATTATGGTCATAAGACGCATCTTGATGCAGAGTCCGCTTCGGCGGCTGCGGTGTTGAGTGGGACTGACTTGGAATGCGGTTCGAGTTACGAGGCCCTGGTAGAAGCGGTGAAGCAGGGAAAGATTGATGAAAAAGCAGTGGATGTAGCAGTCAAGCGCCTTTTGACGGCCCGCTTTGCCTTGGGTGAAATGGACGAGCCGGAGAAGGTGTCCTGGACCGGCATTCCTTTTTCTGTGGTGGCTTCTGCCGGACACGATTCTCTGGCGCTCGACATGGCGCGCAAGTCAATGACACTGCTTATGAACAAGGATAATACCTTGCCGTTGAAGCGTGGAGGTCTGACTATAGCCGTGATGGGTCCGAATGCCAATGATTCTGTGATGCAATGGGGAAATTATAACGGTATGCCTCCGCACACAGTTACCATTCTGGACGGAATTAGAAAAGCTTTGGGGAGTGATGACCGGCTTATTTATGAACAAGGCTGCGGATGGGTGGAGAGAGCTCAGATACAGAGCGTCTTCAACCGTTGCAAGACTGCCGACGGGAAACCCGGATTCAGTGCACGCTACTGGAATAACGTGACTCGTGACGGTGAGCCAGTCACTACTGCCCAAGTGACCACTCCTTTCCATTTCTGTACATCCGGTGCCACGGTTTTTGCTCCGGGTGTGAACCTTACCGACTTCTCGGCTACCTACAACAGCGTATTCACTCCCGACCAGTCGGGAGAGGTGGTCTTTGACATCTATGCTTATGGCTCAGGGAGATTGCGGATAAATGGGGAGGAAGTGAGAGGATTCTCCAATCAGCACGGTGGGCAGAAGAGTGCTTATACTTTGCAGGTACAAGCAGGAAAAATGTATGACGTTGAATTGGATTTTGAATATTTCCGTAGCGATGCACTGCTGAACTTCGACCTTGGATTTAAGAATGAAGTGGATGTGAGGAAATCTGTGGAGCGTGTAAAGGATGCTGATATCGTGGTCTTTGTGGGAGGAGTCTCTCCGAACCTCGAAGGCGAGGAGATGGGTGTTGAGCTTCCCGGATTCAGAGGAGGTGACCGTACCGATATCGAGTTGCCTGCTGTCCAACGGGAACTGATTGCCGCCTTGCACCGTGCCGGCAAAAAGGTGGTGTTGGTGAACTGTTCGGGTTCTCCCATCGGTCTGGAGCCGGAAACCGGGAGGTGTGGAGCCATTCTGCAGGCATGGTATCCCGGTCAGGCAGGCGGTACGGCTGTAGCCGAAGTATTGTTCGGCGATTACAATCCGGCAGGACGCTTGCCAGTGACCTTCTACCGCAATGTGTCTCAGCTCCCGGATTTTGAGGATTATAACATGACCGGCCGGACTTACCGTTACATGACCCAGGAACCGCTTTTTCCCTTCGGTCATGGATTGAGCTATACCTCTTTCAGCTATGGTGCTGTGGTGCTTGGTTCGGATAATATAAAGTCCGGTGAGAAATTGAGATTGAGTGTCCCCGTAACCAATACCGGCAAATGTGACGGTGAAGAGGTTGTGCAGGTCTATTTGAAGAAAAACGATGATGTAGAAGGACCGAGCAAGGCATTGCGTGCTTTCAAGCGGGTACATATCCCGGCAGGAAAGACGGTCGATGTAGAGTTTGATTTGGGTGATAAAGAGTTGGTGTGGTGGAATCCGCAAAGCAATACCATGTGCGTTTCCGAAGGCAGTTATGAACTGATGGTGGGCGGTAGCTCGCAAACTGCTGATTTGCTGCGCCGGTCTTTTGTCATTCAGCCTTGATACATCACTGACAGAGTCAAAAAAAGTTTTCCGCTTGAGGGTGAGTTATGACCCTCAAGCGGAATTTTTATATACTGGGAATACATGTTCTTAATAATCCTTAATACTATATGTTAACTCCCTTGTTTCTTTGTACTTCTCTAATTTTAATTGATATATTTGTGATATCATTATGATATCAATTAAATTTATAGAATATGGAAACAAAAGAGTGTGGTTTCAGTGGTTTCAAGATGAATGGCTTTCTGGCCTTGTTCCTTCATTTGGTAGTGCTTACGGCGGTGATAATCTTTGGATTTCTCATTTCTGTGCCTACCTTGATCCTTTCGGTGTGTTTGTGTTTGGTATGGTTCATTCTGTTTGCCGGCTATATGGAGCTGGAGCCGAACGAGGCGCGTGCCATGGTGTTCTTTGGCAAATATAAAGGGACGTTCAAGGAGACCGGCTTTTTCTGGGTAAACCCTTTTCTTAATAAGAAGAAGCTTTCGCTTCGTGCACGCAATCTGGATGTGGAGCCGATAAAGGTGAATGATAAGATTGGCAATCCCATACTTATAGGATTGGTATTGGTGTGGAAGTTGAAAGATACTTATAAAGCCATGTTTGAGATTGACTCGCAGACGATGGCTGCATCCACTCCCACAGCAGGCAATGCCAACCAGGTGAGCCTTGGTAATGCGGTGGCCAACCGTATGAATGCGTTCGAGAACTTTGTGAAGATACAGAGTGATGCCGCCCTTCGTCAAGTTGCCGGTCAGTATGCCTATGATGATAATGAGGCTGATACGGAGGAACTGACGCTTCGCTCCGGTGGCGAGGAAATCAATGAGCAGTTGGAACAGAAGTTGAACGAGCGTCTGGCCATGGCGGGTATGGAAGTGGTGGAAGCCCGCATCAACTATCTGGCGTATGCACCCGAAATTGCTGCTGTGATGCTGCGTCGCCAGCAAGCATCCGCCATCATTACGGCACGCGAGAAGATTGTGGAAGGGGCAGTCTCTATGGTAAAAATGGCGCTCCATAAACTTTCTGAAGAAGAAATTGTTGAACTGGACGAAGACAAGAAAGCAGCAATGGTCAGCAATCTGTTGGTAGTGCTTTGTGCGGACGAGGCTGCACAACCGGTAGTCAATACGGGAACGTTGAACCATTGATAAAGGATACGGATGAAAGAGATGGGGGTTATAGGACGATGGGCTCTTATACTGCTCTTGCTGGGCAATGTATATGGGGGCTTTGCACAAGATGCGAATACTGCGCGCGCGCAGCACATTTATGAATTGTTTGTGGCAGGGCAAGGTGACAGTATCCATGCGGCATTGAACCGGGAGTTGCAGAAGAAACTAGCTCCGGCACTCTTCAATGATTCTTTCCGGCAAGCAGAGAAAATGTTTGGTAAATCCATATCAAAAGGAGAATGGAAGACCGATTCTGCCCAGGGAATTACTATCTATTATTCCGATGTGGAATTTGAACGTTATAATCTCCGTTTTCTGGTGGCTTTTGATGCTGACGGGGCACTGAATACAATCCGGCTGGTCCCTGCACCTGCTGTTAGCACTGCCCAACCGGTAGCCTATGATAAGACAAAAATGGATGAAAGGGATATTACGCTGGGAGCCGACGGCTACAAGCTTCCCGGAACGTTGACTTTGCCCAAGCGGGCAGTCGGTCCGGATGCATGCAGGGTTCCTTGTGTTATTTTGGTACATGGTTCCGGTCCTCACGACCGTGACGAGACGATAGGTCCCAACAAGCCTTTCCGTGACCTTGCCTGGGGATTGGCGAAACGCGGCATTGCTGTCGTCCGCTATGAAAAACGGACAAAGGCATATGGTGCGGCTTGCGTTCCTGCCGGTCGCGAACTCGATTATGATACTGAGGCCGTGGACGATGCCGTTGCCATAGTGGAGCAGGTAAGGGCTTTGCCCGAGCTGGCTCCTGACAGTGTGTATGTGTTGGGGCACAGCCTGGGAGGTACATTGGCTCCCCGTATTGCCGGGCGTTCGAAAGGTTTGGCAGGTATCATTATCCTTGCCGGACTGGCAAGATCGCTTGAAGATGCTCTTGAGGAACAGTTTTATTATACCTCTTCTTTGACGGATTCTTCAGTCAATGTAAAGGTTCAACTTGATGAGCTGAAACAACAGTTGGCTAATGTCAAAAAGCTTGGTACGGAAGAGTTTGATGAAACGATTTCCTTGCCATTGGGGCAGCCCCGCTCATATTGGCTGTTTGCCAATGCTTACAAACCGGTGGAAGTTGCCGCTAAACTAAAGCTGCCTATATTTGTTCTTCAAGGGGAGAGAGATTATCAGGTGACTATGGAAGACTTCGGTTTATGGCGTTCCGGTTTGTTGCGCTGCAAGAATGCATATTTCAAATCTTATCCGAAATTGAATCACTTGTTGCAGGAAGGCAGCGGCAAGGCGACTCCGTTTGAGTATAGCCATGCTTCGCCCGTCCCAGCATATGTTATGGATGACATTGCCTCCTTCGTGCGGGGCAAGCAGAATACTCTTTGATTGGTACTTGGTTATATCAAAGTAACTTCAATCGTAAATCGTAAATTGTTAAATAGTAAATAAATAGTGGCTAAAAAAGAAACTTCAACCAAAAGCTTTGTCCTCCGTGTGGATGCTGCAACGATGGATGCCATTGAAAAATGGGCAGCCGACGAGTTTCGTAGTACCAATGGACAGCTTCAGTGGATTATCGCTGAAGCATTGCGGAAGAGTGGGCGGATGAAGAAGTCCAAGAATCCTCCTCCGTCTGAAGAGAAAGCAGAGGAGGATTCGTAATAACAGATTCTAAATCGCAGATAGTATGATTAATCTTGGTCCTTATTCCGGCAAGAATTGCCCTAATGTCCGTTTTCAACCCACTGTGATTGACCGTATTCTGGAAGGTACGGCCCTGCTTATCGTGCTCGTTACGTGGATTAGCATTTACTGGCTGTATACCCAAAGAGAAGGTGCCCTGCTGCTCGCCGTCTGGGTGATGGGTGGCTGTTCCATTTTCTGTTTCCTTTTGATGGGGGGATTGGCGTATCTTCCCGTCCGTTTCATCAATTTCCCTATTCGGGTCACCGAGCGCAATGCGGCTGTTCAATATTTGTTTGCCATACGCCTTACCCGGGTGATGAACATCATTCTGTTGTTAGTGCTTTTGGGCAGTGTTTGGGGCTTGTATTATGCATTCGGCAAACTCCTGCTCCTTGTCTCGTTTGTTTTGTTGGGGGTGGCATTTATAGGGTACTATATACTGGCGTTTAAATATAAGTAGCCTTACAGTCTGTTTAATAGTCCTTTTTACCACTTACCCTCCTTTCTCATCTTTATTTGTTGTTATAAATCTGCCATTACCTACTAATGGTTACTCCTTCTCTTCTTTTCGTAATTTTTAGGTATTGTTCTCCTTTTTAACTACCTCTACCTTTGCCCCAATAAAATTTAAGATAAAAGATGAGAAAATTAACAGGCTTATTCGTTTTATGTTTTCTGCTTTCTGCCAATGCTTTGCAGGCTGCTGAACCTGAAAAAGTTACTTCTGCAGCAGAGAGTACGAAAATTTCAACAGACAAAGAGAAAAAGGAAAAAGTAGCGAATGATGGCGACAACTACAAGAAATTCCGTTTCGGTGGATACGGAGAAATGGTTGCAAGTTTTAAGGATTATGGTATTAACCGTTTCTATGGTGCGCCTGAAGGCAATCCAGACAAACATAGGAATACAATTTCTATACCCCGTTTCGTGTTGGCTCTGGATTACAAGTTCAATTCCAAATGGATACTCGGTGCTGAAATCGAGTTTGAATCCGGTGGTACGGGTACTGCTTATGAACTTGAGAATACGGAAAACGGTGAGTATGAAACGGAGGTGGAAAAGGGTGGCGAAGTGGCTATCGAGCAATTCCACATTACCCGTTTAATTGTTCCACAATTCAACATACGTGCCGGTCACGTCATTGTCCCGGTAGGATTGACCAACGCCCATCATGAACCAATCAATTTCTTTGGAACTTATCGGCCGGAAGGAGAGACAACCATCCTTCCTTCTACGTGGCATGAAAACGGACTCGAGTTTTTTGGTTCTTTTGGAAAAGGATATGCCAGCTTTGATTATCAAGCCATGATAGTGGCCGGTCTGAATGCCAATGGTTTTGACCGTAACACCTGGATAGCAAGTGGCAAACAAGGCATCTTTGAAGAAGACAACTTTACTTCACCGGGCTATGTGGCTCGTCTGGACTACAAGGGGGTTCCGGGGTTGCGTATAGGCGCTTCGTTTTATTACTGCGCTGATGCCGGTTCCAATTCTGACAAAGCGGATACTTATTCGTCTACCGGTAAGATTCCGGTAAGAATCTACACGGCAGATGCCCAATACCGTAATAAATATGTGATTGCCCGTGCCAATATGGTATACGGAAATTTGGGCAATTCAGCGAAGCTTAGTGAGGCAAATACCAAATTATCGAATAAATCTCCTTACAGCCGTATAACCCCCATTGCAAAGAATGTAGTCAGTTATGCAGCCGAGGCCGGTTTGAATATCAGCGCTTTCTTCAAAGGAAACAAGAAAGTTCCGGTTATCTACCCCTTTGCACGTTATGAATATTACAATCCGCAAGAAAAGGGAGAGGCTAGCCAGATAATGGAGAAACGTTGTCAAGTAAGCATGTGGACTGCTGGATTGAATTGGTATGCCTTGCCTAATCTGGTGGTAAAGGCTGATTACACCACCCGCCAAATCGGAACAAACAAGGTTTTTGGAACTGGTAAGTATAATAGTGAAAATGAGTTTTCGATCGGTATTGCCTATATCGGTTGGTTTGTCAAGAAGTAGATGAATAGTAATCAATTAATTTTATACAAATGAAGAAAAATTTCTTTTATGCGACAGCTTTGGTATTAGGGCTGGCATTTACGGCTACTGCTTGTAGCGATGATGATGACAACAGTACAGTTAATCCTGCTGACATTGAGTATAATTCGGAGAATGCAGCAAGTTGGCACAACTACATGAGAAATGTGGCGGCTTTGTTGAAGACAGATGCCACCAATCTTTATGATTCTTGGAATACGAGTTATAAGGGTGGGGCAAGTTTTGCAACTTCCTTCAAAGCTCATAATGGTGCCTATAACTTTTCAAGTGCCTGGAACTGTATAGAGCAGGTTATCGACGGTTGTGTTGAAATCTCCAATGAGGTAGGTGAGACGAAGATTGGTGATCCATATAATAAATATATGGCAAACAATGTTACAGAGGCCCTCTATGCTGTTGAGTCATGGTATAGCTGGCATTCCCGTGATGATTATACCAATAATATTTACTCAATCCGCAATGCCTATTACGGCTCTTTGGACGGTAAGGTGAGCGACAAGTCAATTTCAAAATTGGTGGCTGGAGCCAATGCGGAGTTGGATACGAAAGTGTCGGCAGCTATCACTACGGCAGCATCGGCTATTCAGGCTATTCCCCAACCTTTCCGTAATAATATCAACAGTCAGGAAACGGTATCGGCTATCAAGGCTTGTGAAGAACTGGAAAGTGTATTGGATAAGGAGTTGAAACCTTATATCAGGGACAATAGCACCATTAACAGCAATGAAGCACTTGACCCGATTGTTGAAAATTATGTCAATGTTGTGGTTTTGCCTACCTATAAGGATTTGAAGGAGAAGAATAGTACGCTGTATGACGCTGTGGTGGCTCTTGCCAACAATCCCTCTAACAGTGCTTTTGAGACGGCATGCAATGCTTGGATAACAGCCCGTGAACCTTGGGAGGAAAGTGAGGCGTTCCTATTTGGGCCGGTGGATGAGCTGGGGCTTGACCCGAATATGGATAGTTGGCCTTTGGACCAGAACGCCATTGTCCAGATTCTGAATTCCCAGAAATGGGGCGATTTGGAATGGAGCGAGGGTGATGATGATGCAAAAGTTGAATCTGCCCAAAATGTACGCGGATTCCATACTTTAGAATTCCTGCTTTTCAAGGATGGCAAGCCTCGTACAGTTAAATAAGAATTATTTATAAACAATACTCAAGAAGTAAAGGGGGGGATTTGGAGAATCCTGCCTTTACTTCTTTGGCATGTTTGGATATGCCATTATTAAAAAGTAGATAAAGATGATGAATCATTTAATGAGATATTCATGTCTTCTCCTTTGTTTGTCGGCAGGTTTGACTGCTTGTGATGATGATGGGATTGACGTGTTGGATATAGAGATTCCTGAAGGATACGCTCTGTCTGCCGGAACGTCCACAATCTTCATGAATTCATCCAAGGCCTATGATTCACCGGCAGATTGGGTGTCGGGTGTTTACAACAGTCGCTTTAATGATGGTGACGGGCTTTACGATGATGTGCGTACGAGTAGCAATGGCATGGGAGGGGGGCTTGGCCCGGTCTATGCGGGGTATTCTTGTGGCAGTTGTCATCGTAATGCCGGCCGTACCAAACCGACGCTGTGGAGTGAAGGCGGATCGGGTAGTTACGGGTTTTCCTCGATGCTGGTTTATATAAGCCGCAAGAATGGTGCGTTTTTTCAGGATTATGGCCGTGTTCTCCATGACCAGGCCATTTATGGAGTGAAACCGGAGGGAAAGCTTTCTGTGGAGTATACTTATGAGACTTTTACCTTTCCCGACGGAGAGAAGTATGAACTTTGCAGACCGGCTTATTCCATATCCGAATGGTATGCTGACAGCATAAAGCCTGAAGATATGTTCTGTACGGTGCGTATCCCGTTGAGACATGTCGGTATGGGGCAAATGATGGCCTTGGACCCTACGGAGATTGAAGCGCTTGCTGCAAAAAGTAATTATCCGGAGTATGGTATAAGTGGTCGTTGCAATTACATTACCGAACGTGGTGTGAGAAGCTTGGGGCTGTCGGGAAATAAGGCCCAGCATGCGGATTTGACTGTTGAACTTGGCTTTTCAAGTGACATGGGCGTTACCAATAGCCGCTATCCGGAAGAGATATGCGAGGGACAGGCCCAGGTGAATCAAGGCAGCATGATGGGGCTTTCTTATGCCCAGTTGGATGTTTCTACAGAAGATATGGAAGATGTTGACTTGTATATGCAGAGTCTCGGTGTTCCTGCACGGCGTAATGTGAATGACCCGCAGGTGATAAGGGGAGAACAGAATTTCTATAAAGCCAAGTGCCATCTTTGCCATGTCACCACGCTGCATACCAAGCCTCGGGGCTCCGTACTGTTGAACGGTACCCGTTTGCCATGGTTGGGAAGCCAGACAATTCATCCCTATTCGGATTTTTTGCTGCATGATATGGGTTCCGAAATTATGGGAGTCGGTCTGAATGATAACTATGTAAGTGGGTTGGCGCGTGGCAATGAATGGCGCACTACTCCGCTTTGGGGTATCGGGCTTCAGGAAAAGGTAAACGGACATACCTACTTCTTGCACGATGGCCGTGCTCGCAATCTTGTTGAAGCCATAATGTGGCATGGGGGAGAGGGAGAAGCATCGAAAAATCTCTTTAAGAATATGGGCAAGGATGACCGTGATGCCCTGATTGCATTTTTAAATTCACTTTAGAACTAATAAGCTTTATACAATAAGTAATTATGAAGAAATTTTTATATGTCGCCATGCTGGCTGTTTTGCCTTTGACTGCTATGGCGCAACATGAGGAAGATACGGAGAATGGTGTAGTGTCATTGGCCGGAAGAGAAGGTTTTACCATTGGAACAAAGAAAGGTGACTTTGTTTTCAAGCCTTATCTGTTGGTACAAACGAGTGCCAATTTCAATTGGTATGATGATGAAGGCTTGGATAAGGCTTATAACCAAGATAATATTGCCAATTCGGGTTTTTCCATTCCTTATGCCGTACTTGGCTTTACCGGCAAGGCTTTTGGAAAAGTCGCTTTCAATCTGTCCATCAATGCTGCTGCAAGTGGAGGAGCGCTGTTGCAGCAGGCGTGGTTCGATGTACAGCTGAAAAAACAATTTGCGATTCGTGTCGGAAAGTTCAAGACTCCATTCTCGCATGCCTATCTGACAACTCTTGGCGAAACACTGCTTCCCCAGTTGCCGGTTTCTCTGACGTCTTCTGTAATTTTGCCTTATTCGTTGAATGCCGTGACGCCTAATATCGGTACGGGATTTGACCTGGGTGTTGAAGTTCACGGTCTGGTGGCAGATAAGTTGGGTTATGAAGTCGGCTTGTTCAATGGAACCGGAGCTTCCGTGAATACAGCTTCAAAGACAATGAGTGATGACTGGCATATCCCTTCATTGCTGTATGCCGGACGTCTGACTTATATGCCCAAGGGGGTGATGCCTTCCACACAAGGTAATCCTAACCGTTTGAACGAGGACAAGATATTATTCGGTCTTTCGGGTTCTATCAATGTGGAGAGTGAAAATGAGAGTACCAACGATACCCGTGTGGGGTTGGAATTTGCCATGTTGAAGAACAAGCTCTATCTGGCGGCTGAAGCTTATTATATGAATGTAGGTTTCACCAAACGGCAAAAGATAAATGAATCGTATAACTTTTTAGGCGGTTATGTGCAAGGTGGTTACTTTGTCGCTCCCCGCCTACAGCTTGCCGCACGCTACGATATCTTCAATCGTAACGGTACGGATGACGACGGTTTCCTGAATATGCCTGCTGTAGGTATGAACTACTTTTTCAGAGGATGCAACTTGAAATTGCAGGCAATGTATCAGTATGTAGCCCGTTGGGGACACGACACGCAGCTCGACCGTGATAATGATAATTTAGGTCTGGCCACTCACTCTGCCACGGTGATGCTTCAATATACATTCTAAATGAAGTCAGGAAAGGATTCGTCTATGAAAAAATACATTCTTTTCTTTTTTCTGCCCGTGCTTCTTATAGGCCTGCATGCATGCGATGAGGGGAGAATTTATGAGAATGCCGTTGTGGCCACGGGTGAAGGACGCACAGTGAAGATGACAGGCCGGATTAGTGGTGTGGATAAGTGGTCGGGCGACTATAGTGTGGTAGTGGCAGGATTTGATGATGAAAGCGATTATGCCATTGTTTCAAAGGTTGTTCCGGCATCCGAATCGGATAATGATGAAATCCAGTTGACAATGTCCGGCATAACGGATGAGGTGACAACTGTCGAGCTATGTGTAATCAATAAGTTGAGGAAGCGCATTGTCAGTTTGGTGGCAATGGAATGTACTGAAATCGCTGATACCATACTCATGGATGCAGGAACAGTTGATGCAAGTATGTACAATGCCATTCAACAAAAAATATTCAATGCCACTTGTACGGCTTGCCATGGTCTTAGCACCACTCCGGGTGGTGGCTTGAATCTGCTGGGAGGACATAGCCATGCTGATCTGGTCAACCGGGCTTCAACGACAGTAGACGGTAAAATGAGGGTTATGCCCGGCAATGCGTCAGAAAGTGTCTTGCATCTCATATTGGGTACGGACATCAGCTCGGATTGGCGTATAGACCATTCTCAGATGATAATCTCATCTGATATGCAGTCTTTGATTGGCAACTGGATTGACTATGGCGCACAGCCGTAATAATGATGGGCCTTACTGGTAATACCGGTACTTTTTTGGACAACAACGACTAATTGATATTTAATATGAACAATAAACAACAACAAACTAATCAATCGGAGAAAACCTTAACCGAAATCTTTAAATATGAGGTAGAAGCGGGTGTTTCGGAATATCATGTAATGATTCATGCCACCAGACCGGAAGCGACTTATGAAGAACAGCTGAATGCGGTGGTCGACACTTACTGCCAACTGCGTGAAAGTGAACTACAAGGTGCTGTTGCCATCTTTAAACGTTACTTTCTAAGTGACGCCGCCAATCAGGCAGATATGCTGCTGGCGCTTTCGGCAGAATATTCGGATTGTGCGCTCTCCGTGGTAGAGCAGCCGCCGCTGAACGGTACAAAGATTGCACTGTGGGTCTATCTGCAGAAAGGTGTGGAAACACAGGTGCTTCATAACGGATTGTTCGAAGTGAAGCATGGCGCCTACCGTCACCTTTGGGGAGGCGGCTCTTTCAACCGTGCCGCCAATTCGGAATACCAGACCCGTTTGCTGTTGAATGACTATGTGATGCAGCTGATGGAACAGGGCTGCAAGCTGGCTGATAACTGCATACGTACCTGGTTCTTTGTACAGAACGTGGATGTGAATTATGCCGGAGTGGTGAAGGCGCGTAATGAGGTGTTTGTTACCCAGGACTTGACGGAGAAGACTCATTATATTTCCAGTACCGGTATCGGTGGCCGTCATGCCGACCCAAAAGTGACGGTTCAGATGGATACTTATGCTGTAGATGGTTTGAAATCTGAACAAATTCACTACCTTTACGCACCGACACATTTGAATCCCACATACGAATACGGTGTGAGTTTCGAGCGAGGTACGTATGTGGATTATGGCGACCGTCGCCAGGTGTTTATTTCGGGTACTGCGAGCATCAATAATAAAGGTGAGGTGGTATGTCCCGGAGACATTCGCAAGCAGACGGAACGTATGTGGGAGAATGTGGAGGCTTTGTTGAAAGAGGCTGGCTGTACGTTTGATGATTTAGGACAGATGATTGTTTATCTGCGGGATGTTGCAGACTATACCGTGGTCAAAGGAATGTATGACGAGCGTTTTCCGGATACTCCGAGAGTGTTTGTATATGCTCCCGTATGTCGTCCGGGTTGGCTGATAGAGATGGAATGTATGGGAGTCAAGTCTTTAGAAAACAAGGAGTTTGCTCCATATTGATTTTTTACTTTTAATTGATAGCTCTTAATTGAAAAAGTTTCTCATAGCTGTTTATGGTTGTTTGCTGCTCTTACTTGCTGCAACTACGTTTGTAGAGCAGACGTGCAGTACGGATTTTGTAGAAAAGCATGTTTATCATACGATTTGGTTCTGTTGTTTGTGGGGAGCCCTTGCTGCGATGACTGTTGTTGTGCTTGTAAGACAGCGGTTGTGGCGGCGTCTCCCGACGTTGTTGTTGCATGGCTCCTTCCTCGTGATTTTGGCGGGAGCCATGACTACGTTTCTTTGTGGCCGAAAAGGATATGTGCATCTTACTGTCGGCAGTGAGGTGAACTGCTTTTTGGAACAAGACGGCAGGCAGGTTGTAGAGTTACCGTTCACCTTACGTCTGGACAGTTTCCGGATTGAGTACTATCCGGGTACGGATGCTCCTGCAGATTATATCAGCTATATTCACGGTGAGACGCCCGTCTCCATGAACCGTATTCTTTCACGGCAGGGGTTCCGCTTTTATCAGTCTTCCTTTGATGAGGATATGCAGGGGAGCTGGCTGACAGTGAATTATGACCCGTGGGGGATAGGGGTTACCTATAGTGGATACCTCTTGTTAGGTGTCTCCATGCTCTGGATGCTGGTCAGCCGGGGTGGAGAGTTCCGCAGGCTGCTGAGGCATCCGTTGTTGAAGAAGGGAGGAATGTTTGTTCTATTGTTGCTGTGTCTGGGAAGTGGGGTACATGCGCAGAAGAGAAGCCTTCCGGCACTGGCACGCAAGCAGGCGGATAGTCTCGCCCGTAAGCAGGTGATTTATAATGACCGTGTGGTTCCTTTCAATACCCTTGCGCGCGATTTTGTACTGAAACTGACGGGAAAACCGTCTTATGGAGGCATGACGCCGGAGCAGGTGATTGGTGGATGGCTTCTGCGTCCGGAAGTTTGGCAGAATGAGCCGATGATTTATATCAAAAACGAGGCACTCCGTCGCCTGCTTCATTTGGAGACACCCTATGCATGTCTGGCTGATTTGTTCGACGGTGAGAAGTATCGCTTGCAGAAGTTCTGGAAGGGGAAGCAAGACCATCATCAGAAAATGACTTCTCTGGAAAAGGCCATTGTAGAGGCGGATGAAAAGGTGGGACTGATTTTGATGCTCCAAAATGGTACATTGATTCGTCCTTTGCCGGAAGACGGGAGTGTGGAGCCTGTTTCCGATACTAAAATACAAGCCGAATTGCTGTATAACCGTATTCCTTTCAGTAAATTGCTGTTCATGTTCAACCTTACGGTGGGGATGCTGGCTTTCTTCCGTCTGCTGTATCGCGGCCTGCGTCGTTCGTCGGCATTGTCAGACTCTTCCGGTAGGATTGTAGCGCTCTCTTTCTCTTCGCGTTTGGCAGATACTTTTTTCCCGTTTTCTCTTTATGCGGCGTTTCTCTTTCAGCTCTTCGGGTATGGCCTGAGGTGGTACATCGGTGGGCGAATACCGTTGGGCAACGGATACGAAACGATGCAGTTCATGGCATTGTGTGCGCTGTTCCTGGCTTGTCTGTTTCGGCGGCGCTTCCCGTTTATGGTGCCTTTCGGCTTTTTGCTGTCCGGTTTTGCCTTGCTAGTGTCTTATTTGGGACAGATGAATCCCCAAATCACTCCCTTGATGCCCGTGCTTGTTTCTCCATGGCTCAGTACGCATGTGTCGTTGATAATGATGTCTTATGCTTTGTTTGCCTTTATGATGCTGAACGGCATACTGGCATTGTGTCTTCGCCGTTCAGCCCGGATGTTGATGCTGCTCAGCCGATTGCTGCTTTATCCCGCCGTTTTCTTTTTGGGAGCCGGTATTTTTCTGGGTGCGGTTTGGGCCAATGCTTCTTGGGGGCGATATTGGGCTTGGGACCCGAAGGAAGTATGGGCGCTGATTACCTTTATGGTTTATGGAGCGGCGTTCCATGCGCGCAGCCTACGCATTTTCCGCAGGCCGTTATTCTTCCACATCTATATGATTGTCGCCTTTCTGACAGTCCTGATGACCTATTTTGGGGTGAACTACATCCTTGGAGGAATGCATAGCTATGCCAATGCTTGATTTACGGGTGGTTCTACCTATTTATAATGACTGGCTTTTTTCATTATACCTAATTTGAGCGATTGCGCACTGTCTGCCGATGCCTTATCTTTGCAACATCAGATTTGAATGAATTAGTTAGTCATAATTACGTAACCACTTTTATGAAGATAAAAGGATCCCCACTTTCCGATGTGATATCGTGAAGTGGGGATTTGTGTATGGCGTGGCGGATACTGTGGGCAAGGTTGGTTAAGGCTACTTGTCAGACTGCTTGAGCCATAGCATGGGGAGGGCTGACATAGGGGATGAGCTTTGTCTTCAGCCTGAAGATGCACATCTCTATGCTGAAGATATACATCTTTACGCTAAAGATGTATATCGCCAGTCACAAGATAAACCTTAATCAATAGCCAGAGGCCTTTTCCCGTATGGGGGAGAATACTTTTGCAAGGGATTCATCCGTTTTTTCCCTATAGGCCGTAGTGGGTAGGGAAACAGTTGCCGGAAGAACCTTATAGAGAGTCCTTGATGTCGCCCAATTCCACCAGCTTGTTCACAATAGCGTAGATGGTAAGCCCTGCCGGAGAATGTATCTGCAGTTTGCGTGCAATGTTACGGCGATGGGTAATGACAGTATGAATGGAGAGGTAGAGTTTGTCGGCGATGGCTTTGTTGGTCATGCCCTTCACAACGCAGGTGATGATTTCTTTTTCGCGCTGGCTCAGGGTTTCTTGTTCGCTGTCTTTTTCCTCTTCCTCCTCGGTGTGCAGCAAGTGGTTGATTTTGGAGGTGATGACATCTATGTCATCGCACATGGCGAAGTTCTCGTCATATTCCTTCAATATGTTGTTGTCAATGACGGAGCATACCATAGCAATGTACTTGATGCCGGATTTTCCGTGTTCTGCCTTGAAGGCGGGCAGGTCGAACCAGCCACCGAAAGTGGGGTTGATGATGATAATGTCTGCCGGATGCATGTGAATATAGTTTTGCAGCGATTCCGGAGAAGAAACCTCAATAGGGTGTGCATTCAAGTTGGGAATACGCTTCAAAACAGCCGTCAGGCCACTCCGGATGATGACCGAAGTTTCTGCAATGACAATCTTCAAAGAAGTATTATTGTTCATTTTTCAGTTTCCTTTCTATTTGCGCTACGGCGGGAACAAACATATAATCTTCTACCTGGCAGTGGGTGGCAAGGTCTTGTTCGCAGTTGAATATATCGAACAAGACCGCATTTAGGAGATTGTTGTTCTCCTTTTCCGGGTAGTATTTGATGATGATGTTCTTCAGCTCTTTCAGTTTGGTGTCTATCTGATTATGTTTGCTGGCAAAAGTGGCGATGTTGTATTCGTCCGATAGTCTGCCTTGGAGCAATTGCTCTACATAGGTGAATACGGCCTGGTTTTCATATTCCATGTGGCGGCGTACCTCCTTGGCATATTCATCGAAGAACTTCAGGATGAGGTAGGCTACATCGTTTGTACTGGAACAATCGATGGCTTCGATGAGTTTGCGGCGGATGGCCGGCAGGTTGAAGTCGAGGAAATACGTGTGGGCACGCTTCAGATAATCCATAAGGGCGGGAATGGAAAAGTCACTTTCATTGCCGCTGTAAGAGTATTGTTCTTCGCTGATAAAGTTGGCTACGGCGAGGAATGTGGGGCAATCTACGCCTTGCGCTTCGCAGACGTCCTTCACGCTCTTGTCTCCGAATCCTAATGACAGTCCGAAGCGGCTCATCACCATTAATAAGGAGTAATTGTCACAGATGAGGTCACTCATCTTGTCCGTGGAGCGGTACTTATGTTGCTCATTCATTGTATGTTATTGTTTTTAATTCTTTAATTCGTGCGCAAAGTAACGGCTTTTATCCGAGAACTGCAATCACTATTAGTAGGTATTTTGCTTGTCGGGAGATGGTTGGAGAGTGGTGTTTGCCGGATAAACTAAAAGCTTTAGTTTTATTTAACGAGAGAAATTAGTTTTTGAACTAAATAATTTAGTTATTTGCAGAAAACAAAGAATGTTATGAAAGGATTGACTGCAAAAGAAGAAGAAATCATGGGCTTTTTCTGGGAAAAAGGACCCTTGTTTGTGAAGGAAATGCTGGCATTCTATGAAGAGCCGAAACCCCATTTCAATACTTTGTCCACCATTGTGAGGGGATTGGAGGATAAGGGATTCCTGAGCCATCATACATATGGTAACACCTATCAGTATTATGCGGTGGTCAGCGAGGAGGATTTTCGCAAGCGGACACTGAAGAACGTTATCAGTAAATATTTCAATAATTCCTACCTCAGCGCAGTGTCGTCTTTGGTGAAGGAAGAGGATATATCCTTGGAAGAATTGAAGCAGTTGATACAAGACGTGGAAAAGGGAAGGGACTGAGATTGTTGAGACTCTAATAACTCTGGCTTATGAAAAATATCGGATTGGTTTGTTTGCTGCTGGTAAGTATTTGCTGCGGATTGCAGGCAAAGAAAATCGTAGAGGTACCCTATTTCATGGCATGCAATACGCGTAGCATTGAAGTGGAGCAAGTGACGCTTGGAAAAGATACGACCTGGCTGGCGGTAAGGCTTTATGGTATGCAGGGCGATAAGGTCAGGATTGATTCGACAGCTGTGTTGCGGGCATCCGGAAAGGATTACGGATATTTGGGAAATACCGGTTTTGCCAGGGATGAGTGGACGCATATTCCCGCTTCCGGTGAAATGGCTGCTGTTTTGAAGTTTAGTCCGCTTCCGATGGATACTGAGAGCTTTGATTTCGTAGAGATGCCGGGTAGTGATGAAGGATGGATAATTTATGGTATACAGCTCAACGGAGAGAAACCTCGGGTGGATATTCCCGAACGTTTGCGGAATAAGAAACCGGATGAGGTTTTGCCATTGCCCGGACCGGAACTGAATGTGGGAAAGACTGTCATAAAGGGGCGGATATTGGGGTATAAACCAGAGTATGGAGTGACGTTACGCTACTATGACTCGCCTTGGTTCTTCATGTATTTCACCGGTAAGGACTTGAAGATAGCGGAGGATGGCACGTTCCGCTATGAGACGGAGGTGCTGTTGCCGAGCGGTGCTACGCTGTGGATATCCCGTTCGAAAATAGAATTGTTTCTCGTTCCGGGTGGAGAACTGGATGTCACAATCAATCTGCCTGAAATATTCTATTCGCAAAGCCGTCTTTTAAGCCGGAAAAGGGATGGTGTAACGGATAGCCGTGTTTGGTTTGAAGGAGACTATGCCGGTCTGAATACCGAGTTGCTGCGGTTCGGTGAAATGAAAAGCTTATCGGGAACTGATGATTTTTATGCAGATATTTGTGGGATGACTCCGCAGGCATATAAAAAGTATCTGTTCAGGCATTATGAAGATGTGCAAAAGAAACTTGTAAAAAACAAGGATATGAGCCAGGCTTGCCGTACTTATATCCGGGCAAATCTGGATATGAATCTGTTCAGCCTTATCTATAATTACAAGAGTAACCTTAGTTATGCCCCGATGTTTTCGGGCAGGAAGGGGGTGAAAAGGGCGGACATGACGGTGGACAGTACCTCATACTTCAAGGAAATACTGCAACTGGATATTCTGCATACCCCCGAACAGAAATATTACAATTATTATACGGACTTTGTGAAGACCGCTACCGGAAATTTCCGGGATAAGTTTGTGCAAGACCCTCTTTGGCCGGACATGCTTCTTGCCGGGCGTGCTTCCCGTAATCTGAGCAAGTACATGCCTTTGACTGAGGAAGAGCGTCGGACGGTGGACAGCATCGCTTCTCCCGACCTCAGGCAATTGTTCCTGATGAGAAACGGGAGGATTGAAGCCGAACTGAAATCAGAGTTGGAAGCTACTAAGGGAAAGACCGGATATAAGATTGTTGAGGTGGAAAAGGAGGTAGCGGCAGACAGTTTGTTGCAGGTCATTACTCGTCCTTATCGTGGCAAGATGGTACTGGTGGATATGTGGAACACCTGGTGTGGTCCTTGTATGCGGGCCATGAAAAGCCTGAAACCGTTGAAAGAGGAGCTGAAAGAGGTGGTTTATCTATATATTGTCGACGAAACATCTCCTGAAGGAAAATGGAAAGTAATGATACCGGATATACCCGGTATTCACTGTCGCATTAGCAATGAGCAAAGTACGGCATTGGCAAAGCTGTACGAATATCCGGGTATCCCGACCTATTTCGTCGTGAACCGTGAAGGAGATATTTCCTACAAAGCAACCGGATTTCCCGGAGTGGAGATGCTACGGAATGAACTGACCAAGTAACTGTAAATAGTAAATCGTAAATCCCTAAATAGTAAATAATACCATGGGTCTGTTTTTTGTTTATATACTCAAATCTTCTGTTTGCCTGGCGATATTCTATTTGTTTTATCGCTTGTTGCTGGCACGCGAGACGTTTCATCGTTTCAACCGTTTTTCATTGTTGGGCATTTTGCTGTTGTCCTGCCTATTGCCTTTGGTAGAGGTAAGTGTGAAGCAGGAGACGGAAGTGCACCAGACGATGCTGACATTGGAGCAGTTGCTGATGATGGCGGATGCAGTGAATGCCACTGAGGCCGGAGCAAGGACTGAAACGGCAACAGTCACCTGGATACAAGTGGCGCTGCTTGTCTATCTGGCAGGAATCGTTTTCTTTGCCTTCCGCAACGTATATTCGTTGGTACGGTTACTGATGTTGCTGAAATCGGGTAAAAAAGAGGATATCGGCAGCTACTTACCGGGCAGGAAAGAGCGCGTTACTTTGATTGTACACAACTGTGACATCGCTCCGTTCAGTTGGATGGGATATATTGTCATTTCACGGAAAGACTTGGAGGAGAACGGACGGGAAATCCTTATCCACGAGCTTGCCCATATCCATAACCGCCATTCCTGGGACTTGCTGGTGGCTGATGTCTGCATTTTCTTTCAGTGGTTCAATCCGGCATCATGGCTCCTGAAGCAGGAATTGCAGAATATCCATGAGTTTGAAGCGGATGAAACGGTGATAAAGGAGGGTGTGGATGCAAAACAGTATCAACTATTATTAATAAAAAAAGCTGTCGGCACAAGGCTCTACTCTATGGCCAACAGCTTTAATCACAGTAAACTTAAAAAACGTATCACTATGATGTTAAAAGAAAAATCAAGCCCGTGGGCACGTTTGAAGTATCTTTATGTACTTCCGGTAGCTGCCATTGCAGTGACAGCTTTTGCCCGTCCCGAAGTCTCCGATAAAGTGGAGAAGATTTCAAGCGTCAAAGTTAACGATTTGGCTGCAATTGTAGAAACAAAAGTGGCGGAAAGTGCAGGTGACACTACGAAGCCTGCCGATGTGAAGTATGTACCGGCGGAAGTCCGCAAGCGGTTGAAGGGAACTCTGGTCTTCGAGGTGGCAGAGGAGATGCCGGAATTTCCTGGAGGTGGAATGAGTGCTCTTATGAGTTATCTGAAAGACAATATGCGCTATCCGGCATCTGCCAAAGAGAAAGGTACGCAAGGGCGTGTGACTGTCCAATTTGTGGTGGATAAAGATGGAAGTATCAAGGAACCGAAACTTCTCCGTTCTGTAGATAAGGATATGGATGCTGAAGCGTTGCGTTTGATAAGTAATATGCCGAAGTGGAAACCAGGGAGACAGAAGGGGCAGCCGGTGGCGGTGAAATATACGGTTCCGGTGATGTTCAGTTTGGATGATGACAAACTTGAGAAAACTTCTTCTGCCAATGGTATTACAGTTGAAGGATATGCAGGTAATGGGAAAGAACCACTGTATATTGTGGATGGAAAAGAGGTGACGCCATCTGTCATGAGTGCATTGGATCCTAATAAGATAGAGCGTGTAACGGTTTTGAAAGATAAATCTGCCACGGAATTATATGGAGAAAAGGGAAAGAATGGTGTTCTTTTGATAACCTTGAAACAAGGAACTCCAGGTATAGTTATCCGTCGGGATAAAGAGGTGACAGAGAACGCTAAAGTACAGCATAACGGTAGTCTTGATTTAACGAAGACTATTTATATTGATGGAGAAAAGGTTGATTTGGGTACTAAAACTATCGATGATTTAATACCTGCGGAGAATATTGAGAGCATTGAGGTGAAGAAAGAGGCAGGTGGAAAAGGTGAGATTTACATTGCTACTAAAAAAACTAAAGCTGTAGAAAAGACCATTGCCAAAGGCAATATGAAAGTGGAAGGCAAAGTGGTGGATGAGCAGGGTGAGCCTGTTATCGGTGCGGCTGTTCTGATAGAAGGTACCACTACGGGAAGCGTTACCGATGTCAATGGCAATTTTGTCCTTTCTGTACCTTCTAAGGATGCTGTATTGGTTGTTTCGTATATAGGCATGGCTACCGGCAAAGTGAAGGTGCAGCCCAAGCTTACGATTACGCTGAAAAGTGAATAGTCTCTAACAACTATGATAAGGAAAATTCTCTCTTTGTTTCTGATTCTGGTAGCTGTGGGGGCAGGGCTTTGCTCTGCCCAGACAGCCGGTAAGAAATATTATTTGGTGGGCGGGCTTTTCTTCGAAGGCATGCCGCCTGGTGTGGGTTCGGACAACGTGGCGGCTTTCATAATACATGAGGACGGCGCGAGACACGAGGTTACGGAACTCCGCTTGCGCAAGGGCATTGTGCTGTCTGAGGAGGTGAGAGAATATGCTACTCCTGCCGACGAGGTGCCTGGTGCGGAAGCTTTCTTGATGAGTTACCGTGGAGGAACGGGGAAGAAGTTGCCGATAGGCGGTGCCGTACAGACTTTGAAGAAGGAAGAATGGATAGGAAAGGCTTTTCCGGAATTCAAAGTGAAAGACACAGAAGGACAGGAATGGAGCAAGGCCGATGTGACGGGACGTCCTATGGTCTTGAACTTCTGGTATACCGGCTGTGGTCCTTGTATCCGTGAAATGTCGGAGCTGAACAAATGGATAGAAGTCTATCCTGATGTAACCTATCTTGCTACGACTTTTGACAGTGCTGTACAAATAAAGAAAATTGTAGAGAGCCGTCCTTTCCTCTTTACCCAGATAGCCGATGACTTGTTTTTCTTCGAGACCTTTCATGTGAGTGGTATGCCGGTCACTATACTGGTGGATAAGAAAGGCATTATCCGTCATATAGAACAAGGTACTGGAACTGCGAAACTTCGGTATATGCAGGATAAGTTGCAGAAACTTGTCAGCGAATAATTCTTTCCTGATGAATAGGGGATAAGGATTTCAGAGGATTTCTTTTGCCCTTTCACAGATTATCATACCTTTGCGAATATAAATCTAAGGAAGGCAAGGTTATGATAAAACATCTTTTTTTAATATGGGGACTGCTTGCGGCACTCACTGCTGAGCCGGTTCTGGCTTGTACATCTGCCGTCGTTTCTGGAAAGGTTACTCCTGACGGCCGTCCGTTGCTATGGAAAAACCGTGATACGGACTATCTGCGAAATCATGTTGCTTATATAAAAGGGGAGAAGTATAACTTCATTGCCGATGTGAATAGTGCTAACTTTCCTGCCTTGAAAGAGGCATGGATGGGTACAAACTCCGTTGGTTTTGCCTTGATGAACACCCAATCCTACAATCTGGTGGAAGTGAAAGATGGGGAAGAACGGGGGGCAGCCAACGGGAGGATTATCTACCGTGCCTTGGAGGTTTGTGCCACGGTGGAGGATTTCTGCCATTTCCTCGATACCATTTCCAAGCCCAGCTTGATAGAGGCCAATTTTGGCGTAATCGACGCTCAAGGCGCTGCCGCCATGTTTGAGGTGGATTATTATAAATATACGATGTATGATGCCAATAATCCCAAAGATGCTCCTTACGGCTACATTGCCCGTACCAACTTCTCTTTTGCCGGTGAAGCAAATCGGGGGGCAGGTTATGTACGCTATATGGAGGCAGACAGGGTACTGATGAGGGCTTCTGCAACGGGAGGGATCACACCGCAGGGTATATTTAATGATCTTTCACGTTCGTTTCGCAACGGCATGCTTGATATTGATTTGAAGAACGGGAAATTTAATCGCCCGCAAGGTTCCGGTTGGTTTGTCGACCAGGATTTTATTCCCCGTAACAGCACTTCTTGTTCCATTGTGGTGCAGGGCGTAAAACCGGGTGAGAAGGCGGAACTTACTACGATGTGGACAATGCTGGGATATCCTCCTACGGGTATTGCCGTGCCGCTTTGGGTGAAGGATGCGGATAGACTTCTGCCTCCGATGGTATGTTGGGACAAGGCGTGTGCCGCCGCTCCGCTCAGTGATTGGTCACTCCGGCTTTCCAACAATGTCTTTTGTTATAATCAGGGGATGGGAACCAATCGTTATCTGAATTGGGAAAAACTGTACAATATGGAGAATAATGGCTATATGCAGCAGCTTGTTACGGTAGAGGCAGAGGTGTTTCGCCGTACATGCCTATTGTTGGACAGCTGGAGACAGCAAGGAAGCATTGATTCTCAAGAAATGCAGAAGCTTTATCAAGATGTGGAAGCACTTGTCCGAAAGGCTTATACGCCTTTGATGGAACAATGACAGTATTCCAGTATTTCCCCTTCCTGCTCCGGGTGGAACCAGTGGATTTCCTCGTCCCGTTTGAACCAGGTCATTTGCTTACGGGAATAGATGCGTGAGTTCTGCTTTATCTTTTCGATGGCAAAGGGTAATGTCCATTCACCATCCAGGTACTTGAATATTTCTTTGTAGCCTACTGTATTTAGGGAATTTAGACTTTTATGCGGGTAGACCATGCGCGCTTCTTCCACTAAACCCTCTTCCACCATTTGGTCCACCCGGCAGTTGATGCGTTCATAAAGCTCTTCCCGGTTACGTGTTAATCCTATTTTGATGATACGGAAGGGGCGTTCTTTCTTTTGTTGAGTGCGGAAGGAAGTGTAGGCCTTTCCCGTCATGTAGCAGATTTCCAAAGCATGGACTACGCGTTTGGGATTCTTCAAATCTACTATTTTGTAATATTCCGGATCCAACAGCTTAAGTTCCGCACAAAGTCTTTCCAGACCTTCTGTTTCGTATTTGTGCAGCATGAGCTGGCGTGTATCGGCATCTACGGTCGGAATGTCGTCAATTCCTTTACAGACTGCATCTACATACATCATTGAGCCTCCGGTCAGCAGTACGGTGTTATGCTTTGTAAACAGGTCTTCCAGCAGCTTCATCACTTCCGCTTCGTATTGGGCGGCACTGTAATAGTCTGTCAGCTTCAGGGTACCGACGAAGTGATGCTGTACCCGTTGCAGTTGCTCCGGTGTAGGGGCAGCCGTGCCTATCTTTAAATCTGCATAGAGTTGTCTCGAATCGGCCGAGACGATACAAGTATGGAAATGTTCTGCCAATCGGAGGCTGAGCTCTGTTTTGCCTACTCCGGTGGGACCGATAAGTACGATTAGGGTGTGCATGCGGGTAAAAAAATAGGCACGGATTACGCGGATTACACGGAATATTCAATAACAACCGTGTGTTTCCGTGTAATCCGTGCCTAAAAGAAATCTGTATGGTATGTCTGTTTAATATTTCTCTTCTTCAAAGGAGTTTCCGGCTTCGTCCAAACCGCCGAAACCCTCTTTGTCGAAATCTTCCATATCGAAGTCCTGGTCGCCGTAAAAGTTTTCGTCCAAATCAAGGGAACCGCCAGCAGCTGCCATCTCTTCAAAATCAATGGTCTGCTTGGGAGCTTCACCTGCTTTCTTGGTGCATTTGGCTCCTTTCATTTCCTTTCCGGTAATGATTTCAGAAAGCTCGATGAAGAAGCAGCGCTCAGTCATATAATCGAATACATAGAGAAGTTTCTGCTTCTCGTCTTCAACCAGTTCGCTCAACTGGGTCTCTTTCATCACCCAACTGTCCATTTCCGGATTGTCATCCATTTCTTCCAGCGTAATTTCTTTCTCTTTCTCCCAGTCATCATCGCAAATGAAGAAAGAAGTCATCTGGTCGTTAGTGTAGCCTGCCGACTTTAGAATCGCTTCATGGAAGTCATAAAAGGTAGCTTCCGGGTCTATCTGTATTTCTCTGACAAAATCGTCCACCTCATCAGAGATGATTGTAAATCTGTAGATCATGATGATTTATAATTTATGATTTCTGACTTTGTGTAAATCATACGTTTTTCATTTTCCTGCGGGGATAATGCCGCGGGCTGATTCACGTATAAAGTTTACGATATAGCTTATTTCCGGTGTCATTTCCATTTCATCCTCGATTTTCTTCAAGGCATCCGTATTGTTCAGACCGCCTTGATAGATAATACGATAGGCATCATGGATTTTCTCAATGGTCTCGTTGGAGAAGCCACGGCGGCGTAACCCTACCACATTGATTCCCGCATAGCAGATAGGCTCGCGTCCGGCAATGATGTACGGCGGGATGTCCTTGCTGAAACGGCAGCCGCCTTGTATCATTCCATAACCGCCCACATGGCAGAATTGGTGCATCAGTACATTGGCACTGATGATGGAATAATCGTCGATGACAATTTCACCCGCCATTTTTGTAGAGTTGCCAATGATACAGCTGTTGCCTATCAGAGCATCGTGGGCCACGTGTACACTTTCCATCAGGAGATTGTTGTTGCCGACGATGGTTCTGCCTTTGGCAGCTGTACCGCGGTTGACAGTTACGTTTTCACGTATGATATTGTTGTCTCCGATTTCAGCAGTGCTTTCCTCCCCTCTGAACTTTAAATCCTGGGGAATGGCACCGATAACGGCTCCCGGGAAAATGGTGTTTCCATTGCCGATGCGTGCACCGTACAGAATGTTGACATTTGCCATAATCTTGTTGTTATCGCCGATTACCACATTCTTGTCGATGAAAACAAAAGGAGCAATCTCTACGTTTTCCCCGATTTTGGCTTCGGGATGAATATACGCTAAGGGACTTATCATATTATTTACGATTTAGCTATTTACGATTTACGATTGAGAATACTTGCGATTTACTGTATATACGATTTTATCCGAATGTGATAATTCTCACGAGTAATTTGAATCGTAAATCGTAAATAGTCTAATCGTAAATTTTATTATTTGTTCTTAACTATTTGCGCCATAAACTCTGCTTCGCAGACAACTTTTTCGCCTACAAACACATAGCCTTTCATGGTAGAGATGCCGCGGCGTATGGGGGCCATCAGCTCTACACGGAAGATGAGGGTATCTCCAGGTACCACTTTTTGGCGGAATTTCACACCGTCAATCTTCATGAAGTAGGTGGAGTAACGTTCCGGTTCATCCACTGAATTCAGTACAAGCAAACCTCCCGTCTGTGCCATTGCCTCTATCTGCAACACACCGGGCATTACGGGTTCCTGCGGGAAGTGTCCTTGAAAGAAAGGTTCGTTGGAAGTTACGTTCTTGACACCTACAATGTAGTTGGCACCTATTTCTATGACTTTGTCCACCAATTGCATCGGGTAACGGTGAGGCAGAAGTTCGCGGATGCGGTTTACATCCATAATCGGTTCGCGGTTGCAGTCGTAGGTAGGGGCTTGTATTTCGTGCAAACGGATTTCCTTGCGCATCTGGCGGGCGAACTTATTGTTGATAGTGTGTCCCGGGCGGGTAGCGATGATACGGCCCTTGATGGGCTTGCCTATCAAGGCCAGGTCACCGATGACATCAAGTAACTTGTGGCGGGCGCATTCATTGGGCCACACCAAAGGTTTGTGGTTGATATATCCCAATTGTTTGGCGTCCATATGAGGAACACCCATCACGTCGGCCAGCTTGTCATAGTTCTCCTGGGACATTTCGCGTTCGTAAATAACAATCGCATTGTCAAGGTCGCCGCCCTTGATAAGACCGGCTTGCAGCAACGGCTCAATTTCGCGTACAAACACGAAAGTACGGCTTGCGGCGATTTCATCCTTGAACTTCGTCATGTCCTCCAGCGTTGCAAACTGGTTGGGGAGGATGTTGGAATCGTATGATACCAATACATTCAAGCTGAAGTTCTCGTCCGGCAACACGATGATGGAAGAGCCGGTTGTTTCGTCACGGAATTCAATTTTGGACTTGATGATATAGAAATCTTTTACGGCATTTTGTTCTACAGTGCCTACGCGCTCTATTTCGTTGACATAATATTGGGCGCTTCCGTCCAGAATGGGAAATTCCGGTCCGTTTACCTGTATCAAGCAGTTATCGATACCCAATGCATAGAGGGCTGCCATACCATGCTCCACTGTGCTCACCTTTACTCCGTTTTTGGAGATTACAGTTCCACGGGTAGTTTCGGATACGTTGTCTGCAACGGCATCGAAGGTAGGCTGTCCTTCCAAGTCGATACGTTGGATTTTGTATCCATGGTTATCCGGAGCAGGATTGAAAGTAACGGTTAGGTCAAGTCCCGTATGAAGACCTTTTCCACTAAGCGAAAAGCTATCTTTTAGAGTCTTTTGTTTTAACATTGGTTACTTATTTAATAGTTGTTTAAGTTCATTCAATTCTTTGCGGAGCTGGCGCAGTTCCACTTGCATTTCCGGCAAACTTCTTTGTGCGATGGATGCCTTGAAATATTGTTTCAGCTCCATAGGAGGGGTACCGATAAGCTGGCTACCGTCCTTTATGCTACTGGGAACACCAGACTGTGCGCCAAGGTTCACTTTGTTGCCAATATGAATATGACCTGCAATGCCTACCTGCCCGCCGAACATGCACCATTCTCCTATCTTGGTAGAACCTGCTACACCTACTTGCGCCGCCATTACGGTGTGGGAGCCTATTTCATCATTGTGTGCCACCTGAATCAAATTATCCAGTTTCACACCGCTATGTACGATGGTGGCTCCCATAGTAGCACGGTCCACACACGTGTTGGCACCGATTTCCACATGGTCTTCCAGGATAGTGATACCTATTTGCGGTATTTTTTCATAGCCCTCGGAAGTGGGGGCGAAGCCGAAACCGTCTGCACCGATAACGCAACCGGAGTGCAGGATGCAGTGGTTTCCTACCCGGCAATCGTGGTAGATGGTGGAGTTAGCGTAAATAATACCTGTCTCTTATACACATCTCCGAGCCCACGAGACTAAGGCGAATCT
>ENA-OYAG01000005-OYAG01000005.1-human-gut-metagenome-genome-assembly--contig:-NODE-5-length-42985-cov-4.495830_pt1 | contig 42985 bp, 37 predicted proteins | sample MGYA00243428_ERZ652820 | MGnify/ENA primary metagenome ERZ652820 (study PRJEB26926, sample SAMN06164573) | human gut metagenome | biome: ENVO:00009003; feature: ENVO:2100002; material: ENVO:00002003... | reverse complement strand
TCTCGTGGGCTCGGAGATGTGTATAAGAGACAGGTCGAGTATCTCAAACATTCTGCCTGCGGCATCGGTACACCTTGCCCAGTCGTTGCCCATATACATAAAGAAGAATATCGGATCCCATATAACGCCGAAATAGTTTATGAGCAGTGTCAGTCCGCCGAGCTGAAGGTTACCCATCAGCACAAGAGCAACGCCAAGACAGTATATAACACCGCTGAAAACGGCGTATATTCCGTGCTGTACAGGGAAGAAATGAGCGCTCCTCTTATCCCTTGCGTATTCAGCCGAATAAAGATTATTGTTCTTCCTGCCAAAACGGGATATTTCCTGTTCCTCACGGGAAAATGCCTTTACTACCCTGTGTCCGTTCAGTGCGTCCGACAAGGTAGACGTAACACCTCGTCTTGCAATATCACGGTTTCTCCAGTGCCTTCTCTGACCTCTCAGCCAAAGCACCTCGCACAGCAATACAAAGAACACCGCAAGGAACATCGACAGCGATATTATCGGGTTCACCATAAGCATAAGCACGACAAGTCCTGCTATCTTTATCATATTTGCAATAAACTGCGGAACTATATCAACGAAAAATCCGTACACGTCAAAGCTGTCACGGTCTACCCTGCCCATAAGCGAGCCTGTCTGCTTAGTCGTGAAGAATGACAGCGACAGCTTCTGCATAGAAGCAAAAATATCCGTCCTCAGCTTATGTATTACCTGCGGTGTTATCCTGCTTATAATAACACCGTAAATCATTGAAAATCCCGTAGACAGCAGTGAGAATGCCGCCATAACGAGTATCACGAACAGTATCTGTCCGTGCAGACTTCCGCCTTCACTCAGAACGTCATCGTACAGCATCTTTGTGCCGAAATAGGGGGCGATAAGTCCCAGTGCCACCGATACCGCTATCAAAGCAAGTATCACCGCTATCTGCTTTTTGTAGTCGCCGAACATACCGAGCAGTCGCTTGAACACCCATGTACGCTTAATGCAGTACGGGCAGAAGGCTCTGTTCGGGTCGGGGTATTTTCTGTTGCACTTCGGACAATACAGTGTCTTGTCGTCAAGTGCAGAATCGTCGGGCGTTTCGCCCTTTTTGATTGTTTCATAACGGCGGCAGAACTGCTCGAATTTTTCGGAAAACCCTCCCGAAAACATCGCAAGCTGTTTTTCCGTACCGTCCGTCATCTTCGCCATCAGCCTTGCCGTAAACTGATAGCGGTCAACATACAGCTTTTCGATCTCCTCCATAGGATATTCGCTGAAATCCTTGAAATCGAACTGTGTGTCAAACGTCTTTTTATTCTTTACAAGTCTGTCATAGCCCGATAACAGATAAAGCGTTTTGTTATCAAACGTGATGTAGGTGTCATAATAACACCCCTCACCGTCCATATCTGCTTTTACGCAGTATAACAGCTTATCCGTATCGACCGCCCTGACAGAAAAAGCTGCCTGCACAGCGGCAGACAGCTTATCAAAATACTTCATTCATTCACCGTTTCTTTCCGACCGTAAATGCGGTCTTGCGAAACACAAAAAGATACGGCATCAGAGCGATTTACCTTTTGCCTGCCGTGCGTGTGCAATATCTTTTTATGTATTTCAAACGTTACGGCAGCCGCAATAAACCGGCAGATTGACAGATGCAGACCGTCCTACAAGGCTCATTACAGGCTTCCGTTCTTAGAATTTTCTTCTGACAGCTATGTGCAAAGGGCATAGTTACCCCTTTGCAAATTTGTCCGTTGTGGATAATATTTTTATTATTCCGTTCCTGTTTTCCTTGTATGTCGGTCAATGCTTATTATCTGTACATTGTGCTTGCCACTTCGGCAAGAATGTCCACGCCCTTTTCAATCTGTTCGTCTGTGGGAGTGGAATAGTTAAGTCTGAATGACAGACAAGGAGCGTTTTCATCGGTTAAGAATGCGTTGCCGGGAACAACAGCTACCTTGTTCTTTACTGCCTTCTTGCAGAAGTAAGGCATATCGCCGTCGGGAAGCGTACCCCAGATAAACAGGCCGCCCTCGGGTTCTGTGAACTTTATGGACTTGGGCATCTTCATCTTGAGGTTTGTAAGCATAAGATCCGACTTGCGCTTGTAGATCTCTCTCAGCTTTTCAAGGTGCTGTTCAAAATCGTTTTCGGTAACGAACTTATAGGTGATCATCTGCGGCAGGATAGAGGTGTGAACGGTTGAAACCTGCATACAAACTACAGCCTTAGCTATTACGTTCTTGGGGGCGCAGAGGTATCCCACACGCAGACCGGGGGCAAGCGTCTTTGAGAATGTTCCTGCATAAAGAACGTTACCGTTCTTGTCGAGCGACTTTATGGTAGGCACATTTTCGCCTATATAACGAAGATCGCCGTAGGGATTGTCTTCAAGGATATATACGTTGTACTTCTGAGCGAGCGCAAGTACAGCCTTACGCTTTTCAAGGCTCATTGTCTTGCCTGTAGGGTTCTGGAAGTTGGGTATGAGATAGATGAAAGCCGTTCTGGGATTCTCTATAAGAGCCTTTTCGAGCTTGTCGATATTTATGCCGTCATCTTCCATCTCAACGCCTACAAGCTTAGCATTATAGGAACGGAATGCGTTCAGCGAGCCGATGAACGTAGGAGCTTCGCAGATAATCGTGTCACCCTCATTGCATATCTCCTTGGTCACTACCTCAATAGCCTGCTGTGCGCCCGATGTGATAACCACATCTTCATCATTCTCGTTGAACATACCTTTTTTCTTAAGGTCGTCCTTTATCCAGTTACGAAGGGGCGTATAGCCCTCCGTGATAGAATACTGAAGTGCGTCAATGGGCGTGGTTGTAAGTATTTCATTTGTTATACGGGCGATCTCTTCTGTAGGGAAAGCCTCGGGAGCGGGATTGCCCGCCGCAAAGCTGATTACCTCAGGATCTGCCGTAAATTTAAGTATCTCTCTTATTGCTGATGGCTGCAATGTCTGTACTCTGTATGAAAATGCGTTCATATTTATATGTCGGTCTTACCGCCGCATAAACGGTATGACCTTTCCTCCTTGCATTTATTTTGTAATGGGTGAGCGGCATATTGGGTCTGCCGCTGTTACAATAGCTATATTTTATCACATATTCAAGCGGATTGCAACAATTTTTACAGCAAACAGCTTTTAATCACGGCAGGTTGCGGATATATTTCGGATTTTCACGGAACAATCGCTTAATTCCAAACGAAAAATGTTGACTTTTATTAAAAAACGTTTTATAATTTAAGTAACGGCTTTTGCCGTGCAATTTAAGAAAACGGAATGTTTAAATACTATTCGGAGGTAACAACAATGGCTTTTTGCAACAAATGCGGAAACCAGCTCCCCGACGGAGCTAATAACTGCCCTAACTGCGGCGCTCCCGCAGGAAACGCACAGCAGAACACACAGAACTTTGTAAACAACATGATGAACACGGCTGATACAACATCACAGTTTGATCCGCAGGATATCAACGATAACAAGGGTATGTCCGTACTTGCTTATATCGGATTCCTGTTCCTTGTTCCCCTGCTTGCTTGCCCTAACTCGAAGTTTGCACGCTATCACACAAACCAGGGACTTGTACTGTTCCTGTTAGAGTTTGCATTAGGTGTTGTAACAGGTATATTAGGTATTATTCCTATAGCTGGTCTTATAATCGGCGGACTTTTAAGCGCAGTAGGCGGTATCTTCACTCTTGTACTTATGATTATGGGTATCATCAACGCCGCGCAGGGACAGGCTAAGGAACTTCCTCTTATCGGCAAGATCACACTGCTGAAGTAATTTGCATAACATATCATATAAACAGATAAGCCCCCGTCTTTCTGACGGGGGCTTATCTGTTTTTATAGGCATCGTTAAAACCGGACACGGCATAAAACCGCTCCGCCGTAAAAAATACGGCGGAGCGGTTTTTATCAATTATTCTTTGAAAGCCATATACTTGCCACATCAAGAGCCTCATAAAGACTGCCTCTTTCGCTCGTCTTTGCGATTATCTCTGTAGCCGGGGTTTTCGGATCGGTTGACATAAGCTGTACCCTTGTCTTGTCGGCTATTTCAAGATCCTTGACCTTGTGGGTGGATAATACAGTCAGCATGGCAACGTATTTGTCTGACATATTGCCATAATAGATAGTGTTGTCTTTCCTTACAAGAGGAAGACCTTTGTAGGTGAAAAATTCCTGCTCTGTCATAATAACCTCCACCGTTGCACTAACGGTCAGTATGTGACGGACAGATCCCGTGCAAAATTTAAGATCCGCCCCCTGTCGTCACATATCAATTATAATGCCCTGCGGCATCAGAACTCTGATACTATCTCTCCGCCGGAGAGAAGCGCATTCAGATTTTCAAGAAGTCTTGTCGCATATATCTGCCTTACCTTGTAGCGGACATCGCCGTTTACAACGATAATGCAGGTACGGTCGCTCTCGCTCGCATAGAACTCGACAACGTCGCTCTCCTTGCCTTCTTCACGATGATCGTAGGTGACACCTGCGATGAACTTGTTGTCGCCTGTAAGATCGTCAAGGTAAATCTGCTCTGCGTATGCCGAAAGCAGATACTGATAGAATGCCTTGAACTTGGCTGAATCTACCTTCTTGCCTTCGTATGTGAAGCTCGACTTGTCAGCGTCGCCCGTAATAGTGAAATCATACGCCTTTCTGTCGCTGTCATAGATTGTTACACCGTCAAGATAGTAGATATAAGGTGTAAGGAACAGCTTATAAAGCATATTTTCGGGTGTTGCGGTAAGCCACGGCAGAGAGTCGGGAGAGAACACATATATTGCGTCCTTACCTGAGAGCATACCGTAGTAGCCCGTTATCGTCTTTATCTCTTCGCCTGTTTCATCGTTCTTTGTAACAGTGTAGACAGCAGAGCCTAAAGTGAGCTTGGTAACGGTTTCCTTGTTGCTTACCATAGTAACGGTGCAGTTCGGATCGTCAAGACCCGCCTGCTTTTTCTGCTCGTCTGTGGGAGATACGGCAAACACATCCGAAGCCGATATTCCGAACAGACCGTAAATCACTTTCTTGTCAAGCTCATCGTCTGCAAGGATATTGTTGTGGCTGGACATCTCATAAGCAACGTATGTTGACGAAAACTCCTTTTCGGTTTCCTCGGGGAGCTTGTCAAGAACTATATCCTTATCAAGATCCTTTCGCTCAATGCGGACCCTGTTTACCTTATCGTTCTCGGAATCATAAGCCGCCACAAGCGTTGACTTGTTGACGTATGACAGCTCGCTGTTCATTGCAAAGCTGACGCCTGCATTTGCTACAAGGTATACCGTATCGCTCTTGTCGGTTTTAACATACCACGAGTTTTCGCCCTCGTACTTTATACCGATAAGGCAGGTTATGTCCTCAGCTTTGTTATCCTTGAATGTCATTTTAACCGTTGCGGTCGGCTTGTCAAAGCCGTATTTTGCAAGATCTGTCGCATTTTCCTCAACGATCTGCTTTGCGCCGATGCCGCCGGCACTGCTCATTGCGGTTGAATATGCACTGCTGTTTGCAAGTGCCTCGGGGATTGAATCTATGCCCCACTTTTCCTTACCTAAACGGTTTATCGTATATTCGCCGCTCTCGTTGCTTATCGTGAGCGTTGAAATATCATCGGTCGTATAATCGGTCACGCTGACGGTTTCGCTGCTTGACGTGCCTGAGTCTGCGTTGTCGCTCTTCGGCTGTGTCAGCACCAGTGCGAGCGTTGCCGCACCGAGTACCGCAATGCCGATTACCGAGCCGAGTATTATTTTAGTATTTTTCTTCATTGCCGACCTTTCGCTTACTTATGCAGACGCTTTACCCATATTACAATACCGGATATTATCAGTAACAGAGGCAGTACGATGACGAAGCCTATAACAAGGCCGTTCTTCTGTGCGTCTGTTATCTCAAAGGTTGAGGTGTTGTAGGACTTGGGAGTGAGCGTAATGCCCTCCTCCTTGTTACAGCTTACGTTGAAGATATTCATAATAAGCTGTGAGTTGTTTACGGACGCTGTCTGCAGGAACGATGTGTTGAGGAATTCCATACCGCCGATTGCTACTATACGGCTGGAGAAGGGATTTGTACCCTCATATCTTGTCTTTACCGCCTGCATTATAACAGAATACTGCTTTCTTTCCGCATCGCTCTCGGGCGACCAGTTATCACCGCTGTCCTGCGGCTTTATAACAGCACCTGCATAGGTGTTTAGTATAGACTGTACAGTAATGTTGCCGTTGCCGTTCTGATCCGCCCACTTTGATGTCACAGGGCTCATATTGTAGCCGTGAACGGGCGAGCTGTTTGTGAACTTGCTGAAGTCTGTATCGGGTACTGAAAGCACCTGATATGTGTTCATACCGCTGTAGGTGTAGTTTTCGTCTGTCTGGTAGGTGATACCCTTTTCGACCTTCAGACCCCACTGGTCAAGCAGACCGTCAATGTTCGGCGATTCACCGAGCTTGGGGTTGCCTACATATACAAGGTTCTTGCCGAATTTACCGCTGTTGTCAAGCCATGTGTCGAGCTTGTTTATATCGGCAACGGAATAATCCTTATCGGGTCCGAACATAAATACAAAATCGTAGTCCTCGCTTATCTTGTCGGTAAGCGTAATGTTAACCGATTCGATAACGTAGCTGTTTGTCTTGAGCAGATTCTGTAAAACAGTGTTCTCTTTTTCTCCGTAGCCCGTTAAAACCGCAACCTTTACAGGATCTGTATCGGTAACGTTCATAATAGCGGATACTACAGCCTGCTCTGCGTTGGCTTCAACCTTTTCGGGCCGCTTCACGCCGTAATAGTTGAGGTACTGTTCATTATAGGTTATGCTGAGGAAGTCCTCGTAGGTAAGCACCTTTACACGCTTTGTAGCCTTGCTCTCGACCATAATTTCATTCGAGGTTATGGTTTCGGTGTAATTTGCTATAAAGCCGGGGTTTGAAACTACATCAATATACTGTAATTTTATGTTGGAATTCGCCGCTGCGATCTTCTTCAGTATCTCGTTTGTCTGATAGTAATAAGAGCTGCCTCCGGTAAAAGCCGCTTCCTCGCTTGTTACCGTTATCGTAACCTCATCGGTCATGGTTTTGAGATAATCTACCGTTGACTGCTCAATGCTGTAAAGTCCGGAATCGGTAAGATCCGCCGTCGGCATGAATCTGTCACCGAGCAGTGTGATTATTACGTTTACCAGAACCACAGCCACTATAAATATGACCGTGAACAGTACCGACAGACCGCCGTACTTGAACTTCTTGTTCCTGAACGGATTCTTGCGGGGTTTTCCGTTCCTGCCGTTGCTCTTTTCTGCAGGAGCGGTATCTGTTTTATTCTCAGCCGCTGTTTCTTTTACTTCAGCCGCTTCGTTTATTTTACTCATGCGTTTTCTCCTTTATCCCTTTATCATAGTCATCGCTTATGCCCAGCGGCGTTTTTCAAGTACTCTTACCGTAAGGAACAGGAAAATAAAGATAACGCTCACAAAGAATATCAGGCTTGACAGGCTGAATATTCCGTTTGTTATCTCGGAGTATCTCGAATATACCGAGATGCTTGAAAGCACGTCCTGTAAAAATCCGTTGGGGAGTGCGCTTTTCAGCGTATTCATAAGCAGTATCATAAGATTGATAAAGAAACCGCCTATTGCCGCTATCATCTGGTTTTCCGTAAGTGATGATATGAAAAGACCTATAGAAACGAATATACCGCCGAGAAGTAAAAGACCTACGGTGTTGCCCCATATCGGGAGCCACGAAACCGTCGCAAAGGTCGACATTACAAAGCCGTATACGGGCATGACCGCAACGCCTATCGCAAATATTGCATAAGCCGCAAGGAACTTGCCCATTACTATAGACAAAAGGCTTACGGGAGCAGTCAGAATAAGCTGATCCGTCTTCTGCTTCTTGTCCTCAGAAAGCAGTCGCATAGTAAGCAGAGGCACGAAAACCATAAGCACCATGAACATCATCAGGAATACGCTTGATATATCGGTCGAGCCTACAGACAGGGAGAAGATATAAAAGAACAATCCCGAAAATGCGTAAAAAATAGCAAGGAACACATAGCCGAGCGGCGATGTGAAATATGCCTTCAGTTCTCTTTTAAATATTGCAAACATTTTTATTCCGCCTTTCCGCTTACTTTGACAGCTTCAGCTTATCAACGCTGTCGCCGACATTACCGTATATATCGCCCGTTGTGATCTTGAGGAACACTTCTTCAAGAGTAAGCTCACTGGACTTCATCATAAGCAGAGTGTAATTTCTTGACGCAAGACGCTTTGAAACTTCACGGCGAATATCCGTACCGGGCTTTGCATTTAAGAAGTATTCGCTGACGCCCTCCTCGACATTCTCCCTGTTGACGAACACCTCGTCCATACCGGGAATAGCCGAAAGCAGCTTCTTCACGTCTGCGGGGTTTCCCTCACAGCGTATCACCAGCTTGTGATCTGCGGACATATTCTTTGCAAGATGGTCTGCGCTGTCGTTTGCTACGACCTTACCTCTGTTGATGATAACTATCTTGTCGCATACCGCCTGTATCTCGGGGAGTATGTGGCTTGAAAGTATTACGGTATGGTTCTTGCCGAGCTTCTTTATAAGCGCTCTTATCTCGATTATCTGCTTGGGGTCAAGTCCGACCGTAGGCTCGTCAAGAATAAGCACCGGCGGATTTCCCACAAGCGCCTGTGCAAGACCCACACGCTGTTTGTAACCCTTTGAAAGATTCTTGATAACACGATCCTTGACATCGGTTATCTTTACAAGGTTGCATATCTCCTTTAAATGCGAGTTGATCGGCAGCTTGCACTTTTTCAGCCCGTATACGAACTTAAGGTATTCCATTACCGTCATATCAAGATATAACGGAGGCTGCTCGGGAAGGTAGCCTATCATTTGCTTAGCTTTTACAGGCTCTTCAAGAATATCTATACCGTTTATCTTTGCCTCGCCCTCTGTTGAGGAAAGATAGCCCGTAAGGATATTCATTGTAGTTGATTTTCCTGCACCGTTAGGACCGAGAAAACCAAGTATCTCGCTTTCTTCTGCGGTAAAGGAAACATTGCTGACTGCTGTTTTAGAGCCGTAACGCTTAGTCAGATTCTTTACTTCTATCATTTTTTGCTCCTTAAAACGAAGTATCCGGCAGAGCGTCGGTACATAGCCGTACCCCTCTGCGCACATCTGCTATATTCTATCCTGCACAGGTGAAACCTGTGTGATAAAACAGTGTATTTATTGCTTGGCGGTGATTTTATCTTTGTCAAGCTGAGCTTTGAGCTCGCCTACGCTGTCAAAACGTCTTTCGGGACGTATAAAATCAAGCAGTGAAACACGCAGTGTCCTGCCGTAAAGATCACCGTCAAAATCCATTATATGCGTTTCCGCAAGAGGACTGTCCTTATAGTCAACAGTAGGCTTTACGCCTATGTTAGTAACAGACGGCATGACCCTGCCGTCAAGATATGTCACGCTCTTATATACTCCGAAACGTGGCATAACTATGTTTTCGGGGAAACGCTGGTTTATGGTCGGGCTTCCTATGGTTCTGCCTATGCGGTTGCCCTCTATTACTCTGCCCTCTATCGAAAAATCATATCCGAGCAGTTTGTTCGCCTTTGCTATTTCACCCGATTTTATCAGATTTTTGATGGCCGTTGAATGTACCACACATCCGTCCAGACTGAACGGCGGTATTATAACGACCTTTATGCCGTACTCACAGCATATACATTTAAGCTCTTCGGCATTGCTTCCTCCGCCCGCTCCGAGCCTGAAATCAAATCCGCACACAACGACCTTTGCGTTCATTATCTTCACGAGAACCTTTTCGATGAAATCCCTTGCCGTGTAGTCGCACACCGAATTGAAATCGGGAGAATAAATATATTGTATTCCGGCTTCTGCGAGCTTCTCCAGCTTCATATCGTTTGTGAGCAGGTTCTCTATCCTTTCCCTTTTAGGCAATGCCGTGTCGCTGTGAAACGTGAACATTGCAGGGCAAAGCCCGCCGTGTCTGAAGCATTCCTCCACGACCTTCATATGACCTAAATGCAAGCCGTCAAAAAAGCCGAGTGCCGTTGCTGTCGGCGGGATGGGTATTATATTTTCGGTAATGTCAATCAAGAATAAACCTCCGTGTCCCGCATTAAATGGGAAAATCAAGATAATATATTAAGGTATACGCTTTTAAGCCCGTTCTCCCCGTTCACCCTTGCCACGCCTAAAAAATCACCATCGTGCTTAAGGCGCAGGCAGGTGCCTTCCGGATATGAAATATCCATTCTTCCGCAGTCAAGTATCATGCCGTTCATGAACAGCTTCTTTTGTGTACCGTCCAGAGTTATCTCGTCATAGCACGAGAAAACACGCTCTGTCGGCAGTACCAGCTTTGCTGTGTCCTCAGGCGGCATATTACGAAGCGTTTCAATATCGTGGCAGTCCGAAAGCGTAAAGCCTGCCGCCATCGTGCGACAAAGCGAGGTCATTATCGCTCCTGTGCCGAGCTTTTTTCCTATATCGCTTATGATAGTGCGGATATAGGTTCCTTTTGAGCAATAAATATCAAGCGTACCTGTGCGCTTTTCCTCGTCATAGTCGGACAGCTCTATCGAATATACCGTGACCGGACGAGCGGCACGTTCAACCTCAATGCCCTGCCTTGCAAGGTCATAAAGCCGTTTGCCGTTTATCTTCACCGCAGAATACATCGGCGGTGTCTGCATTATATCGCCCTGCATAGCCTTTACCGCATCGGTAATTTCCGCAAGCGTAACAGGCTTTTCGCTCTTTGTCAGCACCTTGCCCCATACGTCCTCGGTATCGGTAGTTACACCGAGCCTGAAGGTCGCACGGTATCTCTTGTCGCTGACAGGATTCAGGTCGGCTGTCTTTGCCGCTCTGCCGATATATATCGGCAAAACGCCTGTCGCCATAGGGTCAAGCGTACCGCCGTGACCGATTTTTCTCGTTCCTGCCGCCCTTCGCATTATCGCCACAACGTCAAACGAGGTGAAATCCTGCGGCTTATTGATGCAGATTACGCCGTTTATTTCATTCATTTGCTTTCAGCGCCTTTTCAAATACAGGCAGCAGCTTTGCTTTCACAAACTCTATACTGCCCTCTATGGTACAGCCTGCGGCTCTGGCGTGACCGCCGCCGCCGAACAGGGCGCACACGCTTCCTGCGTTTATCGGCTCTGCTGTTCTGACCGAGATCTTGAATGTAGCAGGACCCTTCTGCTTTACGGTAGCGCCGATAATTACGCCCTCTACCTGACGGGGAAGGCTTGCAAGACCGTTGAAGTCCTCGCTGTCAACTCTGCCATTAAAGCGATCCATAAGCTCCGTTGTCAGCCATACTACCGCTACCCTGTCGTCACAGAAGAATTCCATTCCCTGCATTATCGCCTGTTCAAGCTCCAGCCTGCCCTTTGACTTCATATCAAACAGCTTGTAATTGATGCCGGAAACATCAAACTCATAAGCCATCAGCTTAGCGGCTATTATGTGCGTTCTGCTTGTCGTGTTGGAATACTTGAAGCAGCCCGTGTCGGTTGCAAGTCCTGTGTAAAGGCAGGACGCAATCTCACCGTCAAGCTGTGCGTTCATTTCCTCCGCTATCTGAAAAATAAGTTCGCAAGCCGCAGCCGCATCGGAATCTACAAGAGTATATTTTGCAAACTCCTGTCTGCTCTCGTGATGGTCTATCGCAAGAAATATCCTGCCGCCGTATACTGCGTCAAGGTCGCCGAGCAGTTTTCTGTCGGCAACGTCAACGCTCACTATGGTCTTTTCCTCAAAGTTCTGCTGTATCACCGTATCACGCAGGAACTCCATACGGGGCGCTATCTCATCCGCACACATAACCTTTGCCCGTTTACCCATCTTCTGAAGCATACCGCAAAGGCCGTAAGCACAGCCCAGTGTATCTCCGTCGGGGTTGGCGTGTGACAATATCAGAAAATCATCGTTGCTTTTCAGTAGTTCTGCCGCTTTTTTAACGTCTGTTATCATTATTGTTTACCTTTCGTCATCGCCGTTATCATCGGGTTCGGCAGGTTTCGGCAGTTTGCTTATCACCTCGCTGATATGCTCGTAATAATCCATCGAATTATCCGGCACGAATATCAGCTGAGGCAGCTTGCGCATCTTCACACGCTCGTTGATTCTTCTTTTAAAGAAGCCCTCTGCCTTCTTGAGATGCTCGGCGACATTTTTCGTGGTGTCGCCGCCCTCAAGCGTTGTGATATAAACCTTGCAGTAGGACAGATCGCTTGTCAGCTCACAGCGTGACACACCGACCATCGCCTTTACTACAGCGCCGTCCTTTATATCACGCATAGCTGTGGAGATCTCACGTTTTATATCCTCCGCAAGTCTTGCTGTATTGAAATTTGCCATTAATCTCTGTACTCCTCGGTAACAAACGCCTCGAATATATCGCCGTCCTTTATGTCGGTGAACTTTTCAAGCGTGATACCGCACTCGTAGCCTGCGGCTACTTCCTTCACATCGTCCTTGAAACGACGTAAGCCTGCTATCTTGTCAACAGCAACGATTATGCCGTCACGGACAACTCTTACCTCGCCGTTTCTCTGTACCTTACCGTCAAGTACATAAGAGCCTGCTACCACGCCGACGCTCGACAGCTTCATTACCTGTCTTACCTCAACACGTCCTGTATCAACTTCTCTGTACTTGGGCGCAAGCATACCCTTCATGGCTGTTTCGATTTCTTCTATTGCGTCATATATTACTCTGTAGAGTCTTATATCGACACCGTCACGCTTTGCGTTGTCTGCAGCCGCAGGGTTAGGTCTTACGTTAAAGCCTACTATGATAGCGCCCGATGCCTTTGCAAGCATAACGTCGCTTTCTGTTACGGCACCTACCGCACCGTGAATTACTTCTACCTTTACTTCCTCGTTTGACAGCTTTGACAGTGACTGCGAAACAGCTTCTACAGAACCCTGTACGTCTGCCTTTACTATGATGGGGAGCTTCTTCATCGAGCCTTCCTCGATCTGTGAGAACAGATTATCAAGGCTGACCTTCTTATAGAGTTTGAACTGCTCTTCCTTAGCGTCGAACTTTCTCTTTTCAACAAGCTCTCTTGCGAGCTTTTCATCTTCAACAGCCGCAAAATCGTCGCCTGCGCTCGGCACTTCCGCAAGACCCATTATCTCAACGGGAACAGAAGGACCGGCTTCCTTTACCGCTTTGCCCTTGTCGTCACGCATTACACGGACACGTCCTACAGCAGTACCTGCGATTATTGTATCGCCTGTATGGAGCGTACCTGTCTGTACAAGAACAGTAGCGATAGGACCTCTGCCCTTATCGATTCTTGCCTCGATAACAACGCCCTTTGCGAGTCTGTCGGGGTTAGCCTTAAGTTCAAGGACATCTGCCGTGAGGTTTACCATTTCGAGAAGCTCGTCTATACCTTCGCCTGTCTTTGCCGATACGGGAACGCAGATTACATCGCCGCCCCATTCTTCGCATACAAGACCATGCTCGGTAAGCTCCTGCTTTACCTTGTCGGGATTTGCCGTAGGCTTATCCATCTTGTTTATCGCAACTATTATCGAAAGGTTTGCAGCCTTTGCGTGATTTATCGCTTCTACCGTCTGAGGCATAATGCCGTCGTCTGCGGCAACAACGAGTATCGCTATATCCGTAGCCAGCGCACCTCTTGCACGCATAGCGGTGAACGCCTCGTGTCCGGGAGTGTCAAGGAATGTAATATCCCTGCCGCCTGCCTTTACCCTGTAAGCGCCGATATGCTGTGTGATACCGCCTGCTTCGCCGGACGTAACGTTAGCGTGTCTGATTCTGTCGAGGAGCGATGTCTTACCGTGATCAACGTGTCCCATAACAACAACAACGGGTGAACGGGGCTGTAAGTTCTCCTCTGTATCCTCTACCTCTTCAAACAGACGTTCTTCGATGGAAACTACAACTTCCTTGGTAACCTTTGCACCGAATTCTTCCGCTACGATACAAGCCGTATCATAATCGACCGACTGGTTGATAGTAACCATTACGCCCAGACTGAACAGCTTCTTTATAACGTCTGCGGCTGTGACCTTAAGACGTGACGCAAGCTCCGATACGACTATCTCATCGGGAACCTGTATCTCAAGCTGTTTCTTTCTTGCCTTTTCAAGCTCAAGACGCTTCAGCTTCTGAGCCTCGGTTTCCTTCTTCTTGCTGAACTGCTGCTTGCCCTTCTGCGACTTCTGGCTTATCTTCTGCTTCTTTGTATAAGCGTCATTCTGACGTCTGTTGCCGCTCTCGGTCGAAGCTATGGTTTCATACTTCTCGTTGTACTTATCAAGGTTTACATAACTGCCCCTTGTGTCAACGTGCTTTGTGACCTGCTCGCCTCTCTGTACAGCCTCACCCTTTACGTGCTTTGTGGGAGGTGCGTTTGTCTTGATATTTGCAAGGTCGATAACAGGCTGTGCCGGAGCTGTCTGCTGTGCAGGCTTTGTATCCCTGCGGTCGTTTCTGGTATCGTTTCTTCTGTCGCCGTAGGGCTTTCTGTCACCCTGCTGTCTGTCGCCGTAGGGCTTTCTGTCGCCCTGCTGTCTGTCGCCGTAGGGCTTTCTGTCGCCCTGCTGTCTGTCGCCGTAAGGCTTTCTGTCGCTACGGTCGCCCATAGGCTTTCTGTCTGCAGGCTTGTCGCTCTTTGCTTCGGGCTTTGATTCTGCCTTTATCTCGGACTTTGCTTCAGACTTTGTTTCTGTCTTTATTTCAGGCTTTGCTTCGGGCTTAGCCTCTGTTTTTGTTTCGGGCTTTGCCTGTACCTTTTCAGCCTTGTCGGCTTCCTTATTGGGTTCGGGCTTCTTCTCAGCCTTCTTTGCAGGCTTTTCTGCCGGCTTTTCTTCCTTCTTTTCCGTCTTGGGCTTGCTTGCCGAAGCGAAATATGAATTGAAATTCTTCACCTGGTTGCTCTGAGAATACTTTTCGAGAACAACAGACAACTCATCCTCAGAAAGCGAAGCCTGCGATTTCTTCTGTACTCCGAAATACTCCTGTACCACATCCGTAATTTCACTTACAGGAATATTAAGATCCTTTGCCAACTCGTTTACACGATATTTTTTATCCATTCACTGATCCCCTTTTTTATGTCAGATTTAGTATTGTATATATAAATCGGGTGTACCGCTTATTTCCCTTTATGCTCGCCCGTAAGGCTTGCGTATAAGCCTTCATCGAGAACGGCAAGCACTCCCGTGCGTTTTCCGAGGACCGACTTGATTTCGTCCATCGTACAATCACACTGCGACAGCAGGGCACTGTATTTATCGCAGAAAAAACGCATTTCTTTCTGTGTTTTCTCCGATACGTCGCTTGCGAGAATAACTCCCGCAATTTTCGATTTCGGGTTTTTAAGCTCCTCGCAAACAGGATCAAACCCGTGTATCAGACGTCCGGACTTTCTGCAAAGACCGAGCGTACTTAAAAAATTCATTGCCGTTACTCACCGTCGCTTTCTCCGATGCTTTTCAGCAGTTCAAGATATATCTCCTCCGGTACCGCACATTTCAGAGAGCGTTCAAGCCCACGTTTTTTCTGTGCTGCCTCAAGACAGCTGCGGCTCTTGCAGACATACACTCCCCGTCCGGATTTCTTACCCGTGAAGTCGAGTACAAACTCTCCCTCGGGAGTACGGACAACTCTTACAAGCTGTTTTTTCTCTTTCATTTCTTCACAGCCCGCACATTTTCTCATCGGTATCTTTTTAACTGCCAAAGCGATCCATCCTTTCGTAAAGGGTTTTTATTTCTCAGCCTGAGCTTCTTCCTCAGCCTTTTCCTGCTTGCTCTCTATTCCTTCATAGAAGCCGCTTTCGGGGCGTATGTCTATCTTGAAGCCTGTGAGCTTTGCGGCGAGCTTCGCATTCTGACCCTTGTTGCCTATAGCAAGTGAAAGCTGGTTGTCGGGAACGATAGCCGTACAAGCCTTTACCTCGGGGTCGGGTATCTCTACTCTGATAACATCGCTGGGCTTGAGTGCCTGTGCGATGAATTCCTCAGGCTTTTCGCTGTAGAATACAACGTCCATCTTCTCTCCGCCAAGTTCGGCACATACCTTACTGATACGCTGTCTGCCGGGGCCTATGCACGCACCGAGTGCGTCAACATCGGGGTTGTTGCTTATAACCGCAACCTTTGAGCGTGAGCCTGCCTCACGGCTGATAGCCTTTATCTCAACGGTACCGTCATATATTTCGGGTACTTCGCTCTCAAACAGACGCTTTACAAGCTCCTTGTTCACTCTTGAAATCTTGAGCATAGGTCTGTGGTCTGTTGCGGAAACACCGGAAACATAAACCTTGACCATATCGCCGGGCCTTAGTACCTCGCCGGGTATCTGCTCGCTTCTGAACAGCGGTACTTCGTTTCCGTTGAGGTTTACGGTAGCGTTGCCTGTTCTCGGCTCTGTCTTGAGTACAGTAACAGTTACTGCCTCGTCCTGAAGACCGCCCCACTGAGCAACGAGCTGTTCACGCTCTATCTCCTTAAGACCCTGCTTGATGACCTGCTTTGCCGTCTGTGCGGCAATTCTGCCGAAATGCTGTGTATCCAGCTTTATCGCTACAATATCGCCGTATTCCAGCTTTCTGCGAGTGTGAGTCTTTGCCTCCTCCATAGAGATCTGGTTTGCATCGTCCTCTACCTCTGCGGCAACTTCCTTCTGGATAGCCACATCAAACTTGCCCTTTGCAATATCAATATCAAACTTGATATTCTCGCTTCTGGGGTATTCCTTCTTGATAGCGATAACAAGTGCTGTCTGTATCTTCTCTATCAGCACAGCGGGGTCGATCCCCTTCTCCTTTGCAAGCAATGTCAGAGCCTCAAAAAGCTCCGTTGTGTTGCTGTTAGCCATTTTTAATAATTCCTCCGTTAATTATTTTTTATGCGTCAAGGGCAATTCTTCTGCACTTAACGGCATTGAACTTCATTTCGCCGTCTTCTGTCTGTACAGTGAATTCGCCCGAATTTTCATCGTAATCTCCGAGAACGCCCGAATAATACGCCGTCTTTCCGTTTTCGTCACGCACGGTCACCTTTATCTTTTCGCCCTTCATCTTCACAAAGTGGAAAGGCTTTCTGAGCTGTCTGTCAAGCCCCGGCGAGCCTACCTCGAAAACGTCCACAAGGTCAATGCACGACAGCGTATCAACAGCCTTGTTCAGCGGTTCTGTTATTTCCTCGCATTCAGCGTCGTCTATTCCTCCGTCCGCTTTGTCGAAAAGCACCTTCAGATACCACATGGCACCCTCTTTTTCAAAGATAACGTCCCACAGCTCATAGCCGTATCTCTCGATTATCGGCAGAACCTTCTGCTCGGTAATTCTCTCGACCGTTTCCGCCTGATTCTTCTTGCCGCCTTTTTCCTTCGGCACTTTGAAAGCCTCCTTTCAGACAAGAGCCGTAAAAAGCCCTATATATAAGCTAAAGACCGAGATGAACTCAGTCTTTAGCCTACCATATTCTACTTTAAGTAAGTATATCACATATTATGCCCGTTGTCAAGCAAAATTACGTCATTTTGCCGTAAACAAGCCGTTTTTCAAAGTTTTCGGTAATTTTAAACGATTTTCTTGCGGCAGATGCGGTGTTTTCCTTCCTTTTTAGCCCTGTAAAGCTGTTCGTCCGCCTCGTCGAAATACTGCGCATAGTCAACATCGCACGATTCACTCCACGCTATGCCTACACTGCACTTTATCGTATACCTCTTGCCGCCTATCTCAGCCTTTCCCGACACCTCAAGGAAATCTTCGAACTCGTCCACAACGGTAGATTCACTCGTGCCTCTGGTGAACACGATAAATTCATCTCCGCCGAACCTTCCGACAACCGCATTCGGAAACTTTCTCGAAAGCAGTTTTCCTACCGTTCTCAGCACCTCGTCACCGAAGCTGTGCCCGTAGGTATCGTTGAACGCCTTGAAATCGTCTATATCAAGCATAGCGAAAAAGCTCTTTGCGTTCGTCTTTTCGCTGATGAGCCGCTGAATGTGGTTTGTTGTTGCCAGCTTGTTCAGCAGTCCCGTTGTGCTGTCAAGCTCGACCAGCTGTATCATTCTCTGCTGCTCACGCTTTTCATCGTCTATATCCTGTGTTCTTCCGAGAACTTTTATTACCTTTCCGCTGGCGTCCGCTACGCTTGAATAACACGTCCTTACCCAGCGGTAGCTATTCTGATCTATTATCGTGGATCTGTAGTCAAGCGTCATACAGCTTACAGGCTTTTTGCTTGCCTTTTTCAGCGCCGCATAGAACTTTGCCGCATCATCCGGATATACAATCTTTGTGCGTTTTGAAACCTCCGCATAGTTGCTTATGGAGCGGTTTGCCGAATCCGCCCTACCTCCGATGTACGAAAAAGTCATAATATCATCGGGAATATCATATTCAAATGTGACTGCATTCGAAGTCGCCTCAAGTATACGGTAACGCTCAAGATTTACCGCATTCTCATATTCCGCCAGTTTTCTGTTGGTCATATCCTGCACAATTGCAAGAAATACAGGGTGTTCGCTTTCTATAAAATCAACCAGCTTTGCCTTGACAAGCACCCATATATCACTGCCGTCATAGCGTCTGCCTTTGCATTCGGCATAGAATGTTTCTCCGGTCTTTACCGAACGCCCGGCTTTTTCAAAGATCATCTCTGCCGAATCTCCGTAAAGCGACGAGGTAACGCTGTCTGCGTACTGTTCATACTGCTCTTTTGTGTAGCCCACCATCTCGTAATATTTCTTGTTGAAATAAAGCGACCTTACTCTGTCTGGGCAAAGCTCATATATAGCAACTCCGCACATAAGATGTTCGAGCATTGTAGAGCATATAGTTTCCCAGTCATATCCCGGCTTGAAGCGGTTTTTAAGCTCGCTCATATCCCTGCTCGAAGGCTCAAGTCTTGCGGCGCATTTATTTTCAGCCATGTTATCACTCCGTTATAGAAAAGTTTTTTGTATTGTAAAAATAGATAATCTGCGTTTCACCCTATATAAAATTGTTGCATGAATCTGACGCACTGTACATATTCGTTTGCAAGCTGTTGTGCGTCAACGTTGTATTTTTTGACAAACTCCTCCACTTTGTCCCAGTTTGCGTGTTCGTAATCGACTACCAGCCTGAACACATCTCCGAAAAGTCCGTCCGCTCCCAGCAGACCGTTCTTTATTTCGTCCGTTACCGGAAGTTCCTTCATAACGTTTCCTATATCACGTTCATCGGTCGTACCTGCCACTACCGACATAAGTCCCATAAGATACATTTCTTTTCTGTGTATAAACTGTCCGGGCATTACCTTTGAGATGCTCTCGCAGAACTTCGCCCTTAACAGCGCAAGCCTTATAAGCTCGTCTGGGGTATCCTTCTGCAGCCTTTGCAGACCTACAAGATATATCCATTCCTTCAGCTTTTCAAAGCCGAGCAGAACAAGCGCCTGATGAATGGTTGAAATCTTGTTCCCCGTACTGCCGTACATTACGTTTATAAGCCTCAGCAGTCTTATTGTCAGCACAACGTCCGTCGAAATTACCGCCGCTATTTCTTCATAGTCAGGCTCGGGCGAATATACAAGACCGAGTATATGAAGGAACGTCTTTGCCATAGGCGTATTTGTCCTGTGCGTCATAAGCAGAGGCTTTGCAAAGAAATAGCCCTGCATATATGTACAGCCGAGCCTTTTGGCATATTCCACCTCAAGCTGAGTTTCCACCTTTTCGGCAAGCATTATCTTATTATATGTTATACACTTTTCCGCTGTGCGTTCCACTGCCTCACGGGAGGTGTGGAAGTCGAGCTTTATTATATCGGCAAGCTCAAACAGAGCCTTTGTATTCTCGCCGTATTCATAATCGTCAAGAGCGATTATATATCCCAGCTTCTTAAGCTCTATACAGCGCCTTATTATTTCTGCGTCTGCCATTACGCTCTCAAGCAGTTCGACTACGAGTATATCGCTTGAGATCATCTTCGGCACTCCTCTTTTTATGAGGTTGCCCGTAAAATTGACGAATGCTTTTTTACCGCCTAGAACGCTTGTTATATTGTCGACAAAAAATGCGTTGTTGATTACATCTGCTGTGCTTACATCTCCGTTGTTTCCTGTATATGCGTTTACTCCGGGCTGATTTCTGTAAAGCAGTTCATAGCCGTATGTATTATTATTCACATCCAGTATCGGTTGACGTGCAAAAAATACGTTCTCCACAGAGATCTCTCCTTCGCTTTAATCCTTATTTAGTAATTTTACATTATTTCACGCATAAAGTCAACAATAATACCTAATTTTCGTCTTTAATACAGAGTTTTTTGTAACTTTATACAAAAAATATGAAATATTTCACACGTTTCAGCATACAGCTTTTTCCGCTTTTTCATTAAATTGCTTTGCAAAAAATAACAGCCGCAGATTTGCGGCTGTCGGAATATATTTACTTACACTGTCGTTTTACTTTGCTTAGTGTTGATGAGCCTGTATCCAAGTATGCAAACTGCGCTCACCACTGCGGCAATAAGAAGATTGAACGGCAGAGCCGAAGCGAACCATTCAAAATGCGACGCAAAACCGCCGACATTCATTACGTTGTACGGGTACTTATATGCGTGGAATATGCAAATAGCGGCATTCACGGCAACAGTAACGCCGATAAACCGTCCGAAGCTGTGCTTTATAAATGTAAATATGCCGAAAGCTACAGCCAATGTAATCAGCAGCGATGAGCAGACCGAATAAATATAGAAGTCAAGTCTGTCGAGCGTAGTGTCCTGTGCCACGCAAAGCCATACTCCTGCGGCGGCAACTATTGCCGAAACGACTGTTCTGAGAATTTTCATAGCGGTACCTCCTGCAATATTGCGGAAAATAATTTTTGTTCACATCCCGATAATTTGACAAAGTATAGTTACCTTATCTATTATAAGCATATCAACACTCGGCTATATCCGCAATTGACATATTCCACAAAAAAACTATAACGGTTTAGTAATATTCACAGTGCAGAAAAGCGGCACACCTTTTCAAAGGCATACCGCTTGATAATAATTGCGTTATCAGCTTTTAAGGCAATACCACATAATTATTGTCGTGCGATTGCGCAGTCAGATTTTTCGTCAGATTGTATAAATTGAGTGCAGGCAGGCTTGCGCCTGTCAAGCGAAATTTGTGCAAGATGACGGGAAATATGCAAGCTTAGCGTGCGGCAAAGGCGATAGCCGTTAATTGTGCGGTGTTGCCTTAAAGTAGCTGTACAGCCTGCACATAAGCATACCGTTATACAGCTTTCTGTTCTTGTCCGCTTTCTTACCGAACAGTTCCTCAAACTCCCCGTCCGGAGTGATAACAAATAATCTCCTGTTTTCTGTCGGGAGCAATCTTTTGCCCATAACTTTATACAGCTCATGAGCCTGCTCCTCGTCAAGCATACGCTCACCATAAGGTGGATTGCAAAGTACAACGGTACAGCCCTCCGGATATGTAAAATCCGCAACATCACGCTGCTTAACCTCAATATATTCACCCACGCCCGCCTTTACTGCGTTGTCACGGGTAAGTCTTACGGCTTCGGGGTCTATATCAAAGCCGTACAGCTTAAAGTTTTCGGGCTTTCTGATATTTGCTCTGAGTGCTTCTCTTTCCTCGTCCCACATTTCCTTAGGCAAAAATTCCCACTGCATAGCGGTAAATTCCCTGTCAAGACACGGCGGTATGTTAAGCGCCTTGAGTGCGCTCTCGATAAGCAGTGTTCCGCTTCCGCAGAACGGGTCGCAGACAATATCGTTGTCCCTTATCCTTGCAAGGTCGGCAATTCCCGCCGCAAGCGTTTCCTTTATAGGTGCGGCATTGGAAAAACGGCGGTAGCCTCTCTTGTGAAGCCCCTCGCCCGATGTATCGAGCGTCATTGTGACGTTATCCTTCATTATTGAAAAGCGGAACTGGAACAATGCTTCGGTTTCCTGAAAATAGCCGATTTTATAAACGCTTTTCATTCGCTCGACCATAGCCTTCTTGATTATCTTCTGGCAGGCAGGAACGCTTGTCAGCTTTGAATTAAGGCTGAAGCCCTTGATAGGAAATCTGTCGAACTTTCCGACATATTTTTCAATAGGGATTGCCTTTACCCCCTGAAAAAGCTCCTCAAATGTTCTTGCCCTGAACTCCGAGAGAAGTATTCCCACACGCTCTGCGGTCGACAGGCACATATTCGCCCTTATAAGCACACGCTCGTCACCGGTGAACGTCACCCGTCCGTCCGACACGGCTATATCCTCTCCGCCAATCCTGCGTACCTCGAAGGAAAGCGTCTTTTCAAGTCCGAAGTGACAAGGTGCTGTAAGTCTGAATGTCATAGAAAATCCTTTCATCAAAACAGCGGCTTTTATAGAGCCGCTTAGTTCGTTAATAATTTGTTTTTATAGGGTTGAGGGGCGAAGCCCCAAGCAGGGTGAGGGCGGCAGCCCCACACTTAGCCCCGGCACGGATGCCGGGCGTGTATGCCCAAAGGCTCTGCACGATGCAGAGTCAACAAAGCATACACAGCCCTTCACCATGGGGAAGGGGTTTTCGGCAAGGATGCCGAAATAAGGACACACCAAGCTTTGCACGAAGCAAAGCCAGTAGAGTGTCCTAAAGGGGATAGGGATTTAGGACAAGCACTTTTTTTAAAAACATACTTTTTCTTCAATCCGAACTGCCTTTGTATAGCCACTGTTATCTGTTTTTATCAGTTCGAGCTTGTACTGCTCGTATCTTCTTCCGCTTTCTGCGTACCCCAGTCGGGTACAAGCAATGTTTCACCGCCGTGCTTCTTTACATACTCGCCGTCTTTATGCGTGGAATCGCACGTCTTTGGCAGATTATCCGCCTTGTAATAACCCACAGCGGTATTCTTGCATTTTGACGTTGCAAGAAGTCCTGTTTCGGTACAGTATTTCTTTTCGACTACGTTTGAATCCTTTGCAAAGGTCTTTGTGGAATCCTCGTTCACAACATTCACCATAAAGTTGTGCCATACCTGCGCAAGATAAATATAGTTTGTTGTGCCGATGTTCTTGTTATCGTCAAATCCCAGTCTTATAACACCGCAGTAATCCGCAGTAAGTCCCGCAAACGCAAGAACACGCTCATCGTTTGAAGTACCTGTCTTGCCGACTACCTCTATACCGTCGATTTTCGCATATCTGCCCGAGCCGTTTGTAGTATCCGTAACCGCCTTGAGCAGTCTGTTTGTTATATATGCGCTGTCGCTTTCCATTACTCTGTCGCCGAGAGGCTCCTGCTCGATAACCGTCTTATCGTTGTAGTCGGTGATAAGGTTGTACAGCTTAGGCTCGTAATATACACCGCCCGAGCCGAATATCTGATATGCACCGGCAAGCTCCATAAGCGTCATGCCCTGCGTAAGCTGACCCAGAGCAATGGGCGAATATGCCTTGTCATAGGTGTAGTCAAGCGTTGTCACGTTCAGCTTATCCGTAAGGAAGTTGAAGCAGGTGTCTATTCCGAGTACCTGTGCCATACGGACAGCGGTCGTGTTCTTTGACTGCTGTACCGCATACCACGCCGGTATATATCCGCCAGAGCCGTAATCGCCCTCAAAGTTACTCGGCCAGCTTGTGCCTTCGGGAAGCGTGATACATTTATCCAGTATCATCGAAGAATAGTTGATTATATCCTTATCTACAGCCTGACCGTAAACCGAGATAGGCTTCATTGTCGAACCGATAGGCAGTATAGCCTGTGTTGCTCTGTTGAAGCAGCCGTCACCGGGCTTATCACCGATACCGCCTGCAAGAGCCACTACGTTACCTCTGTAGTCGGTAAGAACAAATGCCGCCTGAGCGCAGTTTTCTTCTATTGCAGTCTTATCATAGCTGTAGAAGAAGTTGTTCGGATCCTTGAAGAAGGTTTCCAGCTTCTCCTGTATATCCATATCCATATTGAGATATATCTTGTAGCCGCCCTTATAAAGATCCGCCTTCGCCTCTGCATAGGTCATGCCTTTTGCCTTACTCAGATCCTCGATAACCTGCTGTATGGCAGCGTCTACATACCAGTTCTGAGTTATTTCATACTCGTTCCAGCGATATGCCTCATAAGTATCCTCATCGTCATATCCGTCGCTGTTCTCGTCCTTGTTTGCGTTGTTTCCGTAATACTCATCATATCTGGGATCCTTATAACCGTAAGCGTCGCCCTCAACGATAAGTCTGAATTTGACCTGCTCTGTCTTTGCGGCTTCATATTCATCGGTCGTAATAAGACCCTGCTCATACATACATTTCAGTGCGTAAAGCTGTCTTTCCTTCGAGCGTTCAAGATTCGCATAAGGGTTAAGCACGCTCGGAGAACGTGTCATACCTGCAAGTATCGCACTTTCGGCAATTGTCAGCTGATCGACCGTCTTTCCGAAATAATAGTAAGCCGCCGAGCCTACTCCGTAAACCGTACCTCCGAGAGGAACACGGTTGAGATACGCTTCAAGTATATCTATCTTGGTATACTGCTTTTCAAGGTTCAACGCTCTGAATATCTCTCGAATCTTACGTTCGGGAGTTACTCTGTCGTCACCCGTGATATTCTTTACAAGCTGCTGTGTTATGGTCGAGCCGCCCTCGCCGTAACCGTTGAACAGAGTCGATATTGTTACACGAACCGTTCTTTTCCAGTCAACGCCTTCATGCTCGTAGAAACGCTTGTCCTCGACTGCCGTGAATGCGTCCTGAGTGTGCTTCGGTATCTGCTCCATATTTACCCAGATACGATTCTCGTCACCTGACAGACGCTTTATCTCCACCTGCTCTCCTGCGCTGTTCTTCGCATAAATAAAGCTGGTATAGCTAAGATCGACGTTCTTGAGATCAACGTCAAACGCACTGTCGGCAAACTGCATTATATATACAGTAAGCGTTACCGCTACTATACAGCAGGTAATGATTACTATCATGAACAGGCTGAGAAACGTTGTTCCGATAACTCCTAAAACGTGCTTTACCGTATTCAATGTCTTGTTCTGCTTTTTCTTTGATTTTTTCTTTACCGCAGGCGTACTTTCCTCAAGCTCAACGTCTGCATTAAGATAATTGGTTTTTTTCTGACTCATATTTACGTCCTTTTAAGGTGTGTTGTTTACAATATTATTGCCGCTGTCGGCAAGGATATATTCTTCCGAAGCAGAGTATACCACGTTGTAAGTATAGCACAAATCGGCGCAAATGTTAAGCCTTTTACGGCGAATTTTCAGAAAATATTCAAAAATGATGCCGCTCACACCGTTTTTTCGACGTTTCCGATATATCCCCTGTGCCGTATACACAAAAAGCACACAAAAACGCCCCGCAGAAGCGGGGCGTCATTATCGTTATTAAGCTGTCATCAAGAATAGTCCACAACGTCAAGCCATGTAAAGAGAAGATCCTTCTCCTCCTTGCTTGTAACACCCTTTGCGAGCGTTGATGCCGCCATAATGGGAAGCCATTCCTGAACATATGTCTTTGCCGTATTTGTCTTCTTGCAGAACAGGTTGAGATACTTCTCAGCTGTTTCTGTAGATGTAAGTGCAAGCTTCAGATATGTCTTGGCAACATCTGCACTGGCATTACCTGCCGAAGCGCCTATCCAGTCAACTATATAAACCTTGTTGTCGTCTGTTACAACTATGTTCTCAGGACCGAAGTTACCGTGGCACAGCTTAACGTGCTTGGGTGTGCTGTCAAGTCTTGTCAGAAGATCGTATCTCTTGATGTGGTCGATTACGTCAAGGCTCTCGATTTCTTCTCTCAGTTTATCCTTCAGCTTTGAAATACCTGTAACCTTCTTAGCGTGGATGCTGAGCTGAAGCTCAACCATATCGTCAAGATAGCCGTCGCAGTTCTCAGGCTCTTCCTGCATGATCTGTGCAAGCGTCTTGCCCTTGATAAGTTCTGTAGCAATTGCCCACTTGCCGTCGATAAGCTCAACTTCCTTTATCTTAGGAACGTTAAGTCCTGTTTCTTCAACCTTTGAATCCATGAAAGCCTCATAGAAAACTACTGTTTTGGGTGCATCGGGTTTGAATACCTTTACTGCAAGGTCGCCGCTCTCATATACGTCAACGGTTTTACCTTCGGAGATTTTTTTACCTAATTTTATTTCATTCATACTTAAGTCCTTTCCGGGAGCGCTGTGCTTTATGCTGCGGCGTTTCCTTTTAATGTGACTTGATTATAACACTTTTTCGCCCGTTTGTCTATAGTTTGATTGGAAATTTAACAAAAATGCAACAAAATATTTTTCTCAGTTGTGCATTTTGACGAAAAATGTAGTGAGAGAATTTACAGTAATTTTTCACCACTTATACAATCGGTTCGGCTCAAAGCGTGACGTTACATCAGCTCGTTGCTGTCAAGGATGACCGTGAACGGTCCGTCGTTCAGAAGCTCTACCTTCATATCCGCACCGAACCTTCCTGTCTGCACGTCGGCTATGCTTTCGCACTTCCGGCATTGCTCGACGATATACTCATACAACTCGTTTGCCATATCGGGTGAGCCGGCGCTTGTAAAGGAGGGACGGTAGCCCTTGCGGCAATCTGCGTACAGCGTGAACTGTGAGATAAGAAGCAGGCTTCCGCCGACATCGGCAGGGGCAAGGTTTGTCTTTCCGTTCTCATCGTCAAAGATGCGGAGCCCCGTCATCTTGCGTATCAGCTTGTCTGCGATTTCCTTTGTATCGGTCTGCGAGATGCCGATAAGCACCAGAAATCCCTTTCCGATTTTCCCTATTATTTCGTTATCTACGGTTACACTCGCACCTGTCACTCTTTGAATAACAAATTTCATTAAAAAATCCTTTCAGAAGCGCATGAATAATGCCGCCGTATAAACAGGCGGCATTGTAGCATCACTTGATGATTTATGCTGATTAATAAGCTCCGATATATCTCTTGAGATCGTCGGGGTTCTGGCAGCGGCTTCTTGCAACTTCTTCCGTAATTTTGCCTGTGCGGACAAGTCTTGCAAGATCCTGGTCGAGCGAAAACATACCGAGAGCCTTAGAGGTCTGGATGGAGTTCGGAATCTGGAATATCTTACCTTCACGGATAAGTGAGCTGATAGCGTCTGTACAGCTCATAAGCTCAAGAGCGGCGATACGACCCTTGCCGTCAGCCGTAGGAACGAGCGTCTGTGAAATAACGGCTACGAGGGAGTTTGCAAGCTGCGCTCTGATCTGACCCTGTGAGTGAGGGGGATAAACGTCTATGATACGGTCGATGGTTTCTGCGGCACCTGTCGTATGCAGTGTCGAAAGCACAAGGTGACCTGTTTCTGCGGCGGTTACTGCGGCATTGATAGTTTCAAAGTCACGCATTTCTCCGACAAGTATAACATCGGGGTCTTCACGGAGTGCGGCACGCAGTGAGCCTGCGAAGCTGTCTACATCGGCGCCGATCTCACGCTGGTTTACCATTGACTGCTTATGTGTGTGAAGATACTCGATAGGGTCTTCGACTGTAATAATATGACAGTTCTTGTTGCGGTTGATATGGTCAATCATAGCCGCAAGCGTCGTTGACTTACCTGAACCTGTAGGGCCTGTTACCAGCACAAGACCTCTCGGACGGAGCGCAAACTCGCCCATAAGTCCGGGAAGCATAAGATCCTGCAGTGTAGGAATATCGTTACGCAGAAGTCGCATTGCTATTGCGTGATAGCCCCTCTGTCTGTACACGTTTACTCTGTGTCTGTGTCCGGATGCGGATACATACGAGAAGTCGGTGTCAAGACCCTTCTGGATAGAAGCCTTGTGCTTCATTGAGGTTATCTGATTTATGATATTGACTATGATAGGCTCTGTGCAGTCGGGATAACCGCTGAGCTTTTTGATACTGCCGTGCAGACGTACAACGGGAGGAAGTCCCGCAGTAAAGTGTAAGTCCGAACATCCGAGCCTTCTTGCTTCGTCAAGTATTTTGTTAATATCCACCTTTTTATTCTCCTTTTAAAAAGATATATTGCTAACACCGCATCCGTATTATACGGAGTAGGTGGCTTTTACCAGTTCGTCAAGCGTCGTAGTGCCTGCAAGCACCATATCGGTAACGTTGCTTCTCAGCAGCTTTGTTCCGTTCTTTTCAGCCTGTGCGCCAATCTGCTCGGCTGTTGCGCCGCTTGAGATAAGCTCCTTTATATCGTTCGAGCTTACTATTATCTCGTGGATAGCGGTTCTGCCCTTATAGCCTGTATTATGGCATGAGCGGCATCCGCCGTAATGAGCCTTGCATATTTCAACCGGCTCAGTCTTTCCGACAAGTCTTAAGTCGGCAGGATCGGTAAGCATTACCTTCTCCTTGCACTCCGGGCAAAGCAGCTTTACAAGTCGCTGGGCGATAACTCCGACAAGAGATGACGCAACCATGTAAGGTGCAACACCCATATCAACAAGACGGAGGATTGTACTTGCGGCATCGTTTGTATGAAGTGTCGAAAGAACCAAGTGACCTGTGATAGCGGCACGGATAGCGATGTCTGCGGTTTCACCGTCACGAATCTCACCGACCATTACTATATCAGGGTCCTGACGGAGAATAGAACGCAGAGCCGCCGCAAATGTAAGACCTGCCTTAGCGTTTATCTGTACCTGGTTTACACCGTCTATCTTCTTTTCGCAGGGGTCCTCAACGGTAACTATATTAACGTTGGGCTTTGAAAGCTCACCGAGCGTTGCGTACAGTGTTGTAGATTTACCCGAACCTGTAGGTCCCGTAACCAGCATAACTCCGTGCGGGCAACGTATGATCTGCTTGAACATTTCATAGTTGTACAGCGTCATACCGAGGTCGGTTATCTTTCTTGTCTTTTCATCTGCCGTTGAAAGCAGACGGATAACGCACTTCTCACCGTAAACGGTAGGTATGGTAGATACACGGACGTCAAGGTTTACGCCGTCGATGGTCATACCGAAACGGCCGTCAAGAGGTATTCTCTTTTCGGCGATGTTCATACCGCCGAGTATCTTTATACGGGTTATAAGCGAGTTATGTGCGGCAGGCTTTACCTTCATCTGCTCGATAAGCTCGCCGTCTACTCTGAGCCTTATTCTTGTTCTGTCCTTGAAAGGCTCTATATGAATATCCGATGCATTCATTCTGAATGAGGTTTCGACTATTGTATTTACCAGCTTAACGATAGGTGCGTTATCAACACGCTCGCCTGATTCGGGGTCGTCCTGGATAACGGAGTCGGTATTACCCGTATACTCTTTATTAAGGTTATCCATAACATTGCTTACGGTCTGCTGTGAATATGCCTTGCTGATAGTTTCGTTGATAGCTGTACGGGTAGCTATCATTGCGTGTATCTCCATACCGGAGATAACCTTCAGTTCCTCAAATATGTAGAAGTTGATAGGATCGTCTGTAGCAACAGTAAGACGTGAGTCGGTCATCTGGAACGCTACACAGCAGTTCTTCTTTGCTATAGCCTCAGGTATCTTCTTGACCGCCTCTATATCAATCTTTGTGGTTGTGAGGTCGATGAACGGCACTTTAAGACGGATAGACAGCGCCTGTGCAAGCTGTGTTTCCGAAACATAGCCCAGCTCGAGCAATACGTCACCGAGCTTTTTACCCGGCTCACTGCGCTGTTTTTCGAGGGCTTCTTCAAGCTGATCCTCTTTCAGAAATCCGTTCTCAACAAGAATCTGTCCTATCGGTATGTTCTTCATTAAACTGTTCCCCCTGTGATTAGTGGTATACTTGCCGCCTGTACTTGAAAAAGGCGGCGATATGTGGTAAAATATCCATACGCTGTTTTACAGCGTTCAGATTGAAACAAAAGCTAATTTTATATCGCAGAGCGGATTTAATATCCCTATCCCCTTTAGGACACTTTGATGGCTTTGCATCATGCAAAGCTTTGTGTGTCCTTATTTCGGCATCCTTGCCGAACTGCCCCCTTTCCCCCGGAAAGGGGGAGAATACGGGGGCTGTCGCCCCTGCGACCCTACTCTTGGGGCGTTGCCCCAAACCCCATTTGTTGAAATCTGTACCGTTGTTACAGCGTTCCAAAAAGGAAAGGATGGTTATATATATGACAGGTATACTATGGTATGATACCGTAATTTGCGTGCTTGTGTTTATCTTCGGCTCGGTCATTGGCAGTTTTCTGAATGTGGTAATCTACCGCACTCCCCTGCACATGTCGATCGTAAACGGCCCTTCTCACTGCTTTTCTTGCGGTGAACGTATAAAGCCGTATGACCTAGTGCCGATATTCAGCTGGATATTCTTAGGCGGCAAGTGCCGCAAGTGTAAGGCTCCTATCTCGGCACGTTACACTGTTGTCGAGGCTCTGACGGGAATAATGTTCCTGCTCGCCTACATAAGATTTTCGGCAAGTCTGCCGATGGTGGTCGCAATCGTATTCTTCTCACTTCTGATAGTCCTCAGCTGTATTGACATTGACCACATGGAAATCCCGTACTGGTGTACGATTTCGATTGCCGTACTCGGTATCGCCACGTTCTTCACCGAGCCTAATATGCCCTGGTGGGAGCATTTTGCAGGTGCGGCTGTTATCGCAGTGCCTTTCGCTATACTCGCTTTATTCGGCGGTATGGGCGGCGGCGATGTTCAGCTTATGGCGGCATCGGGTTTTGTGCTTGGCTGGAAGATAGTTCCCTCAGCCGTTATAGGTGTTGTGGTGGGCGCTGTCTACGGGCTTATCGTGCTTTGCGTATCGTCACGGTTCACTAAGGAGCAATCCGCAAAAATCAGCGAAAAACTCACAGATTGGTGCGAGGGCAAGGCTGTCGACAACTCGAAGGATGTTATCATAGGTGAATTTGAACACGGAAAGTGCAAAATCGACCCTGAGCTTTTTGAAGAAAAAGCGTGGAATCTTTCAGGCGATGAGCTTAAAGCCGAAACAGAGTCGCTCAGCAACGAACTGAACGAAGCAATGGGCGAGCTTCCCGACAGCAAGGAATATGTATTCCGTGCGAACGTGGAAAACGGCAAGATAACAAAGATAAAGCTGCGCCGCCGTATTGCTTTCGGTCCTGCACTGAGCGTAGGACTTGCAGTCGGTATGCTTTGCGGTGAAACCATTATCAAGGCTTATCTTTCAATGCTGTAAAATAAGCGTTATATTTCCCCCGCCTTACGGCGGGGGATATTTATTTATCCGAAAACCTTTATTCTGTAAAGAATAACTATGTTCAAATCATCTGAGTAGTTGTAGTCGGTAAGCTCTGCCGCACTTGACGGTGTTATCTTCAAAAGCGACATATTAAGCAGTTTGAACATCTGCACACGCTCACTTACCTTAATTTCGCCTTTTTCATCATAGGTATTTACACCCATTCTGCACCACGAGCCTTTATCCGACGATGTGGTTTCAAAAGCAAATTTGTAATGTGAATTATTGTAGAACTCATCTTCAAAAACCGCATATTTCGAGTTGCTGATAGCACTATTTACCTTTGTCAGATAATCGCTGACATTATTAATCTTGCCGAAGTCGTATAGCTTATAGCCCTTTGACGTCGTGCGGAGCATCATACAGTACATATTTTCGCCTGTATCCATATCGCCCTTCATCAGATTAACCCGCATTGCGACACCGTCGCTGTCATCCGAATTTTTCTTCAGATTATCGGTCGTATAGCCTGAGATATTATACGTTGTTGCCGTTTTTAGCTTATTTGAAACGTAATTTGTCAATGTATCGGTAACATTGTTTGTAACAATATCCTCATCCAATGAGCCGATAACGCTCTTGACCGGATTAAATACCGCCATTGCAGCCGCCACAAGTATTACCATAATACTCATTGATACAATCATCTCAATAAGGGTGAATGCTTTTTTCTTAAGCAATCTTTTAATCTTCATCACGGATTATCCTCCTTTATCGGAGTACCTGCGGGGTGATTATAGATGCCCGGCATTGCCTTGTCATCGAAAGTCTTGCTCTTGTCTTCAAGCTCGCTGTCAGGGTCAATGAAATATTTAGCAAAGCTCTTGTATTCTTTTTCAAATTCTTCCGCTCCGAGCGTGAACACAATATGCATTACATATGATGTATCCTTATCGTCTTTGTTTTTTGCGGAAAATCTTACATTCGTTCCCGAAACCATGTTGTATATCATTTTATCATCGGGAGTTACAACAATATTTTTTGCCGATGTCGGAAGCGCAACTTTCAGCGACTTGCTTTCCGAACCGTTGAGTACGCTGTCATTAGTGGAAACTTTAAAGTCAATTCGCATCGAATAAACATCACCGTTTAGTACGGCGCTGTTTTCTGCAACGTATACGCTGTCGATATTCTTAGTGCCGTAAATATGAATGTCATCGGTAACCATACCGCCGCTGTTTTTGTCCTTGTTACTGTTTCCGCCGTTATTTTTTATAGTGGCATCAATCTTGTTTATCTGCAATGCGCCATCGACACTTTCCGACGATCCGTTTTTAATCTTCATATCATTTATCGTGATATTATTAGTGCCGCCGGTACCGCTTACAAACTTCATAACAAGATTTGTCGTTTCCCTTTCGACAAGAGCATTTTCCTGCACAAGATCGCTTATCTGCGTGTCCATGTCCTTGTCAATGCTGTCATTACTTCTATACTGTGATATAGCGATAGCAAGTATCTGCATAACGATAGATGCCATAAGAGCGAAAATAAGTATAGATATAAGACATTCTGTAAGCGTAAAGCCTTTTTTGCGTTTCAGCCGTTTTATCAGCTTCATACTATCCGCTCCTTTCATCAGTTATAACCGTACTTTCTCCATGACCTTGAGGCTGACGAGCCAAGCGTACCGATCTCGCCGCCGGAATTTGATATCAGCTTTTCCATATAGTCAAAGCGTGCATCGTCCTTTTCATCATCGCTCAGCGTGCTGTCGACAAATCTGTCGTAGTAGTCATAGGGGATAGTAGCCATATATACTCTTGATGTATTCGGCATCTCATAGTCGGATACGATAAGACCGCCGAGCATCGCAAAATGTCCTTCTGTTGACTTACCTGCACCGAACGTCATATAAGGTGCATATATAAATCCACAGAATGTATTATATGGCATATCAAAATTGACATCGCTGTTCTTATTTATCGCAACCACGAACAGGTTGTTATGAAGTCCTCCGCTTCCGTTATACTTATCAACGACATCCTGTTTAAATACTGTATGTAGCTTCGCATTCGCATCTGTTGTGCGCATTATTTTCTCTATTGCAGACTGACTGAAGTTATCCGTATTCGCAACCTTTCCGTCAGCCGATATTGAATTCGGCAGAATCTCTTTGAGCAGGTTGTAGTGACCCATAAAAAGACGTTGCTGTGCAAAATATGTAACGCCATCACCTACAACGAATATTACACTGCCTTTACCCTTTGTCAGAACACTGAACCAACCGGCAAAACTACCTGTGGGTTCATTATTCCAGCGGAAGCAGTTGAACTTGTTTTTGTCCTCCGATTTGTTGGAGAACTTATATGTCGGAGCGCTCCATTCGTTGGCAGGAGGTGTTTCCTGCATATAGCAGTTTGCGGGGAGATATACATACATATCCTTGTCATTGCCGTCGGGCATTGTGGTATCGAACACGATATTGTAACCGTTCCACGGTTCTGCCGTAATGCGCATATCACCCATTATAACATACGAACCGAACTTCTCTGCGCTTACGATAAGCTGATTTTCATTGCTTCCTGTGCCTGCAAATCTTTCGAGCTCGGAAGCACTAGGATTGCCGAAGTTGTAGTTTATCGGATCGTATTTATATGTACCGTCGTCATTGATAAACTTCTTTGTCATATTCCAGTTGGTGTACTCGGGATTGCCGATCTTTTCGTTTATCTTCGCCTTGACATTGGTCAGAGATTCACAAAGGTAACTATCCGAGGGCCATACATAGTTGTATGCCGACGTACCGCCTGCAAGTGAACGTGCCTTATCCATATTTGCACGCAGTGCATTGTATGCGCTGTCGTTCTCGCCGTTTTTCGCTTCAAAACGTATTGAAGCATCGGAATAATTCTTTATTCTGCTGTCGTCAATGCCGTGCGACTTTATCCATGTCGTCTGTGCGCCGAAATAGCTTGAACCTGAGCAGAGGTAGACATTACCGCCGATTGTTATTCCGCCGGGAAACTTATCGCCCGTGTTTACTTCTTTGTCAATGTAAACATCACCGTTTACATAAACCTTGCCCTTATATGGTTCATTTCCGAAGAAAGCGGCATCGCCGTTTACATAAATCTCACAGTTGCTGTCATTACTGGGTCGTCCGCTTATGAAATCACCGACAACATAAACATCGGTATCGTTCTCATAGTTGAACGATGTACCCTGTATGAGATTGCCGCCGACTCTTATCTTACCGCCTTTCAGGTTCATTGCACCCTGACCGCCGTTAAAGGTCATAATAAGATTGTTGCCGACTGTTATATCAAACGTCTTGTCACCGTCTGCGTTGATAGGAGCATTGTTAATTGCCAATGTTCCCGCACTGATAACCTCAGCCTTGATATTTATTCCGGAGTTTCCTGACTGTAATGAACCTATCTGGCTGTACTCATTATCAAGATACATTGTGGAAGTTATCGTCATACCGGACATTACAACGTCATTAGGCGCATATCCCGTTGACGTGAAGAATCTGTCAAATGAGTACGGTTTTGAAACAAGCGTGAACTCACCTACAGATGTAACTGTTGATGACTCGCCGTCTACTATTACTTCCGTTTCGATTTTTACGGTATGCTTTTCATCGCTGCTGTCGCCTGAAATCTTTGTTACCGTTACCTTATAGTCGCCAAGACCCTCGGCAAGCTTTGCGAAGCTGTCTGTACCTGTTCCCTGTGTAGTAAGAGAACTTCCGGGTGCAAGAGCCAGGATAGCATCGACAAATGCATCTTCCGTCTTTGTGTTAAGATATTCGGTTACAAGGTCGTTTAACGATACGGCACTCTGATATGACTGCTCGTCGCCATATCTTATCTCGACCTGTTTTCTTGCCGAAACAGCCGAATAATATACCGCCGATGCCAGCACTATCATAACCGACATTATTGCGACAATGAAGAATAAAACGCTTCCTCTGCCGCATTTCAGCCGCAGTAACGCCCTTTTCATCATTAACGCTTTTCTGTTATGTTTGTTCATAGCGTTTCATCCTTTCATTCCTTACTGAGCAAAATTAAGGTTAATTTATTCCGCCTTTACCGCAAAGGGATCCGCAACGGGCTGAATACATAAGAAGCTTACCGAAAGATCCATTTCGAAGCCTTTTGTTGCAGCTGCCGATTCGTCCGTGCTTGCGGTCTTCTCTTCCATCTGATAATCTACAGATGATAAATAGGTTGCCTTTGAGAGCGGTTTTCCGTCTGCACCTTTGATTTTATCGTTGTAAATTCCGTCATAGAGAAGATCAACGAAATCGTGCAGATTCTGGAGCTTGTCGGAGTGTGCTGTAAATGAAACCGTGATTGAACCGACAGTTACCTGGTCAGAAGCCGCAAGTAACGTAGCGGTTACCTGCTTAGCGTACATTACAAGCTCTCTTGTGCTCATAGATGATATATCCTTCTGCTCGCTTTCCTGCTCAACAACAGTATTGGCGAAGTCCTTAAGCGGATATGTAACCTCTGTAGGTGTAAATACCGATACGGAAAGTGCCTGTGTTGTGAAGTTGGATATTGTCAGTCCGTCAACTGTTATGTTCTTGCCTTTAGCAATAAACTGACGCATAATTTCATCTGCTTCGTATTCGGTAAGATCGTTGTAGAATGTTTCGGCGAGGTTCTTACCGTCCTCATAAGCCTGACTGATCTCGGTGTCGATTGTACTCTCGTGTTCAAGCTGAGTAAGTATATCCGAATACTCTTTCTTTACTGTCGCAAGCTGCTTGTTGTTTGTGTCAATCATGTTGAAATTGGGCAACACGAAAATAAACACGCCAACACCGATAATTGCGGCAACTAAAAATACTACAATAAGGATACGTTCCTGTTTACTGATCTTCATATTCTGTATGTCCTTTCCCCTTTATTCTGCACTCGAAGAAGTATCAGATCCGTTTTCACCTGCTGACGCATCTGATTCGCTTCCCTGATTATTCAGGTCTTCAATTGCACTGTTAGCTTCGTCCTTATCCAGTTTCAAGTCGTTGCCGGCCTTAAGGAGCATAGTGAGCTTGAAAGTGATGCTTTCCTTCTTATCGGCATTTTCGCCTGTTGCTTTTTCAACACTGTAACCTGTATAGTTTATGTTTTCGAAATAGCCCTGATCGATAAGTGCTCTGACATACTGTGAAGGCTGTGACTGGTCGGTACAGCTGAATGATGCCGTAACCGTGTATCCGTTGATGCTGACTTTATCGGTCAGCTTCATTCCGTTCAGCTTCTTGCGGATGTCGTCTTTAGTAACGCTTTCGATGCCGTCCTGCTTTGCCGTGAACGGCTCTCTGAGCATTTTGTACACATCGGTCGTTCCCTTAGGCATATAATTGTACATTATCTCAGCGTTTGCGATTGACGATTTATAGCTCTGGAAGTTTGCAAGAACGCCTTCCTTCTGCTGTAAGGTTGTGAGCCTTGTCTGAAGCTCTGTATCATTTATCTGTGCCTGAACCTGCTTTATTTCACCCTTGATATTGTTATTGATTATGTCAACAACAACATTCGCACCGATTACAGAAACCACGCTGATAAGTGCCGCCGCACCAAGTCCGATGAAGAAGGTGTTAAGGCCCTTGCTTTCCTTAGCCGCTGTGGTATCAAGAAGGTTGATATGCTCAAGCTCCTTGTTTACCTTGTAGAGTGCGCCGATAGCGTTTGCGTATACGGTAAACTCAAAGTCCGCTCTTGATGCTATAGTCGTGGGAGCGCTCAGGATATGACACGAAACATTGAAGCCCGATACGGTATTCGTAAGTGCTATAAAGTCGCCTATCTCACCGTAGAACATCATTTCCTTGATAGGCTTCATATCCTTCCTTGACTGGAAGAACTGGAACATTCTGAACAGGTTGTCGTAAATAGCCTGATTTACATAGTCCTCCGCATTGTTATAATCTGCGGGGTCGATCTTGAAATATCTTGAGAACGAAAGAACGTTGTCTTCGTAAAGGTTGATATTCAGGAACTCCTTGTCTATCTGAACAAGCAGGAGCGGCATATAGCCCGACATCTTGGGAGTGTTCTGGATAAGACGTGAAATAGCGTTGTTTGAAATGTTTACAGCCTTAAGTGAAAGACCCATATGTGTGAACAGCTTTACATAGCCGTCAACAAGACGCTGGGGGCAGGCTGTGGCAAGAACCTTGATAAGAGGATTCTTGTTCTCGTCTACGGTTTCACCAACGATCGTATACGAAATATTGTAATCGTTGGAAATACCCATATTACTTCCTATCATTGCCTCGATAGCGGCGGTGTTGGAAATCTTCTTGGGCTTGGGGAGCATAAGCTCCTTATAGAGTATCGAGCTTGAACTGATTGATACGATAGTATCCTTTTCCTTGATTGCTCTTGTATTGATTATATCAATTATTTCAGCCGCAACCAGCGGAACATCTGCTATGTAGCCGTTTGAAACAAGACCCTTCTCAATCTCTCTGAAATCAACCTCGTCGATCTTGATTTTCGAACCCTGTGAGGTACCACGCACGAGTTTGATTTGTCTGTCGGTAATATCAATAGATAACATATCTCTAAATTTCCTTCCTGCTTATTTAAGTTGAGGTTTTCAAATTGATTATTATGAATTTCCTATGCCGTCCATACCTGAATAGAGGATCGGGAATACGCCCGCAAGCAGACATCCTACCATAATACCCATAAGTATGATCATAACAGGTTCCATAAGTCCTACCAGTCTTGAAACGGCTGAATCAGCTTCATCATCGTAATAATCGGACGACTTAGCAAGAATGGTATCCAGAGTACCTGATTCCTCACCGACATAAACGATAGAAACGAACATACCGTCAAATACGTTTATTCTGCCCATCGCTACGGAAAGTGCCTCGCCTCGCTTAACATTCTCGACAACATCTTCAAACTGCTTTATGATATATGTATTGCCGAGCGTACTTACCGACTTTTCAATACAGTCTACCATCTGAAGACCGGATGAGAAAAGGTTAGACATTGTACGGGCAAAACGAGCCGTATAAATAGTGCGCAACAGTTTTCCGACCGTTGGGAGCTTTAGCAGCATCTCGTCCCATTTCAGCTTTGTTGACGGGGTTTTCAAAATAATTCTCAAGGTAATTACTATAGCTATTGCAACTATAACAAGTATGTACCACTGGTTTATCATAAAGTCACTTATTCCGAAAATAGCCGCAGACAACGGAGGCATTTCGGTGTCGCCCGCAAGATCACGGAACATAGGCATGATCATTGTGAACATCGCTATCATGATAACTAACAGAAGCACAAGCAGTACGATAGGGTATATCATAGCGCCCTTTATCTTGTTCTGCGTCTTACTGTCCTTTGCGTAATGCTCTGATACACGGTTCATGATTGTATCAAGGCTACCGGACGCTTCACCTGCACTTACCATGCTGACAAAAAGTGACGGAAATACGCCGGGCTTTGTCGCTATGGCCTCAGAGAAGCTGCGACCCTTCTGTACCTCCTCGTATATATCGAGAAGCACCTGCTTTTGCTTTTTGTTTTCACTTTGCGCCTGTAATATCTGAAGTGCCTTTACAAGACTTACACCCGATGTAAGCATTGCCGCAAGCTGTCGGCAGAAGAACGACAGATCCTTCGTCTTGAACTTATATTTGACATCTGCCGCCTTGTTCTTTGTCGCATCTTTATAGGATGTACAGAACAAGCCTTTTTGTCGGAGCTTATCAATAAGTTCAACGGAATCTTCCGCCATTTCGGTGCCTTTTACCTTTTTACCGTTAACGTCGGTAGCAACGTAAGTAAAAGTTGTCACTGGTTATCCCCCATTCATCATAACAGAATAAACAACCTCCATATTAAATGGAAATTATTATATAACAAAATTATACCATAAGTTTAAGCGAATAGCAAGAAAACTTTGATGACATATCAAACAATTTTCAAAGCGAAATTTTATGGAAAATTGCCTAAAAGCATTCTTGGTTTTCGTTGATTTAAGGCATTTTTTCATTGTTTTTTAGTTTTGACATATACATACAGCCATTCGAGGCATATTCTGACGATATGGCTTTATACTATTTAAATATAAATATAAAAAACAGCGGTTACACATCAAGTGCGATAGTAATCATATCGGTAAGGGTCTTTTCACGTTCTTCGGGTGTGATGTCCTCCGTTCCTGTCAGAGGGTTGTTCGTAACGGTGCAGATGCACAGTGCCTTCTTGCCTGCCGCCGCCGCATTCATATAAAGTGCCGCCGCTTCCATTTCTACGGCAAGAACACCCATTTTCGACCACGCCGAAAGGCTGTTCGACGCATCGTAATACACCTCTCCCGTCAATACATTTCCGACGTGAGCCTTGATATTTTTTTCCGTCGCAAGCTCATATGCCCTTTTCACAAGTCCGAAGTCGGCTATGGGCGCATACGTTCCGGGCAGGCCGTACTGCCTGTCAACATTAGTATCGTGGCAGGCACCCTGCGCTATTATCACATCTCTGGGTTGAACCTGCGGTACAAGCGCACCTGCCGTTCCGATTCTTATAATCGTTTCGGCTTCATAGAAATTGAACAGCTCGTAGCTGTATATGCCTATGGATGAAACTCCCATTCCGCTTCCCATTACCGTTACCTTTGAGCCTTTGTAATTGCCAGTGAAGCCGAGCATATTTCTTGTGTCGTTAACGCAGACTGCGTCCGAAAGATAATTTTCGGCTATGAATTTTGCCCTTAACGGATCTCCCGGCATAAGAATTTTCTCTGCAATTTCTCCCATTTTTGCCTTTATGTGCGGTGTAGGTACATTTGCCATACTATCATTTTCCTTTCTGAAACCATTTGAATTATGCTGATTTTACTTCTTTTTTCGGCACACAGCAAGAATTTTCATCCAGAACATACATATTGTTACATTTTTCATATTGTGAATCGGATAATAATATCCATATTCTGCATTTAAAGTTACAGCAGTGTAACAAATTCGGGCCTTTGCGTGTGCTTTGTTCACATATTATACACCATAACGAAAAAAATGTCCAGTTTCATTTAAACGATTACATTCTTTTTTGTCATTCTGAACGAAAATTAAGCCGATTAAACAAATTAAGGTAAAACCCACTTGACCGTAACGTAAAATTTATGTATAATTCATTTCAGCCAAGCGAAAGACTTGGTGTTATAGATCGATACAAACTTACTGTAAGGAGATTAAAGACATGAAAAAGATTTTAGCTTTAGTAGCAGTAGTAGCTATGGTAGCAGCTATGGCAACAGCTTGCGGCAACAACACAACATCATCAAGCGTTGGTAGCTCAACAAGCGTTTCTGAGTCTAAGTAATCAGAAAAAACGAAAAATACCGGGAGTTCGTTTTTACGGACTCCCGGTTTTTTCTTTATATTTTCTGCACTCAGGCTAAAATGCGTTGTTGAATTCCTCACATATCTGCTGTGCCGACCTTCCGCTTTCTCTGTTATAGCGGTTTATCACTATCCTGCCGTTTCTGTTCATACTGCACGGCTGTTCACAGCAGGTCATAAACACGCTTATGACCGCACTGCCGATTATCTCCGCACTCCCCTCACTCAGCGACCCGAAGGGATACGCAAAAGCGACCGGTCTTTTCCCTGTGACCTGCTGTAATTTATCCGACAGCCTTGCCACATCCTCATACAGCACCGTGCGGTACTGCTCGTCACTCTCGTTTTCTTTTCTCGCACAGCCGTTTCTTTCCCCGTTGTACGAGTGCATATTGTAGGTGTGATTTCCTATTTCGACATAACCGCTGTCCGACAGCGTTTTTATTTCATTCCAGGTAAGATAGGAATACGAAAGATGTTCCCCCTCGCCGCCGTTTTCGGAATATTCGTCCGTATAACTGCCGACAACATTTATGACCGCCTTCATCCCGTATTTTTTAAGCAGCGGCAGTACATAATAAAGTCCGGTTTCATAACCGTCGTCAAACGTGATTATAACCGTTTTTTTCGGCAGTCTGCCGCCCTGCTCACGAATTTTCACAAGTTGGGACGGAAGAACGGAAACATAACCGTTTTCGGACAGATACGCAAGGTCGCTCTCCAGCTCGTTTGGAGTAATTATATATTTTCCGGCTCTGCTTTCATCTTTTAGCACCTGATGATACATCAGCCCTATAAAGCTGTTGCCGCTTTCGTTTTCGGCATATATTGCGGCACTCAGTATCCCGAGCATCACCGCAATGCACACCACGCCTGCCGTGATTGCGGCAACGCATATTCTTACGCTTTTCAAGCTATCATCTCCGTTTGTTCTTTTTGTTTAATTATCAGCCTTTAAGCATATAATTATTCGTTAAACTGCCGTATTTTTTTGTTTTACAAACTTTTACACGTTTTTCCGATTGACTGCTATTTTTTTTAGTTGTATAATTTTCGTAGTAGAATTTGTGTATATCCCCGATATACCATAGTCCGAGTTTTCTATCTGCAGCTATTTTCTATTCAGGAGAGGTTTATATGAACACAGATAATATGCGAGAGCGTGCGGTCGCCGTAAGTGTTGTCGTTCCCGTATACAACGTTGAAAAATACATTGAACGTTGTCTTGATTCGCTTGTCCGTCAGGAGTTCGGATACAAATACGAAATAATCATTGTGAATGACGGAACGAAAGATAATTCCATGACGATAGCGGACAGGTTTGCAAGCAAGCATGATTTCATAAGAATAATCACTCAGCAAAACGCAGGCCTTTCAGCCGCAAGAAACACAGGTCTTGCAAACGCAAGAGGCGAATATATCGCCTTTGTTGACAGCGACGACTTTGTATCGCCCTTTTACATTTCCGAAATGTACACGCTCGCCGTAAAAAACAACGCAGACATAGTACAGTGCAGATACTGCAATTACTTTGAAAAATCCGACCGCAGTATAAATGTGCTTCTTTCCCACCGTAACGGTGTAATCGGCGGAAAAAAGGCGTTTGAAAAGCTGATTTCCGACGTTTCGGTAAGAAATTACGCATGGAACAAGATGTACAGACGTTCGCTCTTCTCTGACAACAATATATCCTACCCTGTCGGAAAGTGCTTTGAGGACGTAATTACAACACCCCGCCTGTTTGCCTGTGCGGAAAATGTCGCCTTTACACGAAAGGTGCTTTACAGCTATGCCCACCGTCCCGACAGCATAACGGGTCTTGCAGGAAGAAAAATGGTAGACAGCTATCTTGAGGCATATCTCATCTTGTCGGAATATCTTGCGGAAAACGGCATCTATTACAGCTGTCGCACAAGGATTTCCGTTATGACCTTAAAGGTGCTTATAACGCTGTACGGAATGATAGCAAGACAGTATATGGCCGGCAAAGGAAACGGCGGCAGCTATATTTCCGACTGCCGTGAGGTGAGAAACACCGTAAAAAAACAACTGCGTATGCTTTCTCCTGCGTATCTTAAAAGAGCGCAGAAAAAACAGCTTTCAAAAACAAACTGACATATTTCCCTGAAAAGCATTTTCGTTTTTCGGGGAATTTTCTTTGCTCTACAGGCTTAAAAACCGTTTATTTCGCTTAATTTTCACATTTTCCCTGTTGCAATCAGATAAAAACCGTGTTATAATTAGTGTATATGTAAATTGGAGAAGAAAAGATATGAGTATTGCAGTAGCTATAGACGGCCCTGTAGGAGCGGGCAAAAGCTCCATCGCCAAAGAATGCGCAAAGCGTTTAGGCTTTATATACGTTGACACGGGTGCTATGTACCGTTGCATAGGTCCTGTCTCTTATACACATCTGACGCTGCC